>Ga0081606_1000510_pt1 | contig 15813 bp, 13 predicted proteins | sample EareggfetidaYelm_FD_71127 | JGI IMG/M metagenome (GOLD analysis project Ga0081606, IMG submission 71127) | Earthworm egg capsule microbial community from the University of Washington, USA - E. fetida Yelm (SPADES assembly) (version 2) | ecosystem: Host-associated > Annelida > Reproductive system... | reverse complement strand
AGTCTTAGAACGATATGACCAGCTCTTATGTTGGCCGCTAGGCGGAATGATAGGGTTAAAGGTCGGACTATAACTCTAGTGGTTTCGATGAGAACTAGGAATGGGTTAAGTCAATCAGGTGCTCCGTCTGGTAGAAAATGGGCAGTAGATTTTTTTGGGTTTCTTGCGAATCTGGATAAAATGAGTCTAAATCAGATGGGGAGGCCTAGAGTCAAGGTGAAGATTAGGTGACTAGAGGTGCTGAAGGTGTATGGAATTAATCCTATTAGGTTTACCACTACTAAAAGAATAAAAATTGCAGATAGTACGGAGGATAGCCCCTTTAGATGAAGACCAGATGTACGGGATAGTTGAGTAAAGATTGTATCTTTGACAGGGGACTTAAGGGTAGAGATTCGAGAGTTTATTAGTCAAAAGGATGATTGTAGTATAAGAATGATTAAGGTGTTTATCATTAAAAATATGGAGTTTGAGGGGAATAGTGTGTTATACATGTAGGGGTCAAAGGAAGAAAAAATATCTGGTATCATGTCAAGACTTGATGGGGCATCAATGAAAACTTTGAAGGTTTTTAGTTTAATTAACTTAAAGTCTTATGATTTAATGGCTTTGTCTCATATAAGGGTAATTAGTGGATTTGTAAGGAAGAAAATGAAGTATAAACATGTAAATAGTTGACCAATTAAAATGTAGGGGTCTTCAACAGGTCGTCCACCAATCCATGTTAAAATTATTCATGAGGCTACAAGAATTCAGAATATGAGTTGGTTTAGGGGGTAGAATGTTAATCTTCGTTTGTTTATTACATGGGTAAGAGGAGGAATAAATAGAATTAAGATGGCTGCGAATAAGGCAAGAACTCCGCCTAGTTTATTGGGGATGGATCGCAGAATTGCATATATTCACAAGAAATACCATTCCGGCTTAATGTGAATGGGGGTGACGAGGGGGTTAGCCATTAGAAAATTTTCTGGGTCTGTAAAGAGGTTTGGCTCAAATAGCACTATGAGGGATAGTCCCAGGATAGCTAGTATATAGCCTAGGGCGTCTTTGATGGAGTAGTAAGGATGAAATGGAATTCGATCAGAATCTGCGTTTACTCCGATTGGGTTGTTAGATCCTGACTGGTGAAGGAATATAATGTGTAAAATTGTAGCAGCTATAATTACGAATGGTAAAATGAAGTGGAAGGCGAAGAATCGATTTAGGGTGGCGTTGTCTACGGCAAACCCACCTCAAATTCATTCAACTAAGGATTTACCAATATAAGGAATTGCTGAGAATAGATTAGTAATTACTGTGGCCCCTCAAAAGCTTATTTGTCCTCAGGGGAGCACATAGCCTATGAATGCGGTTGCTATTGTCAATAAAAATAAAATAACTCCAATGTTTCAGGTTTCCCTTAGGGTATAAGACCCATAATAGAGGCCTCGCCCCGCGTGCAAGTAAATAAATAGGAAGAATATTGATGCTCCATTGGCATGGATCGATCGAAGAAGTCATCCATAATTTACATCTCGTGAAATATGGGCAGCGGATGAGAAGGCCATTTCAATGTTGGGCACGTAGTGTATTCTGAGGAATAGGCCTGTAATTACTTGAATTACTAGACATAGGCCTAATAGTGAACCATAGTTTCATCAGATTGAAATATTGTTTGGTGCTGGCAGGTCAATTAGGGAGCCATTAATGATTTTAATTGCAGGATGTGTGGTTCGAATAGGTTTGAACATAGAATATAAATGGTCGAAGTGGACCCTTTGAAAGAGTTGTTAGTTTTACTACAATAATTATAGTAAGAAGAAGGATTAGGGCTAATAGAATCAGGAATGGGGCTGTATTCATTAAATAAAGTGTTGAATTTCCTTGATGAAACTCTCTTATAGTCGGGACTTTAATGTTGGAAGAATATGTCATGGTCGTAAATACAACTATTGAAATTATTGAGTATTTAAAATTGTTAGAGTAAGATATCTGCTGATTTGGGGTTAATGCTAAGAAATAGGCAAACATAACTAGTATACCCCCCACATAAATTAGAAATACTAAGAAGGCGAATCAGGATCTTATAAATGAGGCAAATACGGCCGATAAAAGAAGGGATATTATTAAGATATTGGCCCCCAAAATAATGGGGGTAGATGCTAAGTATAGAGTAAATGTAGTGGTAATTATTATTAGCATATAAAGGGTTAAGGTCATTTATAACTAAGAGAGACGAACTCAATCTTTTGGCTTCAAAGGCCTACGTGCACAGTACACTAAGTTATATAGGAACCTCATCAATAAATACAGAGGTAAAGGCAGATTCATACTACATCAACGAAGTGTCAATATCATGCCGCAGCTTCAAATCCAAAGTGGTGTCCAGCGGAGAAATGGTGGGCAAGAGTTCGCAATAAACAGATAGAAAGGAATGTGGAACCAATAAGAACATGAAGACCGTGGAATCCAGTGGCTACGAAGAATGTTGTCCCATAAACCCTATCTGCGATAGTAAATGGGGCCGCTAAATATTCCCCCGCTTGAAGGAACGTAAAGTAGGCCCCTAAGCATACTGTGACAGTAAGTGCCTGAATAGCATCTGTTCGCTTTCTTTCTATTAAACTATGGTGGGCCCATGTTACGGTGACGCCAGATGCGAGTAGGACTGCGGTGTTTAGAAGAGGCACACTAAATGGATTTAGGGGGTGAATCCCTGTAGGCGGCCAAGAGCAACCAATTTCTGGTGTGGGGGCCAGTCTTCTATGAAAGAATGCTCAGAAGAAAGCTAGGAAGAATATTACCTCAGATGTAATAAATAGAATTATACCTCATCGTAGGCCTGTAGTTACATGTCTTGTATGGTGACCTAGGAATGTACCCTCTCGAATAACATCTCGTCATCATTGAAACATTGAAATAATGATTAGGAATGCTGCTAAAATAAGGCAGGTAATTCCGTGGTTGTGAAATCATCTAGCTAGCCCAATGGCAAGGGTGAATGCTCCTATAGAGGAGGTAAGAGGTCATGGACTATATTCAACTAAGTGGAATGGTTGGCGGATCATTTATGTTTTTTACCGGAGGTAATCTTTTTACTTGGAAGGTAAATGTACGCGTATACTAAAAACATACAAGAGGGCATAGCCCGTTTTTAAATTTACAGTTTAATGTTTAATCTCGACCATCTTGTAATGATCAGCTTCAGGATGTTTCTAGGGAATGGGCGTTGTGCTTAGTTTCTGAGGAGAATAGGTGGTTGTTTGACCATCATAGAGTAGAGGTGAGCATGGAGATGGCTGTTCAGAATATGATAATAGAAATAATTCATCTTATAGGGGATAAGTGTGGCATAGAAGAACACCTGAGGTAATTATGCCTTGACAAAGCATTGTTATAATTTAACTAGTACTTCTTAGTGGTTAAAGTTTGATACTCAATTTATGAAAGATTTGGTGTTAATGGCTTCAACTGCGATAGGTATAAAGGAGTGATTAGCTCCACAGATTTCTGAGCATTGACCATAAAAGATACCTGGTTGAGAGGTGGTAAATCCAATTTGGTTTAGTCGTCCGGGCACGGCGTCTACTTTTACACCGAGTGCAGGTACAGTTCATGAGTGAATAACATCTGCAGCGGTGATTAGTATTCGAATTTCTAGTTGTATGGGAACTACTACCCGGTTATCGACTTCTAGGAGGCGGTAATCCCCTGGTATTAGATCTGTAGTGGGGAGTATATATGAGTCTATTTCTACATTTATGAAGTCAGTGTACTCATACCTTCAGTATCATTGATGGCCAATGGTTTTTACAGTAAGGGAAGGCTGCCTAACTTCGTCCGTAATGTATAAAATGCGAAGTGAGGGCAGGGCCAGAACCAGTAGAATAAGAGCTGGAAGGATTGTTCAAACTGTTTCAACCGTTTGAGCTTCCTGAATATAGCGGTTTAAGTGTCTATTTAGCATTAAAGCAAGTAGGGCGTAGCCAACTACTGTTAATACTAGAGTTAGAACTAGAAGTGTGTGATCGTGGAATGAAATTAATTGAAGTATGACAGAAGATGCGGCGTCTTGGAATATTACTTGACCTCAGTTTGGCATTCTAAGTGAGCTATAACTAGCACGGGCCTAATTAACAAATAGGTGCCTTTGGCTTTCACTTAAGTGAGGGTATGTAATGATTCCGGTTTCTCTTAAATTATGAAAATCTAGGGGTAGGGTAGAATCTGATCATTCTAAGGCTGAAGGTATATGTGGCCTTGAAATTACCCTTCGTTGAGAGGCGAAGGCCTCCCATAAAATGAAGATAAATAGTATTAGAGCTACGAAGGATAGTAGGGAGCCAAAGGAGGAGACTACATTTCATTTTATAAAGGCATCTGGGTAGTCTGAATATCGACGAGGTATACCCCTGAGGCCAAGAAAGTGTTGAGGAAAGAAGGTAATGTTGACCCCTAAGAATATGAGGAAAAATTGTGCATTGGCTCATCGCTGGTGAAGAGTTAATCCTGTTAGGAGTGGGAATCAGTGAGTAAAAGCAGCAAAGATTGCGAATACTGCCCCCATTCTTAGTACATAATGAAAATGGGCTACAACATAGTAAGTATCGTGAAGGATAATATCTAATGAGGAATTAGATAGAATAATGCCGGTAAGACCTCCTGTAGTAAACAGAAAAATAAATCCAAGAGCCCATAAAATAGGGGTCTCATATTTGATTTTTGATCCATGAAGGGTGGCCAGCCATCTAAATACTTTAATACCTGTGGGTACTGCGATAATTATGGTAGCTGCCGTGAAGTATGCTCGTGTATCTACATCAAGTCCTACTGTAAATATGTGATGTGCTCACACAATAAATCCCAATACAGCAATTCCGAGCATGGCATAAATTATCCCGAGAGCCCCAAATGGTTCCAGTTTTGCAGTATAGTGACTAACGATATGTGAGATTGCTCCAAATCCAGGTAAGATGAGAATGTAAACTTCAGGGTGTCCAAAAAATCAGAATAAATGTTGGTAGAGAATAGGGTCGCCACCTCCAGCAGGGTCAAAGAATGAGGTATTTAGGTTTCGATCTGTCAATAGTATAGTGATAGCTCCCGCAAGTACTGGAAGAGATAAAAGTAGTAACACCACGGTAATAACTACAGCTCATACAAATAGGGGGATTCGTTCTAGTCGAAGCCCACTTCACCGTATGTTAATAACTGTAGTAATGAAGTTAATTGCCCCTAAAATTGAGGAGGCACCTGCTAAATGGAGGGAAAAAATAGCCAGGTCCACTGAGGGCCCCGCGTGCGCTAAGTTACTGGATAGGGGTGGGTAAACTGTCCACCCTGTTCCAGCACCCTTTTCCACTGCAGCAGAGGATACTAGGAGAATTAGGGAAGGGGGCAGAAGTCAAAATCTTATGTTGTTGAGACGTGGAAAGGCTATGTCTGGAGCTCCCAGTATAAGAGGTAGAAGTCAGTTTCCAAATCCACCAATAAATACAGGCATAACCAGAAAGAAAATTATTACAAATGCATGGGCTGTAACAATTGTATTGTATAGTTGGTCCCTTCCTAGGAAGGCACCTGGTTGCCTTAGCTCGATTCGAATGAGAAGGCTTATACCAGCACCAACCATACCTGCTCAGACCCCGAGAATGAAATAGAGAGTTCCAATATCTTTGTGATTTGTTGAATAAAGTCATCGCATATATAAGAATGAAGGGCCTGAATCCAAGGGAGAATGTGGCAGTAATTAGGATTGCATTTCTTGGAAGGCTTTTAATTGGTAGTAGTGTTTTTAGGTTGGAGGATGAGAGCATCATATTAATAACAATCCTCAAGTAGAAGAATAGGTTTATTAAGGACCCTAAAATTAATGTAATTACCACAATACTTGTATATTCTGTCAAGATTATGATGGTTATAAATTTTGGCATAAACCCTGTTAGAGGAGGTAGCCCTCCAAGAGATAGTAGTAAAATAATTAATATTCAGTGTGAGGAAGTATTCCGGGATTTTGATGTATTAAGGTGCTTAGTAGTGTAAATATTAAAATAGTTTATTGATAAAAACAGTGGTGTAATAAGAGCTGTGTAGACTATGAAATATATAATTGATGCATTTGGCTTATACACAGCAAGTAATCTTAGTATTCATCCGATGTGCCCAATAGAGGAATAGGCTATAATTACTCGTAGCCGTGATTGATTTATCCCTATAAGGCCTCCAACAAGAGCATTAACCCCAGCCGCTACTATAATGAATTGACTATTTTTTTGTGGGATTAAGAAAGCTAGAATTATTAAAGGTGCGAGTTTTTGTCAGGTAGATAGGATAAGGCAGGAAGTTCATGAGATAGAGGACATTACAGAGGGGTACCAAAAGTGACAGGGCACTCTCCCTAATTTTAGTAGAATCGCAGATGATAGGAGGAGGGGTATGTAATTTGAACCTAATGAAAATGGTATTCATATGGCAGTACTGGAAAATAGAAGAAGAGCGGAGCCTAGAGCTTGGGCAAGAAAATATTTTACTGAGCCCTCCACTTCCTGGTTAGTTTTTGTTTGAAGAATAATAGGAATAAATCTTAAAAGATTAAGTTCTATGGCACCTCAAAGTAAAATTCAATTTGTTCTTGACAGGGCTATCAAGGTTCTTAGGAGTATAGATATGGATGTAAGTATTATAGTGGGGGAATAAATTAAGCTCATGAAGATTATGGAGGAGTTGAACCCCCTTATAAGAATTAGAAGTTCTTATGTATCCCGGCTAATCTAATAGGACCAGTCCAGGGAGCCTTCCTTTCATTCGTGAATAAGTCCCAGTAATAAAATTAGTAGGAAGGCTATTGAGGTAAGAAGTGTGGTATTGATGTTGTTAGATAAAATTACAGTTGGGATTGGTATTAATAAGACGATTTCAATATCAAATACGATAAAAATAATTGCAAGAAGAAAGAATCGCATTGAGAAAGGGATTCGTGCAGTTCTTTTCGGGTCAAATCCACATTCAAAGGGTGAAGATTTCTCCCGGTCTATATTAGATCGAGCTCTTAGGATTCAGGCTGCGGTTAGAACAAGTGAGGGCAGGGCGATAGCAATGGCAGTGGTAGCCGATATAAGATTCATTAACTAGAAATAAGTTATATTATCTCTTGATTAAAAGTCAAGTGCTATTTACAAGCTCTCTAGTCAGGCACAGGGAATAAATTCCATAATTAACGTCATCAGAGTTATCCGTTCATCCGGCGCTGTACCATAGTAGTAGAATTAGAGATGGGCATATAATTAGTATTGCTAAGGAAAAGGGTAAAAATCTTTTTCAGGTGAGATTTATTAAGTGGTCATAACGTATTCGTGGGTATGTGGCTCGAATCCACACAAATAGAGCAGCTAAGGCCACCGTCTGGGCAATTAAAACAATATCACTTATAAGTGGGAGTGTTCTTAGGAAGATTAGTCTTGTAAATAGTCTTATTACTAAGATGTTTATATATTCTGCCATAAAAATTAGGGCAAATAAACCTCTTCTGTATTCTACATTGAACCCTGAGACTAGTTCTGACTCTCCCTCAGCAAAGTCAAATGGGGTGCGATTTGTTTCTGCGAGGTTTGTGATAAATCAAATTGTAGCTAGAGGCATAAATATGAGGATAGTTCATGAAAAGATATATATTTTAGTAAAATCTATAGTTATTAGAATAACTAGGGCACTGAGAAGGATTAGAGACATTCTTACTTCATATGAGATTGTTTGGGCAACCCCACGTAAGGCCCCCAATAGGGCATATTTTGAGTTTGATCTTCATCCGGCCATGAATGTTGTATATACATTTATTCTAGACACACATAAGAAATATAGTACCCTAAATTGAAGATAAAATGATTGGTGGGAGTGTGGATAAATAATCCATATTATAATTGCCAGAATTAGACCCATGGTAGGGGCTAGGAGAAATGGAAGTTGGTTGGAAGGGGTAGGTCTGGCCTGCTCCTTTACAAATAGTTTAATGGCATCTGCAAATGGCTGTGGGATCCCTATAAGACCTACTTTATTAGGGCCTTTACGTAGATGAAAATAACCTAAGAACTTTCGCTCTATTAAAGTGTAAAATGCTATGGCTACAAGGGCTAAAATTACGCTTATAAGAATAGATGTAAAAAATGGGATGCTCATGTAACAAGAGAGCGTTGCTCATAAACAGGGTTTAAACCTGTGGCACTATTCTGCCATCTTGTTGGAGCTTGAAGACGAGTCGAACATCTTTAGTGGACGTTCAAGGTCCAGTGTTTCCAAAACATCAAGCCGCTACTGAGGTATCTCACTTATCAAGTGCAAGTTGACTGTTCTAATTAAACTAAGTTGCATAATAAGTGGATAAATATCCATGAACCGATCCTAAATCGGTGGCACTATTCTGCCAACTTATTACCTAGTATAGGTGTATAGTTGTTTACATTATTTTATATTGGTTCTTTACATATAATTATTATCCGTATTTAGGTCCTTTCGTACTGTAAATAGATGTATTATCGAGGATAGAAACTAACCTGGCTTACGCCGGTCTGAACTCAGCTCATGTAGGGTATTATTGGTTGAACAAACCATCTTTATGTGACTTTTGCGTCACATAGATTCCCTAAGCCAACATCGAGGTGCCAAACCCCACTATTGATAAGGACTCTTTAGTGGGATTAGCCTGTTATCCCTAAGGTAGCTTGTTTTGATGATCTTTGGTAAAGGGTCAAGTGTGTGATTGAGTTATCTGCTATTAAGGGATGATATTTAATTTCCCTGGTCGCCCCAACCGAATTTATATAAATTATAGTTATTTATTAAAATAAAGCTCTATAGGGTCTTCTTGTCCTTCAACGGTATCTAACAATCTTCAGTTAGAGATTAATTTTTATGCCACTTATAGAGACAGTTTTTATTTCGTTAGTCCTTTCATTCTAGCCCACAATTAATGGGCAAGTGATTATGCTACCTTTGCACGGTTAGGATACCGCGGCCGTTGAAATTTATTCACTGGGCAGGAATTACTTCTTATCAGAGCATGCAAGAAGCAATGTTTTTGTTAAACAGTCGAAATAATATTTGCCGAGTTCCTTTATAAGTGTTTATATGGGTGGTAAATTAGGAGGTTCATGAGGAGAATTTAGGTGATTTACTAATACTTATTTTTACAGATTAGTTTAAGATTTTTAATTTTTCTTAAATTTCAGCTTTATGGGGCACAGGATATAATTTATTAAAGATATTATACGGTAAAGTATTGTCGATGGCTGGTTTTAAGCCTACGTAGTTTAATATGAGAATATTGGCTTAGGATTACAGGGCTTATCCTCTGAAATCTTACAGTATAATTTTATTATATGTATTAATTTATAAATTTAGCTGAAAACCAGCAATGTTCTAGCGCGCATGGTATGTAGCCTCTGTTCAGGTATTTTCTAAAGTTGGTGCTACAACTAGTAGTGGGCTCTTAGCTATAGATGAACAGCTCGCGTAGGATTCGGGATAGAATTTTAAATTTTTGGCTTGTAAAACCATAATGCACAAGGTACGTGAAATATCACTACTTTAAGTTAAAAATTTTATTTCCTTTATAGTACTCATTAATTTTTTGTTTGAAATTGGATTGATTTTATATTATTTTGATTAGTTATGTTTTGTAAGATTATAGTGGGTATGCGAAGTAAACTGAAGGTTTTATTTTTAGTGTAAGTAAAAAGCATTATATATGCTATACTTCGACAGGTGCAACTTCCGTTACACCTACTTTGTTACGACTTATCTCGCCTTTGGGCGAGAGTGACGGGCGATGTGTGCATGCCTTAGATTCAATTTCATTGTAATTTTGGATTATAATTACATCCAAGTCCACCTTTATATAGTTTTTGAGACTATATTTCGTGTCTGTGTTTAGGGTGTAACCCATCATCACCCCATCATTAGCTGCACTTTGACCTGACGTAAATGAGGGTTAGTCATATTTGCATACTGAGTTGCTTTTAGAGGTGTGCTTACGACGGCAGTACACAAGCTGATTAATCTAGAAGGGGTAAGATGGTCGTGGATTATCGAGTTATGAGACAGGTTCCCCTGGTTTGATAAGGCACCGCCAAAATCTTTAAGTTTTAAACTGTAGTTCGTATTTTTCGACTTTATTTATTTCATGAATAGACGGGTATCTAATCCGTGTTTTAATTCATGATTTCGTGATTATTCTGGTGTATTAGGATCTCAGGTTGTGAAATTAGACCTTAATTACTGTTTAAAACACCTTGCATTTAGTCTATCTTAGTTAGCTTGAGTTTATCGTCTAACCGCGGCGGCTGGCACGAATTTTGCCAACTCTTAAATTGATACCCGACTCCTGTTTTTACAGAAATTGCAGAATTGCTTACTGTGGCGCGCTATTACGTATAGAAATCTTGATGTAATAATATATTCTTTTAGGATAAAATAAGTGCGGGAGCGTGAGGCCTTACATGTATATTGGTTCAATGGAGCTAAGTTCTCAGCTAGAATCAAACTGGTAGTAGGAGAGGAGACCTCTTTTTCGGGGTATGAACCCGCTAGCTTGAATAGCTTATCCTACTAGAATAAGTGAAGATACTAGAAGTATAATATTAAATTTGCAATTTAATGTTATTATTTAACTACATCACTAAGCCCATCTTGTAATTAGCTCTGGCTTTGAAATAATTAACACAATAGGGGCTAAATGCATTGATATAAGAGTAAGATCTTTTGTCTTAAATTGTGGGAGAGGGTTAGATGTGGCTATTAGAGAGCCGTGGTGTATGACTGTATATATGTACAGGGAATAGGCCACTGTAAAAAATCTTGTTAGACCTAGTAAAATAATTCTGTATGTTGATGACTTAAGAATGGAGGTAATAAGTATAATTTCTCTCATCAGGTTAATTGAGGGGGGAGCAGCCATGTTTCTAGCAGTAAATAAAAATCATCATAAGGTTAGTGAGGGAGCAACTACTATCAGACCCTTTGTTAAGTAAAGGCTGCGAGTATGTGTTAGCTCATAGTTTATGTTTGCTATCACAAATAGGGCTGAAGATCTTAGACCATGAGCAATTATTATTGCTAGGGCCGCCTGGAAGCCCCAATTTGAGTTTATCAAGGCCCCCGCCACTATGAGACCCATATGACCAACGGAAGAATAGGCAATCAAGGACTTTAGGTCTGATTGGCGGAAGCAGATTAGGCTTGTCGAGACTGCACCTACTAAAGCAATACTTGAAAGTAAATTTGATGTGGATTTGGTTACATGATTAAATAAGCTCAGCATACGTAAGATGCCGTAACCACCAAGTTTTAGAAGGATTGCTGCTAGGATTATAGATCCTGCGATAGGGGCTTCTACATGGGCTTTTGGCAGTCATAGGTGTACCGTAAATATGGGAAGCTTTACTAGAAATCCACCAATTGTAAGAATTCAGGCTAATGATGTAGATGAGTAGTCTTTTGGAAATTCTATATTTATAAATATAGGTATAGTAGCTGTTTTTGAGGAGATATAAACTTTGCAAAGTGCTATTAATATGGGGAGGGAGGCAGCTACAGTGTAAATTATTAAGTATATACTGGCTTGGGCTCGTTCAGGTTGATACCCCCATGATATAATGAGAATTATGGTAGGGATTAAGGATGCTTCAAATCAAATGTAGAATATAAATAAGTTAGAGGATAGAAAACAGTTTACTAAAATAATCAGTAATAATAATAAATTCACAATAAATGTTTTAGGGGATGAGGCTTGGTGCACAATCTTAACACTTGCTACAATCATTATAATGATTACCCAGATTGTGAGAAGAGTTAATGTAAAAGACATAGAATCTGAGGACATTAGCTGAGTTATTATTGAATAAGAGAGTTTATTTATTAAAATGGAGCATAGAGGTAACATAAATGCGGTTAAGACAATAGCAGTAACCCATATGTAATTTATTGTAATTAGTGGAAGTAAGAGCAAGGACATTAGTATGATTTCAATTTTTAACATTTATTTATTGTTAAGGAGTTTAGTATATCAGTGCCAAAGGACCGGGATATGAGAACTATGAGACTTAAGCCAATCCTAGCTTCACAGGCACCAAATGTAAGGAGTATTACACTGACACTTGTATTAGGAGCACTTATTACTGATAGTGTGAGGGGTACAAATAGGACTAACCTAAGGGTGATACCTTCAAGAGATAGAAGAGTTATTAGGAAGTGTGTTTGATTGGAAATTAGATTTAGTATAGCTACTAAAGGTAGGAGAAACACTAAGATTATAATAGAATTGTACATAGAATTGAGAGAAATCTCTATCTTTGGTTTACAAGACCAATGCTTGTTATTAGCTTTCAATTCTCAGGTAGCACGTAAAGTGATTTTTGGCACCCAAAGCCGGTGTTTTAATTTAAACTACTATCTGTGTATAATATAGAATATGATTTTAGCATGAAAAGCTAATGTGTTGATTACACCATATACACATGTTTAGAGAAATACTTCATTTTGTTAGCTTCAATAACATGCTTTTAATTAAGCTATCTAAACTTATAATAAGATTAAGAGAGTTGTCAGACCCACTACAGAGGATATGAGAAGATAGTTTACAGGCATTGATCTTGAAGAGGATATTAGTGTATTTGAGATATTAACGGATAACTTATTAAATCCCTGACCACCCATTATTTCTAACCATGACTGGTCTGTTAATTTTAAATAGTTGTGGGACATATATATTGGCAACTTAAGTATGAGTTGGGAGGAAATTGGTACTAGAAACCATATTATACATGAGGCGTAATGATTTAACGGCAGGTTTAAAAGTAAGGAGTTATTTTTTTGAGTTGTTGTAGATATTAATCAGGCTATGGAGGCTCCTAACAACACTAGGATTAAGGGTATAAATTTTTGGTAAGTGGGGATGCATATTATCTCTTGCTTTAGGGGGGCAACCCATAAAATAGAAGCCCCCGAAATGACAGATATTGATGCCAATACTAGTATGGGAGATGTAAGGGATTTTCTTTCTTCTAAATGTGTAAAGGGCCCAGAGTTGTTTATACCTCAAATAACAGATAACCTAAATCGAACTGAGTAGAAAGAGGTTAAGCCTACGGCCACTAAAATTAATATTAATATTAATAAGTTGTGTGTATAAAATAAGGAGGCTTCGACGATTAAGTCTTTAGAATAAAATCCCGATATGAATGGGAAGCCGCATAATGCTAGATTGGCCATAACTAAACAAGATGAAGCGGTAGGTATCTGATTAGACAAGTTTCCCATTCATCGAAGATCTTGACTGTGTATATGACCATGAATAAATCTACCGGCGCAGACGAAAAGAAGCGCTTTGAACAAAGCGTGTGTAATTATATGAAAAAAAGCCAAGTGCACTATATTTAACCCTATCGCGGCTATTATTATTCCCAGTTGACTGAGAGTAGATAAGGCAATAATTTTTTTTATATCACATTCAGTTGTAGCACTTAATCCGGCTATTAAAGTAGTTAGCACAGCTGTTAATAGTAGTAGAGACGAAAACCATCATGAAGTTGACATAAAGTTATAAAATCGAATTAAAAGAAAAACACCTGCTGTAACTAGAGTAGATGAGTGTACCAAAGCTGATACGGGGGTAGGTGCAGCCATGGCTGCGGGAAGCCACCTAGAGAATGGTACTTGGGCCCTTTTAGTTATAGCTGCGATAGTGATAGCTAAAATTTGTCAGTTATTTTCGTTAGAGGTTCATATGTGCAGGATATTTCAGTGACCTTGGTTCAAAGTTCACGCAATTGCTAAAAGAAGTACCACATCCCCGATGCGGTTAGTTAAAGCTGTAATTATTCCCGCAGCTAGAGATTTAGGGTTTTGGTAGTAAATTACTAGGATAAAAGATACAATGCCTAGGCCGTCTCACCCCAGCAATAGCATTATTAAGTGGGGTAGAAAGATTAACATATTTATAGATAAGACAAATAAAAGAACTAATACTGTAAATCGATTAATAAATTTATCGTCCCCTATATAGATTGTGGAGAATTTAAGTACATTTGCGGAAATTATGAGGACGGTGCAGGAAAATATCAACCCGAGCGGGTCCATAATTAATGTGAGCATAATAGGCGTGGAAGAGATGTTGAACATATTTCATTCCAATAACACTGTGAGGTTATAAAAGACTGTGTAAGTTGTTGGGATTATTATAAGACTAAATAGCACTCATAGAAGTTTACTAGCCATAAGGTTAATTTGGTAGTTCTGTAACATGAAAAAGAGTCTTTTGACATTTCTGAAACCACAATTCAGGGGTTTTGATAACCTACCTTTCTATGATATTATTCAGGAGGTTGATTAATGTTAATAATATTTCAGTTTTAGTTGTTTAGTTAGGCGTATATGGGCCAAAGAATTTATAGTTTTAGCCACTGTCTTATATTGCTAAGGGTGTATCGTTAGGTTTAGTTGTGTATAAATGAGCTATAAATATTAACATTTTAGGGCATGAAGTAGTAAACCACAGAGTTTAACAGCTCAGATATGAACTAGTAGGGTGCTACGCTCGTAGTTTTAAGGTTCCTGCCATTCATAATTGCCAACATTTGATAAAAGAATCTGTATAGCTTTATTCACACGAGTATTCCTTAGTTAGACAATTCATATGAGACTTATGTTGTAGTGTTGGCTCGTAGATCGAAGCAGCATAGTATTTAAGATACAACATTTTCCCTGTGGCTAATATATTTTACAGGTGTTTTTATTTAACAATTTTAAGAGGTCTACAAAGTCGCGAGGCTCTGCAACACATGAATATATGACACGTAGCGGAGTTAATGAGAGTAGATTGAGTAGAGGCCACAAAGAGAGTGGGAAAAGGTTAGATTTGATATACCATATATTTAGAACTTTATGCTTATGTTGGAGTTATAGTGATATAAGGTGTAAAATGCCCACATCAATTGATAGTGGTATACATCTTAGTGCTCCGGTGTCAATTGAGTCCTCTCTGTCAGCTCTACTTACTCCGAGGAGATAATTAATGTTGATAATGGTTTTTTTTTCGGGCCCCACACCAAGTGAATTTTTTCCAGCCCCGAAAACATCTCCGACAACACCGTCAATTTTAACTAAAAAGGGCTGCCCACGGCAAGAAGTAGTGAATATTTCAGTTGTGCCCAAACCTCCATGTTTAGAGTTTTTCAAAATCAGTTTTCCGGTTTTCCGAAAAAACCCTAAATTATAGCCAATTCCCGCTCAAAACCCCCCATTTTTTGGTTTTTTTTTTTTTTTTTTCATTGGATATTAGGCCTTTTACAATTTTCACTAAAAGTAAAATTACCCCCCCCTCATGATTTAAAGGTCCTGGTGAGGGTATATATATATATATATATATATATATATATGTATATATATATATATATATGTATGTATATAAAGTTAAAATAAGTAAAAAAAAAAAAAAACAACGCGGAGGCCGCTCTTATCGGGCCGAAACCGATATGCATAGTGTTGCTAATTGTTTAGTGGGCGTGATCGTCTGAATATAGAGATAGCAGAAGACAGAAAATGTATGCTTGAATTAAACAGATTGCGACTTCAAATAGAATATAACCTAAGGCTGTTAGAGTTAGTATAATAGTTCCTGCTAATCTTGAGAATCAGGCTGAGGCACAATATACTCCCACCAGTCTTAGAACGATATGACCAGCTCTTATGTTGGCCGCTAGGCGGAATGATAGGGTTAAAGGTCGGACTATAACTCTAGTGGTTTCGATGAGAACTAGGAATGGGTTAAGTCAATCAGGTGCT
>Ga0081606_1000446_pt2 | contig 15847 bp, 14 predicted proteins | sample EareggfetidaYelm_FD_71127 | JGI IMG/M metagenome (GOLD analysis project Ga0081606, IMG submission 71127) | Earthworm egg capsule microbial community from the University of Washington, USA - E. fetida Yelm (SPADES assembly) (version 2) | ecosystem: Host-associated > Annelida > Reproductive system... | reverse complement strand
GGCCGGCATCCGGCACGCGCCGCTTTTTTGAAGGGAGACACCACCATGTCGAAGAGAGACACCATCATGCAGGCTTTGCTCCAATGCTCCAGAAAGATCGACTGGCTCAGCAGCCAGATCGGCAAATATGTGGTCTGGCTGATCCTGGCCTCGGTCGTGATCAGCGGCGTCAATGCCGTGGTGCGCAAGGTCCTGAGCACCAGCTCGAACGCATTTCTGGAAGTGCAGTGGTACCTGTTTTCCGCCTCGTTCCTGCTCGCCGCCGGCTATACGCTGCTCCAGGGCGAGCATGTGAAGGTCGATGTGATCGCCAGCCGGCTGTCGCGGCGCACGCAAATCTGGATCGACATCTTCGGCCTGCTCTTCTTTCTCGCGCCGATGTGCCTGGCCGTCCTCTGGTATGGCCAGCCGTTCTTCGAGAACGCCTACCGCTCGGGCGAAATGTCGAACAACGCCGGCGGCCTGATCCGCTGGCCGGTGTACCTGATGATGCCGCTGGGCTTTGGCTTGCTGCTGCTGCAAGGCGGCTCGGAGTTGATCAAGCGCATCGCTTTCCTGCAGGGCCTGATCGAAGACCCCGGCGCGAAAAAGGCGCAGCAGACCAGCGAGCAGGCGCTGGCTGAATCGATCCGCCGCCTAGCCGAAGCCGGCAAGGGCCAGCGCGGCAGCCAGAGCGTCTGAGCACAGGCGCGCAGACCATGGAACTATTTCTCACCCAGAACCTGGCCCCGATCATGTTCGCGGGGCTGATCGTCTTTTTGCTGCTCGGCTTTCCGGTGGCCTTCAGCCTGGGCGCCTGCGGCCTGTTCTTTGCGTTCGTCGGCATCGAACTGGGCGTATTGAATGCGTCCCTGTTGCAGGCGGTGCCGCTGCGGATCTTCGGCATCATGGAGAACGACACCTTGCTGGCGATCCCGTTCTTCACGCTGATGGGGCTGATCCTGGAGCGCAGCGGCATGGCCGAAGACCTGCTCGAAACCATTGGCCAACTGTTCGGCCCCGTCCGTGGCGGCCTGGCGCTGGCGGTGGTCTTCGTCGGCGCACTGCTGGCCGCCACCACCGGCGTGGTGGCGGCGTCGGTGATCTCGATGGGTCTGATCTCGCTGCCGATCATGCTGCGCTACGGCTATGACCGGCGCCTGGCGGCTGGCGTGATCGCCGCCTCCGGCACGCTGGCGCAGATCATCCCGCCGTCGCTGGTGCTGATCATCCTGGCCAACCAGCTCGGCCGCTCGGTGGGCGACATGTACAAGGGCGCCTTCCTGCCCGGCCTGCTGCTGACCGGCTGCTATGCCGGCTATGTGATCTTGCTGGCGCTGTTCAAACCGCACCTGGTGCCGGCCCTGCCGCCGCAAGCGCGCTCGCTGCGCGAAGACGATGGCCGCAGCGGCCTGCCCTCGCTGCTGACACTGACGGCCATCTGCGGCGCGGCCACCATCGCCGTGGGCTACCAGATGCCCGCGCTGCACAGTTGGTGGACGGGAGAAACCGTCGGGCATGTGGCGCTGGACGAAACCATCGTCGTCGCGCTGTGCTGCGGCGTGCTGCTGGCCTTCGTGACCGCCGGCATCAACAAGATCACCGGCCTGGGCCTGCTCTCGCGCATCGCCGAGCGCGTGACCTTTGTGCTGATCCCGCCGCTGCTGCTGATCTTCCTGGTGCTGGGCACCATCTTCCTGGGCGTGGCCACGCCCACCGAGGGCGGCGCAATGGGCGCGCTGGGCGCGCTCATCATGGCCATGCTGCGCGGGCGCCTGAGCATGGAACTGCTGCGCCAGGCGGTGAACACGACCACCAAGCTGTCGTGCTTCGTGATGTTCATCCTGCTGGGCGCGACGATCTTTGGCCTGACCTTCCAGGGCGTGGACGGCCCGGTGTGGGTCGAACATCTGCTGACCGGCCTGCCTGGCGGCCAGTTGGGCTTTCTGATCGCGGTCAACGCGATGATCTTTTTTCTGGCGTTCTTTCTGGACTTCTTCGAACTGTCGTTCATCGTCGTGCCGCTGCTGGCGCCGGTGGCCGCCAAGCTGGGCATAGACCTGATCTGGTTCGGCGTGCTGCTGGGCATCAACATGCAGACCTCGTTCATGCACCCGCCGTTCGGCTTTGCGCTGTTTTACCTGCGCAGCGTGGCGCCCGCCAACGAGTACCTGGACAAGGTCAGCCAAAAGATGATCCAGCCCGTGACCACGATGCAAATCTACCGGGGCGCCGTGCCCTTCGTGCTGATACAACTGCTGATGGTGCTGCTGGTCATCTGTTTCCCCGGCATCGTCTCCAGCGGCCTGGACAAGGATGTGGTGTATGACCTGGACAAGGTGCACATGGACATCGACGCCCCGCCGCAGAACACCGATGAGACCTCCGCCGATGACCCGCTGAAAGCCTTCCAGGACTCATTGACCCACGAGAAGAAGTAAGCCGTCATCGACATGCGGCCCCAAAGCCGGCACACCCGGCTCCCCCGGCGCCCCCGGCACCCATGGCCGGGATGACATGCCGGCCTCTTGGGTCTTGGGTCTTGGGTCTGCCGGGCCTCTTGCGGCACCGCATCCGATCCTCTGCGCACCCGGCGCCCGGCGCGCAGCGCCGGGCGGTGCGCGATGAGCCCGCCGGTCTCGCCGTGGCGGCCCGGCGCCGCCAGCGTCGCTGCGCAGGCTGCGGGCAGCGCCGTGTTGCGCTTTGCCGACGGATTCCCCCGCCCTGCTGCGTGCGCCGCCGCCGGCCTGTCCTGCCGCGCCCAGGCATCGGCGCGCCGATGGCCGGCGCAGCGCTTGTAACCGGCGCCACGGCCCGCACAGTCGGCGCTACCATGACAACGGCTTTCGGCAAGGGGCCAGGCCGATGGACCGACCCCCACGGCCCCACCCCGGGCGCCCGAAGCCAGCGGCGGCAAGACCGGCATGGCGCGGGTTGCCGGCAAAGGAAGGCAAGGCGCATGAATATCCTCATCGTTGACGACGAAGCGCTGGCGCGCAGCCGCCTGCGCAGCCTGCTGTCGGACTGCGTGGGCAGCGCCGACATCCGGCGCGGCACGGTGGCCGAGGCCGCCAACGCGGCCGAGACCATGGCGCTGCTGACCCCCACCGGCGGGCGCGCTTTCGACCTGGTGCTGCTGGACATCCACATGCCCGGGCAAGACGGCCTGACCCTGGCCCACGCGCTGCGCACCCTGCCGCTGCCCCCGTCCGTGGTGTTCGTGACCGCGCACACCAGCCACGCGATCAGCGCGTTCGAGCTCGACGCCGTGGACTACCTGACCAAGCCGGTGCGCCGCGAGCGCCTGCTGCAAGCCCTGGCCAAGGCGCAGCGCAAGCCCGCTGCGGCCACGGCGCCGGCGCCGGCCCCCGACCTGCCCGAAGGTGAAACCCTGCTGATCCAGGACCGGGGCCGCACCGAGCGCCTGCCGCTGGCCGAGGTGCTGTACTTCAAGGCCGAGCAAAAGTATGTGACCGTGCGCACCACCACGCGCAGCTACATCCTCGACAGCTCCCTGGGCGAGCTGCAAGCCCGGTTTGCGCCGCACTTGCTGCGCATCCACCGCAACGCGCTGGTGGCGCGCCGCGCGATGCGCGCGCTGGAAAAGCACTACGACCCCGAGGAGGGCGAAGGCTGGGCCGTGCGGCTGCAAGGCTCGACCGAACTGCTGACCGTCTCGCGCCGCCAGGTCGCTGCGGTGCGCGCAGAGCTGGCCCGCTAAGTCCAGGCCCTGCGGCCCCATCGCAGGGGCCGGTGCACAGGCCGATCAGGCCCCGGCGGCGATCAGCAAAGCAGGGCGCGGCCGGCCATCCAGCGCCACCGGCCAGGCATTCAATGCCTGTCGGCCAGCGCGCGCACCAGCGTGACCAGCGCCATGCCGACGAGCAGCCAGACGATCTGGATCAGCGTCGCCCGGGCCGTCAGGCGCTTTTGCAGTTGGGGAATCAGATCGGCCAGCGCCACATAGACAAAGCTGCTCGACGCCAGCACCAGGAAATACGGCAGAAAGTCCTGCAACTGCCCGACCAGGAAATAGCCCGCCACGCCGCCGAGCACCGTCACCGCGCCGGCCAGCGACACTTTGAGCAGCGCGATGCGCTGGCTCGGGTTGGTCTGGCACAGCACCACCAGGTCGCCCATATGGTGCGGCACCTCGTGCACCAGCACCGATACCGCCGCCAGCACGCCCAGGCGGATGTCGGCCATGAAGGCCGATGCAATCAGGATGCCATCGCCAAAGCAATGCACGCCGTCCCCGGCGAGCACCGCCCAGCCGCCCGTGCGCGGGCCATCGTGCCGGTGCGCGTGCTCATTCGGGCCAGGCCCGCCCGTGTCGCGCCCGGCATGGCCATGCGCATCAGACCCGGCATGGCCGTGCTCGCCCGTACCACGCACGGCGTGGCCATGCTCGTGCCCATGGTGCCAAAGCTCGGCCTTGTCGAGCAGAAAGAAAAACACCAGGCCCACCAGCAGCGTGGCAAACAGATCATGCGCCTCGGCCTGGCCCTCGAAAGCCTCGGGCAGCAGGTGCATGAAGGCGGTGGCCAGCAAGACGCCTGCCGCCAGGCTCAGCAGATGCTGCGGCCCGACGCTGCCGTTGCGCCCGCCCAGGCCCAGCCGCATCAGCAATGCGGCCAGCCACACGCTGCCAATGCCGGTGGCCAGGGTGGCCAGCGCGATGGCGATCAAGACGAAGGCTGAAGGTGTTTGGTTCATATGCGCCCGAGTGTATTTTCATGCCGGCGCGCCGACCCCGGCACAGCGCATTGGAACAAAGCCGCCCCTGCGGCAACGCGCAGCGGCCACGCTCCGGGGCCAACGCATGCCGGGCGGCCGCCGGGGGCGCTCAGCGCTCGTCGTCTGGCGCTTGCGGCTGCGCCTCGGCGCGCGCATGTTGCGCAATCATCTGCCGCAGCGTGCTCTTCAATTCCCCGGCACGCGCCAGGCCGAAGGGCGCGAGCACGCGCCGCTCGTGCTCGCGCGCCAGGTCGATCAACTGCTGCACGGCCTGTATGCCGGTGGGCGTGATGCGCACCAGCGTGATGCGGCGGTCACTGTCGTGGGGCAGGCGCTCGACATGGTTCTTGGCCTGCATCCGGTCGAGCAGGCGGGTGACCGTCGGCTGCTTGGTCACCGACAGTTGCGCCAGCCGGCCGATGCTGATCGGCACACCGCCGGCCAGCGAGGCCAGCACGCGCCATTCGGAGACGGAAAAACCATGCGCCCGAGCCACCCCATGGAACTCCGAGGAGATCAGCCAACTGGCCTGCGCCAGCAGCGCCGGCAGGTAGTCGTTGACGAAAAGATGCGCTTCGGGCGGGGGCTGTGTCATACGGCAAGCGGGTTCGGAGCGGGCATGGAAAGTGTTAGGGTTAGCAGGTATATCAATGATATTGGATTTATTTAGACTTAAAGCACGAGCAGATGGACCTGTACAACACCATGGCCGAGAGAGCATTCGTCAAAGAAGTCGAAAAGGCTGCGCCTGCCGGCTGGCGCAGTCTTTCATCGCGCAGTCTCCCATCGCGCAGGCATTTTGGCGCTCACCGGCGCGCTGCCGGAATCCGGTGTTTCCTGTGTGGCCGGTCTCGGCGCGCGGCCATCGACGCCCTGGCAAAAAATCCGGCGCGGCGAGTGGCGCCGCCGGGCGCAGCAACGGCCCGGGCCGCCGGGCTGCATCGACACCCGCCCGCTGACAAGGAGGCCCGGCTGATGGCGCGCAGTCTGTCGCGCACAAACGCCGTGGCGGCGGCTGCAATGTCGGCTGCGATGGCGGCAGCGCCGAGCACCGCCCCGCCGGCCCGGGCCAGCGCAGCCGGCTGGCCCGGCGCGAAGGCGCGGGCCGCGATGGACTGACACCGCACCGGAAAATCCATGCCCCACCCACCCCCCGCCCCAACGCCAACGGCAGCCGTCGTCACCGGCGCCAGCACCGGCATTGGCTACGCCATCTGCGCAGACCTGCTGGCGCAGGGCCATGAAGTGGTGTCGCTGGCGCTCGAGCACTGCCCGATCGCGCACCCGAAGCTGCACAGCATCCAGGTCGATCTGACCGACCGCGCCGCCACCGCGCAGGTCATGCAGACGCTGGCGCAGCGCTTTGCGCTGACGACCGTGGTGCACAACGCCGGCGCCATCCGCCCCGCGCCGCTGCCCGAGGTGCGGCGCGAAGACCTGAATGCGCTGGCCGCGCTGCACCTGGGCTGCGCGGTGCAGATCGTGCAGGCAGCGCTGCCGGCCATGCGCGCCCGGCGCTTCGGCCGCGTGGTGCTGCTGTCCTCGCGCGCCGCGCTGGGCTGGGCCGGGCGCAGCAGTTACTCGGCCACCAAGGCCGGCATGTCGGGCATGGCGCGCACCTGGGCGCTGGAACTCGCGCCCGAGGGCATCACCGTCAACGTGGTCGCGCCAGGGCCGGTGCGCACCGACATGTACCGCGCCGTGGTGCCGGCCGGCAGCGCGCAAGAGCGCGCGCTGATCGCCTCGATACCGGTGCAGCGCCTGGGCGAGGCAGCCGATGTGGCGCGGGCCGTGCGGTTTTTCACCGACGCCGGCAGCGGCTTCGTCACCGGCCAGGTGCTGTATGTCTGCGGCGGCACCAGCGTCGGCGGCCTGCTGCTGTAAGCGCATGACTGCCGTGCCGCACCTGCATGCCAGCGCGCTGCCCCGTTGCGCGCCGGCGCTGTCTGCCGCTGTCCCTGCCGATTCCCCTGCCGCCGGGGCCGCCGGGCACCCGACCGGCGCCAGCCACATGCCGCCGGGGCCGCTGTCCGCGCCGGGCATTGCCGCCCGCCACGGGGGCCGCCGATGACCTGGGATGTCGCGCTGATCCTGCTCACCGATGGCCTGGCCAACGGTGCGATTTATTTGCTCGCCGGACTCGGCCTGGTGCTGGTCTTTTCCGTCACGCGGGTGGTGTTCGTGCCCTTTGGCGACATTGCCGCCTTTGCCGCGCTCACGCTGGCGGCCTTTGAAACCGGCCGCCTGCCGCCGACCATCGGCCTGGTGGCGGTGCTGGCGCTGCTGGCCACGCTCACCGAAAGCGCCAGCCTGCTGCGGCGCGGCCAGTGGCGCAGCATCCCCGGGGCGGCCCTGGCCTGGGGCCTGCTGCCGCTGCTGCCCTGCGCGCTGGCCTGGCTGGCCGCCGGCCCCGGCACCCCCGCCTGGCTGCATGTCGCGCTGGCCGTGCTGCTGGTGCTGCCGATCGCGCCGCTGCTGGCGCGCGTGGTGTTCCAGCCGATCGCCGATGCGTCGGTGCTGGTGCTGCTGATCGTCTCGCTGGCGCTGCACTTTCTGCTGTCCAACCTGGGGCTGCTGTTCTTCGGGCCGGAAGGCTCGCGCACCAGGGCGCTGGTCGATGGCGCGCTGACGCTCGGCGCCGGCTTTACCGTCGGCGGCCAGGTGCTGCTGATGCTGGCCGCCGCCGGCGTGCTCAGCGGCCTGTTCTTTCTGGTGTTCGAGCGCACCGTGGCCGGCAAGGCGCTGCGCGCCACCGCCGTCAACCGGGTCGGCGCGCGGCTGGTCGGCATCCGCCCGGCGCGCACCGCCCGGCTGGCCTACGGCTGCGCCTCGCTGCTGGCCGGGCTGATCGGCGTGCTGATCGCGCCGGTGACCACCATGTACTACGACTCGGGCTTCATCATCGGCCTGAAGGCTTTTGTCGCGGCCATCATCGGCGGCCTGGTGAGCTACCCGATGACGGCACTGGGCGCGCTGGCGGTCGGCGTGCTCGAGAGCTTCGCCTCGTTCTGGAGCGGCGCGCTCAAGGACGTGATCGTGTTCAGCCTGCTGATCCCGGTGCTGATGCTGCGCTCCTGGATGAGCGTGCACTCCGAAGAAGACCCCGAGGAACTGGAGCCATGATGGCGCGACCGATCGGCGCTGCCGTGGCCGCCGCGCTGGCCCTGATGGCCGCGCTGCCGGCGCTGGTCGGCAGCTTCACCATCGCGCTGCTCAACGACATCGGCATCGGCGCGCTGGTCGCCCTGGGGCTGGTGCTGCTCACCGGCATCGGCGGCGCCACCTCGTTCGGCCAAGCCGCCTTTGTCGGCATCGCCGCTTATGCCAGCGCCTGGCTGAGCACCGCGCAGGGCCTGTCGCCATGGCTCGGCCTGGTGTTCGCGCTGCTGCTCACCGGCCTGTCGGCGCTGGTCATCGGCATGTTGACGCTGCGCCTGGGCGGGCATTTCCTGCCGCTGTCGACCATCGCCTGGGGGCTGTCGATCGCGCTGCTGTTCGGCAACGTCGAGCAACTCGGGCGCCACACCGGGCTGTCGAACATCCCACCGCTGCATCTCGGGGGCTGGTCGCTGGCCCGGCCGCAGGCCATGTACTACCTGATCTGGACGCTGCTGGCGCTGGCGCTGCTGTTTTGCCACCACCTGCTGCACTCGCGCCCGGGGCGCGCCATCCGCAGCCTGCGCGGCGGCGCCACGCTGCTGGCCAGCGTCGGCGCCGATGCCTACCGCGTGCGGCTGACGCTGTTCGTCACCGCCGCCTCGTTCGCCGGCCTGGCCGGCTGGCTGTACGCGCACATGAACCGTTTCGTCAGCCCCTCGCCGTTCGACATCCACGCCAGCATCGAATACCTGCTGATGGCCGTGGCCGGCGGCCTGGGCCAGTTGAGCGGCGCGCTGGTCGGCGCGGCCCTGGTGCTGGTGCTGAAAAACAGCTTGCAAGACCTGCTGCCGATGTTCACGCAGCGCGCCGGCCAACTCCAGGCCATCGCCTTCGCGGCAGGGTTCATCGCGCTGCTGCACTTTGCGCGCGGCGGCCTGATGGGCCTGGCCACGGCCCGGTGGCGCCGCCGGGCGCGGCCCGCCGCCGGGCAACATCGGCGCGCCGGTAGCGCCGCTGGTGCGCCGCTGGCGCCAGTGACGCCGCTGGCGCGCCGGCCGCTGCCGGCACGCGGCAGCCCCTTGCTGTCGGTGCAGGGCGCGGTCAAGCGCTTTGGCGGGCTGGTGGCGGTCGACGACGTGAGCTTTGCCGTCGATGCCGGCGAAATCGTCGGCCTGATCGGCCCCAACGGCGCCGGCAAAACGACGATGTTCAACCTGCTGACCTGCACGCTGGCGCTGAGCGCCGGGCAGTTGCGCTTCCAGGGCCGCGACATCGCCGGAATGCGCCAAAGCGAGGTGGCGCGCCTGGGGCTGGCGCGCACATTCCAGCATGTCAAGCTGCGCCCGCAGATGAGCCTGCTGGACAACGTGGCGCTGGGCGCGCATGCGCGCACCCGCGCCGGCGTGCTGCGCGCCGGCCTGCGGCTCGATCGCGCCGAAGAGCGCCAGATCATGCAAGAGGCGCAGCGCCAGCTCGACCGCATCGGCCTGGGCGAGCGCGCGCAGGAGTGGGCCGGCAGCCTGCCGCTGGGCACCCAGCGCATACTGGAGATCGCCCGCGCACTGGCCGCCGACCCGGTGCTGCTGGTGCTCGACGAGCCGGCCGCCGGGCTGCGCCGCCAAGAGAAACTGGCCCTGGCCGGGCTGCTGCGCAAGCTGCGCGGCGAGGGCCTGACCATCCTGCTCGTCGAGCATGATATGGACTTCGTGATGCACTTGGTCGACCGCCTGGTGGTGATGAACTTCGGCGCCAAACTGATCGAGGGCGCGCCCGCCGCCGTGCGCGCCGATGCGCGGGTGCAGGCGGCTTACCTGGGGAGCATGGAATGACTGTGATGCTGGAAATCGCCGACCTGCATGTGGCCTACGGCCAGGTCGAAGCCGTGCGCGGCGTCACGCTGTCGCTGCACAGCGGCCAGATCGTCTCGGTGATCGGCCCGAACGGGGCCGGCAAGACCACCTTGCTGGCCGCCGCGATGGGGCTGCTGCCGGCGCGCGGCGTGCTGCGGCTCGACGGCCAGGACCTGCACGCGCTCGACGTGCAAACGCGCGTCGAGCGCGGCCTGTGCCTGGTGCCCGAGCAGCGCGAACTGTTCGGCGCGCTGAGCGTGCTGGACAACCTGCAACTGGGCGCCTACGTGCGCCGCCTGCGCCCCGAAGCCTTGCGCCGCCGCCTGCAATCGGTGTATGAGCGCTTTCCGCGCCTGGCCGAGCGCCGGACGCAGCGTGCCGACACGCTCTCGGGCGGCGAGCGGCAAATGCTCGCGCTGGGCCGGGCGCTGATGTCCGCGCCGCGCCTGCTGATGCTCGACGAGCCCAGCCTGGGCCTGGCGCCGCTGATCGTGCGCGAGATACTGGCCATCGTGCGCCAGTTGCGCGCCGACGGCGTATCGATCCTGCTGGTCGAGCAAAACGCGCGCGCCGCGCTGGAAAGCTCCGACCACGGCTACGTGCTGGAGACCGGCGAAATCGCGCTGGCCGGCCCCTCCCGGGCGCTGGCCCAAGACCCGCGCGTGCAGGCCACCTACCTGGGCGCCAGCGCCGACGATGCGCGCCAGCCGGCCGGCGCCGCGCAGCCGCAGTGACAGCACAGATAAACACCGACAAGGGCACATGATCAAAAGCATCACGCTGACCAATTTCCTGAGCTACGGGCCAACGGCCAGCCCTGTGGAGCTGCGGGCGCTGAACGTGATCATTGGCCCGAATGGATCAGGCAAATCCAACCTCGTCGAGTCCCTCGAATTGCTTCGCGCCACGCCGAAAGACCTGCTCACGCCGGTGCGCGATGGCGGTGGCGTGCGGGACTGGCTTTGGAAAGGCGCGGCAAAGCCGCCGACCGCCAAAATCGACGCCGTGATCGATTACCCCCAAGGGCCCGTTTCCCTGCGCTACGTATTGGGTTTTACCGAGGTGGGGCAGCGTTTCGCGATCGTGGATGAACGGATCGAGAACGAATCACCCGATGACGGGCACAAAAACCCCTATCTGTACTACCGATTCGAGAACGGCCATGGCGTTCTCGATGTGAAGAACAAAAAGCGCCATTTGCACCACGAAGACATCGATCCCGACGCTTCCATCCTCGCGCAACGCAAAGACCCCGACCAATACCCGGAGCTCACGCATTTGGGAAACACCTTCGCCAAAATGCGCATCTACAGGCAATGGTGCTTTGGCCGATACACCGTCCCCCGCCTGCCCCAAAAGGCAGACCTTCCCAACGAGTATTTGGAGCCGGACGCCAGCAATCTGGGCCTGGTGCTCAACCGCCATCGCCGTGAGCACGCCGTCAAAAAGCGGCTCCTGCAAGCCCTGAACGCGCTGTATGAAGGCATTGACGACTTCGACGTGCAAATCGAGGGCGGGACGGTGCAGGTGTTCTTCCATGAAGGACGCTACACCATCCCTGCCACACGCCTTTCGGATGGAACACTGCGCTATCTGTGCCTGCTGGCCATTCTCTGTCATCCCAAACCTGGCCCGCTGATATGCATCGAAGAGCCTGAGCTTGGCCTGCATCCCGACGTGTTGCCCACGCTTGCAGATCTCCTCAAGGAAGCCTCCGAGCGCACACAACTCATCGTCACCACACATTCTGATGTGTTGGTGGACGCGCTGACGGACATGCCGGAGGCAGTCCTGGTCGCCGGGCGGTCAGAAAGCGGCAGCACACTCGAAAGGTTGAATCAGGAAAAGTTGAAACCCTGGCTGGAAAAATACCGACTGGGGCAACTCTGGACACGCGGCGAGATCGGGGGCACACGGTGGTAAAGCTAACGCTCTATGTGGAAGGCGGCGGAGACAGCGCAGCGCTCAAATCGGCCTGCCGTGAAGGATTTACGACATTCATCAAGAATGCGAAGATAAAAAACCGCCCCCGCGTGGTGGCCTGCGGGAATCGACAGAACGCCTATGATTCGTTCCGCACGGCAATCGCTCAAGGCCAAACAGCAATGCTGCTGGTGGACAGTGAAGAAACAGTAGCAGCCTTGCATCGATCGGGATCGCCGGACCAATGGCTTGCCTGGGGACATTTGTTCCAGCGGGACCGTTGGGACAAGCCGGCTGGAACGAGCGATACCGACTGTCACCTGATGGTTCAAGTGATGGAAAACTGGTTCCTTGCCGATCGGGCGACGCTGCAAGCCTTTTTCGATCCTGGCTTCAACGCCAACGCATTGCCGGCTGCTGCGAATCCGGTCGAAAGCATTGCAAAAGCGGCGGTGTATGACGCTTTGCGGCAAGCAACCAAGAGTTGCAAGACCAAAGCTCCATATGGGAAAGGCGAGCACTCGTTCAAGCTGTTGGCCAGAATCGACCCGGCAAAGGTTACGGCGGCATCGCCATGGGCAAAGCGCTTCGTCGAAGAACTCAGGAAGGAGACGGACGCATGAGCGATGAGCGAACCGTTTACGAACCGTTCCATCACCCGGCAGGTTCCGCGCCAGTGGAGTGCCTTGGCCAGACATTGCCCGGCGGACAAGCCCGGTGCGGGCACTTCAGCCCCCGTCGCTGGCCGGGAAACTGAAAAAACCTCGATCCCTCAAGACACAAGGAGCAAGCCTTGAACATCGTATGCATCGGCGGCGGCCCTGCCGGCCTGTACTTCGGTCTGCTGATGAAGCAGCAAGACCCCGCCCACCGCGTGACCGTGGTCGAGCGCAACAAGCCCTATGACACCTTCGGCTGGGGCGTGGTGTTCTCCGACGCGACCATGGACAACATGCGGCGCCACGATCGGCCCACGGCCGACGCGATCGAGCAAGCCTTCAACCACTGGGACGACATTGCGCTGGAGTTCAAGGGCCAGCACATGCGCTGCGGCGGCCACGGCTTCGTCGGCATAGGGCGCAAGAGGCTGCTCAACATCCTGCAAGCGCGCTGCGAGGAACTGGGCGTGCAACTGGTGTTCGAGACCGAGGCCAACTCCGACACCGACTACCCCGACGCCGACCTGATCATCGCCAGCGACGGCATCCATTCATCGCTGCGCGCCAAGTACCGCCAGCAGTTCCAGCCCGACATCGTGCTGCGCCCGAACCGCTACCTGTGGCTGGGCACGCACAAGCGCTACTCGGCCTTCACCTTCGTGTTCGAGAAAACCGCGCATGGCTGGTTTCAGGCCCACATCTACCAGTTCGACGCAGACACCAGCACCTTCATCGTCGAATGCCCCGAATCGGTGTGGCTGGCCCATGGGCTGGACCAGGCCGACCAGGCGCAATCGGTCGCCTTTTGCGAGCAACTGTTCGCGCGCCACCTGCAAGGCGCCACGCTGATGACCAACGCGCGCCACCTGCGCGGCTCGGCCTGGCTGAACTTCCAGCGCGTGGTCTGCGGGCAATGGTGGCTGCAAAACGAACGCGGCAGCCATCTGGTGCTGATGGGCGACGCGGTGCACACCGCGCATTTCGCGATCGGCTCGGGCACCAAGCTGGCCATCGAAGACGCCATCGAACTGGCCAGCCAGTTCCAGCAGCAGCGCCAGCGCCCGGAGCCGATCAGCGAACTGCTCACCCGCTACCAGCAGGCGCGCCGCATCGAAACGCTGCGCCTGCAAAACGCGGCCTGGAACGCGATGGAGTGGTTCGAAGCCTGCGGCCAGCGCTACTGCGACCAGCTCGAAGGCCCGCAGTTCATGTACTCCATGCTCACGCGCAGCCAGCGCATCAGCCACGAAAACCTGCGCCTGCGCGACCCGCACTGGCTGGCCGGCTACGAGCGCTGGTTCGCCGGGCGCGCCGGCGCAGCGCAGCCCGGGCACTGCGCGCCGCTGCCGTCACCGCAGCCATCACCGACGCCGCCGCTGCCACCGGCGCCGCCGCCGATGTTCACGCCCTGCACCGTGCGCGGCCTGACGCTCAAGAACCGCATCGTGGTCTCGCCGATGGCGCAGTACAGCGCGCAAGACGGCCTGGTCAGCGACTACCACCTGGTGCACCTGGGCGCGCGCGCAATGGGCGGCGCCGGCCTGGTGTTCGCCGAGATGACCTGCGTCAGCGCCAGCGGCCGCATCACCCCCGGCTGCCCGGGCCTGTACCACGGCGCGCACACGGCGGCCTTCAAGCGCATTGCCGACTGGATTCACCACCACACCGACGCCCGCTTCGCAATACAACTGGGCCACGCCGGCGCCAAAGCCTCCACCCGGTGCGCCTGGGACGGCATCGACCTGCCGCTGGAGCAAGGCAACTGGCCCCTCATCGCCGCCTCGCCGCTGCAATACCTGCAAGGCATCAGCCAGACGGCGCGCGCGATGACACGCGCCGACATGGACGAAGTCCTGGCGCAGTTCGTCGCCGCCACCGAGGCCGCCGCCGAAGCCGGCGCCGACTGGCTGGAACTGCACTGCGCGCATGGCTACCTGCTCTCGGGCTTCATCTCGCCGCTGACCAACTGGCGCAGCGACGACTACGGCGGCACGCTGGCCAACCGCCTGCGCTACCCGCTGCAAGTGTTCGCCGCGATGCGCGCCGTCTGGCCGGGCGAGCGCCCGATGTCGGTGCGCATCTCGGCCCACGACTGGGTCGAAGGCGGCACCACGCCCGACGACGCCGTGCAAATCGCCAAAGCCTTCAAAGCCGCCGGCGCCGACATGATCGACTGCTCCGCAGGCCAGGTCAGCAAAAAAGAGCAGCCGGTCTATGGCCGCATGTTCCAGACACCGTTTGCCGACCGCATCCGGCAAGAAGCCGGCATCGCCACCATCGCCGTCGGCGCGATCAGCGAAGCCGACCACGCCAACAGCATCCTGGCCGCAGGCCGCGCCGACCTGTGCGCCATCGCGCGCCCGCATCTGGCCAACCCGGCCTGGACCTTGACCGAAGCCGCCAGAATCGGCTACACGCCGATCGACTGGCCCCGGCAATACCGCTCGGCCAAGGCCCAGATCGAAGCCCGGTTCGCCCGCGAGCATGCCGCCGCCGGCATAAAGCCAGCATGACCCGCCCCGCCGCCCCACCCGCCGCCGCCCCATTCAGCGCCCCGCCCGCGAGATCCGCCGCCCCGGCCAGCGCCCTGCCCCGCCCCTTCGCCCTGTTTTTGCGCGCCGCCGGACTGCTCGGCGCCGGCGAAACCCCGGCCGCCCAGGCGCTGCGCGGCGGCATCTCCTCGGACATCTGGCACGTCAGCACCCGCGCCGGGCAGATCGTCATCAAGCAACCGCTGGCCGAACTGGCGGTCGGCAACTGGCACGCCCCGCTCGAACGCAGCCGCTACGAAGCGCAGTGGCTGCGCACCGTCGATGCGCTGCAACCCGGGGTGTGCCCGAAAGTGCTCGCCTGCGACCCCGGGCAGCACCTGATCGCCATGGAATACCTCGACCCCGCGCAGCACCCGGTCTGGAAGGCGCAACTGCTCGCCGGCCAGGTCGATGTCCGGCTCGCGGCCCTGGTCGGCGAACGCCTGGGCCGCATCCATGCGCGCAGCGCCGCCCGGCCCGAACTCGCGGCAGACTTCGACACCGAACCGCTGTTCATCGCGCTGCGCATCCACCCCTACCTGGAGACCATTGCCCAGCGCCACCCCGACCTGGCCCCGGCCGTCAGGCAACTGGCGCACACCACGCTGGGCCAGTGCCGGGCGCTGGTGCACGGCGATGTCAGCCCGAAAAACATCCTGGCCGGGCCCGAGGGGCCGATCTTCCTCGACGCCGAATGCGCCTGGTGGGGCGACCCGGCGTTCGACCTGGCGTTCTGCCTGAACCACCTGGCGCTCAAACGACTGCTGCTGCCCGGCCAGCGCGCGCCGCTCGCGGCGGCCTTTGCCGCGCTGCTGCACGCCTACCGGCAACAGATCGACTGGGAGCCGCCATCGGCGCTGCTCGATCGCGCCGGGCGGCTGCTGCCCGCGCTGATGCTCGCCCGCGTCGATGGCCGCTCGCCGGTCGAATACCTGGCCCCGGCGCAACGGGCCGTGGTGCGAGATTTCGCCCGGGCGCGCGTGCGCGCCGGCCTGACCGATCCGCCACCGTGCGACCCGCTCGCGCTGCTGGCCGCCTGGAAAGAACATCTGCCATGACCACGACAAGC
>Ga0081606_1000509_pt1 | contig 15855 bp, 14 predicted proteins | sample EareggfetidaYelm_FD_71127 | JGI IMG/M metagenome (GOLD analysis project Ga0081606, IMG submission 71127) | Earthworm egg capsule microbial community from the University of Washington, USA - E. fetida Yelm (SPADES assembly) (version 2) | ecosystem: Host-associated > Annelida > Reproductive system... | reverse complement strand
TTTTACGGAAAATTGTATAAGCATAATATTTCCTGTTTTTGAATATTATCCGCAAAAATACTCTTTATTTTTAGCAAATATGAATAATAAACCGGGTTTTAATTATACTCTTATTGAAAAAGGTGTTTGTTTTGTCTGATTCTTGTTGCCTGATCAGAAATAATCGAAGCACACATTTTTTTACGCCTCACATTAGAAGGATTTGCTCCCGCACGGGGCAATTGGAATTCGGCGGAGGCTTCAGGCATCCTGCAAGTCCCAAGAAAAAGAAATTTCCTCTCTGTGCGGGTTATTTAGCAACCCCTGTTTCAACATAGACTAAGTCCAAGGTTAAAACGGGGAATGATTTGTTAAAAAAAAAGACTATTCCGCGCTCAAAAAAACGAAGTCAATTTTCCTGAAATTTTTTAAACAAAGCCAACGCCGGGCCGGCGACAATCCACAAAATGAGCAACCCACCGCTTCCGTAAAGCAAGACCCCAAAACGCGAATGTTCGTATTTTTCGCCGCTGTTTACGACAAAAATATAAGCCAATAAAACAACCATGAAGAAGTTGACGACGGCAATCAAGCCGTATAACCAACTCTTAAAATCGTCTCTTCGAAAAACAGAGAAACGAATAAAAGCCAACAGATTTATCGCCAACGTGACCGCCAATACTCCGTAGAAAAAAGTATCACGCTCCACGCCGTTTCCGCTCAACCCGACATGCACTAAATCGCCGAGTGAGGCATATACATAAGCCGTCGCCATCATCTGTCCTAACAGCGAAAGAAACCATGCGGCTTTAAACAATTTTCGAGGCATCGTTGAAATGTTTAAATTTAAAGGTTACTAAGGTTACTATAGCGTTGCAAATTAAGAACAAATTATGAATTATGAATTATAAATTTATGAATTATGCCCTCGCGGGGTTTGGCCGCAGGCGGCTCCCTCCGACTCCGCACGGGCGACATCGGCTCGCGCATCGCGGGGACAAAGGCGAAATTTGCAATTCATAACAACAATGTTATTTAGAAAAATCCGCATAAAATTTAACAACAGTAATATTTTTTAACGCGGTTTTTGGCGGGCGTCTGTCCGTGCATGCAATAATTCTCGTACTCTTTTTATGGACGAATAGGATAAGAAGAGGCTAAAGAGCTTACTCGCGCGCGGGGTTATCGGGAGGCCGCTCGCGGCGCCTCTGTTTAAAAATAAGGGAGAAACCGCCGCGCTTGCCGCTTTTGCAGGCGCCGCCATTCTCGCGACCTACAAAGCACGTCAAGAAGCGCTTAAATCCGGGGTGTCTTTAATTATACAGGAAAATGACAAACTTTATAAACTTGAGAGAGGAGTAAAGACTTTTATCAAAAATCTTCCGATTGCAAAGAACAAATACAAAAAGCGCATGAAGCTGAAAACAGAATGTCGGTCAAAAGAATGATTTAACCTCGGCGCTAAACCCGCAACGGCTCAAACAAAAAGAGCCTATATTTTTGATAAATTCTTTTGAGGTCAGCAACCTTATAGCAGAAATTACAGAGGGCAAAAATATTTTAGCAGCCGATCCCGAAAATGTGCCCGCTTGGTTGGAAAAGCGCCTTCTCCGATGACTTTTTCGTTTCTCCAAATATTTCATACATTTGTATTTTAAATTTTATCAATTTTGATAGGCGAATACAACACCCAGCGCGAGCACATTATTCTGAAGGAATACGGCCGCAATGTCCAAAAGTTAGTGAACTACATACGCACTATTCCCGATATGGATAAGCGTACGCAAATGGCGATTACACTGATTGAACTTATTAAGCAACTGGCGCCCGTGGCCAAAGATGCGCATGAAAGTCCGCAACGAATGTGGGACGATTTATACATTATCGCCGATTTCAATCTGGAGGTCAACAACCCCTACAATACGCCCGACCGAACGGTGCTGTTTAAGCGTCCGCAGAAAATGGAGTATCCGCAATCGGATTTGCGCTTCCGTCATTACGGAAAAAATGTCGAGTACCTTACCCAAGAGGCGTTGAAAAAAACCGATCCGAAAGAGCAGACCGAGGCGGCAATTTATATCGGTCGGTTGATGAAAACGTTATACGGGTCTTGGAATAAAGAAGCGCTTGACGACTCCGTGATCGTAAAAGACATTGCCTTACTTTCAAAAGGGAAACTGCAACTGGACTTAAATAAAGTAAGGGAAGAAAATTTATTTGAGAAAATATTCGTAGAGAAGCGCATCCCCCGTCAGGAAGGCGGCAACGGCAATAACGGCAACAACAATAATCGTCCGAGAGGAAACAGGCCCTTCAATAAAAACAAACATCGCCGCCGCGACTAATGGCTTCGTTCAAAATTGCAGGAGGCATTCCGCTTAAAGGCGAAATCACCCCGCAAGGCGCCAAGAATGAAGCCTTGCAGGTTTTATGCGTTCCGTTGCTCACCGCGGAACCGGTTATCATCCACAACGTGCCCGATATTTTAGACGTCAATAAACAAATTGAATTGTTGGTTGACTTGGGGTGTCAGGCCGAAAAATTGAAGAAAGGTTCGTTTCTCTTTCACGCCAACCACGTGAGGGCAGAAAATATGGATACCGAAAATTTTCGGAAAAAATCGGGAGACTTTCGCGGGTCGGTGATGTTGTTGGGGCCGCTGTTGGCTCGCTTTGGCAAAGCCACTATCGCCAAACCCGGCGGCGATAAAATCGGAAGACGAAGACTGGACACGCACTTTATTGGTTTTCAAAAATTAGGCGCACGCTACCGCTATCATCCAAACGATAATTTGTTCGACATAGACGCCGCGAAGTTGCGCGGCACCTATATGCTGTTGGATGAGGCTTCGGTGACCGGCACGGCAAACCTCGTGATGGCCGCCGTATTGGCGCAAGGAACTACCACTATTTATAACGCCGCTTGTGAACCCTACATTCAACAACTTTGTAAAATGCTCAATCGAATGGGGGCAAAAATTTCAGGAATCGCCTCCAACTTATTGACCATTGAAGGAGTAAATTCTCTCGCGGGAACGGAACACACGCTGTTGCCCGATATGATTGAAGTGGGGAGTTTTATCGGCTTGGCGGCGATGACGCAATCAGAAATCACCATTAAAAATTGCGGCATTCCAGACCTTGGCATTATTCCCGAAACGTTCCGACGGATGGGCATTAAGATGGAATTCAGAGGAGACGATATTTACATCCCCGCACAAGAACGATATGAAATTGACACGTTCATGGACGGCTCTATCATGACGATCGCCGACGCGGTTTGGCCGGGACTCACGCCTGATTTGCTGAGCATTGTGTTGGTGGTGGCTACGCAAGCGAAAGGAACGGTGCTCGTTCACCAAAAAATGTTTGAGAGTCGATTATTTTTTGTGGATAAATTAATTGACATGGGAGCACAAATTATCTTGTGCGATCCTCATCGCGCCAACGTCATTGGGCTGGACAGAAAATTTGCCTTGCGCGGCTTGAAAATGTTCTCCCCCGACATACGCGCCGGCGTGGCTTTGCTCATTGCCGCCTTATCGGCTCAAGGGGTGAGCGAAATTTATAACATCGAACAAATTGACAGAGGGTATCAAGACATTGAAGGACGATTGCGGCAACTAGGCGCAAATATTACAAGAATGCCGTAGCATTTAGGGCTGCGCCCCTCGCAATGCCTCCCTTTCAGAGATTGTCCGCCGCTTCATTATTTTCTCGTGTGTAAATTTGCCCTTGCCCGCATAACGGCAAAGCGCCAGGCTATGTGTAATGTGCCACAAAGACATCGTTAATTTTACTTACAAAACTTTCGTCCGGGTTGTTGTCAAGCACAGATTGTCGATATAAATTATAATAGCCTGTTATTTTTATTTCTGCGTCTGTGTCCAAATGCTCCAAGTCTAACATTTTTGATTTATTAATGTCGTTGGGCTCAAATTTTTGCAACCCGTTTCCATACTCTCGCCTGTTGTCCTCAAAAATTTGTCTCGATACGTCCGTAAGAAGATAAGCAAAAAGTAAATCTGCTTTAGGCGCAGAAAACATATTTAGATAGACGCAATGAAAAGTTGTCAAGTTAGAAATATTGGCTTCGTTTCTAATAAATCGAAGCCCATGGCGATTGAAAACAGAAACCCAAATTGGCGATGGCGGCCGGTTTTCCAAAGAATACCAAGGGGTTCTTCCTGCTGTGAGAAATTTTTTATGTACTTTTTGTTCTTCTCCGATTGTCAAATATTTTTTAACGTTCTCATCGGCGCTTATTGCATTCAGGAGAAAAACGGATTTGCCGTTCTGTTGAAGTTCTTGAAAATCTTTGTCTGTGAAAAAAGATTTCTTTGCGTCGATGGCTTTGCAAATGCACGGGAGCAAATATTTTTCGGCTATTCCGAATTCTTTTGCTTTCGACGGGCTGAAAGTAAAGTATTCATTTGCGCCGGTCGCAATTCCGCGAACCGCCTTGCCGTAGTTGGCAAATGGGACCAAGTGTTTATATTTAAGCGCATTTTGTTCTTGATAGTAGGTACGCCATTTTATTTCAGGATCAAGGTTTTTAAATTCAACGGTCTGTTCTTTAGTCGGGTAATTTGGGTAGTTTTCTATAATGCGTTCCATGGCTGCGAAATCAGTAAGGTTGCTGACATTGCTGAATTGTACTTTGCTCGATTGGTTGTCATTGGCACAGAGCAATATAGAGGCCGTTGTCAGCGCATCGTCAAAAACATTCTCCTCGAAGTGAATGACCATAATATGCCTTATTGTTTTGCTTTTTATTAAACAGGACTTAACCGGTTTCCCGTAGTCGGAATTAAGAAATTCGGAAGGTATGATGTATGCCGCCCTGCCGTTTTCATTGAGTTGGTAAATAGATTTTAAAAGAAATAATGCGTAAAGGTTTGTGAAGCCGTTGAGCTTGCATGAAATTCTGTCTTCAATTTCTTTTACTGTATTTTTGTTGTCATAGTCGTGAAACTTGAAGTAAGGCGGGTTGCAAATGACGCCGTCGTATTTATTCTCCCAATCATGATACATGTAGTCTTGGAGATGAATAGATACGTTTTTGTTTTCTTCGAAGATGTTTTTTGCTTTATCAAAAATCTTTTGGTCAATTTCAAATCCTTTTATGATTAGGTTTTTGTTGTAATTCAATAATGCCCGTGAAAATATTCCAAGTCCGATCGCCGGTTCCAAAATCGTTTTTAATTCTTTGTTTCCAAGCAACCATTTTGCCATCAAATCCGCAATAGAAAACGGGGTAAAGAATTGCGCGAATTTTTTCCTGTGTTCAATGGAGGTGCACTTAGCGTATTCGCTTTCAATATCGTTCGTTGCAATATTTGTTTTGACGGTCTGCATTAAAATTCTTTTTCATTAATTCCCAGTATTTTGCACAAATTGGTTACGTCTAAATAAGCCGTACCGCCCTTAAAGGTTACATAAAACAAAAGCTGACCGCGTGGCATTTCTTTCCGAACACTCTCGTGCCGGGGTTCATCAACTTGTCGGGCTATTGGAATGCCGCTTTTAGAGTTAATTTTTATAGTCGTCTTATTTTGGTTTTTGGTATCCGTTTCTACTGAAAATAGCACGTCTTCATTGTCGGGGTTGGAAATTATGGCAAGAATTTGTTCGAAGGAAATGCCGTAAACCTTATCAAAAAATACTTGGAAGTAATAATGCGGGACATTAAACGATTCAATCCATTTGTAAACCACTTTTACGTCTTCAACTTTAGGGGTTATAGAGAGGTAATTTCTTTTCTGAACTTCCATTATTGCTTCTTTCATCTTTCCGAACAAATCTTTTGCTTGCTCTAATCTTTCTGATGAACTCCAGCTTGGAACTCTAAAGTCCGTTACGCTTAAAGCGCCCTTTGTGATTCCTTTTAATAATTCAATATATCTTTCTTTGGAAGGATGCCCTAACACATCCATATATTCTGCTAGTATTTTGTCTCTGGTTTGAAGTGCGATTTGAGTGAATTTTTCTGTTTTTATTTGCATCGCCTCCTCATAGCGGTCAATCAAAAATGCACTTGAGCGTACTTCAATGCCGGCAATGGCTTTTTTCACATAGGCCGTAATTTCGCCATGAGGCATTCGGCTAATATCAAAACCTGATTTTGCATCAAAGTCCGCTTTCTTGAAAATTAACAGGTCAGGCCTTTTGCCAATCGTATCGAGTTCGCTTTGAAATTCTTGGTAAAATGTATCGAAACCATCCTGCCCCGCAACTAAATCGTCAGATTTGCCATACTTGATTGCCACATAGTTTTTTGAAGTTTCATTAATCGCTCTTGCTACAAGATTTTCAGCCCAATCTCCTTGTTCTTTATTTGTAATAAAATTTGATGATGCTTGCGTTGGCATCCTCGCTGTATCGCGAGGCAGGTCAAAGTCCGCGATAGTCGCAGGAACACTTTTAGCTAATTCTCTTACTCTGTCATAATAGCTCATTTGTTTTCTTTATTGCGCAAATTTAACCCCTATTTTGCAAAAAACGCAGACTGTTTTTTTTATTCAGCCCAAGTGAATTATGATCTCATATTATTTTTTCAAGGCTTTCAAAAACGTTATGCGAGACTTAACCAGCTCTTGAGGTTGCTTTACCCCTCCCCCGCGAGACACTTGGGACACTTGCCGCAGGCATCTTGCAAGTCCTAAGAAAAAGAAATTAAAGTCAAGGGGCTTCACCCCCTCGCTGATAGACAGTGCTCTTTCAGGGCTTCAATTTCCTCTCTTTTAAGCATTGGCCATTACCCGTTGCGGTTTGAATGAAAAAACTTAAAAAACTTTTGCGGTTTACAAAGTTTCCTTAACTTTGCGGCATTATGGAAGAGGGGATGCACGAAAAAATAATAGGCGGCGCCAGTGAACTTATCATGAAGTACGGCGTTCACTCTGTCTCAATGGATGAAATTTCCCGCCATCTTTCAGTTTCCAAAAAGACATTATATCAGCATTTTAAAGATAAGGAGGAACTCCTTTTGCAAATCTCTCTTGAGTATTTGAAAACAATCAAGCAACATTTTGCGGAAGCCTCTGAAAAGGCGACTAATGCCATCGAGGAAACCGCTTTAATGTTGGCCTGTTGCCGCAAACAAAAGCAAGAATTCAATTCCGCCGCTATTTTTGACATTAAAAAATATTATCCCAAAGTCTATGCCTTGTGGAAAGACTTTCACTATCATTATGTTCGCGAATACATTATTCGCATTATTAAAAATGGGATTAAAGAGGGATTGTTCAGACCGGAGGTAAATTCCGAGATTATGTCCCTCATGCACATCCTTTGCGTGGAGGCCGCTTGCGATGGCGCTGCTTTTGCCGATACCAAACAAAGCATGGCTGAAATCCGCGAGCAACTCTTTGACCATTACTTATTGGGCTTATGCTCTGACAAAGGACGAAAGTTATTTTTGAAGCATAAAGCAGAATTTGACTTTAAATTTATAAATTGAAATACATGAAAAATAACCTGTTTTTCCTATTCCTGATAATACTCTGGGGCGTTCCGACAACGGCACATCCCCAATCGCAATCCGAGAAATTCACGTTGCAGAAGTGCATAGAATATGCCTTGACCAATTCTTACGCGAGTAAAAATGCGGAGCTTGACAAAGAAATTTCCAAAGCGCGGATAAGAGAAATTATCGGCTTGGGGTTGCCTCAATTAAGCGGGGATTTCACCGTTATTCACAACGCCAAGCTGCCGCGCTTTTTCACCACCTACAAACCCAACAACGGCACCGGATTTTTGGATGACGAACTATCAAAAAATATTCCCAACCTTCAGCCCGGGAGTATAGTCGCGGCAGAAAACTTCTTCCAATTAAAGTCCATCGGACAAGCCTCCGTGGCGGCCTCTCAAATGATTTTTAACGGCTCTTACTTTGTGGGACTGAAAGCCGCCGACCAATTCAAACAACTGGCGAACATCAACTCCGAACAAGCGCGGCAGAACATTATCCAACAAACCACAAAAGCGTTTTATACGGCGCTTATTAATAAAGAGCGCACGGTTATTTTCGACGTAAACCGCGCACGATTAGATACGCTGTTGCGGAATACAAAGGCCATGCGGCAAAATGGTTTTGCCGAAAGCATAGACGTTGATCGGGTGCAAGTGCTTTACAATAATTTAAAAACGGAACAAGATAATTTTAATCGCTTGTCGGAGCTTTCAATCGCCGCATTAAAGCAAGTCATAAACTTCCCCATAGACCGGCCTTTGAATATAGAGGGAGACATAAAAGACGTTCAATTAAGCACGCTCGAAGACTTGGCTCAAGGAGATTATCAAAATCGCCCCGACTATAAAATGATGGAATCCAATGTGAAGTTTCAAGCGCTAAATTTAAAAAACAAACGAGTCAGCGCTTGGCCCACGCTCTTTGCCATTGCCAACTGGGGCTACATGACGCAGTCGCCCGACGTGGGCGGATTATTTAAAACAAGAACGCAGATTAATGATCTGCCCATCGTGGGACCGGACAAGTGGTATAACTATTATAACCTTGGCATTGACTTGAAAATTCCTTTGTTTTCAGGCATGCAATACCGCTATCAAGTACAGCAGGAGAAACTCAAGCTGGCGCAAACAGAAAACAATTTAAGAGCCTTTGAATCAGGCGTTCAATTAGAAATTCAAAACGCCAATACGATGCTGTCGAATGCGATGACGATGCTCGAATCGCAAAAACAAAATATGGCTTTGGCGGAAAAAGTAGCCCGCGTTACTAAAATAAAATTTGAGCAGGGCGTCGGTTCTAATCTTGAAGTGATAACCGCAGAATCGGATTTGCGTCAAGCACAAACCAATTACTACAACGCGCTCTACACGGCCATCAACGCCAAGGCAGACCGCGACAAAGCCTACGGCATTATAAAACAATAATCCATCATTAATCAAAAAATATGAAAATTCAGAATTTGAAAGCAACCGCCAAAGCCGTCTTCCTCGGGGCGCTCGCCACGGCAGCGGCTTGTTCGGAAAGCAAAAAAGATAAGTTGACCAAACTTCAAGGCGAGAAAGCAAAAATTGAAGCCCAAATTTTGGAATTGCAAAAAGGCGAAGCCGCAACCGCAGACACCGCAACCCAAAAAGCACGCGAAGTGAGCACGCAAATTATCAACCTCCGTCCGTTCGACTATGTGATACACACGCAAGGACAAGTGGCGTCTAAAACGAATGTCAACGTGAGCGCGAAAATGAGCGGCGTGATTACGCAGGTTTTCGTGCGGGAAGGCGACCTCGTGAAAGCAGGGCAAGCGCTGGCGCAAATCGACAATGCGGCAATGAAAAGTTCGACGGAAGAATTAAAAACCAATCTGGCGCTCGCCCAAACAGTCTATGAAAGGCAAAAGAATTTATGGGATCAAAATATTGGAACCGAGGTACAATTTCTTCAAGCCAAAGCGAATTACGAAGGTTTGCAAAAGCGTTTGGCAAGCATGCAAGAGCAACTCGACAACTACACCATCAGAGCCCCTTTTCCCGGAAGCGTGGACGCGGTGAACGCCAAAACAGGCGAAGCCGCCATCCCGGGCATGCCGTCCTTCGTCATTAACAACATCTCTAATATGAATGCCGTGCTGAAAATCTCGGAGGCTTATATTGCAAAAATTAAAAAAGGAGATCCGGCCATGCTCACTTTTTCTGAATTAGGAAAAACCATTCAATCGGAGGTGAGTTTTGCAGGAAGAAATATCGACGCCAATTCGCGCACTTTTCCCGTGGAGGTGAAACTCCCCCCCTCTCAAGAAATCCGCCCTAACATGACGGTGTTGGCTCGCATTGTCTTTCATCACGAAAATTCGGCGCTCTGCATTCCCATCCATGCGGTGCAGGATATAAACGGGGAAAAAGTGGTGTATGTGGCCGAACAAAGCGGGGAAAATTGGGCGGCGCGCCGTCGGGTAGTGGAAATTAAGGGGGTGTTCGACGATATGGCGCACGTTAGTTCGGGCGTCAAAAAAGGCGACCGATTGGTAACGGTCGGCTTTCAAAGCTTGAACGACGGCGATCTTATTAAAATATAAATTGCTCTAATACAAAAGTTATGCAAGATCTAGAGAAGGAATTTAAGCCGACTAGTTGGTCGGTGGATAATAAAGTAGTCATCTATGCGGCCGCTCTTATCATCTGCCTCGCGGGAGCGCTGACGTTTCAATCCTTGCCCAAAGAAAATTTTCCTGAAATCGTTATTCCTGCCATCGTCGTGGCTACCATCTACCCCGGCGCGGCGCCCGAGGATGTGGAAAATTTAATCAGCAAACAAATTGAAAAGCAAGTAAAATCTATTACCGGGGTCGATAAAGTGACTTCCAATTCGGTGCAGGATTTTTCAAGCGTAGTCATAGAATTCGACGCCGACGTCGACGTGAAAGACGCCAAGCGCGAAGTGCAGGACGCGGTAGATAAAGCCAAACCCGACCTGCCCAGCGACCTGCCCGACGCCCCGCAAGTGATAGACATTGATATTTCCTCCATGCCGATTATGAATATCAATTTGTCGGGCGACTTTGATTTGAAGACCTTGAAAAAATATGCCGACCAAATGCAAGACCGCATCGAGTCGCTTCCTGAAATCAGACGGGTGGACATTGTGGGCGCATTAGACCGCGAAATTCAAGTGAACGTGGACATCTTCAAATCAGCCAATGCCGGCGTGAGTTTAGATGATATTTCCAGCGCGATTCGCTATGAGAATATGATTGTCTCGGGCGGACAACTCACGATGGGCGGCATGAAACGTTCGCTCAGCGTGAACGGCGAATTTCGCAGCGCCGCCCCCATCGAGAATATCGTCGTGTCTGCCACGCGCGGCGGAAAAATCTATTTGCGCGACGTGGCCGACGTGGTCGACAGCCACAAAGAAAAAGAAAGTTATGCGCGTTTAGACGGCAAGAATGTCATCACGCTGAACGTGGTGAAACGCGCAGGAGAAAACTTAATTATTTCCTCGGATAAAATAAATGAAATCGTAAAAGATTTTGAAGCGAATATTTTGCCGAGGGGAACGAAGGTCACGGTAACCGCCGACCAATCGAACGAAACCCGGGTCACTCTCCACGATTTGATTAACACCATTATTATTGGTTTCATTTTAGTGTCTCTCATTCTTATGTTTTTCATGGGGGTGGTCAATGCGGTATTCGTGGCGCTTTCCGTTCCCTTGTCGAGTTTCATCGCCTTCCTCGTATTTCCGATGCTCGGCTATACGCTCAACATGATGACGCTCTTTTCGTTCTTGCTCGCCTTGGGCATCGTGGTGGACGACGCCATTGTGGTAATCGAAAATACGCACCGCATTTACGGCAACGGGAAAGTACCCATTCGCAAGGCGGCGAAGTTGGCGGCGGGAGAGGTGTTTGTGCCTGTGCTCACGGGGACGCTGGTAGTGCTGGCGCCTTTCATTCCCTTGGCGTTTTGGCCTGGCATCATCGGCGAATTCATGGTGTACTTGCCCATTACTTTGATTGTGGCTTTGCTGGCCTCGTTGCTGGTGGCCTATATTATCAACCCTGTTTTTGCCGCCGATTTTATGGTGGAACACGACCACGAACATGCCGAATCAAAATTTAACAGAGAATATAAAAGAGCGGCGTTGGCGATGTTGTCCATGGCTGCCGTCGGCTATGCGGTCATCGGGTTTGGGTTTGGAAATTTTGTAATCTTGATGTTCCTGCTTTACTCCGGGTATCATTTCTATTTGCAAAAAGTCGTATCCCATTTTCAAACGTCCTTTTGGCCTAAATTGCAAAGCAGTTACAAGAGTTTATTGTCGCGGACTATAGTCGGGAACAGACCTTGGTTGGTTTTATCGAGTGTAGCAGGCTTATTTATATTTGCAATTCTGTTTACCTATATTCGAAAACCGCCCGTAGTATTTTTTCCGCAAGGCGATCCCAATTTTATTTTCGCCTATATTCGGTTGCCTATCGGCACCGCGTCGAAATATACCGACTCCATTACTCACGTGGTGGAGGACAGAGTGAGAAAAGTGATAGGCGAGCACAATGATATTGTGTCGTCGGTTATTTCCAATGTGGCCATTAATGCCGCCCCCAGCGACAATTTCGCCGCTATCAATGCGGAGCCGCATTTAGGAAAAGTAACCGTTGCCTTTGTAGAGTATTCCAAACGAAAGGGGCAGTCGAGCAAAGATTATCTTACAAAAATTCGCGCGGTTGTCAAAGGGATTCCCGGAGCGGAGATCACCGTGGAACAAGAAAGAAACGGCCCTCCCACAGGAAAGCCCATCAACATTGAAGTGACCGCCGATAACTTTGAAGCATTGATCCGCACGGCGGATAAAATGAAGCGCTATCTTGATTCGCTGCAAATTCCGGGGATTGAAGAATTGAAATCAGATTTTGAGAATAATAAACCAGAAATTACGATTACGATTGACCGCGAAAAAGCCAATCGTCTGGGAGTTTCTACGGGGCAGATCGGCGGCTTGTTGCGCAGCGCCATTTATGGAACCGAAGCCTCAAAGTTCAGAGACGACAACGACGATTACCCCATTCAAGTCCGCGTAAAAGAAAGTCAGCGCAACGATATAAATACGCTGATGAATATCCCCATCATCTACCGCGACATGAGCACGGGCTTTGTGCGCCAAGTGCCGTTGGCTTCTGTGGCGTCCATGGATTATTCCAACTCATTCGCCGGCATTCGCCGCATTGACCAACGCCGCGTGATTACCGTATCCTCTAATCTATTGAGCGACTTCAATGAAAACGAAGTGGTGGCGAGAATAAAAAAAGAACTCAAGCAATTTTCCCGTCCGAGCGAAGTGGAAATCTCGCTCACGGGAGCGCATGAAAAACAAGCCGAAACATTTAACTTTTTGACGACCGCCTTCTCGATTGCATTGGGGTTAATATTCATGATTTTGGTAGCGCAGTTCAACTCGGTGTCGCGTCCGCTAATCATCATGAGCGAAATTATTTTGAGCGTGATAGGCATCCTCATCGGATTTTCATTATTCAAAATGGAAATATCTATCGTAATGACGGGCGTGGGATTAATGGCGCTCGCGGGCATCGTGGTCCGCAACGGGATATTGCTGGTAGAATTTTCCGACCTCTTGATGAAGCAAGGAATGAAGGCAGAGGAAGCCGTGGCAGAAGCCGCGCGAACCCGCATGACGCCCGTGTTATTGACCGCCTTGGCAGCTACTTTAGGACTCGTCCCGCTGGCCCTCGGGTTCAATATTGACTTCGTGAAACTATTCACCGAATTGAACCCGCACATTTTCTTCGGCGGCGACAATGTGGCCTTCTGGGGGCCCCTTTCGTGGACAATGATTTTTGGATTGCTGTTCGGCACATTCCTCACGCTCTTTGTGGTGCCCTCCATGTATTTGATTGCGGCACGTCTCAAGAAGCGGATTTTCAAAAAAGATTACGTGCAGGCTGACCCCGAATAATTAAGAACAATAACAGGAGTTGAAAAGGAAGGAATTATTTAATGCGTGTTAAATTTTCTTCAATCCTTTTCAACTCTTCTTTTACATCCACGCTGCTTTGCAACAAAAGCAATTCTTCGCGCATTTGATTTAAAAATTTTTCATGCGACGCGCCGCTCGGATTGAACGGCCGGTGAAGCAATGACTTTCGAACGCGTTGCCATCGGCGCATAATGTCTGCGGTTTCTTTGGCAAAAAACTGCTCCGAAAATTTTTCCCAAATATAATCTGCCGCCTCCTCCGACGGATGAATCATATCGCGCGAATAAAAACGGTAATCGCGCAAGTCGTCCGTCATAATTTCATAAGCGGGAAAATAAAATACATTTTCAAATGTCAGCTGATGACAAAAAAGCCTCAATGCCGATTTACTCACGGCATTCCCCTCCAAGCCGTCATTCAAATGCCGCACAGGACTCACGGTGAGTATCCATTGCAAGGAAGGATTTACTCTCCCTATTTCGTCGCGCATCTTTTGAAAGGAACTCGTCATCTCCCCTATTGAATACAAGCGCTTCTCAAATTCTTTGCCCGGCGCTTGGCAACAATTCACTGCCGTTTCGCCTGAACTTATCCGCTTATATCCCCACGCTGTTCCTGCGGTTATCAGGATCCATTTTGCCTGAAGAACGGCGTCTTTCAAATCGGCTTGAGCCGCCTCCAACTTACGCCGCAATTCTTCCTTGTCGGCGCCTGAAAAGCGCGAATGAAAATCAAAATGAAACCATCGCTCCCGATGATGAGTAAAATGATTTGGGTTGATTTCTCCTTTCAGCGCGTTCCCGACAGATTTCGCAATTCCAATCGGATGATAAATGGTTCCCAACGGATTGACCGCCGTCAGAAATTTATTTTGCAATAATTTATTTCCAATGGAGTCTGAAAAGCAAGAACCAATTGTCACGATAGAATCCGCGTGATTTATCGCGCTTCGCGAAGGCTCTAATTTGATTTCTGTGCGGAATGAAGCCAATGGTTAATGAGTAGTGGATTATATCCTTTTTAAAAGTGTCCGTTTTTTTCAACAGGGGGCACCACCTCGCGCAGGGCGATACTGCTGGCATAGTCGCGCGGACCGCACGACTGGCGTAACTCGTTCCAAGCGGCTGCCGCGTCCTTCAGGGTCTTGCCGTGGTTGCGCTCCTTGTCGCGCATATAGTCTCTAACGAAGCGGTTGTACTCCCAGGTGTGCATCAAAGTAGGCTTGTAGTTCTTATCTTTTCGCCGTTCGTACTCGGCAATCCATTCGGTCGCTAAGTCGCCATAGGTTAGTTGTCGGTGCGTGTTGGCACGGCGAAATCTCTGCAAGTGCGCGGTGAAGTGAAAGTGCGGGCCGATGACCGACTCGAAGAAGGCTCGGGTGTTGGCATCGCACTTGTAGTCGGGACCGATCCGTGTTTCAAACGCGATCGTGTGATCGCCGGTAGCTGCACGAGTCGCTTTGGCACGAGCAGACTCCCGTGGCGTCATGACCAGCCTGCCGCAGAGGTGATCGCGAACCCTCTCTAACACTTCGTGCTTGTGTCCCTTGGTCGACAGACCCAGCTCGCGGCAATAAGTCACCAACTCCTGCATGTACCAGTAGTACGCATCGAGCGCCTCCGGTGCCATGCCAGGTTACAGCGACGGACGATCGGGATGTACCTTCAGCATGGTGGCTTTCATCTTCGATAACTTGCGCAACAGCCTCACTCCCAGTCACTTCACAGACACATACACGTCGACACCCTGTGAGCTAATCAGCTCGAAGTCACAAGCATAGCGACGATTCAAATCAGTACGACCCCAAATGTGTTTCCAAATATCAAGGATACCATTTGGGTTGGCAGTGTGAAACTTGGCATAACGCCCTTTTTCAATATGGTGCATCACCAACTCCTCGTTCATTGGAGGAACATGCGGATGAAGCATTGCACCCAAGATAATTGTGTAGGGGCCGTTGGCATCGCTTTCATAATCAAGATATGCCTCGCAGATTTCAGCATCAACTTCAAGCCCAAGCTTACGTTTGATATCTCGCTTAAAAAATTCTTTCCATAGAAGTTCAATTTTCTTGAAACCAGCATCACTGTTGTCCACTCTAGAAGAGATACCGATAATTGTCATGCCGTCATAATCAACAATTTCATATTCCATTGAAACCTCCAAATTCAGTTGATTCGATAAGTACCTGGGTAAAATTTCTCGGGCAAGGTAGGCCTTTGCCGCCAGTCAGCATCAATGGATAGAGTACTCATAGTGCTTCCTTGGCTAAGTGTCGCATCCCGGACGATCATATGGCCTCTTGTGAAACAGATGCGGGTGATCCTGGTACCACTCCTTCATGGCCTGCATAGGCGTCTTGCTGCCCAGCGCTGACTGCGGCAGTTGGTGATTGTACAAGGCCACATAACGCAC
>Ga0081606_1000508_pt1 | contig 15866 bp, 11 predicted proteins | sample EareggfetidaYelm_FD_71127 | JGI IMG/M metagenome (GOLD analysis project Ga0081606, IMG submission 71127) | Earthworm egg capsule microbial community from the University of Washington, USA - E. fetida Yelm (SPADES assembly) (version 2) | ecosystem: Host-associated > Annelida > Reproductive system... | reverse complement strand
CGCCACCCACGATGCGCACCGAGGTCACCGTTACCCCGGCGAGATGGGCGGCCTCGGCGAGCGCATTGCCGTACGCGGCTGCGAGGCTGTCGAGGATAGCGCGGACGACCTCACCGTGAGTGCGCGGCTGCGGGCGACCCGCCTCCTGGCTCAACTTAGCGATGCGCACAACCATCGGCCCGGGCGCAAGAAGCCGCGCGTCCGAGACATCGAACACGCGACTATCGCCCGGTGTGGCTGCAGCGCTGTCGAGCAGTTCAGACAACTCGGGAACCGGCACTCCGGTACTCCGCCAGTCCTGGATGCACTGCTGCAACAACCACATCCCGTTGAGGTTGCGCAGAAACAGTGTGCTGTTTATGCCACGTTCGTTGGTGAAACCGTGGCACAGTGCATCACGGCTCAGAACCGGCTCGTGCAGGCTCAGTCCGACCAGCGACCAGGTTCCGCTCGAGATGAGACCAATAGTCTCCGTCTTGGAGGGTACCGCGAACGCGAAGGCACTCGCTGTGTCGTGTTCGGCAACCCGGTAGACCGAAACGGCTGAGACTGACCCGATCCGGCTGGTGATCGCCGGTGTCGTGAGGCCGACAAAGCATCCGGGAGCCGACACCGTCGGCAGGGTGAGTCCGGGCAGGCAGGATGCCTCGATCAGATCCTCCGACCAGGTACCGGTCGCTGCTGAGAGCAGCTGACTGGTCGAAGCGATCGTCTGCTCGGTGCCGACAATACCGGTCAGCAGATAGACCCACAGGTCGGGTATGAACAGAAGCCGTTCACCGTCAAACGCCTTCAGTTTTGCCCTCGCGGCCAACCGGAGCGAGGTGTTTATGGCATGGTCGGGCACACCGCTCAGAGCATAAACCTCTGTTGCCGACAGTGTTCGATCAGCGGTAATGAGGACGGGATCGGGCGCACCACGGTAGTGCGGCACGGGACCGACAACTGATCCGAGCCTGTCGAGCAGGGCAAAATCGACACCCCATGAATCCACTCCGATGCTCGCCAGGCTTGTGCCAAGGTCGGTGCTGCGTTCGACCGCTTTTGCCAGTCCGGCAAGCGATTCCTCGAAGAGGCGCTCTACCTCCCACTGCAGAGTTTTCTCCTTGACAACGGGATGATTCTCAAATCGGTGCACCTCCGCCAGCACCCACCGGTCGGCCACGAGTGTTGCGAGCATCACTCGGCCGCTCGACGCGCCCAGGTCGATCGCCGCGTGTGCGCTCGTCGCCGATGTCATCATCCGTGTCATAAGAACCTCATCGCAGAAATGCGGCAGCGACGCCGGCATCGACCGGGATATGCAACCCGGTGGTGTGGATGAGGTCGCTGCCGGTGACGACGATGACAGCGCTGGCAACGCTCTCGGGCAAGACCTCGCGTTTAAGAATTGTGCGCTGTGCGTAGTACTCTCCGAGGTCTTCTTCTGGCACCCCATAAACGGCTGCCCGATCGGCACCCCAACCGCTCGCGAAGATGCCGGAACCACGCACAACAGCGTCGGGGTTGATGCCATTCACCCGCACGCCGTACTCGCCGAGTTCGACCGCCAACAGTCGCACCTGATGGGCTTGGTCAGCTTTCGCGGCTGAGTAGGCGATATTGTTCGGCCCGGCAAAGACAGAGTTTTTTGATGAGATGTACACGATGTCGCCGCCCAACCCCTGCGTGATGAGCACCGCCGCAGCCAATTTGGAGACGAGAAACGACCCCTTTGCCATCACATTGTGCTGCAGGTCCCACTCGGCTTCAGTGGTCTCGAGCAGGGGTTTGGAGAGTGACAGACCGGCGTTGTTGACCACGAGGTCGAGGCCACCGAACTGCAGCAAACAGGCGTTAATCGCGGCCCGAATATCATTCTCACTTGTGACATCGGCCCGCACGCCGATTGCGACATCCGTTGACCCAAGGTCTGCGGCGGCGGCCAGGGCTTTATCCACGTCAAGGTCTGCAATCACCACGCAGGCACCCTCCGCAGCAAGCCGCCCGGCAATGGCTTTGCCGATACCGGAGGCACCGCCAGTGACGAGCGCGATGCGGGTGGAGTGCGACTTGGGCCGAGGCATCCGCTGGATCTTGGCCTCTTCGAGGGACCAGTACTCAATGCGGAATCTCTCGTCATCACTGAGGGGGGCGTAGGTGGAGATCGCCTCGGCACCCCTCATGACGCTGATGGCGTTGATGTAAAACTCGCCCGCAACGCGAGCGCTCTGCTTATCTCTGCCGTAGCTAAACATGCCGACGCCGGGCACAAGCACGATCACCGGATCGGCGCTGCGAATAGCCACCGAGCCAGCGGTTGCATATCGGCGGTAGTAGGCCTGATAGTCGGCACGGTACTGTTCGTGCAGTTCCTTCAGCCGAGCGATTGACTCCTCAACTCCCGCGTCGGCGGGCATGTCGAGCACGAGTGGTTTTGCCTTGGTGCGCAGGAGGTGATCCGGGCACGCTGTCCCGAGCGCGGCCAAGCGCGCGTGTTCTTCAGAGGCTAAGAAGTCAAGTACAGTCTCGTCATCGGAGAACGACCCCACCTGCACCCTCTCGTGTGAGACGAGAGCACGGATGACCGGAGCAAAAGTGGCGGCTTTCGCGTGTCGTTCGGCCTCAAGGAGCGGTTCGTAGCCCGAAAGGGTCGCCCCGAACGGAGCAGCCTTTCCATATTCGGCGATGTAGGCAGCAGCAGTTTCAATGATCCACAACGAATTCGCTTCGACCTCGTCCGAGGTGTTGCCCCACGCGGTGATGCCGTGTCCGCCCAGGATGCAGCCGATCGTTTCCGGATGTTCGCGCTTAATTGCGGCGATGTCGAGACCAAGTTGGAAACCAGGACGGCACCACGGTAGCCACACAACTCTGTCGCCGAAAATTTTTGTCGTAAGTTTCGCACCGTCAGCTGCTGTGGCGATGGCAATTCCCGAATTTGGATGCAGATGGTCAACGTGTGCAGCATCCACTAGCCCATGCATCGCCGTGTCGATCGACGGTGCCGCCCCGCCCTTGCCGTGCAGGGCGAATTCGAGCGCAGCGACCATGTCATCTTCACGATCAACACCGGGGTACACGTTCTGTAGGGCACGCAATCGATCCACGCGCAACACCGAGAGTCCCTCTCTTTTCAGAGTGCCCAGATCGCCTCCCGAACCCTTCACCCACAGCAACTCCACCAACTCTCCGGTCACCGGGTCAATCCCGTTGCCTTTCGCCGAGGTGTTCCCCCCGGCGTAGTTCGTGTTCTGCCGGTTCGCACCCAGGCGATTCGAACGGGCGATGAGGTCTTCAACAGTGCCCACGCGCACCTCACATCCTTTGTGACGAGCCAGTAATGTTACTTTATGTAAGAATTAACATAAACTATCAACCCTCCGACACTAACACGACGCTAGCTCACAGGGCAATAGGATCGATGCGGTTGAGTTGAAAGTAGGAGAGCACGATGGCGGTGACCGGCACGCTCGACGCGGAAGTACGTCGCGAGTTGATGGCTCAGGAACTGCAGAGCCGAGGAATCCTCCACCTGAAAGATGCGGCGCTCCGGTGGGAGGTGCATCCCATGACCATCCGGCGCGATTTCGATGTGTTCGTACACGCCGGAATCGCGCGGCGGGTGCGTGGGGGTATCGTCACCGTCGCGGGCGATGACTTCTCACAACGCCAGTATCAGAATGCAACAGCCAAGCAAGAAATCGCCGGAAAGCTTCTGCGGTTCATCGAACCGGACATGGCGATTGCCCTCGACTCCTCCACCACCGTTCACACTTTTGCTAAAACAATAGCCGCGACCCGCACCTCCGTGATCACCAACGGCTTTAGCGCTTTCCAGACTCTGTGCGGGCGGGAAGGCATCAGAACCTACCTAACCGGAGGCGAACGTGAAGAGACTAACCTCAGCCTGGTCGGATCACTAGCGGTACAGTCGGTCCAACAGTTCAGCCTTGATGTGTGCTTCCTCTCGACAATGAGCGTTGACCCGGACTTCGGAACCAGTGAGATCACCCTTGAGCAGGTCGCTGTTAAGCAGGCTATGGTCGACGCGTCGCAGAAGGTCATCCTGGCGGTCGACTCCAGCAAGTTCGCAACGCGGGCTCGCTTCCGATCACTCTCACTGTCTCACTTCGACGTGCTTGTCACCGAACTCGACCCAAACGACGCGCGCCTCAACGCCTACCGGGAGTTCATTCCCGAGATCCGTTGACCGTCACACCGCAACGCTCATACCGCGCCGGAGTGCTGTGCCCCTGACCGACTGCGGGGCATCAGCGCGACCGGCAAGCCTCGCCGTCAACACGAGTGGGTCTTCAGCGCGAGTGAACAGTCAGCGGCGCCCTCTCGATCAAACGGCGAGCCGCCGGTGGCCTTCAGCGCGAGCGATCAGTCAGCGCGAGCGATCAGACGGCCGTATAGCCGCCGTCGATCACCAGGTTCTGGGCAGTCACATACGAGGAGGCATCCGACGCCAGGTAAACCACCAGCCCGTGGAGATCTGACGGCTCTCCCATTCGCCCGGCGGGGATGCGTGCGACCCAATCAGCAGCCAAGTCAGGGTTCTGGTCGGTAAACTGCCGCGTCATATCCGACAACATGTACCCGGGCGCAATGGCGTTGACCCGAATGCCCACGGGCGCCCACTCGACGGCCAGCGACTTCGCGAGCTGGGTAACCGCCGCTTTAGACGCGTTGTACGACGCCTGGTGCTGCGGAGTGTTAACAACCGAACCCGACATTGACGATACAAGGATCGCACTTCCGGGAATACCCGCCGTGATAAGTCGTCTACCAAAGGCCTGCGCGGAGAAGAATGTCCCATCAAGGTTGACCGACATGACCCTGCGCCACTGCACGGCAGACACGTCAATACTGTCGTTCCAGATCGTAATTCCAGCTGCCGTGAGCAGTATCTGTGCGGTGCCGAGAGCAGCCGCTGCCCCCGCGAACCCCTCGGCGACCGATTTCTGATCGGTCACATCCATGTGCGCGGCAAAGGTCCGTACGCCGTACTCCGATGCCAGTCGGGCAGCGGACGATCCGACATCGGGAAGGATGTCGAACAGTGCCACGGCGCATCCCTGCTGAGCGAACGCCTCAGCGGCAGAAAAACCGAGGCCGCGTGCTCCACCGGTAACAGCCGCAACGCGACCCTCCAGGTCATTGAACTTCATCGTCAATCCCTTGTTTGATTCTGTGAATTATAGCAATAAATAACATAACTATGGGTCAAAATTTACACCCCAGAGCATCTGAGCCTGCCGAGATGCTCTGAGCCAAACGCGGGACGGAATGTCCACGACACCCCTGTGAGAGCGTTGCTGTCGGCATGCTCTCGCGGGTTCTTACCCGGGTCACATACGTTCATCTCAGCTCTCCACGTGCGATCACAAACCGCAACGCTCATTCAAATACGGCACCAGGATGCATCCCGAAACCCTCGGGCACCGAGCGGTGCCGAGCAGTGCCGAACAGTGCCGAACAGTGCCGAGCAGCACCGAGCAGTGCCGAGCGGTGCCGAGCAGTACCGAGCAGTACCGAGCAGTGCCGAGCGGTGCCGAGCAGTACCGAGCAGTACCGAGCAGTGCCGAGCGGTACCGAGCAGTGCCGAGCGGTACCGAGCAGTGCCGAGCGGTACCGAGCAGTGCCGAGCGGTACCGAGCAGTGCCGAGCGGTACCGAGCGGTACCGAGCGGTGCCGAGTCTGCGGCCCGGTAGCGCTCGTCGTCGTACATAACTAGCAGAGTGGCGACTGGTTAGCCAATGCCCTCCAACAGCTCGGTTTCGGTGTTGCCGATGTGACAGATCACGTCTGGACGTGACGTGGCCAGGTACAGGTACCAGCCGATGGCCACGATCATCGTGAGTAGGAAGATGTACGGAATCACGTTGAGCGGAAAAGTCGGCACGGGATACACACTCGCAATGAACACGTAGACCATGCTGACGATGGCGATCACAGCGCAGACCCACACGAGCCAGTTGCTCATCTTCTCGCGACGGGTGTACAGCACGCAGGCGATCGCGACGAGGGCATACGCTGCCATGTAGCCGTAGGTTCCGTAGGTGTCAACCCACACGACGATCTCCATAGGGTCAACGTTGAGCGCCAACAGAATGATATCGAGGATCACGGCGGCGGGACCGGCAACGCACAGCACCCGGTGTGGAGTGAGGTGGCGCTCATGGGTGCGACCGAATCGCTCGGGCGCAACTCCCTCTTTGCCCATCACGTAGAGGATGCGACCAACCACGTTGAGCGGGGCGACGACGACCGCGAAGAACGACGCGCCGACACCGAACGTGAGCACTGGCGCGAACCAGCGGGGCATCCCGATCATTGACGCGATGTCTTCGAGAGGGCTCGTACTCGTGGCGAGGTCGCTTCCGAGCACAACTACCTGTGTGTACGCGGCGATCACGTACAGCAGACCGACGGTCACGGCGCTCCACACTATGACTCGCGGGATGGCCACGTAGGGGTTCTTGGCTTCCCGACCGAGCGCGTCCGCCGACGAGAATCCGACGAAACCGAGGATACCGAGCACCATTCCAGAGGCGACCCCCTGCAGCGGAACGCCTTCGAGTAAGAACTGCGACGAATCCCAGGCTCGCGAGCCAGCCCACACCAACGCGAGAATCAACAGCACAAAGATGATCGTGATTGACACCAGTTCGAGCGTCAGCGAGACCCGAGCTGACAAGCGGATGCCACGGATCGTGAACAGTGTGGCCAGGCCGCCGAGCACAACGGCCAGGGCGATCTGCGGCGCGACACCGGACACGGGAACGCCGACAAGCACAAGGAACTGCTGGAAGTAGGAGACCGATCCACCGAGCGAGCCCGCCGCGATCCCCCAACATCCGATGAGAAGTGCAACGCCAGCCAGGTAGGCACCGAACGAGCCGAGGCCTTTTGACACATAAGTGTAGAGCGATCCGGCAGACGCGTGTTTGCGGGCGAAGACCACAACGCAATACCCCACTGAGAGGATCACAGTGGTGGCCAGGACAAAGGAGTAAACGGTTCCATCGCCTGCGCCAAGGTAGATGGCTGCCGCGGTGAAGGCGATAACGGCACTCGGAGCGATGTTGGCGATTGCCTGTGCGGCCAGCTCTGGCCAGCTCATCACCCCGCGGCGCAGGCCCGCATCACGCGGGGTTTCAGTTCGGGTACGAGTAGTCATGGTGGTGGATTCTCCGGTGGGTCGGGCGGGGATAGGTCAGAGGATAGATTCTGAGCGACAGGAGGGGTAGGGCGCTGAAAGGAGGTGGCACCCCGCTCTGAGAAAGTCGACCGCGGAGGAAACGACGACTCAGGGATCTGAGGGTGCCGGATGCCGCGACTGAACAATAGCGGTGGTTACGGAATGAGCAGAGTGCGCAGCGCGCTGCCGGTCTCGAGATCATCAAGGGCGGCGAGCGCTTCCGACAGCGGGCGCCTCGAAGACACCAGCGGATCGAGTTTGAGCTGGCCGTCCATGTAGCGGTCGACGAGCGCGGGAATATCGATTGCGGGGCGGATACTGCCGTAGTTGGAGCCAAGGATTCGCTGGTCGGACTCGGCGAGGGTGAGGGGTTCGAACGACGCGCGAGCACCCGTCGGAGGAAGGCCGACGATCACCGCAGCGCCGCCGAGACCGAGCATCTGGATCGCCTGCTCAGTGGTCAGTGTGCGGCCGATGGCGTCGAACGCGTAGTCAACGCCATCAGGGAGGAATTCATGAATGGCCTCGACCGCGTCGACAGATGATGCGTCGATACGGTCGGTCGCTCCAAACTGGGCAGAGAGTTCCAGCTTCTCCGGGCGGATATCGATCGCGACGATCCGTAGGGCACCGGCGAGCTTTGCACCCTGGATCACATTGAGACCAACGCCACCACATCCGATCACGACAACGGTCGAACCCGGCTCGACGGCCGCGGTGTTGAGAACAGCACCGACGCCGGTGGCGACCGCGCATCCGACGAGGGCGATCACATCGAGCGGAGCATCGTCGCGCACTTTGACCGCACCGGACGCTGGAACGATGACCTCTTCGGCGAACGACGACACACCGAGGTAGTGATGGATCTCCTCGCCATCCTTCGACAGCCGGGAGGTTCCATCGAACAGAACACCCCGGGGAGCAACGATCGTTGCGACGGTGCGGCAGCGAGCCTCGTGGCCGGAGCGGCAATTGCGGCACTCACCGCACGGCGGAACCCAGGACAGCACAACGTGGTCTCCAACGGAGAGTGAGGTGACACCCTCACCAAGTTCGACGACCACACCGGAACCTTCGTGGCCCATCACCAGAGGGACAGCAGCATCCCATTCCCCACGGCGGATGTGCAGGTCGGAGTGGCAGACACCGGCCGCGGCGATCTTAACCCTCACCTCTCCGCGCTTGGGGGCGGCGATCTCGATGTCAGTGAACTCGACGGGCTCACCGGTGTTGCGGAAGATAACGGCTTTCATGGGCTTCCTTGTCTTTGGAAACTGGTCCGAATCGGAGGGGTAAGCGAGAGAGTGCTCGTGGCGCATCGGCGTGCACGAATCTCTGGATGCCGGTCGTGTGGTGTGGGAGTCGACTGCGGGTCGTTCGGGTCTAGGTTCGAGTTCGAGTTCGAACGCTCCCGCGAATTGAGCCAATGTTACGCAGAACATTCAGCATGTGGCGATGACAAAAATGTCGAATAAATCTATAAAATCTGCCCATTTGTATATTGAGAGGATGGTCATGGACCTCGCTACCGCAGCGCGCGTCGCGCGTGCCTCCGTCGCGGGAATCCCGATTCCGCTGGAGAGAGCTGTTGACGACGTTGTCTTTCTTCGCGAGTTCAACGTGGTCGCGAACGAGAAGTTCGTGAGTCTGGTCGTGGCCGGTGTCGACGAGCTCAGCACCGCTATCCGCGATTCCGGGCAGCGCCTCGACACCCTTCGCGAAGCAATCCCTGTGACGTGTGTGCCCGCACATGCTGTCCGGGAGCTGAGCGATGTGGCCACAGCAGCAGGTCTTACCGTTCTCGTATCGACGGAACTGGATCTCGTGCTGCTCCATGCCCAGCTCACCACCGCACTGGCGATTGACCGAGCTGCTGAGGCGAGGCTGATCACGGCGGGAACAAGGGTGCTCACCCAGGTGGCACGCCGAGGGGGCATCGAGGCGATGATCGTCGAACTCGCGCATCAGCTCAACGGCTGGTGTGTGCTTCTCGACAACCACGGACGGACCATAACAAGTGCGGGGGCCGGTGCGCTGCACCTGGAGGATGCTGCATCAGCGGCGATGAATCGTGCGACAAGAGTGCGGCATCCCGGCCTGCAAGTTCACCGGGTGGGTGAGGCCAACGATCTGCGGGCGTTTCTGGTTGTGGCCTCGCGCGACGGCGCGACGAGCCGCACTCGCGATCTGGCCGCGCAGGCATCCGCCCTCCTCGATCTGCTGGTTCACACCCACGAACACAGTGTCACGGAGCGTCTCGGCAGAGAGTTGCTGGTGCGCAGTGTACTCTGTGACGCACCGTCGTCACCAGAGATCCTGTTAAAGCAGTGGGATGTTCGGGATGAGACGCTTACGGGTTTTGTGATCTCGGCGCGCACGCGAGTGGTCGAGGTAGAGAGAAAGGTACTGCGCTGGCTTGATGAGTTAGGGGCCGTGCACACCATCCTCACCGAAAAGGATCGGGTTGTCGGTCTGATCAGCGACGACCTGGTCGCCGAGTTTGCCACGAGGGTGGAATCAACGCTCGTGGAGGCCGGTGTAATGCTCAGGTGCGGGTTCGGTTCGAGTGCCCCGCTGTCGAGACTCCGGGCATCGATCGTCGAGGCCCGTCAAGCCCACGAATCCGCGGTTCTGCGCGGTCATGCCGTGGTGCACTACAGCGCAATCCCCACCGTACAACTCATTCTGGATGCTCTGGAAGGTGACCAACTCATTCGGCTGATGAAACCACTCGCCGCGCTCCGCTCCCCCGCTCTCGATGACCACCTCGTCGAGACACTCCGTATATACCTGGCGGAACACGGCTCCTGGGGTGTCGCCGCCGAACGCCTCGGAGTGCACCGTCACACCCTGAAAAACCGCATCACCCGAATCGAAGAACTCACGGGACTGTCCCTCGACGACCCGGATGACCGTTTCGCAGCCTGGATCGCGCTGCGCGCGCTCGGTGCCGCTTCTGAGTGCTGAGTCCGCCGAAACTGGCCTTCTGTCCTGACTCCACGCGCTCGAGGCGTGTCCTGGACCCCGAAGTTCCGCTCATTGTCAGCGAGGCGCTCGAGGCGTCGCCATCAGTGCGCCCTGCCCGGTACTGCACCTCGGCCACCAGAACAGGCTGCCTGTGTCACAGCACGGGCACCAGTTCCGCGAAACGCTCGTAGTACCGGTCTTGGAAAGTACGAAGCGTGTCGCGCAGATAGCCCGGCTCGACTTCGTACTCCGCGAGCCCACGGTAGTAGAACTCCTTCTGGGAGTCGAGCACGATGAACGGCATGATCTTGTTCTGCAGGCACTGCTGAAACATAACAGTCCGACCTACCCGCCCATTGCCATCCTGAAAGGGATGAATGCGCTCGAAGCGGTAGTGAAAATCCACGATGTCCTCGAACGACATCTGACTCTGCACAGCCTGATCGCGAATGAGCTCCTCGACCGCAAGCTCGACGTGCTCGGGCGACACCGTCCTGCGACCACCGACCTCGTTCGGCACTCGCTTCCAATCACCCACGACGAACCAATCCCGCCTGGAATCGCTTGTGCCCGACTTCAACACGCGATGGTAGTCCTTCAGAGTCTCCACGGTGACCGAAGCCTCGAGATGATCGATCATCATGTCGAAGAGGTCGAAACTGTTGACCGTCTCGATCACATCATCGACTCTCACACCATCACCGCTGATCGTTCGGGTCTCGTAGATGTAGCGAGTCTGATCTTCACTGAGCTGGCTTCCCTCAATGCGGTTGGTGTTGTACGCCATGAGCACCTGTGTCAGATGGTAGAGGCCACCCTTCAGGCGCGCTGCCCGCTGTTCGCGAAGAGTATCTGAAAACCGAGCAGGCGAGACGGCATACTCGTCAGCCATGTCGTCTACTCCCTCGTCATCGGTCATGCACATCGCTCCTTTCGCCAGAATATCTGTTGCAGCCGGAAGATCGCCTCGACGCTCGGCTGGTAATACTTTGTCAGGTATGTCGTCCGGGGAGGTTGTTTCGTGCTCGTGTGTGTTCCGTTGGCGGGTGAAGGTCTCGCTCCTGCGGGTGAATCCCACCACCAACGAGCCCGCGAACGAACGCAAGCAGGACGAGACAGACAAACACAAGCAGGCGAGACGGGTCGGACGGATTCATTGTCCCGGCACCGCTCATGACAAACGAGAACCTCGGGCATGTCGCCAGTGCCGACGAGAGTGGTTGTCCACTGGTAGATCGTTTTGTGACTCACCCACAACTTCACCAAGGCCTACGAGAGTGATTGTCAGTGCTCTTGAGTAAAGTGGCAGCGACCGCACAAGCAAAGGACCCAACCCATGAGCCCTCAACTCATCGTCGATGGCATCCTGCTCTTTATCCTGCTTGGTGCCATATTCACCGGTTGGCGGGCGGGGCTGCTGAGATCGGCAGGGGGGCTGTTGGGGTTCATAGCCGGTGGCATTGCGGCCTACCTGCTGTTCCCGTGGGTGACACAGTTCACACCCAGCCCGCAGTGGCGAGTTCCCACCCTCGTCATCACCGCGATCATACTCATCGGCGTCGGGTCACTGGTCGGTAGATGGCTCGGTCGCATCCTGCGACGCGGGGCATCCGTTGTCATGCTCGGTGGAATTGATCGACTGTTGGGCGCCGCTGGGCGAGTCATTGTTGCGGCGGCGCTGTCCAGCCTGCTCGCGTCGGGGATCGCTGCCGTCGGAATTCCGGTGCTCTCCCCGGCGCTGGCAAGTTCAGTGATACTTCGCGCAATTGGTGAACTCACCCCAGCTGCCGCTAAAACGTGGCTGGCACAGCTTCGATCGACAACCATCGACACGACCATCCCGTGGCTTCTCACCGTCATCGAAGCGCCCACGGCACCACCGGATGTCCCGGCGGAGGTCAGTTCCTCCCCCGCGCTGGCGCGCGCCACCGACTCTGTGGTTCGCATAACCGGAGCGGCATACGAATGCGGTGTTAGTATGTCGGGATCGGGATTCGTTGTTGGCCCCGGTCGTGTTGTCACCAACGCCCACGTCATCGCGGGTGTGACCGCGCCCGTGGTGGAACCGCCGGGCGAAGCTGGACGCAGCGGGCGCGTTGTTGCATTTGATGCTGCCAATGACCTCGCCCTCATTGACGTCCCAGACTTACGCACCGCGCCACTCACACTCGCCGCCCCTCAACCACCGAGCAACACAACCGTCGCGGTCGTTGGCTACCCGTTTGGCGGCCCCCGCACAATCGAGCCCGGCCGCCTCCTGGCAGAGGGAGAACTCACCATCAACAACAACGGCACCGACTCTCGCCGAAACCTCATAACCCTCGCCGCCAACCTGCTGCAGGGCAACTCCGGTGGACCAATTCTCACGCCCACCGGCGAGGTCGCGGGGGTTGTGTTTGCAAAGTCGGACAGTGTCCCACGCGTCGCCTACGCCATCCCGCTCACCACACTGAAACCGCTCTTAGGCCAGTCGTCCTCACTGACACAACCCGTGTCAACGGGAGCGTGCCAACACTAGTTTGCCGCAAACCCGGCGAACCGGATTCCCCACGAACACTCCCACTCTTCGCCGGGATCAAGCCACCGCACACCCCGTCCGGAGTTGAAGGCCTCGGCAGGAGCCGTCATCGGCTCCACCGCAATGGCCATAGATTCACCGGGGAAATCCCGCGACGTGTACACCTGCACGTACCCAAAAATCGGTTCCGCCCACATCGAGACGCTCCGACCGTCGGGAGCTGTGAGAGAACTCACGACCTCACCGTCGTGGCTGGGCAACTCACCCCACGTGTCATCCAAATGCAGGTCACCAACCCGACGCCCCTTGCGGAAGTCCCATTCGGTGCCATCCACCTGCACCTCGGCGATGGGCAGCAGTCGTTCGTCAAAGGTGATGTGGCTCGCGGCATCCAACCTCAGAATCAGATCCTCCGTCGCCACACCACCGATCTTGAGGTACGGGTGCGAACCAATCGCAACGGGCGCTGAGTCAGCACCGTCGTTCTCGATCCGATGAGTGACCCTCAGCCCGTCGGCAACAAGTTCGTAGTGCACGGCGGTGTCGAGTAAAAATGGGTATCCCGGTCGCGGATACACCCTGGTCGTAAGCGTCACCGAGTCGGATTCCTGCGCAATCATCCGATACTCGGTGTAGCGAAGCAGGCCGTGCAGCGCGGTGTTCCGCGGCACCTCGGTAATGTCGAGCTGATGGGTAACGCCATTGGCAACCCATTTCCCATCCCGGATCCGGCTTGGCCACGGAACAAGCACGATACCAGCACCGGATGGCGGCGTCTGGTCTTCTCGAAACGTGGGCACCAGATCAATGCCATTAATGGTGAGCTCGCGAATTCCAGCGGCAACCGCCGTGATGGTGGCCTTCAGCTCTCCGGATGCGGTCGTCGTTTCGAGCACGAACTGCTCGCCCGTGGGCAGGGTCATGGTTCCACTCTAAATGCCCGGCCGAACCAAGACGAACGCTGCACACCGGATCCGCCAAACTGTCGTATCGTGTCGGAGTGCCTGACAATTCCGCAGCCAGTCTCGATGACCCCCCGCCCACCAGCGGCCTCACCCTCGATTCGTACCACGCGAACACCCGGCCGGATGCCGCGCCACCAACACCTGCCCTCCCCCTCAACTCGTACCACGCGGACACCCGCATCGCGGTGCATCAAACCACACTCGCAGACGGCCGCAACCTCATCTACTTCGACGATGCCGACACCACGCTGTCACCAGAACGGGCCGTCGACGAGCGAAACCTCGACCCACGACCGGCCACCGCACAGATGCGACAAGATGCCCTCACCGGCGAATGGGTGTCCATCGCCGCCGCCCGTCAGAACCGGGTGCTTTTACCACCCGCCGAACTCGACCCCCTCGCACCGCAGTGCCCGGGCAATCCCTCGGAAATTCCAAGCAACTACGATGTTGCCGTCTTCGAAAACCGCTCCCCCTCGTTCGGCCCCGCACTGGCGGATGTCGCGGACCACAACCTCGAACGCGCAAGCACCCTGGCCCGAACCGGACTCCGGACGGTGGGATTGGAGCGCACTCGCCCGGCTGTTGGCCGCACCGAAGTCGTCTGCTTCAGCCCCAACCGTGCTGGCTCCTGTGGCACGCAAACCGTCTCCCGTGTACGAACCGTTATCGAGGCATGGGCGCAGCGCACGGCAGCACTGTCCGCGCTCCCCGGTGTCGAACAGGTGTTTCCGTTCGAAAACCGGGGCGAGGCGATTGGCGTGACACTGGGACATCCACACGGCCAGATCTATGCGTACCCGTATGTGACTCCGCGCACCGAACGGTTGCTCGCCGCCCTCGATTCGTACGGACCAACCCTCATGGGCGACCTACTCGAACGCGAACAACAGGGCGACCGGATGCTTCTGAACGGAACCCACTGGACGGCGTTCGTGCCCTTTGCCGCCCGGTGGCCGATCGAGGTCCACCTCATGCCACACCGGCACGTGCCGGACTTCGCCGCCACCACGCTCGCAGAACGCGATGAACTCGCAGAACTCTACGTGCGGTTATTGCGCGGTGTTGATCGGCTCTACCACACTCCCACACCCTACATTGCGGCCTGGCATCAGGCTCCCACCCGAGAGCGCCGCGACGAGGTGCGGATGATGCTGCAGTTAACGAGCCCGCGCCGCGCCGCGCAGAAGCTGAAGTTCTTGGCCGGCTCGGAAGCAGCCATGGGAGCCTGGGTCGGTGATGTGACCCCGGAAAACCAGGCGACAGCGCTCCGAGCGGCACTTGCGGGCGTGACACTGTGACCCCCTGGGAGGCCGAACAGGCGGGTTGGCGATGAATGAGACAGACGATGAAGCTGTGAGCCTCGTGAGCGAGGCCGAACAGGGGCTCATCCGGATGTCTGGCCACCCGGCGGTCGGGGTATGGTCGGCTCCGGGCCGCGTCAATCTCATCGGCGAGCATACAGACTACAACGAGGGATTCGTGTTCCCGTGTGCCATTGATCGGCGCACGGTTGTCGCACTCGCGGATCGGGCGGATCGGGCCATCCGGGTCGGCACCGCGTGTAGCGACGAGCACGTGGAACTCAGCCTGGATGACCTCGCCCCGAACTCAGTTTCGGGCTGGGCTGCGTACCCGCTTGGCGTGGTCTGGGCACTCAGAGAGTTGGGGGCCGACCTCAGCCGAGTCCGCGGGGTAGATCTGTTCATTACCTCGGATGTCCCGATCGGCGCGGGTCTGTCCTCATCGGCAGCAATCGAGTGCGCGGTGGCACTCGCACTCACCGACCACTGGCAACTGGGCCTCGATCGCCCCACCCTCGCTCAGGCCGGACGCCTCGCCGAAAACGTTGTGGTCGGCGCACCAACCGGCATCATGGACCAGTCGGCCTCACTGCTGGGTCACACGGATGCCGCGGTGTTTCTCGATTGCCGGAATCTTCACGCCGACATCGTGCCCCTCAACCTCCGCGCGGCCGGACTCTCGCTGCTGGTCATCGACACCCGCGTCGAGCACACGCACACAACCAACGGGTACGCGGCGCGGCGCGAGGCGTGTGATGCCGGGGCGCTCGCGCTCGGGGTCACGTCGCTGCGGGACATCCGGGTCTCTGATTTGTCACGCGCACAGGAGATACTCGATGACAAAACCTTCCGTCGGGTGCGGCACGTGGTGACCGAAAACGAGCGAGTGCTCGCCACCGTACGCACTCTGCGCGAGCAAGGAC
>Ga0081606_1000382_pt2 | contig 15871 bp, 11 predicted proteins | sample EareggfetidaYelm_FD_71127 | JGI IMG/M metagenome (GOLD analysis project Ga0081606, IMG submission 71127) | Earthworm egg capsule microbial community from the University of Washington, USA - E. fetida Yelm (SPADES assembly) (version 2) | ecosystem: Host-associated > Annelida > Reproductive system... | reverse complement strand
AGTACGCCGTCGCTTTTCCCAGGATGTCGCGCTCCATCTTCACGCGTGCCAGCTCCGCGCGCAGCCGGCTGATCTCCATCTGCTCGACGCTCACTGCCTTGCTGTCAGCGCCTGTGAGCTTGCCCAGGCGATCCGCCTTGACCCAGTTGAACAGCGTCTGTTCCACCACGCCCAGCGTCCTGGCCGCCGCTGCGATGCTCTGGCCGCCGTGAACCAGTCGCACTGCCTCCTTGCTTGAATTCCAGCGTGTAGCGCGCCCGCACTGTCTTCGTCATTTCCGTTTTCCTTGCTTGCATTGAACCACTCAGCAAGGGATACGTTTTTCGGGGGCAAGGTCAGATCTCTTCTGAAGGCTGGGTCCGAGCGCCTCGCTGCTCAACGGTGGCAGGATTGCTGGATTGATCAACAGCCAACGCTGCCGGAGTGGCTACCGCGCGAGCAGTTAGTCCTCAGGTTGATTGCTGCCGGTGGGATTGGGGGCGTGGAAGGGCAACTGCTGCCGAAATCTGACGTTGAAGATCCCCGGGAACTCGACCAACGCGTCCGAGAAGAGACAGGCGGTCGATCGCGACGTTGATCGCTGTCACCACAGTCGTACTTGACCCGTCCCATGGCCGATGGCGCCAAGTTGAAAAGCAGTGCATCGTCTCCCGGCAGTTTCCCTGCCGATCCGCAGCCCTTGGCGACTGATCGGATCCACCACGACCACGACATGGTGATGGCCTGTGTGCAAACCACACTTGTCTCGCCGCCACGTCACTTCATTGAAAATTTGACATTGTCAGAAAAAATAAAATAAAATCTGACAAACGGAGGCATCCAATGAGTGACGGACCGCACAGAAGTTTGGACCTGAGGAAGCAATGGAGGAAGCTAGCCGAGGTCGGCGACAACCAGGCTTACGCCAATATTGAAGTCGCGCAAGCGGCCGCTACAGCCTTGGCTAGCGACTTCATCAACGAGGTCTCTTGGAAGCTGCTCAACATGCTGAAATCCATCTTCAGCTGCAGTGACAATTCATTGGGCTCGCCGGAAATCGCTTTACAGCAGCTGAACGATGCGCGCGCTCTGGCTGGTGGATCCGTATTTGGACAAAACGCGGTGTCCTGTAGCGAGGTACTCGTAGCCGAGGGCCGGCTTGAACTACCGGCGTTCTATGACGCTATCGGTCTTGCCGCCAAGATGCGAGGGTTGGCCAACGCAAAGGCGGTAGAGGAGCACTATCTCCGAAAATCCACGGTAAAGAGAGCAAATAACGTGGCCAGCCGGATTAAAAGTGCCGTTGTTAGCTTTTCCGAGAGCAGCCTTGGCTCCCTGCTCATAGATGCCCGGTCAGCAATCTCTCAATCGCGTAAGCGTAAGAGCGGGCTCGATGATGGAGTGCAGATAGCATGAATATGCTTGCCCTAAAAGAACTCGTTGTCGACGTTGTGGAGCCAAACGGGCGCTGCCGCCGAGGCGCGGAACCTTGCCGGATCAACAACAACATCACCTTTGACATAGGGGCTCTCGAGTCCTTTTCGTCGCGTAGGTGGCAGCCATTGGTCTATGACTTGCTGCTTTTGGCCGCCGCGGTGGAGTTCTGTGACCGTACTCTTGTGCGTAGTTCCATGAATTGGGGTCGTCGATTCAAATTGCACATTCCCGTTCATGAGCCCTATCGATGGAAGGACGCGTCCGTTGGCAGAGCGTTGACCGAGGCGTTGAATCTTCTGACCGGTGATGACTGGCACCTCGAGTTTCGCGCGCAAAAAGCGCCAGCGCCCCGTCCTGCTCAAGAGCGAATGACGTTTCCTGCAGATGCAGAAGCTGTAATCGCGTACAGCGATGGCATGGACTCACAGGCAGTTGCGGCTTTAGAAGGCAACAGGTTAGGAAAACGCCTAGTCCGGGTTCGTGTCGGCAGCAAGCAGCACGACATCTCGAGGATTGAGCGAAGAGAGATGCCTTTCAAGGCAGTTCCTTATGACGTAAAGCTAAACAAGAAAAACGGTGAGTCCAGTGCGCGCAGTCGCGGCTTCAAGTTCAGCGTGGTGTCTGCCGTTGCGGCTTATCTGATTGAAGCTCCGGCGGCTATCGTTCCGGAAAGTGGACAGGGTGCCTTGGCTCCTGTGTTTTTGCCCGTTGGGCATGGCTACGAGGACTATCGCAACCACCCGACCTTCACTTCGCACATGGAGCGCTTCTTTTTTGCGCTCTTGAATTACCGTGTCAAGTTTCAGTTTCCGCGCCTGTGGGCGACCAAGGGGGAAACCCTGCGGGAGTTCGTCGAGAGCTATGACGTCGGGGCTAAATGGCAGAAGACCAGGTCATGCTGGCAAAACTCACGACAGGTCTCCATTGGACGGGCCAGAAGGCAGTGTGGGGTCTGCGCAGCGTGCATACTCCGTCGCCTCAGTGTGCATGCGGCAGGCCTTGTTGAGTCCCCGGACGTCTATGTGTGGGAATCGTTGAGTGCTGAAACGTGGAAGGAAGGTGCTGCCAAGCAGTTCTCTCAGTTCACGAAGGCCTTGCATGAATACTCGATTGCCGGAGTTCTCCACTTCGAGCACCTTGCAGCGCTTCCGGGCTCCTCTCAGTACGAACTCATCAAGCGCTTGAAGACTTACGAGCTGGCTCGTTCCTTAGGGCAAGACCCTCAAGATGTTTCACAGAAGCTGGATAGGCTTCTGCTGCAACACGCCAAGGAATGGTCGGCGTTCACGCAGGATCTCGGGCCGAGGTCCTTCGTGAGGCAATGGATAGATGAATCATCATGACCAAAGACAACTATGAACTGAGCCAACTTGAGCTCGGCGAACGACTTAGGAGCGCGCGTGAAACCGCAAACCTTACCCAGGACGTCGCAGCAAAGGCTGTTGGCATTGCTCGAACGACGCTGGTCGCCATCGAGAAGGGCCAACGCGCAGCCAAGCTCAAGGAGCTGCAAGACCTATGTAGGTCATACGGCGTGTCAGTCAATTCCATGTTGCGTCGCGAGTCCGTTCATGTGGACCTTGTGCCCCGCTTTCGCACGTTCGCAGAAACTGGCAATGCAGGAATCGATCAAGCCGCAAAAATGCTCAATGACTTGGTCAAGGCCGAGGTCGAACTCGAGAACATTCTGGGGATTCAGAAGACCTACAACTACCCCACTGAAAAGAACATACTTCCTGGAGATGTGCGCCAACAAGCGGAGCAGGACGCACTGAGCTTGCGTAACTGGTTGGGGTTGGGGGAAGGGCCGATTCACGACCTTTATGCAATCCTTGAGTTACAACTCGGCATCCGGGTTTACACGCGCAAACTCGATGCCAAGGTTTCCGGACTATTTGCTTATGACGACGCAGTTGGGGCTTGCATGCTCATCAATGCTAGTCATCGAAAAGACCGGCGGGCCCAAACGGGAAGCCATGAACTGGGTCATTTCATTGCAACTCGCCGTAAGCCTGAAATTTACCAGGATGATGTGTACGACAACTCTCGCGAGGAGCGATACGCAAATGCATTTTCACGAGCGTTCCTGACGCCAACGAGGGCGGTCATGGAGAAATTCAAGGAGGTGACCATTGGGTCCACGCACCTTACGCGCCGGCATATCATCTTGCTGGCCAATTTCTTCGGCGTATCGCGTCAGGCCATGGTAATGAGACTTGAAGACCTAGGACTAACGAAGAAGGGAACGTGGGATTGGTTCGCCGATAACGGCGGTATCACCGATGATCAAGTCCGTCAGGTGCTTGGAAATGGCGCAGACGAACCTCCTGCTGTCCAATCCCCTCAATCATCAAGACTGTATCTTTTGGCAATTGAGGCTTGGAAGAAGGAGCTAATTAGTGAGGGACAGATGTCGGGCTTGCTCAAGCTGAACCGTGAGATGGTCCGAGAACTGCTCGATGAGGCGCAAGAGGATGAGGTAGATGACCTTTTCAAGCTGCCTAGTTGAGCAATCACCCCCAATCGTTCTAGATGCCAGCGTCATCATCAACCTGCTGGCGACGGGACATGCGGACACAATTCTGCAGGCCCTTCCCGGGCGCTCCTGCGTCACTGAAAACGTGGTCATGGAAATCAAGGTTGGTGCGGAAAACGGCCGTCCAGAATCGAAGAAGCTTTTCGATCTCATTGAGCGCGGGAGCCTTGAGGCCGTAGAGTTGAACGAGCAGGCACTCGAAAGCTTCATCGGCATCGTGTCGGGCTCGGCGTCGGATTCACTGGGTGACGGAGAGGCCGCCACACTGGCTTTTGCTCATCGCAATGGACGGATTGCGGCTATCGACGAAAGGAAGGCCACTCGCGTTGCCGCTGAGCATTTTGGTTCGCTAAGAATAGCAACCACTATCGACATCCTCGCGCATACCCCTGTGAGGCTCGCCTTAGGACAAAAACGGCTCTCCACAGCCATCCTCGACGCGCTCCGTCTGGCGAGAATGCAGGTTTGGGCACCGCAGTTTGATTGGGTCGTCGAACAAATCGGCGCGGCCAACGTCGTGTTATGTCCAAGCTTGAGGCGTCTCGCAAAGAAATTGCCCGAGACCATTGTCTGATCCCTTTGATCAAGCGGCAGCTGTTAGCCGCGACGCACAGCGCAAACTCAAGGTTCCGCGGGGTCAGATGCGAGGCAGGACGAAAAGTGCTGCCGCAGCAGCCAAGGTGAGGACGGATGCAAAAAACCTGCGCAGGCGGTGGCGCGTCACGCCTTCCCAACGAATTGCGCCGCTGCCCTTGGCGAAGTCGGCTTCGAGGAAGACTTTCATCGCCGCGCTCTTTCACGCTTCAGCATTTCATCGAAGTACGACACTGTGTCGGCATACTCCGGCTTCGCGATGAGGGATTTCCATTCGTCCGGGGCCTTGGCTACCGCTGAATCGGGCAGGACGTAATCGTCCGGGTGCCACGTCGCTGCCCCAGGATTGCGGTGCAGGATGGTTGCGGGAAGCGCGCTGCCATTGATGAGGAGGTCGTAGTCGGTTGGCATGAGTTGCCTGCCGGTGACGTGGACGCCAAGCCGGTATGCAAAGTGGACAACCAGCTTGATGTGCTCGCGGCAGCGCCAATACGACCACCGTCCTTCGCCCCACACTTCGTAGGTTTCCAGAGCCTCTCCGCCGGAGAGGTCACGGGTTCGCGTGAGCACCGGGATGAAGTGCGGCAAGCTGCTCAGCCCCTGCTCGTCATCGATCATCTCGAGGTCGATTCCCTTCTTGACGTACAGCGCGAGTTCCGCATGGACGCAAGAGCGTTTCGCTTCCGAAAGCGTGTCCGCTGCCGCCTCCATGGCCTTGTACCAAGTGCCGGGCGCAGGGGAGAAGACTGTATCGTTCTTGCCGGATAGCCAGTCGTACTTCACATGGAACCGGTCTGCCACGCTGCGCAGGGTGGAAGAGCTCAACTTGAGCTGGAGTGCTTCGACGGATGCGAAGTCAGCCAGCGTAAAGCCCAGGTCTGCAAGTGCGTCCACGGCGCCAGGGATGGAAAGATCGTGTTCTTTGAGAAGGATGTTGAAGCGCTCCGCGACTCCTCGCAGGGCCCCTGTTCCACCCTGTGTGGTCATGGCGACGCCATCCAGGATGGCACCTGCCACTCCTGCAATGGATCCGCCCAGATACTCCGCCTGCGCTTCTAGGAATGCGCGGGTTTCAGGCCGGACAACGACCGGAAAACGGCCTGGCTTGTTCGATGCTGGTTGGTTTTGCGAGGCGTTGGACGCAGCGCCAACCAGCCGGTACAGAATTTCCTGGAGGGAGGGGACGAGGCGCGTAGTCATGGGAATGATTCAAATTGATTCTCTCAAGTTTCCGTGATTCATATTGAATCGTCAAGCTCTTTGAGCTTGAGCCTCTCTGCTTGTGTTGGCGCAGGAAATGAGTGGCCACGGCTGCAGAGCGACTGTGCGCTGATTCGCGACCACTTCTTGAAGCTCCCTGGGATTTTTGAAACAATATTTATGTGTATCAAAAGAGGTGCGTATGAAAATTGTTCCGTATGCTGTCTTGGGTGAGCTTCTGGTGTCGTCGAGAAAGGGTTTGGGTTGGACTCAGCAGGAGTTTGCTGCGCGGGCTGGGGTGACCCAGCAAACGATCAGCCGCTGGGAGCAAGGGCTGTCGCGCCCTCGTTCCAAGGAGTTGCCAAATCTGACTTTGTTGCTGAACGCAGATCTAGCAAAGATGGAGGCCGCTGCGGGTTACTCGCCACCAGAAGGCATCCACGGTGGGGTTCCAGGGGCTCCAACGTATGACACGCCGTTGCCTCTGCACTACCTGCGGCCTGACAGCTTTGAGAATTTCTGCGCCGACTTCTTGACGCGCTACTACCGTGATCGCGCAGGCGTCGTGAACCGGTTCGGTGGTGCGGGCAGCAAACAGCACGGCATCGACATAGAAGTCCGTGGCTCGTCCTTTGGTGCGCATTCCTTTCAGTGCAAGCGCGTGGAGGAGTTCGGTGAACAGAACGTCCATGTAGCGGTGGCCGAGCAAACCTACGCCGCTGAATTGAAGGTCTTGCTCTTGTCCAACATTGCGAGTCCTCGTGCTCGCGTGGCCATCGCACGGCATGGCGGTTGGCAGTTGTGGGACAGGGTGGACATCTCCGCCAAGTTCCGGGAACTGCCGATGATCGATCGGCGTGACTTGGTGGACACGTATTTTCGCGGTCAGCGGCAAGCGCTGCTCGGGGCGCCTGAGGCGGGACCATTCCAGACGCCTGCGGAGTTCTTCAAAGGCTTCATCGAGCCCGACCGCTACTTCACTCATGGCTGGGAACTGGTTGGTCGGCAGGAGGAATTGGCCCAGTTGAGGGAGTTCATGGTCGATGACGGCATCCTGGTGACCATGCTGTTGGGGGCGCCAGGCAACGGCAAGACCCGTGTGCTGCGCGAAATCGTCAACCGCATACAGAGTGAGCGGCCAGAGGTTTCAGTCCGTTTTGTGTCACCCACTGAAGATGTCAAGGCTCCGCATCTGGAAGAACTCGGCCAAGGCGCAAAGTTGCTGGTCGTCGACGATGCGCATGACCGAGAAGATCTCAGCCAACTGATGCGATACGCATCGGCACCGGAAAACAAGGCCAAGTTGCTGTTGACATTGCGGCCATATGGCCGTGCCATGGTTCGCAATCAAGCCTCGCGTGCGGCAGTGGATGGCGCGCAGGTGGCAACCGTGGAGTTGCGTGCTCGCACAAAAGAGGACGCCCGCGCGCTAGCCACGCACGTGCTCCAGGCATGCGGTGGGCCGGTCGGTGCGGCGGATGTGATCGCCGAACTGACCTACCTTACCCCATTGGTGACAGTGCTGGCCGCACAAATCGTCGCCAAGGAGAACACTCCGCCAGCATTGATTGGAAACAGTGAAGATTTCCAAGCGCACGTGCTCGCCCGGTTGGAAAAAATCATTGCTGGTGAAATCGTCACGGGCACCGACGTGCCGAAGCTTCAGGCCGTGCTGCGGATGGTTGCGCTGCTGCAGCCGGTGGTTTTCGATGACCCGGGCCTGCTCAACATCTTGCGGGATGTTGAAGGCATGGAGCGGGAAGATGTCCAGCGCCTGCTGCGATTGCTGAGCGAAGGTGGCGTGCTGTTCAAACGGGGCCTGCGTCACCGACTGGCACCGGACCTGCTTGCCGACTCCATCATCCAGCGCAACTTCATTGACGCCAACGGCGCTGCCAGTTCGAAAGTACAGCAGGTCTTTGATCGCGCGGACTCTCAGTACCTGAAGCACCTGCTGGTGAACCTGGGCCGCCTGGACTGGCGCCTTCGCAATGGCGTCACCGACGGCAGCACCTTGCTTTCAAGCGTCGTCCACAAACTGCAATGGTTCGAAAAATACCACAATCCCCACATTGAAGCAGTCGAGGCTGTGGCGTACTACCAGCCCCGCTTGGCACTCGACTTCGCCACTCGGCTTATCGAACAGGGGCATGGCGAGATCGCCGGTGTCTGCAACATGGTGCGCAATGCAGCGTTCAATCTCGAGCACCTGGAGGAAGTTTGTCTCTTACTGTGGCAGGCTGGAAAGTCAGACGCTCGTGCCCTTCATCAGCAGCCGAGCCATGGCATTCGAATCCTCAAGGAGCTTGCGGAATTTGCTCCGCAAAAGCCAGTGGATTGCGTGGAGCGGGTGGTCGAATTTGCTTTGGAATTGCTGCAGCGACCCGCTGCCTTGCAAGGGCCCTACACGCCATTCTCAATCCTGGAAGGCGCGCTTCGCACGGATATGGAGGAGCACAGTTTCAGTAGGCAAACCCTTACCATCACCCGCTACAGGCTGGACCTTGAGCTGGCAAAAGCCGTTCGCGGGCGCGTGATTGACGCCATCTTGGATTTTCTGCGCGATGGCCCTCCTCGCAATGCCTTTCTCGCTGCAGAACTGCTGGCCGAGGCGCTGCGCAGACCGATGCATGGTGGCGAGGACATCGAGGTCTGGGACAACGCACATGCGCAACTGCTGGAGCGTGTCTATGAGGTTTTGCGGGCGCCCGCTGTCCATCCGGCTGTATTGGTGAAAGCAGCCCAGTCCGTAAGCTGGCATGCGATGTACAACGATGGCTCCGTTTGCCAGCCACGGGCACGATCCATCATCGCTCTGTTGGACCGTGACCTTCCTACGAGGTCGGTTCGATTGGTGATGGATGCGTGGGGCAGTGTCACTTGGCGCGATGATGAGTCTTTCGACAGGAAGGCTCATCAGGCTGACCTCGCAAAAGCGGTCGAAGATCTTTCCCATGAGTTCCCTGATGCTGAACGTCTCCATGACTTTGTGAAGCACTGGCTCGCAGAAATTGTCACGGTGGGTGGCACCGGTTTGGGTACGGCGCAACCGTTGATCGGAGCGCTGATGCGAAAGCGGCCAGATCTTGCCAAGCTGGTGTTGGTAAGGCACGACGATGTTCAGTCGCCGCTCATGCGCTCCGCTGGAACCGCGCTTGCCTTGCTGATGGATGACCCAAACAGGCATGTGCTCCTTGCTGAGCTTTTGACCACCGCCTCATCAAGGGCGTGGGAGCTGGTCTCGGAGGCATATTCACGTCAGTCCGAAGACTTCTTTGCCGAAGGTGATCAGGCTATCGTTCGGCAAATCTTCCTGTCGCAGGAACCGGTTGTGCTCCGGAACGCAGCCACTATCGCGCGTCAGATTGCGACTAAGGATCCAGCACTGGCGGTCCAACTGATCTGCACTGCTGATTTCGAGGCCAGTCCCGAAGCGACACGTGAGTTCCTGATGTGGCTCTCGCACCGGGATACGATTCCACTTGAGGTCGTCACTGACGAACAGTGGGAAACCCTGCTTCAGAAACTCGGGCATCTGCGCCAGTGGGATGAGCATTGGGCCGATGCGTTTCTCAAGAAGGCGGTGGCCGCACATCCAGCTAAGGTCATTGAGATGCTCAAGGCAAGACTGCTGGAGAGTGCTCGGAGCTTCGACTTTCAGGTCTTCAGGCGGAGTCGCAAAGGTAGTGGGCTTGCGCTCCTCTCGCATCCCGGCGGCCTTCAGCTTCTGCTTGAGTTTCTCACCTGGGCCGTCAATCAACAGGCCAATGGCAACTTGCGGATTGACACCGGTCGTGCCGTGTCAGGGCTGTGTGGCAAATATGGGCCAAGTCTTCTTGAGCTACTGCTTGGGATGCTTACCGGCGGTACGCAAGCGCATGTCGATGTGGTTGCCAGTGTGCTTCGCAGCGCTCACCAGACGTTCCTGCTTGAAGAACCCACTTTCGTCCGGCAAGCGCTCGATCAGGCTGAAATCATCGGCGAGGAATCTGTGAAAGTGCTCTCATTGGCGCTGTGGTCGGCAACTGTGAGCGGCGGACGAAGCAGAGCCGTTGGAGAGCCGTTCAAGGAAGACCTGGATTTGAAGGCCCACTGTGAAGAGATTTTGAAAGGACTTAGCAAGTTGGATCCGGCACACGCTCTTTATTTAAGCCTGCTTCGACATGCAGAGGATGGCATCAATCGACAAGCACGGGAGAAAGAGGCCATGCTTGAGGAGGAGGACTTATTCTTGGCAAGACACGCCTTGGGTGCCGATTCACTGTCTGGGTAAAAAAGGCCCTTCCATCGCTGGAAGAGCCTTTTTTATCTTTCCTGGTCCCATACAAGCTCACAGAAAGTGGGTAGTCGGACGAGAGAGTTGTGAGGCGTGTCCGATTCGCAAGTGATTGATTTTTAATGGGTAAAAAAATTTAAAGCAGACGTGTACGACATCGTGTTGCTGTGACCGAATGCATGGGCCGCGTCGCGCACTGGCCAATGCCAGCGGCTGTCTTGGCCCATGGCCGCCAAGCGTGGCCGTTTTTGCCTTTACAGTCGCCGGCAGCGGGCTGCGCTGGCCCGGCAAGGAGCAGTGGCATGCGCGCACTATGGGGGTTGGCGGGTTTGGTGCTGGTGTTGGCCGTGGTCGGCATGCTGGTCAAAAAGCAGTTGTCGGCAATGCAGACGACGACCGGCACGGTGCAGGAATCGAGCCGGCAGGTGCAGCAGCACATCCAGCAGCAGGTCGAGGGGCTGATGCAGCAGGCGCGGCCCATGCCGGAGGATCAGCCCCAGGATGACAAAAATTGAGCGGCATGGGCCCGGGGCGCCTGATTCGAGCGCGCATGCAGTGATCCATCACACCCCGATGAGCGCCGATCCGGATGCGCATTGGATGCGCCAGGCGCTGGCCCAGGCCGAAGACGCGGCCCGCGCTGGCGAAGTGCCCGTGGGGGCGGTGGTGGTCAAGGACGGCCAGTTGATCGCCACCGGCCGCAACGCGCCCTTGGCGCGCCATGACCCCAGCGCCCATGCCGAGATTCTGGCCTTGCGCGCAGCCGCGCGGCGCCTGGGCAATTACCGGCTGGACGGATGCAGCCTGTACGTCACGCTCGAGCCTTGCGCGATGTGCAGCGGCGCGCTGCTGCAGGCCCGGCTGGCGCGGCTGGTGTACGGCGCGGCGGACCCCAGGACGGGCGCCGCCGGGTCGGTGCTCGACCTGTTTGGCGATGCCCGGCTGAACCACCAGACCCGGGTGCAAGGCGGGGTGCTGGCCGACGCAGGGGGCGACCTGCTGCGCCGCTTTTTCCGCCAGCGCCGCAGCGGGCAGCGGGCCCAGGCGCTGGCCCGCCACCCATTGCGCGACGATGCCCTGCGCACGCCCGATGCCGCCTTTGCCGGCCTGCCGGACTACCCCTGGGCGCCGCATTACCTGAGCGACCTGCCCGGCCTGGCGGGGCTGCGCATGCATTACCTGGACGAAGGCCCGCGCCCGGCCGCGCGCACCTGGCTGTGCCTGCATGGCTACCCGGCGTGGAGCTACCTGTACCGGCATATGCTGCCGGTGTTTCTGGCCGCAGGCGACCGCGTGCTGGCGCCCGATCTGATCGGCTTTGGCAAAAGCGACAAACCCAAGAAAGACAGCGCGCACCAGTGGGCCTGGCACCGGCAGTTGCTGCTGGAGTGGCTGGCACGCCTGGACCTGCGCCGCGTGGTGCTGGTGCTGCAAGACGGGGACATGCTGGGCCTGGCGCTGCCCATGGCCATGCCGGATCGTTTTACCGGCCTGCTGGTGCTCGACCCGCTGCTGGCCGCAGGCGCGCAGCCCTTGCATGGGCCTGGCGTGGGCCGCCTGCTGGCACGCATCGACCCGCCGTTGTCCGACGCGCAATGCGCAGCGTATGACGCGCCGTTTCCAGACCGGGGCCATTGCGCCGCACTGCGGGCGTTTGCCGACCGCAACCTGTTCCGGGCGTTTGCCGAACACCCCCCGTTCCGGGCGCTGTCCGCCCCCCTGCCGGCGGCTGCGGATGGGCAGGGCGCGGCGCACCCGTTTTGGCAGCAGCAGTGGCCGGGCCGCAGCCTGGCCATCGGCGACTGCCCCGAGTTCAGCCGGCGCCCCCGGGCCGGCCATACGGTGCCCGGGCATGGCGCAGCGCTGGCCGCGCGGGCAGTGGAATACTTTGGGCCGTCCCACCCGGCACCTGGCCTGGCATGCCGTCCCGCAAATAACTGCACATGAAACTGCACATGAAACCGCGCCTTGCGCCCTGAGTGTCGCGTCACCGATCATCCGTCGGTCTGCGCTGGCCATCGAAGCGCATCGCGGCGTTGCAAATCATCGCAATGCTTGACTGGCAGCGCGAGGGCTTGTGCCCTGCCCTGCCTGGGCACGCAACGCAGCGATGCCATTTCGTGCAGCTATTTGCGGGACGGTACACTGGCCGGGTCTACCCTTGTTGACGGAGCTGGCCTGCCAAGGGCCGGAGCGCTTTTGCACCACGACCACGACCCCTTGCCCGGCAACCACGACCATGGCGCCAAGCATCTGTACATCTATTCCCCCTCCAGCGCGGTGCGTGACAAGGCCGCTTTCAGGCGCGGCATCGCGCGCTTGCAGGCCCAGGGCCATCAGGTGGAGGTCGATGTGTCTGCGCTGGCCACGCACACCCGTTTTGCCGGCGACGACGCCACGCGCCTGGCCGCCATCCACCGCGCCGCAGCCAGTGGCGCCGATGTGGCGCTGATCTCACGCGGTGGCTATGGCCTGACGCGCATCCTGCCGGGGATACGCTACAAGGCGGTGGCCAAGGCCATTGCCAAGGGCACGCATTTCGTCGGGCTGAGCGACTTCACCGCGTTCCAACTGGCCGTGCTGGCCCGCACCGGTGCCAGCACCTGGGCCGGGCCGGCGCTGAGCGCAGATTTTGGTGGCGCCGGCGCGCCTGACGAGATCATGCAAGCCTGCTTCGACGACCTGCTGGCCGGCCACGGCCAGGGCACCGGCTGGCGCCTGCCGCGCCCCCGACCCGATGCCGCCGCCGACCGGCCTGTGCAGCCCGCGATGCACCTCAAGCGCGCCACGCTGTGGGGCGGCAATCTGTCCATGCTCACCTCCTTGCTGGGCACGCCGTACTTTCCGGACATCGCCGGCGGCGTGCTGTTTCTGGAGGATGTGCATGAGCATCCCTACCGCATCGAACGCCTGCTCACCCAGTTGCTGCACGCCGGGGTGCTGGCCAGGCAAAAGGCGGTGCTGCTCGGGCAGTTCACCGATTTCAAGCTGACGCCCCATGACAAGGGCTACCGGCTGCAGTCCGTGGTCGACTGGCTGCGCACGCAGATCAAGGCCCCGGTGCTGACCCATCTGCCGTTCGGCCATGTCGCGACCAAGGTGCTTTTGCCCGTGGGCGCCACGGTGTCGCTGTCGGTGCAAGAGCGCGATGCGCTGATCTACTGGGGCCCCCGGCACTAAAGCCATGCCGTTGCCAAAATACGGGAGACCAACGCCATGGCTTGGAGCATGACTTGGGCCACGACTTGGGTCCGCTGGGCCGCCATCACTCTGGTGGCGGCGCTGCTGCTGGCCGGCGGCGGCGCAGCGGTGTATGTGCAGCGCAGTTTTGCGCAGCTCGATGGCAGGCTGGCGGTAGCGGGGCTGCGCGCAGATGTCCTGGTGCGGCGCGATGGCGCCGACCTGACCCACATCCAGGCACAGACCCCGCAGGACGCCTGGTTCGCGCTCGGCTATGTGCATGCGCAAGAGCGCACTTGGCAGTTGGAATTTCAACGCCGGGTGATGCACGGCGAGCTGTCCGAAGTCTTCGGCGCCGCCACGCTCGAAACCGACAAGTTGATGCGCGCGCTGGACATCATGGGCAGCGCCCGGCGCCAGTACGCAGGGCTGCCGCTGCACACCAGGCAAGCGCTGCAGTCCTATAGCCAGGGCATTCGGGCCTTCCACCAGAACCTTCCCCAGGCATTGCCGCCCGAGTTCCATCTGCTCGGCGTCCAGCCTGGCGGCGCAACCGGCAGCGTCTGGGAGCCAGAGGACTGCGTGGGCTGGACGCTGATGATGGCGCTGGACCTGGGCGGCAACTGGGGCCAGGAATTCGCGCGTCTGGCACTCGCCAGGACGCTGGACACGGACCGCCTGTGGCAGTTGATGCCCCCCTACCCCGGCGAGCAGCCCGCCGCCTCGGCGGACCTGGCGGCGCTGTATCGCCAATGGGGGGTTTACCGGCGTTCTCCGGCCACCGACCCCAGCACCAGCACCTCCGCCGCCACCGGACCGCAAGCAGCCGCCCCGGCCCGGCAAGACCCATGGCTTGGCCACGCCAACGATCTGAACGCCGGCCTGCTGGCCTGGGCCGAAGCGCTCACACGCAATGCCGGCAGCAATGAAGGCCGGGGCAGCAACAACTGGGCACTGGCAGGCACGCGCACGGTCAGCGGCCGACCGCTGCTGGCCAACGACCCGCACCTGGGGCTGGCGGCGCCGGCGATCTGGTACTTTGCCGCGCTGCAAGCGCCTGCGGGGCAGGCCTCGGACGGCACGCCCATCGCCCCGTTGGCCGCAGTCGGGGCCACCTTGCCCGGCCTGCCTTTCGTGGTGCTGGGCCGCACCGACCATGTGGCCTGGGGCTTTACCAACACCAGCCCCGACGTGCAGGACCTGTACCTGGAGCAGATCAACCCCGCCGATCCCACGCAATACCGCACCCCCGAGGGCTGGGCGCCGTTCACGGTGCGCACCGAAACCATCCGCGTCAAAGGGGCCGCCGATACCGTGCTCAGGCTGCGCAGCACCCGCCATGGCCCGGTGCTGAGCGATGTGCAAAAGTCGCATGCCGAGGTGCTGGACCTGGACAAATACCTGATCGCGCTACGCTGGAGCGCGCTCGACGCCGACAACCAGAGCGTGATGGCGGGCCTGCAAACCAACCAGGCCCGGACGGTCGATGAATTGTTCCAGGCCATGTCACCGTATCACTCGCCGATGCAGAACGTGGTGGCGGCCGACGACCAGGGCCGGATCCGTTTCCAGGCCATGGGCCGGGTGCCGTTGCGCGCTCCCGCCAACGACATCCGGGGCGTGGCCCCGGCGCCCGGCTGGCAGGCGCGCTACGACTGGACGGGCTGGCTGCCTGCGGCGCAGACCCCGCGCGACGACGGCGCCAAGGGCTGGGTGGCCACGGCCAACCAGCGCGTGACGGCGCCGGACTACCCGCATTACCTGACGCAAGACTGGGTTCTGCCCTACCGCCATCAGCGCATAGAACAGCTCATCGAGGCCCGCGAAAAGCACGACATCGCCAGCATGCAGGCCATGCAGCATGATGTGACATCGCTGGCCACGCGCCGGCTGCTGCCCTATCTGCGACAGGCCCGCTCGCCGCATCCGCTGGCCGCGCCCGTGCAAGCGCTGCTGGCGAACTTTGACGCCGTGATGGCTGCCGACCAAGCGGCGCCCCTGGTGTTTGCCGCCTGGGCCGATGAGCTCACGCGCGGCCTGATCGAGCCGCGCATCGGTCAGGCGCGCTTTGCCGCCACCTATGGCAAGCGCGACTACCGGGCGGCGCTGGAAGGCATCCTGGAACGCAACGACGGCTGGTGGTGCCAGCCCATGTCCTGCGCCGAGCAATCCTCTGCCGCGCTGACCCGTGCGCTGGAGCGCCTGCAAACGGCCTATGGCCCCGACCCGGCACAGTGGCGCTGGGGCATTGCGCACCCGGCGCTGAGCGAGCACCAGCCGTTTGGCAACGTACCGGCGCTGGCCCGTTTTTTCAACGTCCGCGTCGCCTCGCATGGCGACTCGTACACCGTGAACGTGGGGCAGTACAACCCGGGCCAGACCCGGGGGCCGTTCGTGAACCGCCATGCGGCCTCGCTGCGCGCGGTGTATGACTTGGCGGACCTGGAGCAGTCGCACTTCATCTACCAGACCGGCCAGAGCGGGCTGGTGTTCTCGCCCCGCTACCGCGACATGAGCGCCGCCTGGGCCGCCACCGGCTACCGCCCCCTGCAACGCCGGCCAGCGCATTGGGCGCATCGGCTGACCCTGGTGCCTGCTGCTCCGTGAGCCTGCGGGCCGCCGCCCATTGCGTAGCCCGTTCAGTAACGGATGCTGCCGGCGCAAGACCC
>Ga0081606_1000506_pt1 | contig 15880 bp, 13 predicted proteins | sample EareggfetidaYelm_FD_71127 | JGI IMG/M metagenome (GOLD analysis project Ga0081606, IMG submission 71127) | Earthworm egg capsule microbial community from the University of Washington, USA - E. fetida Yelm (SPADES assembly) (version 2) | ecosystem: Host-associated > Annelida > Reproductive system... | reverse complement strand
GGCGCGCGGCATCCCACACCACACTGTCGTAGATGACATCGAAGCAAATCGCAAGACCCGCGGTGGTGGTACCGATGGTTATCACCGGTGGTCGCGTACCGGGAGCGTATTCCCGCTGGATAAGCTTGACCAGGTCGGGGGCCAAGAGGTGGAAGAACCACCGGTCGGGAACATATTCCCCAAACGGAACGGGATTGCGTTTGTCGTACTGTGCGATCGCACCCACGTTCGCCTGCCACAGAATCGAGCTGTTGAAATACTGCGTGCCGTTCCTCGTGATGGCGTTGAGCAGGATGGGTGCACCAATGCGATCCGACAGTTCAGTGAAGAGCGCTGCGGCCTGCGGGGTGCTGGTTGGATCGTACTCTGCGCCACTCTCAGGCCACACGAGCACACCGATGTGTGGAGTATCAAGAATCGGGGATGTCGCCGCAAGCTGCGCTCTGAGCACATCGCCGGGTTTCTGCTTGTCAAAGTATCCGGCGGGCCCATTGCCCTGCACACCCGCGACACGGAGGGTTCCCACGATCGTTGTCGGCCACGCCGGGAGTGCGACGGCGATGGTGAGGGTCACGGCGACCGGAAGCAGGGTGCGCAGCTCGCGCCATCCCCGAATTCGCAGCCATTCGATGAGGCCCGCGACAAGCGCAACCATGAGGAAACTCAGACCGGTGCCACCCAGCCAGGAGACGGTCTTGGTGAACGGACTATCGGACTGACTCAGTGCGGCCCTTGCCCACGGGAATCCTCCGTACGGGAAGCATCCCGTTACGACCTCACGCACGCACCACAAACCGGCGACGCAGAGCGGTAGCACGGTGAGCCGGTGCCAACGCAACGGAAGCGTCACCGGCAACCACCGGTAGGCAAGGGTAATAAGCACCCCGCCGCCGGCTATGAATAAGGCCTGCAGTGCCGACAGTGCCGACCACGGCAACGGGCCAAGGTAGAGTGCCGTCCACGAGACATGGCGGAGATAAAAAACAACACCAAAGAGGAACGCGACGAGCGCTGCTGTGCCCGCACGACGTCCGATAAGGCTCACCAGAGCCAGAACAATCCCCACAAACGCGAGTGGCCACAGGTTTGCGGCGGAAAACCCGAGATCGAATGTCCACCCAGCAAAGACCGCGACAATAAGCGCTCCCGGCACTGGCAGCAGGGGTGCCGGAGGCTGCCGGAGGTCGGTATCATCCACGAGCGTGCTGGGCAAGCGAGCGAGCATCGAAGACGAGGGCACGCCGTTGTGCATCACCCACGAGCGTGCTGGGCAAGCAGATAAAGCAGGTGTGCCTTCGTTTCCGGCCACTCCCCCGAACGCATGCTGTACATAACGGTGTCGCGAACAGTACCGTCGCGGCGCAGTGCGTTTCCACGAATGACGCCATCTTTTTGCGCCCCCAAACGTTCGATTGCTCGCTGCGAGGCAAAATTGTAAGTGTCCGTCCGCCAGCCCACAACACTGCAGCCTAGGTGTTCGAACGCATGCGTCATGAGCAGAAGTTTGGTTGTCGTATTGACGTGTGTTTTTTGCACGCTCTTGCGGTACCACGTATAGCCAATCTCGACACGTTTTACCTCGGGCAGAATGTCGTGATAACTGGTTGAGCCCACAACCTGGTCGGTCACGTCATTGAGCACCGTGAACGGGAACCGGTCCGGTGTGCGGAGCGCCGCCTCAATGTAGGCGCGGGTGTTTTCCGGTTCGGGTACTGACGTGACACGCAGCGTCCACAGTTGGCCGTCGGCGGCGGCGGCCCGTAGTCCTGATTCGTGGTCGAGTGAGAGGGGTTCGAGACGCACGCCCCGGTCGCACAGAGTGACGGGTTCAACGAAGCTGGGCATCCCTTGATGCTATCGGCTTCGTTGCCGAAAGCTGTGGCCGGTGGAATTTCCCGTACGACCCCCTCGGTCGCGCGCACCTACCCTGCGGCGTTTGTGGTGGAGGTGCGGTTCCCGTACGACCGGCTCGGTCGCGCGCACCTACCCTTAGTCCGGCATCCCCCATACGACAACCCCACGGCGCACCGCGTCGATTGCCCCGCGGGCGACAGTAGCGACCGGGGCATCCGCAACCAGTGACACCTGATCAAGCAGGTCAATGACCTGTTTGGTGATGCGCACAAAGTCGCCCACGGCGAGTTCAGTTCCACCCAGCACAGCGGTGAGGGATGCTCCGTCCGCCCAGGCGTACATCGCTGATGCGAGCACGGGTGAGGGCATCTCTGTGCCGGGAAGACGGTTGCGTTCCTCAAGATCATCGAGTTGGCTCCACAGGGTGGTGGTGCGATCGTAGGCGTCGGCGAAGCCGCCGCGAGGCATCCTGGTGTCGTGCCCGCGGTCGTCACGCCGCGGCTCATATGTGAGCGCCGCCGCCATTGCGGCCAGTCCGGGTACAGACAGGCCCACCCAGTTTCCGTGTCGCAACGATTCGGCAATAAGCAGGTCGCGTTCCCCGTAGATGCGCTTCAGGGTGCGCCCGGCGTCGGTTATTGTCAGTTCGCCGTGTCGGTTGCGGACGAGGTACCCCAGGCTGACTAGAACCTCGACGACCCGATCAAACTGCGTCGCAACCAGACCGGTGCGAGTGCGGATACGCTTCGATAACTGTGCGTGTTCGCGGCTGAGTCTAAGCCAGCGCTCAGACCACCGAGCGTGCTGTTCACGGTCCGGGCAGCCGTGGCAGGGATGTCCCTTCAGTTCCGCGCGCGCTGCCGCGAGTTTCTCCTGAATCCGGCCTTTTTCGGCGTGTCCGAGATGACCGCGAGATCCCTGCCGCTCCAACTCACCGATTGTTGCTCGCAGTCGAGCGTACTCGACGAAATCTCCGAGGTCACAGAACATCGATTCCGCAAATCCTGCCAGAGATTCCTCCTGTTTTCGCGCCGAGCGGGCAAGACCTACCACGGCACGATCGGCTTGGAACTGCGCAAACGATAGCTCAAGCACTTGGCGGGTGCGTTCTCGCCCAAACTTTTCGATGAGGTTGACAGCCATGTTGTAGCTGGGGCGGAAACTGGAGGTCAGGGGGTAACTGCGCCGCGACGCGAGCGAGGCGACCTGATCGGGCTCAAGACCCGGACCCCAGTGGATAACCGCGTGTCCCTCAACATCAATCCCTCGGCGCCCCGCTCGTCCGGTGAGCTGGGTGTACTCCCCCGGGGTGACCGGTACCCGGGATTCTCCGTTGAACTTTTCGAGTTTTTCAATGACCACCGACCGAGCCGGCATATTGACTCCGAGTGCGAGCGTCTCTGTTGCGAAGACGACCTTCAGCAGGCGAGCCTGAAAGAGTTCTTCCACGAGTTCCTTGAACGCCGGAAGCATCCCGGCGTGGTGTGCGGCAATGCCGCGCTGCGCCGCCTCGAACCACTCGAGAAACCCGAGCACGGCTAGATCATCATCGTGAAACATCCGAACCCGTTCCTCAACCCGAGCACGAATCTCGTGACGTTCGTCACCGGTGGTCAACCGAACACCCGCACGGAGTAACTGCACCACCGCCTGATCACACCCGACGCGAGAGAAAATGAACACGATGGCCGGGAGAAGGTGTCGGCTCCCCAGTTCCGTCACGGTGGCTACCCGGTCGGGGCGCGAGCCACGCTGACCATAACCACCACGCCCGTTGCGCCCGCGACCGTCGCTGCCCCCGGAGGAGGTGCCACCGTGACCATGACCGCCACCACGCTCACCGCCACGGCGTGCCCCGCGGCCAAGTTGTGCCCGCCCAACCGGTCGCGCGAGCCGACGAAGCACCGGATTCACTCGACTCACTCCCGGCCCCGAGGCATCCGCCCCATTATCAAACAGATCAATAAGGTCGCCGTTGACCAAAACGTGCTGGTCAAGCGGAACCGGTCGATCCTCCGAGACGATAACGTCGGTATCACCACGCACTGCCTGCAGCCAGTCGCCGAATTCCTCAGCATTGGACACCGTTGCGCTCAGTGAGACAAGCCGCACTGCCTCCGGCAGGTGGATGATGACTTCCTCCCAGACCGCACCCCGAAACCGATCACCGAGATAGTGCACCTCGTCCATCACAACGTAGCCAAGATCCGCAAGCAGTGGTGACCCGGCATACAGCATGTTTCGCAACACCTCCGTGGTCATAACGACGATCCGGGCACCGGAGTTATGGTTCGTGTCTCCCGTGAGCAGACCAACCTGGTCGGCACCCCAGAGGGCACCGAACTCCTGGAATTTTTGATTGGAGAGTGCTTTGATCGGTGTCGTGTAAAAAAGCTTCGTGTGCTCGCGCTGCATCGTGAGATACACGGCAAACTCCGCGACCACCGTCTTACCGGCCCCGGTTGGTGCCGCGACAAGCACGCTCCGATCTTCTTCGAGACTCTCGCACGCAGCCCGCTGAAATGCGTCCAGCTCAAACTGCTGAGCAGCGCAGAATGCCGTCACTCGAGTGTGTGTCACGCGCTCGCCTGGAGGTCATGACCGATGAGCAACGCCAGTTGCTTTGCAGCCCGGCGATCATGCAGGAATCCGATAAACCACGCCGCAAAATACAAGAAGATGAGCGGAATGGCCAGAAGGAACATTGACACGACGTCCGCGGAGGGTGTCGCGAATGCTGTGAAGAGAACAATGAGGAGGATCGCCACGCGCCACCCCTTGATGATTGCGTCCGCGCTCATGACGCCGACAAAGTTGAGCAGCACGATAAACACCGGCAGCACAAACGCCACCCCGATCACAAGGATGAGCTTGAGGACGAAGTCGACATACTCTTTCGCGGTCAGGAGAGATTCCGCGCCCTGCGGAACGAAACTGGTCAGCACCGTGACAATGTGCGGCAGAACGTACCATCCGGCCGCACATCCCACGAAAAACAGCGGAATCGCTGTGAGGAAAAACCCGAGCGTGTATCGTCGCTCTCGCTTCTTAAGTCCCGGTACCAGGAACGCAAAAATCTGAAACAACCAGACCGGGCTGGACAGCACCAGTCCAACCGTCACAGCGATCTGCAGTCGCAGATCAAACGCGCTGGAAATGGTGGGAAAAACAATGGCAGCGGTGCCTTTAGCCCGAGCCACCTGGGTAACAGGCTCCTGAATAGCGTTCCAGACACACAGGTCTGTCAAAAACCATCCAGCAACCGACCCAAGCACAACCGCCAGCGCGGAACGAAACAGCCGCCGTCGCAACTCAATGAGATGTGCGCCGAGGGACATCCGTTTTTCGCGGTCAGGGCCCCCGCGCGCTTTTTTCACCGCGGACACTAACGTCTAGGGAGTCTTGCTGAGGGGCGCGTCACCGGCATCCGTGCCGGACTCATCGTCCTTGTCTGTGCCGGACTTCACACCCTTGTCTGTGTCAGACTTCACCTCGGACTTAAAAATCTTCATTGACTGAGCGAGGCTGCGAGCGAGACCGGGAAGTTTCTTCGCACCGAACAGCAACACGACAACGACGAGAATGATGAGTGCGTGCCATCCGCTGAAGCCGTTTCCAAGCATGTTAACTTTCCATTTCTCTGGGTCATCGCAGTCTACCGCGCCTACCTGCCGACAGGGTGTCTCCCGATGAGACGTACCGTGGATTGTTGACCCACCCGTGACTGTTCACTCATAGCGCTCAAGTGCTGCCCGCACCCAGTCCACGACGCCGCGCCGCGCCTCCGGGGGGGCCACGACGGTGACCAAACCGGGTCGACTCGCAACAAGACGGATGAGAACGTGCAGGTGGGAGATACGAAGAGTAACGTGCACCCGGTCTTCTACCTCAACCTGTTCGGCATCGGTGAGGTAGTCAGACAGCAGCGGTAGCGCGCTGGGGAGGACGGACACAACCACTCGAAGATCTGTGTCTGAACTCTGAAACAACGACTCCGGAAGTTCTTGATCGGGATGCTTCACAAGCGGGTGATCCGAAATTCGTAACGCGCTCATCCGATCAAGTCGGAAATTTCGCACCGCAGCCCGCTGATAGCAGTACCCCTGCAGATACCAGTCGCTGTCCTGCGACCGTATCTGCAGTGGGTCTACCCGACGGGGCCCTGACTGACCACGAGCATTTCGGTAGTCAAACTCAAGCTGCCGGTCGGCCGTGACCGCCTCACGGATGAGCGCCAGCAATGCGTCTGTTTCTTCGGCCGCCACCGCAAGACGGGCGGGAGTTGCGGATGCCGCGAGCTTTTGTGTCAACGATGCCAGGGCGGTGCCGCTTCCTCCCTCCGGTGATACCGAAAGGTACTGCAGTCCCGCGATGAGCGCGGCCGCCTCCCCTGCCGACAACCGCGGCGGAGTGTCGTCAAGCACCGGATGGGTGACGAGCACGATGAGATCATCGTTCTCGAACGCATCCCAGGCGATATCGAACAGATCGTTGGGCTGGTACGTGCCGGTGTCGCCCGGTAGACCCGAGCTTGCTATGAGACGCACCGCGCGGCGCATGTCTTCGTCACTCACCCGAAAGTGGCGCGCGGCATCGCGCACGAACACCTCCTGCTGGTCAAGCAGATACGGCACAAGCGAGAGCAGAAAAACAAGCCGATCGGAGGCATTGGTGAGCGGAGCGCCGAGTTCGGGCAGCGTGCCCTCCCCCGAACCGGCAGCAGCGGTCATGAGTGACTCCCTGCCCAGGATGCCACGGGCTTATCCGCATCCGCATCCACATGCGCGGCCAACACCGTCTCGAGCCGACGCCGCACAGCCTCGCAAAGTTCGGAGGGGGACAGCACCCGCACCTCGGGCCCGAATCCGGCGAGATCATCGGCAAACACCGCGGCATCCGTAAAGTGCAAACGAAGGACCCCGGTCTTCTCCACCGTCTCGAAGGCCCGCTTCGTGAGACGCACCTCGGCGTCACTGCCGGCGGCAACGGTCACCTCAGCGATATTCTTAGCCCGAATATTGGCCAGTTCTGCCAAAACCTCCTCGGCCACGCCCAGGGGTGGCGGTGGCAGCGGGGCACCGCGCACGAGCGAAGCATCACCGACGATCCGAGAGAGCAGGAAGGTACGGGCATCCCTAGTGTCAAGATCAATACCGTGCAGGTGCCACCGGCCCTCGTGTAAGACAAGAGCGTGCACATCAACGAGGCGGCGTCGCGGCACGGTATCTCCCGGCTTCAGATACAGGAAGGCGAGTGCCTGTCGGGTCTCCAGTGCGCGCTGCACAAGAGCGAAGGCCGGCTCTCGCACTCGCACTCGCGGCGCATAGCCGATCATGAGTTCCTGCGGCTCAACGCCAAGCGCACGCAGTTTCATGAGCGCGTGTTGGGAATCTTCCGAGAGGGATGCCTCACGCCACACTTCCCCGGCCAACCCCAGCAGGGCAAATTCTTCCGGTGTGAACCGAGTTTCGTCTGGCAACTGGTACTCGGTCTGTGGAATGAAATAACGGGTGAGTTGATTGTTGTTGCCGTCGAGCACGTCGGAGGTCTCCAGCGGAATCCCGAGTCGCCTCAGTTCGTCCTTGTCACGCTCAAACTGCCGATTGAGGTTGTCGAGGTCTCGTTCGCTCGCTCGGCCGTCCGGCTCGGCGTAGCCGCGCACGGTGCCAAAGATTTCCGACTTTAGCAGACCTCGGGATGTCGCGCTCAGTGCGAGCACCAGGCTAAACAGACGATCCTCGGGCGGAACGCGTGGCCGCCGTGCACCCTCCCTGCCCGATGCTCGTGCCATGCGCGCTCCCGTGTCGTGGTCGGTGTGTTCGCTACAGAATACCGAGAACGTCGATGACCAGAAAGGACGCGTCGGCTGTTTGGCCCTCCGAAGCTGGTGTCGGCAGGATGATCCCAACCTGTGAGCCAACCTTGACACCGGTAAGCAGCTTGACCAGGGAGGGGTCTTCTTGAGCAAGGGGGACGGGCTGAGGCGCACCGGACTGCCAGGTTGAGTTCACCGCACCGGTCGACCAGTTTGCGGAGGAGATGTGCACAAGCACGGTGCTCTTTTCTCCGATCACCGACCCCGCGCCGGCCTTGAGAGTCTCTAGCTCCATCTTCGTGGGGATTGGTTTCTTGGGGATCGTGATCCCGGGAGTCCCGTTCGGGGCAAGCGCAACCGCGGGAAACCCGTCGCGAGCTATCTGAGGTGCCCCGGTTGCCTTGCCCGGAAACACTCGCTTGATGTCCATGACCTGCACAAATCCTTCGCCCGCCCCGAGACCCAACTGCTGCGGATCGGTCAGTCGGGTCTTCTGCGAATCAACCAAACCCAGGGCGGTCACATCGGCGAGGGCCGCCGAATAGGGAATCGCGACCGCGAGCCGAGATCCGCGTGACCCGCACCGGAGACCAGCACTCACCACGTCCGCGGCACTTGTCGATACGGGCACGTATTTCGCGGGCCTGCTGGAGTCATACCCGACCGAAACCAACTTTTCGCCGGTGGCACCGAGGTAGAGCGATATCGCGACTTCAACAACATCGCCGGGCTGCACTCGAGGGCCGGTTCCCGCCACAATTTCCCGACACTGCGCACGGGATGGCAGCAACGGTGTGGGAAAACTCACGGTCGACTCCGTGGTGGTATCCGTCGACACCGTCAGTGCCTGCACCGAGGGACCCGAGCCCAACGCCGTCTGACCGGTTGCGGTGCATCCGGTCAGGGCAGCGGCCACACAGCCCAGTCCGGCAATAACAGCGAGTCGTGAACGCACGGATCCTCGTTTCATCAGCAGGTATTCACACGGGTGCACGCACGTGGCTCGAGTCAGCGTGGGTTGCGCGTGTCTCAAAGAGCGCGCGTGCGCGCCGCGACCGCGGCACGGTGTGTCGGCGGTCGCCGCTCAGTCAGCCTATCGGTTTCTCTCATCTCGGATGCCTCATACCGGACCTGAGTCCGTGCCATCTCCCGTCGCCGCGGCCGAGGCGCTCGCACCCGCACGGCGCGCCCGCCGCCGAATATTTTTGTCGCTCACAACCCTCTCCCCGAGCGCGCCCGGTGTCCACATCTCAACATCCTCGTCACTGTAGTCTGATTTGGAAAGTTTCAGCTTCTTTTCAGGCAGTGTGGTTCCCGGACTGAGCAATCTGGCGGTCAGCAGAAACCCGGTGTGTGCGATCATGCGGTGATCGGGTCGCACGGCAAGGCCCTGCACGTGCCATCCCCGAACCATTGTTTCGGTCGCCTGCGGCTCGGTGTACTGACCGGTCGCGCGAATCGCCTCCGTCACCCGCGAAAGCTGAGTCGCTGTCGCGACGTAGCACAGAATAACCCCGCCCGCCCGCAGCGCTGTGGACACTGCGGGCACACACTCCCACGGGGCAAGCATGTCGAGCACCACACGGTCAACCGAGGCCGCAGCAACCGTCGCGGGCAATGCCTCGCCGAGTTCACCAACGGTCAGGGTGAAGTTTGGGGGCTCAAACCCGTGAAAGGTCGCGATGTTGCCACGGGCAATCGCCGCAAAATCGTCACGTCGCTCAAACGAATACAGGCGGCCGGATGCCCCGAGTGCCCGCAGTAACCAGAGTGAAAGCGCCCCCGATCCCACCCCGGCTTCGACCACTGTTGCGCCCGGGAAAATATCGGCCTGCACAAGGATCTGTGCGGCATCCTTGGGATACACGATGGCCGCACCGCGCGGCATCGACATGACGAAGTCGCTCAATAATGGCCGGAGCGCGAGATAGGGAACGCCCGTCTGATTGGTGATCACCGAGCCATCCGGGCAGCCCAGCAGATCGTTGTGCTCAATGTGTCCCCGGTGCGAGTGAAATATCCCGTCGGCTTCCAGGGTGATCGTGTGGCGGCGTCCCGTCGGACCGGTGAGCTGAACACGGTCGCCGACACGGAACGGGCCGCTGTGTTCGCTGCGGCTGGAGGCCATGGCTCTCGATGTCACCGCCGCTGACCCGCAACAAGAGCACTGAGGTCGGACAGGTGCACATGAGCAAGGGTCGGCAACAGCACCGTCGCGACATCCGAATCGAGCGGAACGTAGTTGGGCACACCAATCGCAACCGCGCCAGAGGCGGCGGCGGCGGCCAGACCCGTTGGTGAATCCTCGATCGCGACGCAGTGGCGAATATCGACACCGAGCAGCCGAGCCGCGTGTAAATATGGTTCGGGATCCGGTTTAGGGCGGGTGACCTCGTCTCCGGTCACCGAGACCGTGAAGGCCGGAAACGGAATGGCGGCCATGACGGCGTTGGTGGTTGAACGCAGCGACATGGTCACAAGAGCCGTTGGCACGGATGCCTCGGACAATTCGTGTAGCAGTTCAAGTGCCCCGGGCCGCCACGGCGGAGCCTCGGTGCGCAGCCGTTCCTCAACCCGGCTCGACAGTTCTGCCACAATCTGCTCGGTGCTCAGGGAGACACCCCTGGATTGAAAGAGTGTGGCCGCATACGACAGTCCGGCGCCAATGAGGGTGAGAGCATCCTCGTGATTCCAGTTCCCACCACACCGGGTAACCAGTTCGCTCTCGGCATCCATCCAATATCGTTCCGTATCAATGAGGGTTCCGTCCATGTCCCAGAGCACGGCGGCAACCTCGTGAGTACGAGGCCCCGAGTCATCCCTCTCGTCCATGTCCCGAAGCACGGCGGCTGGCGGTGTTGTCATGGTCGAGAGTCTACGGGGTGCCGGGGTCGGTTCAGATTTGAACGGGTACGTCACGCCATCGTGCGGCCCGCCGATCACCCGCCCGCCCGAACACTCGCGCGAGCGCCTATTGTGGAGGAGGTTTGTTGACGGTTGAAGGGAGGTGCAGCGTGACCACATCGAGCGGCCAGGGCCGTCGGTTATTGGTCTGCGCCTTTGAGGGGTGGAATGACGCGGGCGAAGCCGCGAGTGACGCCGGTCGATTGCTCACGCAGCATCTCGGTTTGACCGCCCGGATGAGCGTGGATCCTGAACTGTACTTCGATTACCAGTTCACCCGGCCCATTATTCGAACCGGTGACAGTGGCGTGCGCCGGGTGGAATGGCCGGGGGCGACGCTCTTCGGCCCTGCGCCCCCGTCGCCCGGGGAAGATAACTCGGACCGCGACGACCAGTCTCGCTCGGAGAACACAAGACAACTGCACGTGTTGCTCGGTGCTGAGCCCGCCCGGAGTTGGCGAGCGTTTGTGGAGGAACTGCTCGAGGCTGCGACAGCAGCTCAGATTGACGGCATCATCCTGCTCGGTGCGATGCTCGCGGATGCTCCGCACACTCGACCGCTCACCGTGCTTGCCTCGAGCGAAAACGCCAGACAGCGGGAAATCTTTGGGTTGGAGCGGTCAACCTATGAGGGACCGGTGGGAATACTCTCGGTGCTTGCCGAGCACGCAGAGCTGCGGGGCATCCCAACCGTGTCGCTGTGGGTTGCGGTACCACACTATGTTCACAGCGCACCCTCACCCAAGGCGATGCTCGCGCTTGTGACCAAGCTCGAAGAACTGTTTGATCTCACCATCCCGCTCGGCAGCTTGGAGACCGATGCTGCGGCGTGGGAGGCCGGGGTGGATGCGGCTGCCAGCGAGGACGAGGATCTTGCCGGGTATGTAGCGCAGTTGGAACGAGCCCGCGATGCGGTGGATGCTCCCAGCGCCTCGGGTGAGGCGATCGCACAGGAGTTTGAGCAGTACCTCCGCCGACACGATGGACCGGAGGGCCGTGGCAGCCCGGATGACCGTGCTGATGGTCGACGGTGATGGCGGCGTTGCAGATCACGGCGGCATCACCGACCTCACTCGTAGATATCACGTAACCGCCATCCGGCCTCGCTCGTCATGAGCAGGACGGAGACGGTTCCCCCTGCCTCCTTGCGCGGTACCCGCACGAGAACTGCGCTACCCATGTCGGCTGTGACCGTAACGGCCTCCAGTTCAAACTCGGCACCCGGGGTCGGTGACGTGGTCTTTGCCGCACTAACCCCCTGCTCTCGCCGGTGGGCGAGAACCGCCCCGCGATCCTTCGCTTCCAGTGGCGACCCCGGTTGCGCAAACGCTGCGATGCAGGCGGTATCGAGTGCGGCTAAACATCGTGTTCGGATGCTCAATAACTCCCGAACGGCTGCCACCGGCGTCTGGATGGATGCCACAGGGGATGTTTCGAGACTGTCCTGTTCACCCGGCGATGCGGGCACTGTCTCAGGGCTAACGGGTTTTCCCCGGGGTGCGGGAGTCGTCGGCTGCGTTGAGTGCCTCGTGTCCTTCTCCGCTCGTTCATCTCCCGCGGAGAAGGAACCGGTGCCCTCCCCGGTTGTCGGTGGTACGAGCGTCAGCGCCAGAATGAGCGCGCCCGATCCCACGAACGCGGCAAAGATCACCGGCTTGCGTCGTTCGCCAAGCCGATGCCACACCTTCACGGGGCGGGACGGGGCGGGAGCCCGTGCCCCGTGCACCCCGGGTTTGTCAGCCTGTGACGGGGGCGGTGCATACGTGGACACTCGTGACCCTTGCACCCCGGGCCTGTCACTGGTGTGCCTGCCACCCGTCGTACGCACACTAGATTCGGCTTGCCTCGCCCGCACAAGAGACGATCGGGATTCAGTTTGCTCTACCCGCCTGGCACCTCGGCCGGGGTTCGCGGGTCTCACAGCTTGATCCTGACGCGGGGAACCTCGATGAATGACCGGGATCACACTCACCACAGCCTCCGCTATCCGGCCAGTGTGGCCTATTCGGAGCGTGCTGAGTGCGCGAACTGGTTTGCGTTCCCCGCTGTCGGTGGGTGCTCGCACACGCAGTTTCGGATCGAATGCCATCGGCTCGCGAAGCGACTGCTCGGACACCGGTTCAGGCATGGTGCGGTGCACAGTGTCGCGAATCGGTTCTGGGTCGATGATGGTAAAGAGCGCCCTCTCGACCGCGGTGTAGTGCGCAGCACGGTACGAGGCATCCGGGATGTTGCTGGCGACCCGAGCATGCCGGAGCTGTTCGATAACCCGCAACACCGGATCCAATGATCCGGGGGGACGGACAGCCTGCGCGACCTCCAACACAAGGGTCGTCAAACCTGCAGCCGGGGTGCTGTGCGGCTCCTGGTCACTGGCCGTGACCGACACAGCGGCAGTCGGCCGAACAGTATCGGGGCGTGCGGGGAGTTCGCCGTGACGCCACGCTTCGTGTGACCACACACGCTCGTCACCCACCCCCGAACTCACCCGGTGCACAGGTTCTTGGCCGAAGACAGTATCTGGCCGCGTCGCATCCACACTCAGACACCACCCGGACAGGCCGCACAACCGCGGTCGCCCGGTGAGATCAATGATGATCGACCGAGCAGATACATCGACACTCTCGATTCCGCACGCGGCCAACCCGGCAAGTGACGCACACAGCGGAGCAAGTATGGTCACCGCTTCCCCCGCTGTGAGATGACCCCTGCTCAACCGTTCCACCAGCCGTGTGCCCGGAACGTAGTCGAATGCCAGATACCCGCGCTGATCATCAACGATCCCCTCGGCACGCCATGTGGGCAATGTTCCCGTGCGATCCGCGCGCATCGCGATCGATGCCAGTGTGCAGGTGTCCACGGCCCGGGCGACATCAAAAACAGCAACGACACACAACGGGATGCCTCCACCCAGCGTGGGAATCGCGGCGTCCGACTCAGTCGCGAGGTAGTGCACCACCCCATCACCATCGCCAAGTTGCCGCAGAAGTCGGTACCCCTCAAATCTGTCAGGCATACCCGAGGATCTCGGACACCGCCGCAGTTGCTGTCTACCCGAACCATTCCGTGTACAGACGATCACTGCCTGCTCTCTGTGAGCGCCAGGAGACAACGATTTCACCCGTGCTGAGCATCGTGGCCGAACTCTGCTCTCTGTGAGCGCCAGGAGACAACTACCCTCTCTTCGACGGCCGTGCTCGGCCCGAGTCTGCCCCTCCCCGGTCGCACACGGCCTAGATTCCACAGGGTCGGATGTCCAGGTCAGCAGATCTGCCTCTCCCCGGTCGCACACGGCCTAGACTAAACGCATGCTTGACGTGCTCGTGGCGGGCCTCGGTGCCACCCCGGTTCCCTACGACGACGGGCTCGCGCTGCAGCGCAGTCGCCACCGTGATGTCGTGGGCGGCGCACCCGATACCCTCATTCTCTTGGAGCATCCCTCGGTCTTTACGGCGGGCAAGCGCACTCTGCCCGAAGAACGGCCGACCGACGGAACCCAGGTCATTGATGTTGACCGCGGCGGCAAAATCACCTGGCACGGTCCCGGCCAGCTCGTCGGCTACCCCATCGTCAAACTGAGCGAACCGATGGATGTTCTTGCCTACGTACGCCTCATTGAGGGGATCCTCATTGAGGTGCTTACAACGTGGGGAATCAAGGGTCACAGGGTCGAGGGCCGATCGGGTGTCTGGGTCGGGCTTCCCGGCTTCGAGAACAAGATTGCCGCGATCGGGATCCGCGTCGAAAGCGGGGTCACTCTGCACGGGTTCGCACTCAACTGCAATAACTCGCTCGAGGCATACAGCAAAATAGTCGCCTGCGGTATCCGCGATGCGGGCGCAACGACGATGAGTCGCGAACTCGCTCGTGACCTCTCCCCGGCGGAGATCGTAGAGACCGTTATCGGTGCCTTCACCACCCGATTCCGGTGCAGTGAGGCGGCCGCCGCGTGACAACCCCCGACGGTCGAAAGATGTTGCGGCTCGAGGTTCGCAACGCCGAAACCCCCATTGAGCGCAAGCCCGAGTGGATCAAAACTCGCGCAAAAATGGGTCCCGAATACAAAGCACTGCAGTCACTGGTCAAAACCGAAGACCTCCACACCGTCTGTCAAGAAGCTGGATGTCCCAATATTTACGAGTGCTGGGAAGACCGCGAAGCCACCTTCCTTATCGGTGGCTCACAGTGCACCCGCCGCTGTGATTTCTGTCAAATTGACACGGGCAAACCAGCCGACTACGACACGGATGAACCTCGCCGGGTCGCAGAGTCAATCGTTCGAATGCAACTGCGCTACTCAACAGTCACCGGTGTCGCGCGCGATGACCTGCCCGATGAAGGCGCGTGGCTGTATGCCGAAACCATTCGGCAGATCCACGCGCTCTCTCCCGGTACCGGCGTCGAAATTCTCGTGCCAGATTTTTCCGGTAACCCTGCACATTTGGGTGAAGTCTTCTCCTCCCGCCCCGAGGTGTTCGCACACAATGTCGAAACCGTTCCTCGAATTTTCAAGCGCATTCGCCCCGCATTCCGCTATGAGCGCTCGCTCGAGGTCATTACCCGGGGCCGTTCCGCGGGCCTCATCACAAAATCCAACCTCATCCTGGGGATGGGTGAGGAGCGTACCGAAATCAGCGAAGCGCTCCGTGACCTGCGCGATGCAGGCACAGACATCATCACAATCACCCAGTACCTTCGTCCCTCCAGCCGTCACCTCCCCGTCGCACGCTGGGTGCGGCCCGAGGAATTCATAGAGCTAAAAGAGGAAGCTGAGCAGCTGGGATACCTCGGTGTGCTGTCTGGCCCCCTCGTGCGCTCGTCATACCGCGCCGGCCGCCTCTGGGCTCAGTCCATGGCGGCAAAAGGGTGGGATGTCCCGCCCCACCTCGCGCATCTGGCCGATGCATCCCTCGGTTTTGCACAGGCGGTCGGCTAAACTCTCCCCCGGCTCATCCCCCCAGGTTCTGAGGGTTAGCATTGAGAACATGGCACGAACCAAGGAAACGTCCGCGGTGAAAAAAGAACCCGGTCGCATGAAGCAAATGTGGCAAGTTTTCCGAATGACTCGGCGGAACGACCCGGCCTCGCAGTGGTACATGCTCACGGGCTTCCTCGTACCGATTCTTATTGCCGTGGTAGTGACACTGATCTTTGCAGAAGGCAACGTTCTCTCGGCAATCGTGTGGATTGCGACGGGTGTTCTGGCGGGTTTTCTCGCGGTGCTGATCATTCTGGGACGTCGTGCTGAGCGGGCCGCTTACGCTCAGATCGACGGGCAACCCCGCCCCCTCCCCGCCGCGTTGCTCC
>Ga0081606_1000505_pt1 | contig 15940 bp, 16 predicted proteins | sample EareggfetidaYelm_FD_71127 | JGI IMG/M metagenome (GOLD analysis project Ga0081606, IMG submission 71127) | Earthworm egg capsule microbial community from the University of Washington, USA - E. fetida Yelm (SPADES assembly) (version 2) | ecosystem: Host-associated > Annelida > Reproductive system... | reverse complement strand
AGACGAGTTCGGACTCACCTATCTGTTTATTTCACACGATCTCTCTGTTGTGGAGTTTATGGCAGATAGCGTCGCGGTCATGAGTCGCGGCAATCTCGTCGAGTCCGGCCCCTGCTCAGACATTATGACAAAGCCGCAACACCCGTATACGCGGGCTCTGCTGGCCGCAGTGCCGGTGCCGGATCCCGCCGTGTACGCTGATCGAGCCGCTCGGCGCGCACTCATTCGGAGCGGGACCGAATATCTCTGACCGCGGACATGAGATCGCGCACACGAGTTAGGTCAGCACGGTTTTCGAAAACACCGTCTTTTTTGAAGAAGGTTCCGACCACCGCACCATCGGCGATGCCGAGTTGCTCGACGACGTTGTCAGAACGCACACCGGTATTGACAAAAACCGGGACACCGCCAGCAGCCGCTTTAACCGTCATCAGTGCGGATGTGTCCGTGGGCGAGCCTGCTGTTGGCCCCGATACACAGATCGCGTCTGGCAGCGTTGCGAAGACGGTGGTTTGTGTGATCGAAGCGAGGTCGCGCGAGACCAAGTACGCTGCAGATTCGGGGAGGATGTTGAAGAACAATTTGACCTCACTCCCCCCTACACGCGCGCGATGGCGGGCGACCTCACCGATATTTGTGTTCCAGAGGCCAAAGTCACTGGCGTAGACGCCGGTGAAAATCTCGCGCACGAATGTCGCGCCGGTGGCCACGGCAAGGTCAATCGAGGCCCGCGCATCCCAGAGAACGTTGACGCCGTAGGGGACGTTCAGGGAGGGAAGTAACTCACCGATGATGCGCGCCATCGTGATCGCGGTAATCGGCTCGGTCTTGGTGAGGTAGGGAAGGCTGAACTCGTTCGAAATCATGACGCCATCAACACCGCCGGACTGTAGCGTGTCGAGTTCTTCCTTCGCCCGGTCGATGACAGCGGTAAGTCCTGTGCGAGTGTCAAATCCGGGGTCACCCGGTAGAGCGGTCAGGTGAAGCATCGCGATGACAGGCTTTGGCTGCTCGAAGACGTCGTCAAGCCAGGTGCTCATTGCGGGTTCCTCTCGGTGTGCTACCCGAAGGCCGTGATCGGGGTGTCGATCCATGTTAGATTCTCACAGCCACTTCACCTAACTGAGTATATTTCACAATATTTGCGACAAAATTGTGGATTAATCACATAAATAGCCGTAGGGTGAAACGCATGGGTACACGGACGAGACGAGCGCTCATCGAACAGAGAGTGCTCGATGACGGTGAGATCGGATTCACCACGCTGGCAACGGAATTTAGCGTGTCAGAGATGACGATCCGTCGCGACATCGACGCGCTAGAAGCAAAGGGGGTCGTCCGGCGCGTATACGGCGGTGCGATCTTGCGCGGCAAGGCATCCGAGCCAACCTTCGCAACACGCTCGTCCGAAGCCGTCGCGATCAAGGCTCATCTGGCCGTCGCGGCCGTCGCGCTGTTGGAAGCGCACGAGACCGTCATCCTCGACAGCGGAAGCACCATTCTCGCCGTCGCACGAGCGATCCGCGGCACGAATCTGGGCCTGACCGTGGTCACACCAAGCCTTCAGGTCGCGATCGAGTTGTCCGACGAACCCGACACGACCATCCTGCTTACCGGGGGACGTCTGAGACCGGGCGAGCTAAGCCTGATTGGGCACGAAGCAGAAGAGACATTCAGTCGCTACAACTGCGATACCTACATGATGGGGATCGCCGGTGTTGATGCCCTTCGCGGTGTGTCCGAGTACCACCGGGAAGAAGGAGAGGTCAAGCGTGCCGCCGTCAACGCCGCTGATCGCATCATCGTGGTTGCCGACGGCGGCAAACTCGGCCGTGTCCAGCTTCTCAACGTTGCGCCACTCAGCGCCATCAGCGCACTAGTAACCGATGGTGCCCCAGACGATCCCACGCTCGTCGCGGCGCGCGCGGTCGGCGTCCACGTTGTGTGTGTATCTCCTGTCGATAACACCGCCGAGAAATGAGCGCCTTCACTATCGGTATCGACATTGGTACCACAGGCACAAAAACGGTCCTGCTCGACCTCGACAGGGGAATCAGTGCTGAAGCATCCCGTGAGGCGACCTTGCACTCAGACCAGCCTGGCTTTGCGGAGGCGATCCCTGAGCAGTGGCTTCGGAATGTTCACAGTTCCATCCGACAGGTTGTTGCGCAAGCTGGCATCACACCTCACGACGTGGCATCCATCTCGACCTCCGGCATGGTGCCCGCTGTCGTCCTGCTCGACGGATCGGGTCATCCACTGAGGCGAAGCATCCTTCAAAACGATGCGAGAGCGGTTACACAGATTGGTGCCCTTGCAGACGCTCTTGTCGATGTTGACCTTGTCACCATAACGGGATCAGCGCTTACCCAGCAGTCGGTCGCACCGACGCTCGCGTGGATAGCAGAACACGAACCTCATATTTTTAGCGCCACTGGTTTCGTTGTGGGCTCGTACGACTGGGTTCTGATGGCGCTCGGCGCTGAACCCCACATCGAACGCAACTGGGCCATCGAATCCGGGCTGTTTAGCCTCGTCGGCGAGATAGTAGAGCCCGTGCTCAGGGCAGCTCGGATTGATCGTTTATTCTTTCCACCCCTCGCGAATTCGGGGGAACAGGTTGGCACACTCAGTCATACCGCTGCCGAGGCGTGCGGACTGGTTGCTGGCATTCCCCTCGTTGTGGGTGGGGCCGATCACGTACTTTCAGCATTCGCTGCCGGGGTCGAGAAAAACGGTGATTGGCTCATCAAGCTGGGCGGTGCGGGCGACATCCTGGTCGCAACAGACCGCGTAGTCGTTGACCCCCGGCTCTATCTCGATGCACATCCCATTCCCGGGCAGTGGTTACTGAACGGGTGCATGGCCACAAGCGGCAGCCTCATCCGCTGGTTCCAGACCCTCATCGGCGGCAAGGAGTTGGCAGCCCTTGACCGTGCTGCCACGAAGCGACCAGCCGCTGACCTCCTGTGCCTACCGTACTTTCTCGGCGAAAAGAGCCCTCTCCACGATCCCGACCTGCGCGGCGCTTTCGCCGGTCTGCACCTCGGCCACACTCAAGCCGACATGTACCGCTCGGTGCTCGAGGGCATCGCATTCGGCTTTCGGCATCACGTCGAAGTCTTCCGAGAACTCGGGATCACGCTCGACCGAGCGATGATCACGAACGGTGGCAGCAAGTCGGTGCTGTGGAAGCAGATCCACGCCGAAGTTCTTGAAGCGGACATGCACCCTGTTGTCAACCACCCGGGTGCCTCGCTCGGCGCAGCGCTCATCGGTGCCGTCGGAGTCTCAGCGCTGAACGACCGGGAAGAAGCGCGGCGATTTCTCACCCTTGGCGAGCCGGTGCGTCCAGACCCCGAAAATGTCGCTCGTTACAACGAGGCCTACCGCGAATGGCGTGAACTCGGCAGTGCTCTTGCACCCGTATCCCACGCGATCGCACGGAGGCAGACATGACACAACAAGGGTTGAAGACCGTCGTCGTCACGGGCGCAGGTTCCGGAATCGGACGTACCATCGCCTCGGTGCTTGCACAGCGCGGATGGCACGTGGTGGTGACCGATATCAACGAGGAGGCAGCCCGTGCCACCGTCGCACTGCTAGACACAACCGTCGGTCAAGCGCACGAGCACGCGCGCCTCAACGTAAGCGACCCAGAACAGGCACAAAGGATCGCCGAGGACATCGCGGATCGTCGAGGTCTGGATGCCTGGGTCAACAACGCGGGTATCTCCCTCATGCGGCGCTTCCTCGACATCCCCATCACAAGCTATGACAAGACACTCGAGGTCAACCTCAAGGGTGTCTTCGTCTCCGGGCAGGCGGCGGCGCGCGCCATGGTTCGAACCGGCTCAGCCGGCAGGATCGTGAACACAGCCTCAATGGCGGGCAAACAGGGCCGGGTGCCCTTTCTTTCCGACTACGTTGCATCCAAATTCGGTGTGGTCGGTCTCACGCAAGCGATGGCGTTCGAGCTTGCCCAGCACGGCATCACCGTGAACAGCGTCTGCCCCGGCTACGTCGAGACTCCGATGCAGGAGCGCGAGTTGTCGTGGGAGTCCGAGTTACGAGGCGAAAGCACTGATGCGGTCCGGCAGGCGTACATCGACGATACGCCGCTGCGGCGGCTGGAGTCCCCGGCCGACGTCGCACGCGTTGTCTCGTTTCTGCTCTCGGACGATGCATCCTTCATAACAGGTGAGGCGATCGCCGTCAACGGCGGCGCTTACATGGACTGACGCACGCTTCTTGCCAGGAAACTCACTCAGACAGGAAAAGAAATTGACTACTAACGACAACACATTCATGTCGCCAACGTCGGAGGTTTCTCGCCGCAGCGACGATGCACCGACGGCAACAGAGGATGACCGCGAACTCGCGGCGTTCGGCTATCGCGAACAGCTAAAACGCTCGGTCGGCAGTTTCTCCTCTTTCGCGCTCGCGTTCTCGATGATCAGTGTCATCACCACCGTTTTCACTCTGTTTGCACAGCCTTTTCACAAAATTGGTGGGGTTGGTATTTGGCTCTGGATACCCGTGATTCTCGGTGTTCTGCTGCTCGCGGTCGTATACGGGCACCTCGTGGTGCGCCTGCCGATCACGGGATACGCCTATCAGTGGGCCAGTCGGCTGGTAAGTGTGAAGTACGGCTGGTTCGTTGGCTACAACGCCTTCCTGTGCCAGTTCATCGGATCCGCAGGAATTGCGGTCGCCCTTGCCTCCGTCTTCGCACCGTATATCTGGCCTAACCCGAGCCAGAGCGAGATTATTCTCCTCGCAACGGCCGCGGTATTGGCCGCGGTAGTCATCAATATCGTCAGCATCACACTGACAGCTCGCATCAACAACATTGGGGCCGCTGTGGAACTCGGTGGGGTCGTGCTGCTCGTGATGGCACTCGGGGTGGGGCTGGTGTTCTTTCGCCACGTGCAGGGTCCGTCAGTGCTTTTCCAGGTCGGATCGAGCAATGGCGGCATCATCAACATCACCGCGATCACCGCAGCACTTCTCCTGCCGATTTGGACACTCGGTGGTTGGGAAGGCTCGGCCGACCTCGCTGAGGAAACTAAGGATCCGCGACGAACAGCGCCACGCTCGATGATCCGCGCGGTCACTATCAGCGGTCTCGTGGGTTTTCTCCTCTACGCGGTGTTCGCAATGGCAATCAGCGGCGGCATCGGTGACACCGTGAACTCAACCGAGTGGAATCCCATGGTCAAGATCGTGCAGGACCACTTCGGTGTCATAGCATCCGACGCTGTGCAGGTCATCGCCTTCGTGGCAATGTTCTCGTGCCTGCTCGCTAACGTCACGGTCGCCTCGCGCACAAGCTTTGCACTCGCCCGCGACAACATGTTGCCATTCTCAAAGCTTTTTGCCAAGATAGGCGCCCGCACGAAGACCCCGATCCCGTCGCTGGTCTTTGTGGGTCTCGTCGCGGTCGGTGTTAACTTCCTCTCGTCCGGAATCGCTACGCAGGTCACCGGAATGGTCTCCGTGGTCCTGTATGTGACGTATGGCTCAACCCTGGTAGCCGCTCTCATTGGCGCTGTGAAAAACCGTATCCCGTCGGCCCCAGCCACATACTTCAACCTCGGGAAGTGGCTGAAACCACTGTGCATGATCGGCATCGCATGGGCCCTCGTGATCATCGTATGCATGACCGTGCCGGCCGAGAACAACACCGTTGCGCTCTATACTCTCGGCTTTGAAACGGCCGGGCTGCTCTGGTATGTCTTAGTTCTTCGCGTCCGTCTCAAAAACGGAACTGCCGGCCCTAAGCTCGAACCTCTGCCTGGGGTAGCGGAGGGCTCCATCACTCGATAACAGGTGGCTGGGGTACAAATTCCAGCATCGGTCGACAGTCGACACACCAAACCTAACTTAGAAATCGTGTCGATAGGTGCTGGATTGCGTGGTGTTGGGGCGGTGCGGGCGCGAGGCTTGTTAGCCATGATTTGTGAAGAATCAGTCGGTTTCCAGGATGCCTCGTGCTCGCTGTTTCATCATCGATCATTGAATCGATCTGGCACCAGTTCGAAGCGTTCATTCCATCCGTTATGGATGAGTATCAAGCATGTACATCTCGGCGACAGTAACCGTCGCTCATTCCATCCGTTATGGATGAGTATCCGCTGGGCTGTCACCGACCGCGAGTTTCCGATCGGATCAGCTTCGACAAGCTGATCCAGGTGCTCGTGCTCGGCGCCGCGTACGAGAAGATCGCCGACAGCACGTGCTCGGCGACCACGATCCGGCGCCGACGCGACGAGTGGATCGCTGCGGAGATCTTCACCGAGCTGGAACAGATCTGCCTCGACTCCTACGACAAGATGATCAGCCTCGAAGTGGTAGCCGGACCGTGAAGCTCTCTTCGCTCCCTCAGCTGATACTGCTGGCGGAACCTGAGCCGTGGCGAGCGGGAGCGGGTGGCGGGGACACAGATCCTTCGACAAGCGGGTCTGCACTTCCCCTCAGCAATTCGAACAGTCGCTCCCGAAGTTCGTTGCGGACATCTTCGAGATCCCCGCGTTCTGCGACGTTGTTGAGTTCCCATGGGTCTTCCGAAAGAAGATAGAGCTCTTCCTGTGCTCGAGGGGCGAGGTGCTCGTCGCTCATGCCTTTGCGGGTGTCGCTGGCTTCAAGATCGGTGGGGAGAGGCAAGCGTGGTGCCGCGATGAAGTTGTGTATGTATTTCGTGGTAGGGGTGCGGAGTGCCCGAATCGGGTCGTAGCGGTCGTGGTAGGTCTTCTCGAGCACGAGTTCCCGTGGGGCTATTTGGTCCTCCGGTGCGCCCTGCAGGAGTTCGAGCTGGTTGAAGCCCGACAGCGTGGCTGGTGCGGGTGCGCCGGCCACGGCGAGGAGGGTGGGTACGACATCCAGATGGCTGATGATCCTCGACGTTCTTCCGGGCGCAACCTGCCAGGACCGGGGTGGGCGGGCGATGAACGCAACCTTCACGCCCCGGTCGTAGAGGGTGCTCTTGGCTCCGGGGAAGGCGACCCCATGGTCGGTGGTGAAGATGACGAGGGTGTTCTCGGCCAGCCCGTTCGTCTCGATCGCGTCGAGGATCGAGCCGACTGCTTGATCCATCTGCTCGATGGCGCCGTAGAAGTGGCTGATGTCGTTGCGGGTGTGTTCGTTGTCAGGCAGGTACGGAGGGACCCACACGTCGGCCGGGTCGGCCGGGGTGTAGTCCTCGGCGGGCCAGGGGCGGTGGACTTCCCAGAGGCCGATGGCGGCGAAGAAGGGGCGGCTGTCGTCCTTGGTGGAGCTGAGCCACTCGGCGGAGAGCTTGGCGACTTCCAGGGCACGGGGCAGGAATCCGAGTCCGTGCACTTCTTCGAAGCCGAGGGTTCGGGCATCGAGGTCTTCGTGCTGCAGGCCGATGAGCGCGGTGCGGTAGTTGGCGGCCGCGAGGTATTCGGGGAGCGTCTCGATTCCGGGGTAGTAGTGCCAGCCTGCGTGGCTGAGACCCATCAGGCCGTTCTCGTGCGGCAGGAGGCCCGAAAACAGGGATGATCGGGCGGGTGTGCACAGCGGGGAGGTTGCGAATGCTTGGTCGAAGACGATGGATTCGGCCGCGAAGTTCGCCAGGTGAGGGCTGGGAATGCGCTCGTCCTGGTACACGGAGAGCCAATCGCCGAGGTCGTGGCAGTGGATGAGGATGATGTTGGGCTGTGTGGGCACAAGTTCTGCTTCTGTTCGATTCATGATGGGCGGTCAGCCTTTGACTGCGCCGCGGGTGAGGCCGGAGACGATCTGGCGGTTGGCGACGATGGCCAGGATGATGATGGGGATCGCGGTGACGGCGCCGACTGCGGCCATGCCTCCGAACTTGATCTCCTGCGGCTGGATGAGGGTCGCGATGCCGACGGTGATCGGGGCCTGGCTGCCACCGGTGGTGAAGATGAGGCCGAAGAGGAACTCGTTCCACACCTGGATGGCGGTGAAGATCGCGACCGCGGCGATGCCGGGTCCGGCGAGTGGCAGCATGATCTGCCGGAAGGCCTGGAACTCGCTGGCGCCGTCGAGACTGGAGGATTCGCGCAGCTCGCCGGGGAGGCCGTCGAAGTAGAACTTGATCATGATCGTCGCGAACGGCAGATTGAACACGATATTCAGCAAGATCAGTCCGAACAGGATGCCGTCGATGTTGTATGCCGTCAGGGTGGCGTACAGGCCTGGCACCAGTGTCATCGGCGGGATGACCTGCAGCAGCCCGGCGAGGGCGAGCACGGCAAGCACCACCTTGGGTGACCAACGGAGCTGGCTGAGGCTGTAGGCGGCGAAGGTACTGACGAGCAGGCAGATCGCGGTGGCAGCGATGACCAGGATGATGCTGTTCAGCATCTGCTGTCCGTAGACCTGGCCTGGGCCGAACACTTCGATGAAGTTGTCCAGCGACAACTCCATGTTCCAGCCCGGAGCCGCGATCGCGCGCGGTTTTTGGAACGAGATCCAGAGCAGCCAGAGCAACGGGACGACGGCGCCGGCGACGGCGCCGGTCAGCAGGATGGCAACGAGAGCGGTGCCGGGTTTGCGGGTGGGTTTATTCGCCACGGGAGAACCTCTTTCCGATGGAGCGGGCGAGTATCACGAGGGCGATCACGAGTACCACGACGACGACGACGGTAACGCTGAGAGCAGCGCCGTAGCCGTACTCGAATGACTCGAAGAACACCTGCCGGAGGTAGATGGTGATCACCGTGGTAGCCGTGCCCGGTCCGCCGAAGGTCAGCAGGTACATTTCGTCGAACGCTTTGACGCCCATGACGAGCCGGATCGCGGCGACGCCGACGATCGCGGGCACCAGCAGGGGCAGCACCACGTACCGGATGGTTTTCGCGTAGGTGGCCCCATCGACACTGGAGGCTTCGAGTACCGAGGAGTCGATCCCTCGCAGCGCCGTGTAGACGAACAGGAACACGATCGGTGTCCAGTGCCAGAGATCGACGAGGATGATGCTGGCCATCGCCCCGGTCGGTTCGCCGAGCCAGGCCTGTGGGCTGATCCCGAAACTGATCAGGATCTTGTTCAGAAGGCCGATCTGCGGGCTGAGGATCAGCAGCCAGACCACGCTGATCACGACGGGCGCGATGACTGCCGGCCAGATGAGGACGTTCTGTGCGAACTGTTGGGCGCGGACGAGCCGATCGGTGACCAGAGCCAACCCGATGCCCAGCAGGATCGTGATCGTCACGGTGAAGAAGATGAACACGAACGAGTTCCAGAGCGCGATTCCGAACACTTTGTCGCTGAACATGGCGATGTAGTTGTCGAATCCGACGCCGCGCCAGAGGAAGTGGCCGGCTACCAAGCGGACGTCGCCGAACGACATCCACAGCAGCAGGCCGACCGGGAACGCGATCAGCGCAAGGAAGAACAGCCCGAGTGGGGCGACGGAGAGGTACTTGAACCAGGGGAAGGGCTTGCGGGGCCGGCTCGGGGCCGAGCTTTGCGCAGCGCGGCTCGGGGCCCCGAGCGCGGCGGTCATTTCAGGAATCCCGCCTTGGTCACGACGTCGGTGACGCCGGACTGCATGGTGGAGATGGCGTCGTCCAACGAGATCTGCCCGGCCAGGTACTGACCGATCGTGGGGTCGGTGACAGCGAGCATCGCCGGAGTGAACGTGTACCGGAGGCCACCGTGGATGTCATCGGCGGAGTCGACAATGGCTTTGAGGTCGGGACGGTCCGAAGTGAGATCCGTTCGGGTGATGACACCGCCGAGGTCCGCCCATTTCTGCATCGCGTCCTTGCCCGTGAGCCAGGTCATGAACTTGTATGCCGCCTGCGCGCGATCGGCGGGCAGGCCGGTGGGGATGCCCAGCGTCCAGACGCCGCTGACCGGAGTCTTGCCCGGCAGCTCGGCATACCCGATCTTGCCGGCGACGCTGGATGCTCCGGGATTCCCCAGAGCGGCTGCCACGGCCGCGACGAACGTCGCGTTCAGCACCGAGCCGCCCTGCATGAGGGTGGTCGCTTCGGCCTGTGCGATCGTCTGTGGGGCAGCGGGGCCGATGTCCGCGAGAGCCTTGAACTGCTGGAGCGCGGCTCGGAACTCCTTCGTGTTGATGGCGGGCTTCCAGTCGCCGTCCTTCTCGTCGGTGAACCACTGCCCGCCGTTGCTGAACAGCAGGGCGCTGAAGTCGTAGGTGGGTGTCTTTCCGCGCGCGACGTAGCCGTCCGGAACGACGCCTGCCTGCTTGGCGGCTTTGCCGTTGGAGACGACACCATCCCAGTCCAGCGGGACGCTCAGACCGAGCTGGTCGTACAGGTCCGTGCGATACATGAAGAGTTGAATGTTCCCGTTGATGGGCAACGAGTAGGGGGCGCCGTCATCCGTGGTGGTGCGCGCTTTGGCATCCCATCGGCCGACACCATCGAACTCGATCAGTCCTTTGTCCCAGGTGAAGTCCGGGTCGACGTCGGTGAGTGGTTGCACCCATTGGTTGTCATAGAACTGTCCGACCCACTGCTCGTTCAGCTGGAACAGGTCGAAGGCGTTCGAGCCGCTCTGGGCTGCTTGGGACTGCTGCGTGAGCAAACCGTCCATCGGGAAGGTAGCGAGGTTGATCTTCACCCCGGTTTCTTTGGTGTATTCCGCGGCCATCTGCTTGTAGCTGTTAAGCCACGGCGTCTCCGCGGTAGGGATGGTGAGTTCGGTGACCTTCGAGGCGTCGCCTTTGCTGTCGGAACTGCACGCGATCAGGCCGCTCAGCACCACGGCGGTGACCACGGCGGCCGAGGCGGCCCGTTTGATGTTGGTTCTCATTTCAATTCTCCTTTGGATCGATCCATGCTGCTGTGAAGCGGCACTTTCGGGTAGTGGGTCATGCGATGTGCGGGTCATGCGATGTGCGGGTCAGGGGGAAGTGCGGCGAGTTCTCGAGCGACCAGCGCGAGGGTCGCCCACGGCAGCACGCCGATCATAAGCGCGGCGGCACGGTACAAGCTCATCGATTCACAGATCGGTGCAAACGGGCCGGTGACGAAGGGCGTGCAATGCCGCCGCAGGATCTCCGCGGCGTCGGGCCGCGCCATGAGATCACCGACCAGGGTTCGCACGCTCAGCCGCAACGCCGGGAACTCGTCGATGCTCGGCGCCACGCGGGAGGAACCACGACGATCACGGACAAGGCCAGGCCGGACGCCGATGCTCGGCGCCACGCGGGAGGAGCTCACGGCCGCCTCGTGCTGAGCGGCGCAGAGCAGGTGCCGGTCATCGAGGGCCCCGTCCTGGGGCATCCCGAGCCGTTCGAACTGGTTGGTAGGCGCCTGAGCCGTGTGGAGCCCGTCTCGAAGCAGCGTCGCGAGCCGCAACTCGAACTCGTGGTCCACCAGCGGTGTCTCCTGCTGGGGATCGGTGTCGAGGTCGTACAGGCGGGTTCCGAAAGCGAATGGGCTGGTTGCCGTCCGGCCGGCAACAGTGAGCACGGGCATGCCCTTGGTGAAGGGCAGCGGCTCGTGGAGTTCCGCGCCGGCGAGCTCATCGGCGGTGAAGAATCCCCGCATGTGAGTGGGCATCAGCGTGTGCTCGACCAACGGTTCGTTGGATTCGTTCATGGAGGCTCGCATGTAGACGTAGCGTCCGTCGGTGATCGAGACGTGCCCGCCGAATGCGCCGAACAACGCAGTCTGCCGGGTGGGGACGTCGCCCCGGATCGCGGCCCCGATGGGGACTCCGTGCATGTCGGTAGTGAGCGGCACGCCGAAGAACTCCAACAGGGTGGGGCCCAAATTGACGGTCTGGACGAGCCGGTTGTGACGGGCTCTCCCGTCCGGTCGTCGCGGGTTCCAGACGAACAGGGGGGTGTGGACGGTCTCCTCGAACCAGGGCGGAACGCTCTTGCCCCACCAGCCGCGTTCGCCGAGCAGGAAGCCATGGTCGGTGCAGATGATCAGCATGGTGTCGGCCCAGAGGTCGTGCTCATCCATCGCGTCGAGTACGCGCCCCAGAGACGCGTCGCACATCGTCACGAGCGCGGCGTAGTGCACCCGCACGCGGGCGGTGATCTGGTCATCTTCGATGACCTGCATGTACTCGGACCAGTCGTAGTCGGGGCTAGACTCGCCGGCGTGGGAGTACAACGCCTCGAACGACGGATCGCTGAAGAAAGGCTCGTGCGGGTCGAAGGTCTCGATCTGCATCGAAGATGCGCGTCTGCGGATGCTCCGCAATGGTGGCCAGGTATTCGCGATTCACCCGATCCTGCCGCCACGTGCCGCTGCGGTTGACACGGAGGTCATCGACCGGCGCCGGGTCGGCCACTCGGCCCTTCCAGGGGTCGCTCTGCCGCCCGCGAATAAGGCTGCAGGTCGAATAGCGAGAGTGGTACGTGGCGCCGCCGTCCTCCCAATAGTGCATGTGGTCGGTGGCACGATGCGACGCGATCCCCTTCCCGCGAAGCAGGGCCGGAACCGAGTCGTCGAACGGCTCCGGGGACCCCGGCTTCGGTGCAGAAAGTTGTATCGGCCGGTGTGCAGCTCACGTCGCGCCGACATGCACGGCAACGACCCGGCGTACGACTTCTCAAAGGTGGTGGACCTGCTCGCCAACCGGTCGAAATTCGGTGCGATCACGTCCTGTCCGCCGCACGGAGGCAGCTGAGCGCGGTTCAAGCTGTCGAACATCACGACGATCGCACGCATTCATTGCTCCTCTTTTTAGATCGATACAAACGGTAAGCCGTACACAGGCAGCTGTCAAGCTCATCTTCCGGACGGTTGACATCCGCAGGATTCGCGGATGCTGAGGACGGGGTCGAAGATCACCGACCGGGCCGGCGTGTAGGAGCCGGCGACAATTTGGGAGAGCAGCATCGATGCCGCTTCGGCGCCCATGTCCGGTGCGCTGACAGCGATCGAGGACAATGGCGGGGACCAGACTCTGGCGTACTCGACGTCGTCGAAACCGATGATCCGCGTATCTTCTCCGATGCGGATGCCGTGTTCCTCGAGGGCGTGCATCAGGCCGAACGCGATCGCGTCGCTGTGGCAGACGATGCCGTCCGGGGGCTGGTGTGTCTCGAGCAGGGCCTGGGCGGCGGCATATCCGGCGGTGCTGGTCGTCTTGGTCTTCACCGACCAGGCCGCATCGAAGATGGCGCTGGCGCGGCGTAGTTCGTCGTGCACACCGTCCAACCGTTCCACAGCCGTGTACACCTCGGGGCCGCCGAAGTACGCGATCCGCGTGCAGCCATGCTCGAGGAGGTGGCGCGCTGCGAGCTGACCGCCCCGCCGGTCGTTGAGGCCGACGTAGGACGTCGCGATCTCGGGCAATTGGCGGGTCATCAGGACGTGGGGCAAGTTCTGCAGTTCCACCGGCCGGATGAAGTCCGGGGTCGAATTCACCGTCGGGACGACAAGAAGCCCATCCACTCGGTTCTCCAGCAAGGTCCTGATCAGATCCGACTGACGGGCTGGGTCATCCAGCGAGTTGGCGAGAAGAACGCGATTGCCCGACGGGGTGAGCCCCACCTCGATAGCGTCCACGAGCTGAGCGAAGAACGGGTTGCTGACGCCGGGTATCAACAGGCCGATGGTGTTGGTGCGCTGCATCCGCAGTGCGGCTGCACGCCGGTTGTAGACGTACCCGATCTCTTCGGCGGCCGCGCGGACCCGGGCGCGGGTATCGTCCGCGACAAGGGTGCTCTCCTGGAATACCAGCGAAGCCGTGGAACGGGAGAAGCCGGCCTTCTTGGCGACATCGGCGAGCGTGACAGAGCTGCGACCATCGGTGAGAGTCACGGCGCCCCCTTCCCCTTGGCGTTTAGATCGATCCTACAATAGGGTCGATGTTCCGTGTCGAGGAATGAGGCTGAAATGGATCACCATCCCGCGTGCTGCACCCCCACTTTCGGCATGCGGTCACCGAAAGCCGACGCGTCCTCCTTTCAGCGCGGTGCCCACACCGTCGCGCAGGCGCACGTGCCGGAAGGCAGGTTTCTGATGGGCGATGGTTTCGGTGATGGCCGGCCGGCCGATGGCGAGTCTCTCGTGCACGAGGTCGAGCTCGACGCGTTCTCGATCGACGATTCCACGGTGACGAACACCGATTTCGCACGTTTTGTGGAGCAGACCGGGTTTGTTACCGAGGCGGAGAGTTTCGGCTATTCGGCCGTGTTCCACCTCGCCCTGGCCGCTGATGTCGACGACGTGCTCGGTCGACCCGGGAGCACGCCCTGGTGGCTGGGTGTCCGTGGCGCGGACTGGCGGCATCCAGGTGGTCGCCGCTCTAGCATCGAAGGCCTCGAGGCACACCCCGTGGTTCACGTGTCGTGGAACGACGCGGTCGCCTACTGTGCGTGGGCGGAGCGCCGTCTGCCCACGGAGGCGGAATGGGAAAAGGCATCCCGTGGAGGGGTGGAGTCGGCGCGTTACCCGTGGGGGGACGAACTAATGGTCGAGGACGGGTGGAACTGCAATATCTGGCAGGGGGTCTTCCCTGGTCACAACTCTCTCGACGACGGATACCTCACCACCGCACCAGCCACCTCCTATCGACCGAACGGGTACGGGATCTACCAAACCGTGGGGAATGTCTGGGAGTGGTGCGCCGACTGGTCCGGACTGGACTATTACGCGCAGTCTCCTCGGCGCGATCCGCGCGGACCCGAGATGGGATCACAGCGGGTGCTGCGCGGAGGGTCGTATCTCTGCCACGACTCCTATTGCAACCGCTACCGGAACTCGGCTCGGTCAGCGAACACTCCCGACTCGTCCATGTCCAATGCCGGCTTCAGGACAGTAGGCCTGCCGTGACCCCCGGGAGCCGATTCCCTGGTTCGGTGTTCCAGCACGGCGCAGAACCCGACGCGAGATTCACGCTCGCGAACGAACGCACCTACCTGGCGTGGATACGAACTTCTCTTGCGCTGCTGGCCGGCGGCGTCGCACTCGAAGCGCTCGGACTCGGATTGCACCCCGGACTCCGCCTCGCGGCCTCGATCATTCTCATCTGCGCCGGCATTGCAACGCCCATCCAGGCCTGGTTCGGCTGGGTACGCACCGAACACGCACTACGACTCAATCGACCACTCCCCTCCGCGGTACTCGCCCTCCCGATCGGGCTCGCCGTGGTCGCGGCAGGCACCCTCGTCCTCCTCGGCGCAGTCCTCCAACCGTGAAGCACACAGACGAGCCGGGGTCGCTCGAGCCACCGGATCGCCTGCTCGACCCAGGCCTTCAACTGGAACGCACCGCGCTTGCCTGGCGCCGGACAGCGCTGGCACTTGTCGTCGGGTCAGTGGTCGCAGCACGAATCCTGCCCGAGATCGGCGGCCCCTGGACACTCCTGCCCGCCAGCATCGGCATCGCAGTCGCACTCGTCCTCCTCGTCGTTACACACCGACGGTATCACCGCAACCAAGTACGACTTGTCGGCAGTGAGAGCCATCCGGTGCTTGATGGTGGTGGCCTCCAAGCGATCGCCGCCACCTTCGTCCTCTGCAGCGGGATAATCTGCCTTGTTGTCACGCTCTTCCTCGCCTAACAGCACCCAACCTGATCCGCCCAGGAAGCCCCAGTATTCGAAAAGAGACCGAAATGATTCGGCGAGCGCTCTCAGCGCCTGCTAGCGATCACAGAACGCCGCCACCCAGCAATCAATTCCACAGGCCCGACCCGAAACCCTGAGACCGGTCCACTAACGGTCGTTTCTGGGCCGCCTGCCGGCGTCGCCGTCGACGAGTGTGGAGTTCGACGCTCTGTGGCGGTGTTCTGTTATCGCTATGTGTCTGGCGATGCTAGTGTCGCGTTTCTGAAGTTGGTTGACGGTTCGCTTTCTTGAGGATCTCGTCGCTGGTCTTGGTCCCGACGAATGGGTGTTTGCGGTCGTTCCAGCCGGTGATGAGTTGCCGGATCTTCGCGTTGGGGTCTTTCACGCTGGTAAAGATCCCGCGGTGAATGGCTTGCCGGTCGATGATCCCGAACCA
>Ga0081606_1000504_pt1 | contig 15980 bp, 15 predicted proteins | sample EareggfetidaYelm_FD_71127 | JGI IMG/M metagenome (GOLD analysis project Ga0081606, IMG submission 71127) | Earthworm egg capsule microbial community from the University of Washington, USA - E. fetida Yelm (SPADES assembly) (version 2) | ecosystem: Host-associated > Annelida > Reproductive system... | reverse complement strand
AGCGTTGCGCTACCTTCCCGTTCCCGGCAGATACGACGGTTGCGTGGATTACAAAAAAGGAGACCGCATCCAAGCAGGGCTTGCAGGGTAAGGAATTGATTGCGCTTTGCTAATTCTGACTAACGATATGAATCATTGCTTAAAATCAGGCAGTTGCAAATAACAGTTAGCCCGCAGAAGTCAATGTCAGAGTGGAATAGGAGGATAGGCTTGGGGGTCAATAGCCCCCATTTTTAAACAGGGGGTGCCAATGAATTTTGTGCTCAAAACCAGAATCAAAAAAATGAAAATCTTATCGCCCTAAAATCAAAAAAATCCTAATCAAAAAGGCGTTGCCTCATCAAAAACAGGCAAACTTTTCAATTGTATTTTCTTTTCGCTTTCGAAACAAAAATGCAGTCGTCCGTTGGTCACCACTACATATTTGGCGCCCACGGTGAGGTTGTATAAAGCCGCTTGGTTGAAAGCCGCCTTGCTTATTTTTACCGTCGGCGCCTTACATTCCACCAACATCCACGCCTTGACATTCCTGTCGCGAATGACAATGTCGGTGCGTTTTTGCAATTTATTGTAATGAAGTCCGCCTTCAATTTTGAAAAGCGACTTGGGATATTTCATCACTTCGATAAGATAATGAATGAAATGTTGCCTCACCCATTCTTCGGGCGTGAGCGCCACATATTTTTTTCGAATAATATCTAAGACGACTGTTTTCCCTTCTTCGTTTTTCAAATTCAAGTTCGCCGGCGGAATCGTTAAATCGTAGTGCGGGAACATAACGGATTCAATATCTTCTCTTTCTGTTATTGCTTCTGTTGTGGCTGAACTTTTTCTTTCCGTTGCTTCTTTCGGGGCGCTCTGCCGGTTGTCTTCCGCCGGTTACTTCGAGGCGCACTTTTCGTCCGCGCACCTCCACGCCGTCGAAGCCGTCGATTACCGCCTCCACGTGTTCGGGGGCAATTTCAAAAAAGGAATAGGCGCCCTTCAAATCAATTTTCCCCACTTTATCTTTGTTCACTTTTCCAAAATCGCAGATTAAATCAAGGAGCGCCCCTGTCTCAAGTCCGTCCATTTTCCCGATATTGATGAACAAGCGTTGTCCATAGCCGCGCGCGTCGTCGCTGTCATGGGGCACTTTCCCTCCGCCGGGTTTATTCAAATCCCGCGCATCGCGATAGTAAGCCAGGAAGCGGTTAAACTCCAGCGCCGCAAAACGCTTGATGATTTCTTCCTTCGGCATGTCTTTTAAATCGTGGTACACTTCAGGCAAGAAACTGTCAATCTCTTCGTCGTTGATTTCCACCGTGCGCATGCGATGCACCATGTCCATTAACTTTTTATCGCAAATATCTTCGCCCGTGGGAATAGCGGCCTGCGTGAAACGGCGGTTGATGTGCTGCTCCACTTGCTTTACCCGACTCAATTCTTTTCGGGAAATGAGGGCGAGCGAAATTCCTTTCTTTCCGGCGCGGGCGGTTCGTCCGCTGCGGTGAATGTAAAACTCTTTTTCATCGGGCATATTGAGGTGAATGACGTGGGTGATATTTCTCACGTCAATTCCGCGAGCCGCCACGTCGGTGGCTACCAAGAGCTGCAACGCCATATTTTTAAAACTTTGCGTCACGCGGTCGCGTTGCCCTTGCGAGAGATCGCCATGCAAGGCGTCGGCATTGTACCCGTCTTTTTTCAAATGGTCGGAAATTTTTTGCGTATCTATTTTGGTTCGGCAAAAAATGATTCCCATCATGGAGGGAGAATAATCCACAAACCTTTTCAACGCCAAATATTTGTCGCGTTCTTCCACAATGGCATATTGATGATCAATATTTTCATTGTCTTGATTTTTTCTTCCAATAGACAACTCCGCCGGGTTGTGCATATAGTTTTCCGCAATGCGCCGCACCTCGGCGGGCATCGTGGCCGAAAACAACCACACTCTTTTTTGTTTAGGCGTCTGCGACAAGATTTCGTCCATGTCGTCTTTGAAACCCATGTTAAGCATTTCATCGGCTTCGTCCAACACCACATATTGAACATCGTTCAACAGCACGGCTTTGCGCGACAATAAATCAATCAGACGTCCGGGGGTGGCCACGATTATATGGGCGCCGCGTTTCACTTTTCTTATTTGGTCAGAAATGCTTGCGCCGCCATAGACGGTGACAATATTCAGGTCTTTCACGCCTTTGGAGAAATTTTCCAAGTCGGAGGTAATTTGAAGGCTGAGTTCTCGGGTGGGCGCCAGTATCAAGGCTTGCGTTCCCGATTTTTTTTCCTGCATTAAGTCAATCAAAGGCAACCCGAAGGCGGCTGTTTTTCCGGTGCCGGTTTGGGCGAGTCCCACCAAATCTTTTTGGGTGGTGAGCAAGAGCGGAATGGCTTGTTCTTGAATGGGCGTGGGCGTTTCAAAGCCCATTTGAGTAACAGACTGCACGAGTTCCGGAGACAGTCCTAAGGATTGGAAGTTGGTCATTTATTATTTTTCTGACGGCAAAGGTAGCTATAAATAAACAATTTGGCGGTTAATTCTTATTTTGATGATTAATGGCGAATGATTAGCGGTTAGCGGTGAATGATTAATGGCGAATGAATGACGGGGAATGACCGGCGGGGAATGAGGAATTGCCAAGTAACTCGCACGGCAGAGGAAATTTCTTTTCCTTGGGGCTTGCAGGATGCCTGCGACAAACCCCGCCCGCGAGTCCCTCAAGTGTCCCGCGTGGGGTGGGGGAGGGCTTCTAATGTGAGGCGGTTAAACTCCGCTTAACTCGGCATGGTGGCAAGTCTTTTGTGCCCGCCGTATTAAACTAATCTTATAGCTAAATTAACCTCAAGGCATTTTTGAATTTGCCTTGGAGGCATAATTCTTCAATTTGTCGTAAGCCATATCAAAGAGAATCATGGTCATGGAATTGACAAACTGCGAGGTAGTCATTCTCGGGACTTTCTCTTTTGGCAAAGGAGGCAATGATTGTTTTTTCTTTTGTTTTTTCAGCAGTTGATAAAGGACAAAGCCGCCTCCCAACACGGCGCCCGCCAAAAGAAGTTGAGGAATCACGTCGGCGGCGGGCTTGCTTAGTTCAAGGCTTGGCTTCTCGACGGGCAATTTGAAATTTTCAGTTTTCATTCAAAATTATTCACGAGGTCGCTGAATGCGAATTTGTATTTTTCTTTCCACAAAACGCGCCAGCGGCTTTCTAAAAATAACGACGAACATAAGCACAAGCAGGTAAAAGAGCGCCACAATCATATACCCCAAATAGGGATTGCTACAGCAAATTCCTATCCACTCGGCAACGGCAAAACCTATGAAAATCAACAGCAAAAAAGCCGAAATGACAATGATAATAAAGACGACTGCTTTGGCCACAATCCGCGCAATTTCGGCGCGTAATTCCAATTTGACAACCTCCACTTGGGAGCGCACATAATCGGAAACGAGTTGGGTAATGCGCCCCAGCTGAAGAAATTGGGAGATGAGTTGTAGAATCTTGTCCATAATTTGTGCCGCAAGGTAAGCAACAATGCGGTGTTTTCAAAAAGTAGTTTTTGCGGGGGCGCATAACAAAACGTCGGCAGGCGCGGTTAACTCCTCCTTTCGCAACGGCAGCGCACACGCCAAACTGCCACGACTTTAGCCATGAAAAGGGGAAATCATTGGCTAAAAAGCCCATAGCCCTTTGTATTTTCTCCGCTCTGAACCTCTTCGGAGGATTATTATTAATTAAGGAGGACGGCATTTTGCTCCCGCCATCATCCCGCAAAATTGCTTTTCGGCAATAAATTTTTCAGCCCGGATGTTTTTTGTAAACGCCTTATTGCTATACTTGCACCAATGTCCATCACTTTAGAACAAATCAAGGCGCCGATAGCCGCCCATATTGGAAAGTTTGAAGCCAAGTTTCGTGACTCCATGAAGACGCATGTGTTGCTATTGGACAAAATCATGACTTACATAGTGAAGCGAAAGGGGAAGCAAATTCGCCCGCTTTTTGTGTTTTTGAGCGCGGGGGCCTGCGGAGAAATTAATGACTCCACCTACCGAGGGGCCGCGCTGATTGAACTCCTTCACACGGCCACCCTCGTACACGACGACGTGGTGGACAATGCAGACTATCGCCGCGGTTTTTTTTCGGTAAATGCTTTGTGGAAAAATAAAATCGCCGTTTTGGTGGGAGATTATTTGCTTTCCCGCGGCTTGATTTTATCCATTGAAAACAAAGATTTTGCCTTGCTTCACATCGTGAGCAATGCCGTGAAAGAAATGAGCGAAGGAGAATTGCTGCAAATGGAAAAAGCGCGGCGAATGGATATTGACGAGGCTGCCTATTTTGAAATTATCAGGCAAAAAACAGCCTCTCTTATAGCCTCTTGTTGCGCGGTGGGCGCGGCTTCGGCGGGCGGACAACAAGCGGAGGTCATGAAAAAGTTTGGCGAATGGGTGGGAATGGCTTTTCAAATAAAAGATGATTTATTCGACTACGGCGCAAAAGGAATCGGCAAACCGATTGGCATAGACATTCGCGAAAATAAAATGACGCTTCCGCTAATTTATGCCTTGTCGCAAGCCTCGTCGGGCGAGAAACGGAATATACTCTCCGCCTTGCGCAAAGCGCCTGAACAGCCCAAGAAAGTGGCGGAAGTGATTGCCTTTGTAAAGGCCAAAGGGGGAATGGAGTATGCCGTGGAGGTGATGAACTCCTATTATAAAAAAGCGCAAGACATAGCGTTGCAACTTCCCGACTCAGTTTATCGCACTTCGCTTATGCAATTAGTGGAATTCACCATCACGCGAGAGATGTGAATTATGAATTTATGCCTTACTCTTTATTCGGATTTGATTCAGATTGGCCAAATAACCTCATTTGCTCTAAGCATTAGCGACTTACGAAAACACCGATCAAAAAAATAGCCCCCATTTAAAAATGGAGGCCTGGATTTTTCATGCGCGGGTCGGAGGCGAAACCCCGCGAGGGACTCATAATTGATTAGTATTCCCAAAGATTGTGCTCCTTCTCCAGCATCTTCATGTCTTCTTCCCAACGCGCAAATACGGACTCCGCATACGGTTGGTGATTCATGGTGTACAGCTCAAGAATGGTGCGGTCGTCGGGGTTTTCCACTTTTTCTATCACTCCGTGGAAATCCCGCAATTTGAAAGCATCAATGTATGTTTTATCGGCCGCGGGATTATAGGCGTTCTTCCACATTACCGAGCCTCGCGTTTTCATATCACGGGCATGAGAGAGTTTATCCACCAACTTAGAAAATTCATCAAAATTCACAATGGCGAGAGGGTTTCCGTCGGCATTCAGGAGGATAAAGCCAAGAATATCATAATACAGCCTTGAGCGGCGACGATCAAAGATTACGTCTTCCACCAGCGTTACCATGGGAACATCTTCCGATCTCAAATATTCCGTTTCTTCGCCCACTTCAGCCCACCAAGAGGCATCCGTCGGAAGGTGGCCTGTGTTGGCGTTCGCCGATGAGGTATATACTTTTCCCTCGTATGAAACTTTTTCTTGCGAATAATAATCTTTGGTCGCGCTGTATGCGGCCAAGCCTTGTTGCCTGTTTTTCACCAAAAAAACATCCGCCTTCTGCGCTTCCGAAAAATATAAATCCGTGGGTTCATACCCTTTCAGCACTCCTGAAAACAAGTTATCAATCATTAACTTTATCAAGTCAGAAGTAGTGGACTTAAAAGGCATATTCTGCTTTTCCCGAAAGTCAATCGTTCTCCACACGCGATATTTAAACAAATACTCGTAGTATGGAATGTGCTCTGTTCCTTTTGTATTGTAGATGGTATCCATCGCCCTGGTATTGTTTTGCGCGTGGGCGGAAAAACTAACCAAAACTAACCCTGCAAATAACCATTTTAAGCCTTTCATATATATATTTTATTTTGTTGCTAACTGATAAGTATCGCCCAATTTGCAATTCACCGGCAGGTCATCCTGTACGGCGGGATCATAAGTAGAACGAACTACTGTCACCTGACTAATGGTGAAAGTTTGGCCTGCGCGAAGTCCGAGATCTGACAAGTTAATCACGTTGTTGTTAAGAGGTTTTGGACCGCTCGGGGTAAACACAACCATGTGGCTGACGCGATACCCGGCATCTTGACGGTTCTCGGCCACGAAAGTATCATCCGGGATCCGAAGGTCATACGTCACGCGCGTGACGCCGAGAGGAATGCCCTTTACTTTATCTACCGGCTGTCCATTGGCTTTCAAAATGGCTTGAGGTTCGGGCACCGGTTTAGCGAAGAATTTTTCTTTTCCGATAGCCACGCCGTCCATAGTAATAGTAACGTCCATCTGCGGACGCTTGGGGATAAGGGCAAATTTACCCGTTCCCAGTTTCATAATTTTTCCTTGATCGGAAGGGCAGGAAAGCGACAACCCCGACACCTCCGTCAATCCTTGAATAGAAACGTCCTTAATATTGCCGCACTCCATATAAAGAGTGCTGGAGGCCACTGAACTAAAAGTGGCCTTGGGTTTCACCACATTATATTTTATGGTCTGCACCAGGGGGTCATGCCCCGGTAAATTAATGCGGACTTCGTATGACTTTTGCGCAATGCCTGTCTTAGGGTCATAGTCCGTTGCCCCGGCCTTAAATGAAACTCTGCCCATCTTAATCTTCACCCCCGGCGCGATTTGCTGTTCCTCCACTTTCACCGGAGTACTCCCCATAAACATCTGCGGATCAACGCCCGATGCCGCGCCCGCCACAAATAACTGACCTTCATACGTTTGACCTGCCACCAAGGTATTGGCTTCTGCCCGAACCATGGGCACCAACTGATCCACCTCATACACCGTTCCTTTGGTGAGTGCCAATAGGTCGCTTAACGCTTTTTTCTCATACTCCAAAATTTCTGTTTCTTGCTGGCTCACGTATGCAATAGCGCCCATTGTGGGCGTACCATGAAAAGCAAAGGCCGTATAAGGTTGCTTCTTTAGTTCGCTCTTAGCGTCCTTAAACATGCTGTAACCGCCGGCTGTTTTCGTAATGGGGAGGAATGGTTTCTTGGGGTTCATTAACTTATTCAGGTCTGTCACATACGAATCTAAGGTGTTCTTATAAACCGTCCCCAAACTGTGGCCGCTGCCGCTTTCGTCAAGCATTAATTCTTCCGAGCGGGTTATGTTTTGAGGCAACTCTTCCAAAGGAATTGGCTGGCCGTCTTTCTCGGTTCTCATTTTCTTCTTCACGTCATCCATGAAGACCATGGTCTTTTTGGTAAGTTCTCTGATTTTTTTTGCCGTCTCTTTCGCCGCATCCACTTCAGGGCTTTTCACCGAGGAGCCTTGAATTGCGGTTAAAAGACCTTCATTGGATTCTGAATTATCCCCCACCAGATCTTCAAGGGTTTCATTAATGATTGCAAATTTTTCAAGCACCGCGCTGCTTACGTTGAGCGCTAAAAGCGCCGTCAACACAAGATACATCATGCCAATCATTCGTTGCCTGGGGGTTTCTTTGCCGCCTGCCATGGTAATTATTTTTTAGTGTGAATGTTCATTTATAATATAAGGCCCTTTTCTCTCTGTAAATCAGCTGCCTTTCATGGCTGTTAGCATACTCCCGTACACTCTGTTGAGCGAGGTCACGTGATGAGTCAAATTGCCCAACTCCGAAGTAAACTTGGCGGTGTTATCCCCCACTTTTGAAAGTCCTATCATGGCTCCGGTAAGGCTTTCATAGAACTTATTCATGTTCTTCACATGAGAATCGGCGTCTTTCAATTCCATTTCATAAATAGAGTTAAGCGCCGACAAGTTCTTGGTTACTTTCTGTATCTGGGAATGATATTCGCCGGTATTTTTTGACGCCTGTGCCATCACGGTGACTGCCTTAATAGCCTCGCCGTATGATTTATTCATTTCTTGCAAAGAAGCCGTGGCGGTCGTTACGTGTTTGGTATATTCATTGGTAACCACCGCCGCATTTGACAACGTGCCCATTTGCGAGGCAGACTGCGCCAAGTTACTAAGCCCGCGACTCAAACTGTCAAGGAGGGGTTGGTCCACTTTGGCGGTGCGCAACATCTCATCCATTTTCAAAAGGGGGGATTCGCCGCGGTTAGAAATGCGGGTAGCCGTTTTGTTAACCGGCCCTTCAAAGTCTTCTGACAATTCAGGATAAACTTTCGCCCAATCCAGCTCCGCGTGCTTGGGTTCAAAGGCGCTCAGGAAAAATATCAGAGCTTCCGTGCCTAAGCCTACGATAAGCATTTGATTTGCCCCTTCCCAGTGTTGAATCTTAAAAAGAGCGCCGACAATTACAACAGCTGCCCCGATTCCGTAAATCTTGGGCATGATTGTGGTGTATAAGAGTGAAAAGAAACCGCCTTTTTGCTTTGACATAGACTTGTTGTTTAAAAGTTTGTTTATTGATTGATAGTGGAATTATTTAAACTCTTTTCCCGATGACCTGCCTAAGTTAGTCATAGCGCAACGGAAGCCGATATAGGATCGGGTAGAGTCTTTATATTCGTTTGATCGAGTTCCTGTTTCTATAAAGTAGGCCACGTCTTTCCATGAGCCGCCGCGAACCACTTTCATCGTATTGAAATCCGTTCGCGAGTTGCCCAATTTGTCGTAGGCTTTTTTATTAATATATTGAGGGTTTAAATCCCAAACGGTAGGGACTGAAGAGGGGTTGAAATCGTCTAAGCACCACTCCGACACATTGCCGGCCATATCCATGAGACCATATTCATTAGGGAAAAACTGACCCACGGGAGCCGTATAAGCAAAGCCGTCGTCAAAGAAATTTCCGCGGCCGGGTTTGAAGTTGGCTAATACGCAACCTTTTGCATTGCGCGTATAGGGATTGCCCCAAGGATATTTAGCCATATCGCGTCCTCCGCGGGCGCAATATTCCCATTCGGCCTCTGTGGGAAGTCGGTAGCTTGGCATGGGGGGGAGACCTCCGTTCGTTTGCCTCCAATCGTTCAGGAATGCCGTGCGCCATTTTGAAAAGAAAGTAGCGCCCTCCCAACTGACGCCTACTACAGGATATTCTTTATAACCGGGGTGTTGCCAATAGTTGTCCACGAGCGGATCCCCCATATGATGAGTGAAATCTTTCATCCAAACGGTCGTGTCGGGATAGTATTTTTGTTTGAACTCATCTGTTCCTATTTGAGGAATGCCGGCCAACTGTACGCCGCCCTCGGCGCCTCCTTCGGCGCCGCCTTCTAAGAAAAATGTGGTAAATTGAAGATACTCATCATTGGTAATTTCGGTTTCGTCCATAAAAAGGCCGCCAATGGTGATCTGCTTATTGGAGCTAATTTGAGTAGAGGCAGGGTCTTCGTCTGCCTGCCCCATGTGGAAAGTACCGGCGGGAATAGGCACCATTCCATAAGGAATTACCATAGCCCATCCCGGCCTTTTTTCGAGCATGGATTGCCCCACCAATTCGCCTCGCGAACTCCCGCCCTTCTTTCCTCCCAACAAGCCGCAACCCGTGAGAACAGAAGCGAGAACCGAAATCCAAAAAGAAGCATAAATGAGAGATGATTTTTTACGACTCATGGCGTTGTTTGAATTGTTTAATTTCTGTGTCATACCTTTTCCCTAATCAGGCCGCTAAATTACTTAAAAATTTATCTAAAAACAAAATATTTACTGTTATTGCCTAAATCTAGGAGTTCGGATGGGGCGTTTAGACGAAGCCGACGTCAGAATTTCATAGCGAAGAACAATTTCGTGAGACAGAGAAGTCTTGGCCTGCCGGTTGACTACAATGAAGTCTGCCGCATAGCCTAGTTTAAGTTTACTCTGTAACATGCTGAATCCCACAAGAGCAATGGCGGCTTCAGACTGGCGGTAGGAAACGCCCCCCCACATAGTATCTTTATAAATAGCCAAGGTGCTCAAGTCGAAAGTTGATTTTGTGCCAATAGTTTTTAAAATTCCCGAAACCAAAAGTTTGACATTAAAAGTGATGTCATAATAATAGCCGCCGGTGAGAGTATAGTTGGGCTTCAAGACATTCGCTTGCGCCAACCCGAAGTCGAATGTCGGGCGGGTTAAATGAGTCACGCTTCCTCCTATATAAAACTTGTCGTGTTGATACCAAACCCCGGCGCCGACATCTCCCTTTGTTTGAGATGCGTTGCCGGTCAACCCGATCAGCTTGGGATCGTTAAGGTCAATGGGACGAAGCATTGCGCCGTCTATCGTTTGAGAATACACGCCGCCTTGCAAGCCAATGCTCAATATAGCTTGCCGCGATACGCGATAGTGAAAGGCATAAGACCCCAGCGCCTGCATATTGATAAGCGGGCCGAGTTGGTCGCGGACGATAAGCGCCCCTGCCCCGCCTTTCAACGCATAGACGGGAACACTCGCGGTAACCAACAGCGTGGCGGGCGCGCCTCCGTCTCCGAAACTTGTCTGGTAGCCCAACCACTGACTTCGATAAACGGCGGAGAATTGTACTTTATTTCCCAAACCGGAGGCGGCCGGATTGAGGAATAAAGGCGTAAACATATATTGCGAAAAATGAGCTTCTTGTTGAGCCCGACTGCCAAGCGCTAATATTATTAATGTCATTATGAGAAACGCTTTTTTCATGCCCCGATTTTATGTTTTTTTTGGCAAGCGAAAAATTTATTTAATTCCGTTCGCTTCCCGAATATATATTTCCAGTGCCCCTGCCATCGATGGCGCATTGGGTTTAGGTGCTTCAATATCCAAAACCAAGCCGGCGTCAATGGCTGCTTTCGCAGTGGCCGGGCCAAAGGTAGCAATTCGGGTGTCATTTTGTTTAAAATCCGGAAAACTTCCGAATAAAGAAGTGATCCCCGACGGGCTGAAGAAAACCAAAATATCGTAAAACACATTTTTAAGGTCGCTCAAATTGGCGCCCACAGTGTGATACATAACCGCTTCAGAGAATTGGAAGCCGTGGGATTTCAAATAATCGGGAATATCGTTTTTGCGAATGTCGGAGCATGGGAAAAGGAATTTTTCGTTTTTGTGTTTTTTGATGATAGCCAACAACTCTTCTGTTGATTTTAAGCCTGTAAAAATTTTGCGTTTGCGAAGAGTAATATACTTCTGAACATAATTTGACGTTTGCTCTGAAATGCAGAAGTACTTCATGCCCTGCGGAATATCTATTTTCAGTTCGCGGGCGAGCGTGAAGAAATGATCGACGGCATTGCGGCTGGTGAAAATAACGGCGGTGTGCCGCAGTATCTCGATTTTCTGCCGCCGGAAATCTTTCGCGGAAATCCCCTCCACCTGAATGAAAGGACGAAAATCCACTTTGAGACCGTATTTTTCGGCGAGTTTGAAGTAAGGAGAGGCGGCATCAGAAGGGGCTTCTTGCGTAACCAATATGCTTTTCACTTTGCGTGTCCGCTCATTTATAGTACCCGTCATAGTTTTCTGCACAACTTTGGTTTAAAAGAGTAACACCTTTATAAATATCAGAAACGGCAAAACTTCCGAAGCGCAAAAGTAAGAAAATAATTGGATAGTAATTTTCAAATTTTTAAGTTTTGCCAGCGCCAGAAAAACAAGCCAATAACCGGCCAAAAAGAAAAACAGGGTGAGGTATTTAAAAAAGGAGGGAAAATGAACCCGGCCGGCCGCCAGCGCATAGCCGGCCCAAGAAATACATAGAAAAATACCGAGCGCAAGCCAAAGCCGGCTAATCTGATAGGATTGCGCGGACTTGCTGCCGGACAGATTATACACCCAAGCCAAAAAAACCATCCACACCGTCTTCATCCATACCGCAAAATATAAAACAAACGATATGGAAAACCAATATAAAAACAAGCCTTCAAGCGATTGGGGAAAACTTAGAAACGGAAGGCTCGCCTGATTGGCCGTTAAAATAAATCCCCAAACCAAAGCGCCAAAAAAAGTGTACATAGTATTGAGCAACGAACTTATGCGCCCCAACGGAATAGCATCCCTGAAATAAAATACCGGATCAAATAAAAGTTTGGCGCCGTAGGAGCGATTGACGTTGAGCGCGGCGGCGAAAAGAGCCGTCAAAATCATAAAAGCCAATTGCACAAACCGCTTCTGCACGGGCGTAATTCGCTCCTCCGCTTCATCAAGCAGGGGGTGGCGCAAATAGGTACGCACCGTCGCATGGGGCGAAAAAACAGATACCATGAGGCCGGTATATTGGTTCATTAAACTATCCGCCGAAAATCTGACTTCGCCCTGCCCTTCCCGCAACCATTGATTATTTACAAAAACATGAAAGTCTTTGCCCTGAATTACCAACGTGTCGCGACGGTCGGTTTCTTCCAGTCGAAAGTGGATGGCGTCGGCCTTGTCATAAGGCAGATAGCGTCCCCCGGCATATTGCATCCATCGCGGACGCAAGTCATCGGTTCGATATTGCGCCAAAACCGAGGAACCGAGGAAAAGGAAAATCAATGTGTTGCAGGGCTTGAACAATTTTTTTTTGTAAAATTAATGAAATGCCGGTTAATCGGGTTTATATTTTGACTCTTTGAAAATCAAATTGGCGTCGCTTATCTTCATTAGTTCGGGAAGCGTTAAATTAGGATGGCGTCGGGCATAAGCCTTCACAATCTGCCAGCCTGTCCAAGTGCCGATGCGTCCGGGACAAGCGGCGCTGACCTCAAATGTTTTCGGGCGTTCCGAAATATATTTTTGTTTCATGCGATAATCGTCTTTGTAAAAAATTTCGTCTTCCACCAATTTTTTCCAAATATAATTCTCATTCTCCTGCGCACCTTCCATCTCTTCCGAGGAATACCCCATCCATACGCTGTCGGCTATGCATGGCATGATCTGTTGAGCAAAATAGTAGGCCTTTCCGTAGGCTATCATATCGGACAACACGGTTTGATCTTGGCTGTTTGCCGCGTTAAAATATTTGTCCGTTCCGAGCAACAAAATGAGGGAAGGAACGACAAAGTTTTTTTCATAGCGGCGCAACAAATAGTTATGCATATTCGGTCGATATTTTGCTTTGGCGCCTAAGAAATAATCGAGGCAGACGATGACCAATGTGTCGCCGACTGCTATATCGGTTTCCAATCCGGTCAATACCGTCTCCACTTTGGGCGGCCGAAAGGAGGGGTATATCTGTTGAAGGCGCGTGAAGGCGTTCGCAAATTCTTGTTTCAGGGCTTGTCCGTCGCCAAAGACTTTTTTCACGTCCATCAGCACGGTATCCATCGAGGGATGCGTGAAGCGCCGATATAATTCATCGAAAAAAACGGAATCGTCGGGATAGGATTGGCGGTGAAGAGCGAGGTCGCGAATGCCGGGGTGGCGCGTCAGAAAACCAATGAGCTGTTGCTTATCGGAAATATTGGGCAACGAGTCTTCCAGGGAGACAAAGGAAATTTCAATGGGGTTTTTTACTTCGCAGTTTTTCTTTTCGGAACAGGCCAAAGCTGTAATGAGAAGCAACATCCGACAATTTTTCATAACCGCAAAGCTAGAACAATTTCCCCTACGCCGTAGTTTTTGGGCGCAACACGTTGATTCTTCCCGCCAACACTTCCACCGAAGCCGGCAATCGTCCTTGGAGTTCGCCGTCGGCTTCGATCAAGGCGTCGCCTTGCAAATGACAGCGGCTGGCTTGATGGCAACGCACCAAAGGGCTTGCGGATTTTTTTCCTTTTACCAATTTGAGAAGTTCTTGCACAAACTGAAAAACGGAAAGTGCGCCGGCTATATAAACAGAGAAAATGCCGTCGTCAATTTTATTATCGGGCGCAATGTGGAAATCGCCGGCCATTGTTTTTGTGTTGGCAATTGCCGCCAGACGAAGCGGCGCATCCCATTTCCATTCCCCGTCGGTGATGAGAATAGTTTTTGGTTTCTCCGTAAAAAATACTTTCAAAACGGCTTTGAAATAGGTGATTTTCGTCCCCCAACGGCGGCTGTCTTTGCGCACCGCGTCGGCCACGTCGGGTCCCATGCCCACGCTGCACGTATTGAGAAAATAGCGCGTGATTTTATTTCCGTTCTCGTCGTTCAGGTCTATTTTTCCGGCATCGGTGGGATGAACGGAGTTATTTTTTATCAAATCAATTAATTCTTGCGCATTGGCTCTGAGACCGCAAGCGTGTGCAAAGTCATTGGCGGTTCCCAAGGGGAGGATGCCGATGACGGGTTGCTTTTCGTTGCGCATGACCCCGTTCAATACTTGATTCAGCGTTCCGTCTCCGCCCGCCGAAATGAGAATATCGGCATTGGCTTTTTGCGCCAGTTCGATGGCATGATTTTCCGACCGGGTTTCCCACGCTTCCACTTCGAAGTGTTGGCGTAACGCAGGCAAAATTTCTTTGGCAAAATTTTTTCGCCGTGAAATACCGTTAATAATTATCCCTACCTTCATTTGGTTTTGAGTTTATTTACAGTTTTTGAAGATTTCTTTTTGGGCTTCGCCATAACCCAACGTCAATGCTTTTTTTAAATCGACGCAGGCTTCGGTTTTGTTTATATTGAGATTGGCGAGGGCTCGCAAGTAATAAATTTCTCCCAAGCCTTCTTGTTGCAAGAGGGTCGAGTAATCGTTTGCGGCGCCGGCAAAGTCGCGGAGTTCCATGCGGCATTGAGCGCGTTCAAAAAAATAGTCGTCCGTTTCGCGGCAGTCTATGGCTTCGGTGAGGTCGGCTTCGCATCCTTTCCAGTCCCCTAACTTTTTCTTGACGTCGGCCCGCAAAGCCCACGTTTCGGCGTCGGGTTCGCGTTGAAGTTTGAGCGCCTCGTTCAAATCATGGAGCGCGCTTTTATAGTTCTCGGACTGCAAATAGGACAAGGCGCGATTTTCAAAATAAGCCGCCTCTTTGTTTTTGGCAATAGCCCGCGAATAATCGGCGATGGCTTTGGGAAAATTTTGGGTCAACGCATAGCTCATGCCGCGATAATAAAAAACTTCGGCGTCGGCGGAATCGAGCTCTATGGATTTTGAAAAATCGTCAATGGCGCCTATGTGTTCCTCCAACTCTGCTTTCACCGCGCCGCGATTGAAAAAGTTGTCGGCGTTATTTTCTCCTAATTTTATGGCCATTGAAAAATCATCGTGCGCTTCTTGAAATGCTTCTAAATTGCTGCGGGCAATTCCTCGGTAAGTATAAGCCAATCCGTTTTTGGCATTTTGCCGAATGGCGTGAGCGGCTTCTTTGATGCAGCCTTCGTTGTCGCCAAGGGAGAGTTTGCCTTTCGCCAACAGGCAATGCGCTTCCGAAAGAGCGGAGTCAATTTCAAGCGCCGTGTTCAAATCGCCAATGGCTTCATAGAAATTTTCTTGCGCAAGACGCGTTTTGCCTCTTAATAAAAAAGCGTTTTTCTGACGCCCTTCTTTTTCAATGGCCTTGGTGAGCAATTGCCCGGCTTGCGCAAATTCTCCCGCATCGAATTTTTGCTGCGCTTGTTGGAGCGTTTTTTGGGCGCACACAGGAAAAGCCAGAAGGAAAAAAAATATTTTCATAAAATCCAATTCGTTCCTTGTTGGTAAGGAAAAGCAAAGGTATTTAATTATCTCTAATATTCAAGACACAAGCACAAGGCACATAAAGGGGCGAGGCGTAAGTTGTAAGTAATATGCAGGGTTTGCCAAATAGCTCGCACGGCAGAGGAAGTTTCTTTTTCTGGGGGCTTGAGGCCTGCGGCAGTGTCCCGTGAGCGGGCGGCCAATTCGGCCAATTAGCGGCCAATTCGGCCAATTAGCGGCCAATTCGGCCAATTAGCGGCCAATTCGGCCAATTCGGCCAATTAACGGCCAATTAACGGCCAATACGGCCAATTAACGGCCAATTATTTTAAAATGTATTTTGCTGCTTCGCTATCGGTTTGGGGCATTTTTCAAATCGCCCAATCGGATAACCCAAAAATAAAATCGCCGACTAGGCATTTCCCAAAAAACTCATTTGAAAGCCGCTCGTCCGTCGGCGCTTATGGGCAAGCCGAAAAATATGAACTATATTTGACAAAAAAATC
>Ga0081606_1000200_pt2 | contig 15993 bp, 11 predicted proteins | sample EareggfetidaYelm_FD_71127 | JGI IMG/M metagenome (GOLD analysis project Ga0081606, IMG submission 71127) | Earthworm egg capsule microbial community from the University of Washington, USA - E. fetida Yelm (SPADES assembly) (version 2) | ecosystem: Host-associated > Annelida > Reproductive system... | reverse complement strand
TTTTTGGGTGAGTTGAGTGCTATAGCTTCTTTTTGCTTGGTGGTATGAGGGAAAAAAAAAAAGGGGGGGTGTGGGGGGGGGGGGGGGGGGGGGGGGGGTACGAAAGTGGGCTGATTTGAAAATTAGAGTCGGCTATGGCGTAACGGGAAACCAAGCGATTTCCCCCTATTCAGCGGTATCAAAATACGATCCCGTTCCCTTTGTTTATAACGGCAACTACGTGCTTGGATACGCACTGCAGGCGTTGGGAAACAATAGATTGCGATGGGAGTCTACCGAACAGGTGGACGTGGGGATTGACATCGCATTGCCAAAAAACATAGTCTATTTTACAATCGATTGGTATGAGAAGAAAACAAGGGATTTATTGCAAAATGTAGTGTTGCCAAGCAATACGGGATTTTCTAATCAGTTGCAGAATGTGGGGAGCATTCAGAACAAAGGGTTTGAGTTTACCGCGGGCGCTCACATTTTTGACGCCGAAACTTTTCGATGGAATATCCAAGCCAATATATTTATTAACAAAAGTAAAATACTTTCTTTAGGCGATAAGACCCAGCAGTTTGCGGGAAGAGTGGAGAATGTGCAGAATACGCAGCCATTTATACAGAAAGTAGGCGAACCAAACGGCAGTTTGTATGGTTATGTGGAAGACGGGTTTTATGATTCCGAGGAAGAGGTAAGAGCGGATCCGGCCCATAAGAACGACGATGCGGTAACAGTCAGAGGATTAGTCGGCTCCATTCGTTTCAAAGACTTGGACGGGGAGGCCGGCATTTCCGACAAGGACAGAACATTTATCGGCGACGTCAATCCCAAGTACTCCTTTGGGGCGACCAATAATTTTAATTACAAAAACTTTGACGCCTCCGTTTTTATATCGGGAGTGCAGGGAAATGATTTGATTAATTTGAATACCTACTATATGGCGCCGGTGGGCGAGCCCGGGGCGGGAAACATTACGCAAGAAATGTACGATACCCGATGGACGGAGGAAAATGCCGCGAATGCCAAAAATCCAAGGCCAATGGCAAGTTCAGGATGGCACAGCGCCGCGCTGAAATTTTCAAGGAGGTATGTGGAGGACGGTTCGTTTGTGCGGCTTAAAAATATAACCCTCGGCTATACGATTCCATTCGCTAAAGAAACTTTTTTTAAAGCGGTTCGATTCCATGTGGCGATAAATAATTTATACACCATTACCAAGTATTCCGGCTATGATCCGGAGGTAAATAGTTTTGGGCAGGATCCGTCTCTGCGAGGCGTGGACTTAGGCGCCTACCCTCAAGCGAAAACTTTTTTGGTAGGCTTAAAATGCACTTTCTAATAATTAAACTATACGTTTTTATGAAACCAAAATATCTTTTAAAAATAGTCGTGGCAAGCATCGCCGTGGCGCTCATTGCGGGTTGCAGCCAAGTGTTAGATACTCCGTCTTATGGTTTTTATAATGAAAGTGAGATTCTGAAAACGGAAACCGACGCCAACGGATTGCTCCTTGGCGCCTATAGCGAGATGACCAAAAGAAACTGGAATTTATTCCATAATTGCTATTGGATTGTAATTGATTTTGACAACGATCACGTGGTGGGTCCAAATTGGGCGATGGGCACTATTGGCTCGGGGGCGTTTCAGGGCTTTTGGGGGATGGACAGAGTTTGGTCTGGGCTTTTTTCAATCGTGAACAGGTGTAACCAAGTGTTGGAGAAGGTGCCCGCCATGTCAATAGACGAAACGGTGAAGAACAATGTCTTGGGCGAAGCGCAGGCATTGCGTGCATGGGCCTATTTCACGCTCGTGCGCATGTATGGGGAGTTGCCGTTGCGGCCTAAATCAATGGAGGCTGACCCCGCGGTGAAGGTGCCCCGTTCTCCCATCGGCGAGGTGTATAAGTTCATTGTGAGCGATTTGAAAACGGCTATTCCCAAGTTGTTGCCAAAGGGACATCCCAAAGGGGGAGGCGTGGGGCGTCTTAACAAACCGGCCGCTCACGCCATATTGGCTCATGTGTATCTTACCATGGCGTCGGGAAATCAAAAGGGCGTCAGCATTTCTGTCCGCGGCGGGAAAGAGACGGATAACACAGCCAAAAAATATACGCAGAGCGGAGTGGCCGGATACGAAACTTTTGACAGCCAGGAGTATTTTAAAAAATCGCGGGCGGCCTCCGATTCTATTATCAAGGGCAATAGCGGCGGCTCTTTTGACTTGGCGCCGTATCCCGATGTGTTTTCAAAAGCGCAGATTAACGGAACTGAAGCTCTTTGGTATTTGCAATTCAAAGCAGGCACTGATGTGATAAACAACATGAGCTTGTGGTACAATACAACCGATCCAAAACTGGGCTACGGAGGTTGGGTATGGGTTTCCAACAATTTTTATGATTCTTTCGAAGAAACCGATTTGAGAGCGCTGAAGGGAATAAAACATCAATTTATAGCGGACGGCCCCGCGCCTTATTTTTATCCCCAAAGGGATGCGGCAAAGTATGCTTGGACTTGGAATGACATGCCGGCCAGATACCTTAACCGAGCTTTTCTCACCAAGTATTTTGACGTGAGCAATTCGGCTCTGCAAGAGACTGACGGGTCTTTCTTTTTGGAGCGTTTTGCCAATGTGTTGCTCATGTTTGCCGAAGCCGAGAATGAAGTAAACGGACCTACCGCCGCGGCTTACGACGCCTTAAACCGAGTGCGCAGACGCAGCAAAGCCTCCGAGGCGCCGCCGGCAATGACTCAAGAAGAGTTCCGTTCATTTGTTCTCGAAGAGAGGGGAAAAGAATTGGCGCAGGAGTGTACGCGGAAATTTGACTTGCTTAGACGCGACATTTATCTTCAAGTGATGAATGCAATAGCAATAGATCAAGAGAATAACGTAAAATCCAGAAGCAAAAAGCACTTGCTCTACCCTATTCCCCAATCTGATATTGACGCAAGCAACAAGGCCGTTGTTCAGAACCCCGGCTGGTAAGGGAGCGCCCTTGAGTTTACTTAAATTAAAAATATGTTTAAAATAATATGTCCTCTTGTTTTTTTATCGGTTTGCGGCGCGGCTCAAAAGAACTTTAATATACTGGATTACGGCGCCAAAGGGGATGGCATTGCTTCCAATACAAAAGCCATTCAAAACGCCGTAAACGCTTGCGCAAAAAGCGGCGGAGGAACAGTGCTTATTCCCCAAGGCAGTTTTGTGACAGGAAGCGTGCAATTATTCAGCGATATTAATGTATGCCTTAGCGCGGGGGCAAAGTTGTTGGGCGTAAAAGATAATAATGAGTATTTGCATCAAAAAGATTTTGGTTTCTCAGGAATGGGGGCAGGCAATAAAACGGGGATTCTGTTTGCGGCAAATGCCGAAAATATTTCAGTCACAGGGCACGGAATTATCGACGGGCAAGGAGATTTTTCAGTTTATTTGGACAGCTTGCAACAAGGTTCTGATTTGGATAACAAATACGCCAGACAAGGGACCGAATACATGAAAAATAAATACGGCACGGAAGACGGCCCCGTTATGTGGAGAGGCGCTTACGAAGAGCGTCCGGGCGTCATGCTGATTTTTTCAAACTGTAAAAACGTAAGCCTTTCCGACGTCACAATTAAGGAGTCCCCAAACTGGACGGTTGCCTTTTATAAATGCGACGGCATAAAAGTGAAAGGCATAACCATTAAAAACAATATGCTTATTCCGAACAGCGACGGACTGGATTTCTATGACTCTGCAAACGGGCTTGTTTCCGATTGTCGGATAGACGCGGGAGACGATGCCATCGCGATAGGTTATTCAAGCAACATCAGCGTCAGCAACTGCATTTTACATTCTCGTTCATGCGGCATACGAATTGGCTACAACGGCTTTGAGGACAGCGAAACTCGCGGCAACTTATTATTCAATAACATCAGAATTTTTGACTCGAACCGGGGCATAGGCATTTTCCAAAGAAAAAAAGGCGATATGGAAAACATTCATTTTTCAAATATCATTATTCAGACACGCCTTCATTCAGGTCAATGGTGGGGGCACGGGGAACCTATTCACATATCGTCTGTGCCGGGGGTTGGCGCCAAAGAATCGGGATATATAAAAAATGTGACCTTTAGCAATGTGACCGCCGCGGCCGAAGAAGGCATTGTGCTGTACGGTTATCGGAAAGGCATATTGGAGGGCATAAAATTTAACGACGTCGGTTTAACGCTCAAAAACGGGCCGTTGCTAAAACCGTATGGCGGGAATTTTGACCTGCGTCCGACCAACGATTTGTCGCTGGGTATTTTTAAGCATGAGATACCTGCCGTTTATGCCAATCATGCGAAAAATTTATGCTTCGCCAATTTTTCCGTGAATTGGGAGAACGGCCTGCCCGACTATTTTACGAATGTTATTTTTAGCGAAAACTTTGAAAATTTATTCATTCGCGACTTTTTTGGCAATGCCAATCCGACAATAAAAGCCCCGGCTATTTTTCTAAAAAACGGCAAAGGATTTTATTTTAATAATATCGCCGGCCCGACGAGTATCGAAAAACATAATGTGAAGCCGTGATGAGTAATTCAAAGACGCCAATTTATGATTCATTGTCGGGCATGATTTTACCCGACCCAAAAGTTCGCAATGCACCCGCATCTTATCGCATGGTTTTCATGCAAGCAATTAAACAAAAAATTCTGGCGTTCTGCCTGTTGCTCAATATGGCGGCGCATGCCCAAAAAGTATTTAATATCGCGGATTACGGCGCCAAAGGGGATGGCATTGCTTCCGATACAAAAGCCATTCAAAACGCCGTAAACGCTTGCGCAAAAAGCGGCGGAGGAACAGTGCTTATTCCCCAAGGCAGTTTTGTGACAGGAAGCGTGCAATTATTCAGCGATATTAATGTATGCCTTAGCGCGGGGGCAAAGTTGTTGGGCGTAAAAGATAATAATGAGTATTTGCATCAAAAAGATTTTGGTTTCTCAGGAATGGGGGCAGGCAATAAAACGGGGATTCTGTTTGCGGCAAATGCCGAAAATATTTCAGTCACAGGGCACGGAATTATCGACGGGCAAGGAGATTTTTCAGTTTATTTGGACAGCTTGCAACAAGGTTCTGATTTGGATAACAAATACGCCAGACAAGGGACCGAATACATGAAAAATAAATACGGCACGGAAGACGGCCCCGTTATGTGGAGAGGCGCTTACGAAGAGCGTCCGGGCGTCATGCTGATTTTTTCAAACTGTAAAAACGTAAGCCTTTCCGACCTCACAATTAAGGAGTCCCCAAACTGGACGGTTGCCTTTCATAAATGCGACGGCATAAAAGTGAAAGGCATAACCATTAAAAACAATATGCTTATTCCGAACAGCGACGGACTCGATTTCTATGACTCTGCAAACGGGCTTGTTTCCGATTGTCGGATAGACGCGGGAGACGATGCTATCGCCGTGGTGAGTTCGGATAACATCAATGTCAGCAACTGCATTTTACATTCCCGTTCATGCGGCATACGAATTGGCTATAATGTTTTTAATAACAATGACTCGGGAAACTTGTTATTCAGCAATATCCGAATTTACGATTCGAACAGAGGGATAGGAATTTTCCAGCGACAAAAAGGCAACATCAGCAATCTCTTGTTTTCAAATATCATTATCCAGACACGCCTTCATTCAGGTCAATGGTGGGGGCACGGGGAACCTATTCACATATCGTCCGTGCCGGGGTTGGGCGCCAAAGAATCGGGATTTATAAAAAATGTGACCTTTGACAATGTGACTGCCTCTGCCCAAGAAGGCATTGTGTTGTACGGTTATCGGGAAGGCATATTGGAGGACATAAAATTTAACCGCGTTGCTTTAACGCTCAAAAACGGGCCGTTGCTAAAACAGTATGGCGGGAATTTTGACCTGCGTCCGACCAACGATTTATCGCTGGGTATTTTTAAGCATGAGATACCTGCCGTTTATGCCAATCATGCGAAAAATTTATGCTTCGCCAATTTTTCCGTGAATTGGGAGAACGGTCTGCCCGACTATTTTACGAATGTTATTTTTAGCGAAAACTTTGAAAATTTATTCATTCGCGATTTTTTTGGCAATGCCAATCCGACAATAAAAGCCCCGGCTATTTTTCTAAAAAACGGCAAAGGGTTTTATTTTAATAATATCGCCGGCCCGACGAGTATCGAAAAACATAATGTGAAGCCTTGACGAACAACAAATGAAATTTTTCAAAAGATAACAGGGTTTTAAGCCCGACGAATAATGAAGCAAGAAGAATATAATAAGAATAAAAGATCAAAGGCGCTTGCCAAAAAACGGCAAAAGCCGATGGCGCCGGAAGAGTTTGGTTTTCCGCGCGACGACGAGTCCTATAGCCCCGACGCCCCCGCTGTATGCCGCGATAAATTTTACGCGCTTATGTTTGAGCAGATGAAGGGCCGCATAGTAGCGGGGTGCAACTTTTGGGGCTTTGTCGGAACGGGACGTCCCGCGGGCGAGCAAAAGTACTGGAAGAAAGGGGACGATTTTTTGGCAGACCCGCCCATGGCAGAACAAGGTTTAAATTCTGTTTTTGACTCGGACGCCTCTACGCGGAATGTGATTGAAAAATTTGTAAATAAATAATATATATATGAGTAAAATAATTAAACTGCTGCTGTTTATGCTTGCGCTCGACTTGAGCGCGTATGCTCAACAATGTTGCGATCGGCAGGCTACCAAGGAAACGCAAAATTTATTTAAGAACCTCTATCGCTTAAAGGGCAAAGGAATATTCTTTGGTCATCAAGACGATTTAGCTTACGGCATGGGGTGGAAGGATGTGCCGGGAAACAGCGACGTAAAAATATCGTGCGGGGACTATCCGTCCGTTTATGCCTGGGATTTTGCCGGGTTTGACAAAGATGATAATTTTAATATTGACGGCGTTCCTTTTGATAAGATGAGAAAATATGTTCAGGAAGGCTACAGGCAAGGAGCATTTATCAGTTTCAGTTGGCACTCGGATAATCCGCTCACAAAAGGCAATGCGTGGGACACTACCCATGCCGTGGCGTCTATCCTGCCGGGCGGCGACAAGCATCAAATATACAAGCATTGGTTAGATAACGTGTCGGAATATGTGCTCACGTTGAGAGGCGAGCGCGGGGAGTTAATCCCCATCCTGTTCAGACCTTATCATGAGTTAACAGGCAACTGGTTTTGGTGGTGCAAAAACACTTGTACGCCGAATGAGTTTAAACGCCTTTGGGCATTCGTCTTTGATTATCTCACAAACAAAAAAGGGCTTCATAATTTATTGTGGGTCTATAATCCGTCGGGCAATTTTAAGAACGCGGCGGAATTTTTGGAATATTATCCGGGGGACGGCATGGTAGATATGATAAGTTTTGACTACTATCAGCAGGACGATCCGACTAAGGGCGCCGCTTACATTCGGGAAGTGGGAGCCTGCATAAAAATTATGGAAGACATCGCCGCAGAAAGAAAAAAATTGACGGCCTTGGCAGAAACCGGTTACGAAGACATACCGGATCCCGCATGGTGGACAAAGACGTTGTGGAAAGCAATAGGAAATACGTCCATAAGCTACGTGCTGTTATGGCGCAATCACGGACCAATGGAGGGAAGACCCAGAAACCACTGCTACGTGCCGTATGAAGGAAACCCCTCCTTGGCTGACTTTAAAAAATTTTATGCGCTGCCTAATACGTGGTTTGCCAAAGAGGCCAAGGGATTAAAGTTGTACGACTCAAGGAAATAAATTTTTTAAAGCGATATTTTTATGCGGCGCTCGCGTCAAGCGGAGGGCAAGAAACGAAAGCAGGGAGACCGTGAAAAAACAGAAGAATAAGAAAAATAAATTTAACCATAAAAATTAACGTTCGGATGACATTTGAGGACAGAATGATGAAGCTGCAAGAAAACTATAAAACAGTAACGCAAATGAGGAATAAAAAGTCAGGGATCGGGAATGGGATTTTTGACCGCTACCAAAATCCTGTGCTGACCTGCGAACATATCCCCCTGCATTGGATTTACGATTTGAAACAAGACACTAATCCGTATTTAATGACTCGCCTCGGGGTGAACGCCGTATTCAATGCCGGCGCCATTATGTTCGACAATAAATACTGCGTGATTGCGAGGGTCGAGGGCTGGGACAGAAAATCCTTCTTTGCCATTGCGGAGAGCGTCAATGGGACAGACCGCTTTATGTTTTGGAATACGCCGGTTGTTTTGCCTGAGATAGACGAAACCGAAACCAATGTGTATGACATGCGATTGGTTCAGCACGAAGACGGATGGATTTACGGATTGTTTTGCAGCGAAAGCAGGCCGCCCGACGCCGCGGAAAGCGATCAATCGAGCGCGATAGCTCAATGCGGAATTGTGCGCACGAAAGATCTGCGGCAATGGGAACGCCTGCCTAACCTGAAAACTAAATCACAACAACAGCGCAACGTGGTGTTGCACCCCGAATTTGTGAACGGAAAATATATGCTTTACACGCGCCCGCAAGATGATTTTATCGACATTGGAAAAGGCGGCGGAATTGGAATTGGTTATTGCGACAGCATGGAGAAAGCAAGCGTGCCGACAGAGAATGTTCTTTTTTCAAAAAAGTATCATACCATTTATGAAGCGAAAAACGGACTCGGACCGGCGCCTGTAAAAACAAAGGAGGGATGGCTTCATTTAGCGCATGGGGTTCGCAATACGGTCGCGGGGTTGCGCTATGTGCTCTATATGTTTGTTACCGACTTAGCCGATCCGACAAAAGTAGTGTATCGCCCCGGCGGCTATTTTATGGCGCCCGAACACGACGAGCGGGTAGGGGATGTGTCGAACGTCGCTTTTTCAAACGGATGGATACGAAACGACAAAGACGAGATTTTTATTTACTATGCCTCCAGCGACACCAGACTGCACGTGGCTACTTCTACGGTCAATCAACTGCTCGACTATTGCAAGAATACGCCCCCGGATCAGTATCGAACGGCTAAGTCGGTTGAGTCTATAATGAAATTGATCAAACACAACCAAACCGCTTAATTGAATGTTCGACGCTGTGGCCATAACCAAACAAATTGACTCATAAAAATAAAGCCCGCCTGCCGCATTTTAAAGTATGACCCTGATTTTGAATTTTACCCCGGCCTATGTTTAAATCTGATGTTTCGCTAAAAGAAAAAATAGGCTATGGCTTAGGGGACATGTCTTCCTCCATGTTTTGGAAGTTGTTCAGCATGTACCTGATGTTTTTTTATACCGATGTCTTTGGCATTGAGTCGCAGGTTGCCGCTTTTATGTTTTTAATCACGAGGGCTTGGGATACTCTGTTCGATCCCTTGGTGGGGATTATCGCCGACCGAACTCACACCCGTTACGGAAAATTCAGACCGTATATTTTATACGCCGCCATTCCCTTTGGGGTGATGGGCATATTAACCTTTACGACGCCGGCTTTTTCCAATGTCGGAAAAATCGCATATGCCTACGTTACCTACTCGGCCATGATGATGATTTATTCCCTCATTAATGTGCCGTATGCGTCGTTGCTGGGCGTTATTTCGCCTCATCCGAAAGTGCGCAATGCGTTGGCTTCTTTTAGAATGGCTTTTGCTTTTTTGGGCAGCATTTTAGTATTGGCGTTGATTGAACCGTTGGTTGAAAAATTTAGCCGCTTGGGCGCAAATATAAACCTGCAGCAGGGTTGGCAACTGGGGGCGGCGGCGATAGCGGTTTTGTGCATCCTGCTGTTTTGGTGTTGTTTTGCTTTGACCAAAGAGCGGGTGAAGCCCGTTAAGAAAAAGCAACATACGCTGAAGCAGGACATAACTGACCTCTTAATCAACCGACCTTGGTGGATTTTGCTGGCCGCGGGAATGTTCACGCTCGTTTTTAATTCCATCCGCGACGGCTCAACCGTTTATTTTTTCAAGTACTATATTCAAAATGAAACCAACGCAAATATTTTGGGTTACCCGATTTCATATACCGTGTTATTTTTAGTAATCGGGCAGGCGGCCAATGCCGCGGGCGTACTGTTGGCAACGCCCGCGGCGAATACAATCGGAAAAAAGAAAACTTTTTTAGCGGCTATGTTTACGGCTTCCCTCTTTAGCGTCGGATTTTATTTTTTGGAAAAAGAAAACCTGCCGGCCATGTTCGTATTTCAGTTTATAATCAGCGCTTGCGCCGGCAGCATATTTCCGTTGATGTGGTCTATGTATGCCGACGTCTCCGATTATTCTGAAATAAAAACAGAGCGGAATGCAACAGGATTGATTTTTTCATCTTCCTCCATGTCTCAAAAATTCGGATGGGCAGTGGGCGGCGCGCTGACAGGATGGCTGCTTTCGGTTTTTCAGTTTAAAGCCAATATGGAACAAAGCGATTTTGCCATTGCGGGCATTCGGCTTATGTTGAGCATATTCCCCGCTTTGGGGGCGATGCTGTCGTTTATATGCATGCTTTTTTACCCCCTGTCGGAGAGCAGGGTAAATGATATTGCCAGACAGTTGGAAGAGAAAAGAAAGCAGCTTGAATAAATTTTTATGTCGGTAAACTTACAACAATTTCGAACAGAGCTTGACGAAGAGTGGAGAGATATTCTTTCCTTTTGGAGGACCTGTATGCAGGACGTCGGGAAGGGCGGCTTTTACGGAAAACTCTTGCCTAAGAATGAAGTCGTCCAAGGCGCTCCGAAGGGCGTTGTGCTCAATGCCCGAATTCTTTGGTCTTTTTCGCACGCCTATAACTTTAGCGCCGACAGTCAGTATTTGCCCGCGGCCGCACGCGCTTTTGATTATCTCTGCAAGAATTTTGTCGATGAAGAATTTGGCGGAGTCTATTGGTCGGTGGATTACTCGGGAAAAATGCTTGATTCTAAGAAGCAAGTATATGGACTCGGTTTTTGTATTTATGCCTTGTCGGAATATTACAAAGCCGCAAAAAGCGAGAAGGCGTTGGCGCTTGCGCTCGCCTTGTTTACCGTGCTCGAAGAGAAAACATTCGACCCGAAAAAGAACGGCTACTTTGAAGCCTTTGCGAGAGATTGGAAACCCGCGGATGACATGAGGTTAAGCCATAAAGACGCCAACGAAAAGAAAACCACGAATACGCATCTGCATATTATAGAAGCCTATTCAAATTTATTTTCCGTGCATCCTGAAAAGCGCATAAGAGACGCGACGGAAAATTTGCTAGACCTGTTTTGGCGCCGCATAATTAATCAGACGACTCACAGACAACATTTATTTTTCGACGAAAATTGGAATGTAAAATCAACCGATATTTCATTTGGTCATGATATTGAGTCTGCTTGGTTGTTGCATGAGTGCGCCAAGATCATAGGTTCTGAAAAGTACCTGAACTTGTTTGAACAGAATGCCGTGCGTATGGCAAAGGCGGCGCTCGACGGCGTGGACGCAGACGGCGGAATGTGGCATGAACGCAGCCAAGACGGAAATTGGCTGTACGAAAAACATAATTGGCCGCAGGCTGAAGCAATGCTCGGCTTCTTTAATGCGTGGGAAATAACCGAAGAGGAATCTTGGTTGCGGCGCTCTTTCGGGTCATGGGAATTTATAAAGAAATACATAAAAGACAGAGAGTACGGCGAGTGGCATTGGGGCGTGGAAAAAAATCGCCGACCGATGCCGCATGAAGATAAAGCCGGTTTTTGGAAATGTCCTTACCACAATTCCCGCGCTTGCATCGAAATTGTCAGGAGAATTGATTTGCGGCTTTAACCCGACTTGCGCAGACTTTGGAAAATGAGTCCGACAAGCGGGGTTAAAATGTTTTTAAATTTTTAATAAAAAAATGTAACTTGCTTACAAGAACAGAGGAGAGGGATAAATGCTTGTTCTTCAATAGGTAAAATCACAAAGGCATGGACGAAAAGCAAGTGAATGTTGATTTGCAATGACCGGGGGTTGCGCAATTATAGGGGTAAGGATTATCGGTTGCGAAAGACGTTTAACATTAATAAATTAACATGGCTTTTATTATGAAAAATTTATTGAGAGAAGTAATTCCGTTGCGGCAAGTGGATTGCTTCGCGGCATTTTCCAGGGTTAAAAACGAGTTTGATTTCCCCTGCCATTTCCACGAGGAGTATGAGCTGAATTTTATTTATAAGGCGAAGGGGGCGCAACGCATCGTAGGAAACCATGTTTCCGAAATTGATGATTTTGAATTGGTGTTGGTGGGGCCCAATCTTCCCCATGGCTGGTTTACTCATAAGTGCAAAAGCAGCGGCATCGTGGAAGTTACCGTACAGTTTCACCGCAACTTGTTTGAAAGAAGTTTTTTGTTGCGCGACCAACTGCACAGCATCTATAGTTTATTTGAAAACTCGCAACGGGGAGTGTCTTTTTCTGAAAATGTGATTAGAAAAAATCTGGAGAGAATTACTGCGCTCCCGCAACAACATGGCTTTGAGTCAGTGTTGGAATTGATGACGTTGCTGCACGATTTATCACTCGCGGAAGACATGAAACTTCTCTCGGACAGCGCGGTAGTCGGCAACTTTCTCAACCCGTATGCCAAGAAGCGCATCGACGATGTGCTGAACTTTTTAAACAAGGAGTATGATAAAAACATAACCCTGGCCGACGCCGCGCAAGTGGCCTGCATGGCGGTGGTTTCTTTCAGCCGTTTTTTCAGGCAGCAAACAGGCAACACTTTTGTAAGCACGCTCAACGACATCCGCATAAAGCGCGCCACAGAATACCTCATCGCCACGCATAAGTCTATCACCGACATTGCCTACAGTTGCGGGTTTCAGAATATCTCTAATTTTAATAGATTATTTAAAGCAAGGAAACAATTTACTCCGAAGGAATTTAGAGAAGCCTATGCCGCCCCGCAGGCTTAACCCGCAGAGCCACAAGGTGGCCATGCCTCGGCGCTTTGAAACTAAGTCCTGAAAGGGAAACCTCTTTCGGCGAGGGGCGGTTTCATTGCTTCGCCGGCCTTGGTATGACTGCTTTAAATGGTTCGCCTTCCAAATCGTTGATTAATTCAATATCGCGTTGGTTTTCCAAAGGCAGATTCAAGCCGCAAATGCAAGTTTTACTTAGCTTACAAACTTACTCTTAAAAAAATATTTTTTTTCCGATTATTTGTTAAGCATGACAAAAATCCCGCGCAATTACGCGCCCACATATAATGGCAATGGTTAGCGACTTAAAATTTGCGCGGAGTGGTTTTTGGTGTCCACTTTTTCAATGATGTCTTCGACAATTCCCTCTTCATTGACGATGAACGTGACGCGGGCTGTGCCCATATATTTTTTTCCGAACATTTGCTTGTCCACCCAGGTATGGTATTTCATGTGGACAATCTTATTGACGTCGGCCAAGAGACGGAAGGGCAGGTTTTCTTTTTCAATAAACTTGCGATGCGATTCCTCGCCGTCGGTGCTGATGCCAAAAATCACATAGCCTTTGCTCAGCAACTCGCTATAGTTGTCGCGCAGATTGCAAGCCTCTTCGGTGCAGCCCGGCGTTTGGTCTCTGGGATAAAAATAAAGCACGACTTTCTTGCCTCTGTAGGCGGACAAGGTTACGGGGTTTCCCAATTCGTCATTAATGGTGAAGTCGGGCGCGGGTTTTCCAATAGTGGGTTTCATAGTTTTTTGTTTTTGACTGGGACCTAATATATAATGGTACACGGCTGCGTTGCCTGCTCTGTCTTCCAACAGCAAATCCAACGTGCCGCCCAACGGCTTTGTTATTTCCGAGGGGTGCAAAGATAGCGTTCTGCTCTTTTGATCAAAATACATAAGCGCCCATTTTCCGTCGATATAGCCGTTATACTTGGCAATGCCTGAAAGATTATCGAAAATGCGGCAACGAAAAGAGCGCGGCGTTTTTTGCGCCGAGCGCACAACAGGCGCTTGATGGTCGCTTTGAATCCAAAATTTCCCAAGCCATCGGGTCTCAAAGGTTACGCTTCCATTGGCGAAGTCGCCGCCGCAATAAGCGCCGTTCGCATACACGGCCTGCTTTGGGGCGGCCGTGAGGGAGTCGCTGAAATACGTTATTTGCAACGGCTCGCGAAGGGACATGCTGCGCTTGCCTATTTCAAATCTCTTCCCGTTAAATTCAGTTTTCAAATAAAGCGTATCGTAAAGCGAAGTCGGGGAGAAGTTGATGTCAAGGCGGGAATTGCTCAGCCGAAAAGGCGTATGCGAAGGAATCATAGTATTCACAGGCAGTTCCATTTTTCCCGAAGGAGTCACAATCAAATCGGGGAGTTTTCGCATGTCGATTAAATAGGTCGCTCGCCGCGGCGAGGAATAGGCCGGTTTTAATTTTTGCGTTGTTTGGCCGGAGAGCGCTTCAATTTCTTTAGCGTCGGCGGGGGCGGTCAGCTTTAACGTATTCTTAAATAAATCCCATTGCGCATTTTCCTTCTTTGGAGAACGTTCGTAAATAATTTCCGCAGGCGCAGTCCCTTCGAGCACGGCCTCTACGGAGGTCACATTTCCCGCAAAATCTTTCAGCAAAATGGTCAGTTGATTCCTGCCCTCATGAATTTTCACAAAGCCGGCGCCCAAGGCATGATCATAGATGCTCATTTGGTTGCCGTCGTCGATATAGAGCTTTTGAAATTTTATTCGCCTTTTCATATTTTCTTCCACGTCCATCACATTCTCCATTTCACGGCTTGAGGCGTAGGGCAAACTTTCAATCTTTCGGGAAAAAAGTTTAACCCCGTCGTGATACATTTCTATATAATTAATGCCGCAGTGAAACGAGTCGGAAATTAAATAATCAAATGCCGCTATCTCCACGCCTATCAAGCCATGCGCCGACAACGCGCTTGTTTTGTAGGCAAACGGTTTGCTTTTTGCCAAAACAAGTTCTTCCCGCGCAAACTGATGGTTGATGCGGCTGTCGGCGTTCATACATTGAAAAGCGATCCGTTGGGGCACCGGATGAACGCGATCTTCTATTTCGCAAAAACCAAATTGAAGGGGATTGAGCAATTCATTTTGCGCATTGCGAATTTCAAAATGCAGGTGAGGGCCGTCTGAATCGCCGGTGTCTCCCACAAAGGCAACCGTGTCCCCTTTTTTCACTTCGAACAGGCCGGGCGAACAAACAATTTCTATTTCGTTTTGTTGAGTTTTTCGTTGTTGTCTTCTCGCGTAATTTTCAATGGAATACGCATACCTCTCTAAGTGCCCGTACCACGATGAATTGCCGTCTGGATGACGAATCACGAGCAGTTGCCCGTAGCCGTTGGGCTTAACCGAAATACGCTCTACATAGCCCGACTGCGTGGCCTGCACAGGGATGCCGGCCACATTGTTGGTACGAATATCAATGCCTCCGTGAAGGTGACTGGTGCGGAGTTCGGCCATCGTTCCGGCCAGTTGTCCGGGTTCGCCGGGCTTTACAGGAAACAGATAGGAGTCTAAAACGACTGACTCTTTCGCCTCTTTGGCGGCCGCTAAAAGGCTGTCGTCGGCAACAGGTTGCCCGCACGCTGCGGACGTAACGGCCAAGAGAACAGGGAAAAGGTTACTTAATTTCAAAATCCAATAATTTTTCATTTTCAATAAACGCGCAAAGCCGATTGCCTACCGCCACGGGACCTACGCCCGAAGGAGTGCCTGTAAAAATATAGTCGCCTGTCCGCAACGTGATAAATTTCGTAATCCAACAGAGGATGTATTCAAACGAAAAAAGCATGAGCGAGGTATTCCCCGACTGCGCTTTTTTTCCGTCTATTTCTAAACTAAAGTTGATATTTTTTAAGTCTTTGAAATCTTTCAACGGGATAAACTTGTCGGAAACCGGCGCCGCGCCGTTGAATCCCTTGCTCAATTCCCAAGGCAGTCCTTTCTCTTTGGCTTTTTGTTGCCGGTCGCGGGCGGTGAAATCGATGCCTATGCCGATGGCGTCAATGTACTGAAGGGCAAATTTTTCGGCAATATGCTTTCCTTCTTTCCCTATTCGCAACACCAACTCTACTTCATAATGGACGTCTT
>Ga0081606_1000502_pt1 | contig 16072 bp, 14 predicted proteins | sample EareggfetidaYelm_FD_71127 | JGI IMG/M metagenome (GOLD analysis project Ga0081606, IMG submission 71127) | Earthworm egg capsule microbial community from the University of Washington, USA - E. fetida Yelm (SPADES assembly) (version 2) | ecosystem: Host-associated > Annelida > Reproductive system... | reverse complement strand
GCGGCTTTCGCGGGCGGCCTGACCGAGCACGTCCTCCCCGTCCTGGGGTGCCGCTCCTGCCTGGACGGCATCTGCGCGGCGTCCGTGGAAGTGCAGCAGAAGAATGCCCAACTCCAGGCGGACGCCGAGCGACTCGGTGATGCGCTGGACGCCGAGGCGAGGGCCCACGCGCTCACGCGTGAGGCGCTGGCGGAGGCGACGCGCAAGCTCGAGCAGGTGGAGCGGCAGCAGGAGTCGTGGAAGGACTCGTACCAGGCGGCCCACGGCCTCCATCAGCACTGGGCCGAGCGCGCGGAGCGGGCAGAGGCGGACAATGCGGCGCTGCTGGCACGGCTCCGCGAGGTTGGGCACTCGATCCGGTCGTTCACTCACGCGGAGGCCTGCTCCGTTGAAGACGAGTACGACCTGGATGAGGTGGAGGGGTGCGTCTGCGTTATCCGCCTGTTGCCGGAGATCGAGTCGGGCTCGTCCCCCGGCGCCGCGTTGCTCGCGGCGGTGCGCCAGGTGCTGGCCGTGGTGGACAGGCCCACCACCCCCGCGCTGCAAGACGCGCAGTTGCGCGAGCTGGGCGTGGCTCTCGACGGGCTCCGCGCGGCCATGTCCGCGGGGGAGGTGCGCCATGGCTGAGCGCGAGCGCCCCATCCTGTTCTCCGGGCCCATGGTCCGGGCCATCCTCGAGGGCCGGAAAACCAAGACGCGGCGGGAGGTGAAACCTCGGCCCGCTCCAAACCAGCCCCACGACGGTGGCACCACGTGGCACTTCGACACCAAACGGGGTGTGCACGTTCCCTGTGGCTCCGTTGGGCACCTGACCGTGAAGGAGAAAGCAGGGCTCGCCTGTCCCTATGGTCGGCGCGGTGACCGGCTCTGGGTGCGCGAGACGTGGGCGCCACATGCGGACGAGTTGCGGCACTACTCCGCGACCACTCCAGCCAGCGCCAGCATTTACTATCAAGCAGACGGTGGGCTCTGGGGCGATGATGACATGCGCGCTGGGCGTGGATGGTTTGTTCCCACTGGAGACCCACACGTCAATCGGTGGCACCCCTCCATCCACATGCCGCGCTGGGCTTCTCGCCTCACGCTGGAGGTGACGGCGGTTCACGTGGAGCGCCTGCAGCGAATCTCCGACGCCGACTGCCGGGCGGAATCGTGCGAGGGAGATTTCAGCGGTGACATCCCCTTCGGGTACTCGACGCCCTGCGACCAGTTTCAACGGCTCTGGGTGTCGATCAATGGCCCGGACTCCTGGTCCCTCAATCCTTGGGTGTGGGTGGTGGAGTTCCGCCGCGTGGAGGCCGCTCGATGACCGCCCTCACCCGACGCATCGCGCTGGTGGGGTGCGGCAAGGCGAAGGCGCCTCAGGCCACCGAGGCCCGGTGGCTCTACACAGGGCCTCTCTTCCGCGCCGCCCTCAACGCCGCCGAAGCCGAGTTCGGTGATGACGTCTGGATTCTCAGTGCCCAGCACGGACTCGTGGACCTGGACGAGGTGCTCGAGCCCTACGACGTCGCCTTGGACGACTGCGATGCCACGTACCTCGCCGACTGGGGACACGACGTCATCCGCAACCTCCACGACGACGATCGCAACACCCCGGCCCACCTCACCGTGTACGCGGGCCACGCCTACGCGGAGGCCCTCCGCCCCCACCTCCCCGCGGGGTGGACGCTCGAAGAGCCGATGGCCGGGCTCGGCCAGGGCGAGCGCCTGGCCTGGCTGAAACGCCGCCTCGCGCACGTCTCCCGCACCGCTTCCGACAACGCCAACCCCATTTCGGCGAGGCCCTCGGCCGCCGCCACCGAGTCCACCATGTCCGCCACCCGCCTCACCCCCGAGCAGCGCGAGCAGTCCTTCACGAAGGCCCTGCAGTTGGAGCAGGCCCAAGAGGACCTCCGCGTGATGAAGGAGCGCTTCCTGGCCGTCTGGGAGAATCGGCGCGCGGAGCTGGCGGCCCAGCACACCCTGTACTGGAAGGCGGCCACGACGGGGAAGAACCCGTTCCCGCCCGCGCAGGCGGACCTGCCACTGGGCGAGCCCGCGCCGAAGGAGGCCTTGGCCGCCGAGCCGCGCCAGGCGCCCCCGGCGGAGGAGGCGCAGCCCGGCCCAGCGCCCAAGAAGCGGGGACGCCCGCCGAAGAAACGAGACACCTCGGAGGTGAAGGGAGAGAAGCGCGTCGAGCCTTCCGAGTCCGGCCGGACGGTGGCGGAGGCCCAATCGCCCGTCGTGCCCGCGGAGGATGACCTGGTGCCGCCCCCGGCGGTGCCGTGCTGCACCTGCGGCGGCTCGCTCTCGGACCATGACGGGAGCATGGGACGCTGCCGGGCCACGCACGGCGGGGTGAAGTGCCGGTGCAAGGCCTTCCAACTCCACAAGGTGTGGGACTGGGTGCTCACCTGGGGCGAGGAGAGCGGGCTGCGCGTCTTCTGGCTCAACCGCCAGGGGGCGGCGGATGCGGCGGCTCACGGTCCGCTCCGAGTGGAGCGCGGCACGATCGTCCGCCACGTGCTGCCGGTGGACGTGCTCGCCCTCGCGCGCAAGTCCGGCGTCTGGCCCGAGAATGACGGCGTGGGTGTCCCGCTGCGCGTGCTGGAGGTGGTGGAGCGGGTATTGAGCTCGCAACTGCCGCGGGACTCGGAGACATCAGCCACCGCTTCGCCCACGACTGAGCCTTCCCCTCGCGAGAGGTACGCAGCTGCAACGCGCGAGCGCTATCCCCACTTCACCGAGGATGAAGTGTGCCGACACGTGGAGAATCATCTCCTGCAGGACGGCACGCCCGTGCCGGTGCCTCCCGAGTTCTCCGGGCTGAAAGCCACGGTTCTGTTGGACGCTCACCTGGGTCCGCGCAAACCTCGGTATGAGTATAGGGACGAGCTCGACCTCACGGGAACGGAGAGCGCCTGCGAGAAGTGCGGCACCCGCAAGGATCCACGGGCACGGCTGACGTTCTCACGTCACTACCGGCCACGCGGGGTGAAGACGTGGCGCCCGGACAAGGACTCGCGCTGTGGCGCCATCCACTTCTCTCTCTGGCGGTGCGCGCGCTGCTGCTCCCCGGAAGTGCTCACCGGGGAGCGCCTGGATCGCCAGGACCGAGCCTACGACATGCCGCCGGCGCAGGAGGCGGACTCTCCGGAGCGCGAGCCTGCCCCTGCCTCCAGTTTCACCGACTCTCAACTGGGCGATTGGAGCGTGGAGCTCCCGGAGCGTCACGAAGGGGGCAGCATCATCCGCCTGTGGTTGGTGAACAGCACCACGTCCGAGCGCGTGCCCTGCACTTGGTGGAGTGGCACCGGCACGCTCAAACCCACTCATCGCCTCAGCGGGAAGGCCGAGGGGGAGGCGTTGAGCGAGGAACTCCGAGTGAAGGCGTGGTGGACGCAGCACCAGGACTCGGTGGTGGCGCACGTCGCCGAGTCCTGCCGCCAGGGCAAGGTGCCGGGGTTGTGCCTGTACCTCTCCGACGAGGTGGTGACGGTGTCCAGCCGGTATGCCCTCTCCGGCGGGTGGTGGCTGGAGGCGCAGGAGGTGCTCGGCGACGAGAAGGGCCCCTGGTTCCGGTTCTCCGGACCCTCGGGGCGCTCGGACATGCGCGAGATGACGGCGTACGTCCGCCTGCACGACGGACGGCTTGTGAATACCGCGCGCGAGTTGGATTTCTGGTGGTCGCACCGCAGTTCGCCGGTGCCCGAGGCGGAGTCCTTCATCGCGCGCGGCTTCGTCTTCGAGGCCATGCCGTGAGCTGCGCGTCAATTCCTCTCAACGACGGCGCCGTGGCCGCGCGTGGGCGGCCACCGAAGAAGCGCCCGCCGAAGCCGCAGCGGCCCGCTCCGCCACCCGTGGACGTGCGCAGGCTGGTGGCGGTGAGCGTGCCCTCTCCATGGCACGTGCTGCTCGCCCTGGGCCTGTGTCCGGCGCTCTGCCTGCCCGCGAGCGAGCGCATTCTCTGGGCGGAGTACGTGGCGCTCCACGTCACCGAGGGTCCGGAGGACGCGCGGGCCTTCGCGCTCGCACGCGAGGCCGGCGTCGAGGTGCCCGAGCACCCTCTGCGCTCGGTGCGCCAGGCAGTCGTCTCGGTGCTGCGCGTGGAGCGGCCGCGCTTCCTCTCCCCGGGGCTCGGACGCGCCGTGACGCCCTGGTTCCACGGGGCCACCTTGCTGCACGTGAAGGACGCGCTCGTCCTCCACGCCATTCCCTGGAGCGCCGACGTCCCCGGGCTCGCCTCCTGGGATCCGGGGGACGAGCTCCGCCATGACGTCCGCCGGGCCCTCAAGGCGGCCCTGGCGGCGCGCGCCCACCTCGAGGCCGAGCAGAAGGAGGAGTCCCTCCACGCCGAGCGCGCGGGGAAGATGGGGACGGAACTGGACGTGCTGCTCGACGCCCGAGTGTGCGACGAGCGCACCGCGCCTCCGCCTCGGCCCGCGAAGCCGCTGGCCCGGGTGGTGGTGACGAGCGTGGACCACGCCGCGGGCACCTTCGCCGTGAGGCTCGTCGCGCCGGTGCCGGATCCGCTGGCCGAATTGCAGCGCCGCTACGAGGAGGGCCAGCGGAGGCTGAATGCCATCGCCCTGGAATACAGGGGCTACCACCGCAGTGCGACGGCGATGTGCCCCGTCACCGGCCTCAAGGGCTACCTGTGCCCTAAGTGCCAGGACTGGTTCACCTGGAGCCCGGGCGTGCAGCCCCATGCCTGCGGGAGCGCGGCATGAACTGCGCGGCCCACCCCACGAAGGACCTGGCCCAGCTCCGCGCGGAGCTGGAGGCCGAGCGCCTGCGCGCGGAGCGTGCGGAGGCGAAGCTGGAGGGTTTCCGGGAGGCGATAGCACTGGTGGTGGCCGCGCGCCCCCTATTGGCCCCGCCCGCGGAGGCCCCGGTGTCTGTCGCCCCCACCGAGCCCACTCCGTCCACCCCCCAGCTAGCCAGCGTGACGCCGTCACGCTCCAGCGTGACGGCCAGCGTGACGGCCGCCGCCGGCGAGGAGCGCAAGAGGGCTCAAAGTCGAGTGAGATCGCGGGTTTACCGCATGCGGCTCGCCAGCGTGACGCCCAGCGTGACGAGCGTGACGGCCAGCGTGATGAAGGAGGAGGAGAAGAAAGAAGTAACTACACCTCCTCCTCCTCCGTCACGCGTGACGGAGAGCGTGACGCCGTCACGCGGCGCGTTGGCCCTCGTGTCCACGGCGGCGCGCGAGGCCCGCGAGCGGCCGACGCCGACGCCCCAGGCCATGCCCCCGGAGGTGCGCGAGCTGCGCAAGGCGTGGAACGAGCTGTGCGCTTCCAAGGGCTTCGACCCCTGGCCCAGGCGTACCACCGCACGGCTCGTGGCGGACGCCCAGGCTGCGCTCACGCGGCGCCCGTTGGCGGAGTGGCGGGAGGTGTTCTCCCGCGTGCCGCGCTCCCCCCTGTGCCGGGGCGAGCTCCGCTTCAAGCAGCGGACGAGTGTCCTGTGGCTTCTCACCGGCCGCCTCGGGGACGGGTACGAGCCCGCGGAGAAGCTGCTCGCCGGCGCCTGGCAGTTGGACCCGGAGCCCCGGGACGCCCCCGCCGAGGGGCCTGCGCAGCCTGCCCCCGAGCGCCCTCTCGCCGAGGACACTCCGGCGGGGCGGGCCTGGGGAGAGGTGCTGGCCTCGCTGCGCGCGGACAGGCGGGACTACGCACTGCAGTGGCTGGAGAAACTGCGCGCCCGGGAGGTGCGCGACGGGGTGCTGGTGCTCGAGGCCCAGGACAGGTTCCAGCGGCAGTGGGCGGCGGAGCACTACGGCGAGCTGCTCACCCGGTGCGTGGAACTGCAAGGCCTCACGGGCGTGCACTTCTCCGTGGCGGGAGAGGTGGCGCCATGACTCCGGCCCAACTGTGCCTCTTCCTCCTGGCCCACGTGCTGCTTGCCTGTGCCCTCATGGGCACGCGCGGGCACGTGCCAGCCATGCTCGCCGCCGGGTGCATGCTCGCGAGTCTTTGTGGCCTCTTCCACGCCCTGTGGGGCGACGAGGGGCAGCCATGAGGTGGGCAGCCCAGCGCGACGCGGCCGAGCCCGCCGTGGTGCAGGCCCTACAGCTCGCGGGGTGGACGGTGGAGAAGGTGTCCGCCACCGGCTTCCCCGACTTGCTGTGCGTCCGGCGCGGCGAGGTGGTGCTCCTGGAGGTGAAGTCCAAGGGTGGGCGCATGAAGCCCGCCCAGGTTGTGCTGCACGCCCGGTTGCGTGCGGCGGGCCTCCTCGTGGCGGTGGTGACGACGCCCGAGGAAGCCCTCGCGGCCGTGCGCGGCGACGTCCAGCGCACGGCCCTCACCGAGCGCGCCGAGAGGCCCCGCGGCGGCGCTCGCTCACTGCTGGAGCGGGCCACCCCAAACACTCACACGCCCAGAGGCACGCCATGAGCTGCAACAAACCCTCACGCCCCACCCAGGTGGTGTGCGCGGATTGCCCCACCGTGGTGCCAGTGAAACGGCACGGCAAGGTGCCCAAGCGGTGCCCTCCGTGCGAGAAGGCGTACTGGCGCGAGGACGACAGGCAGAAACGCGAATGGAAGAAGCTGCATGGGGACGTGCCCATGCGGCAGAAGCACACCGGCCCTTTCGCCCTCGGCCCGGAGCGGCCGGAGTTGGGCATGACGGAGTCGGAGTTGCTCGCGTGGCGCGAGAGACGCGCGGTGGAGCTCTACAACGACGAACCGGATCTGACGATGGAGGTTATTGCCGAGCGTCTCGGGGTGACGGCGGCGGCGGTGAGCGCGTACCTCACCAAGGCCAACGTGCCGAGGAGGCCCTACGAGCGCAGCAGGTTGGCGGCGGGCCTTCCGGTGTGGAGTTGACGACAAAACAGGTGGAGGGTTTCTGGAGGGATGGCTTGCGCCGCCCGCCCCTTGTCGACGCCCCGCGTCTCCACCGCCTCCTCACGCGCTTCCCGCCCGACGCGGACGCCCACCGCGCCGGGAGGGCGGCCCGCCCAGCAGGCCTTCACCTTCCTCTCCGAGCTGCCCGCGCGCGAGCGGCGCCGCCATGCCCGGACGCACCAGCCGCACCTGCGCGGGCGTACGGCGCCCACCGGCCGCGCGCAGCTGGTGCTGCCCTTCTCGCCGAAGCGGCGCCAGGAGTGGCTTGCCCCCGAGGTGGCCGAGTCCTTCGAGTCCGCCCTGCGCGAGGCCCGGGCACACCGGGAGGGCAGCGCGCGCCATCGCGCCGCGGAGGCGGAACTACTGCGGCTGCTGCACCCCTTCCTCGAGTCCGAGGCCCGTCGCGCATGGGACTCGCACGAGCGCACCTACCTCTCGCGGGCGGACTTGCTGCAGGAGGCCCTGCTGCGCGCGCAGAAACTCTGGCGAGGCTTCACCCCGGGGAAGGCCGGGCCGGGACGTACCCTCTACCCCGCGTACGTGCAGCGGGCGGTGCGCCAGCACCTGGGCAACGTGCTCGCCGACGCGCGCCTGGTGGCGCCCACCCAGTGGGGGCGGAAGCTCGCCGCTCGAGCGCGCAAGCGGGTGGAGAAGAAGGAGGCGGCCACCTACGAGGAGGCCTTGCACGCGGAGAAGGCCGACGGAGCCACGGCGCTCGCCCTCTCCCTGGGGGCCACGCGAGCGGAGGAGACCGAGGCCGCGCAGCTCGCGGACGACAGCGGCGAGGAGCGGGCCGAGGCCGCGCTCGGAGCCGCCGCCGCGGCGCTCCTCCGCCGCCTGCCGCGCCGTCAGCACCTGGCGGTGGCCGTGCCCCTGGGGCTCCACTCGATGAAACTGGCGGACGCACGCCTCGCCCGGCACCTCGGGTGCTCGCTGGAGGAGTTGCTCGAGGCCCGGACGGAGGGGCACGCCGCGCTGCGCTCCGCACTGGAGGCCGCCTGACATGCCCCTCGTCATCGCGAAGAAGGCGGGCACCTGCCGCGCCTGCGGCGGACTCATCCGCAAGGGCGAGGAGGCGGACTTCACCTCCGAGCTGGGCTTGGCCCACCCGGAGCCCCAGTGCAGCCAGGGCCCCGCGAGCTTCCGTCCCAACACCCGCGCCACCACCTGCGCGTGCGGCGCCTGGGTGAAGGCCGGAGAGGGGCGCCTGCGCCTCCTGGAGGACAGGGGCGCGAGCGGAGGCGGCAAGCGGTGGGCCGTCGACTGCGCCGGGTGCGCGGGCCGGGCGTGAGGACTCACGCGAGCGGGTAGCGCACGCCGTCCAGCACCACGTAGTTGTTGTCCACAGCAATGACAAACACGGCATTGCCGCTGTCACCGTGCACGGAGACGGTGGCGCGCCCCGTGGGCCCCGCCGCCACGACGAAGCGGGCCGGATCCGCCGGCGTCGTGTAGCCCGCGGGGGGTACTCCAATGAGCGCGAAGGCCTCGGTGCCCGGAGTGCCGCGGACGAGCGAGCCCTGCATCTCCACCTCTCCCAGGGCATTCACCCGCCAGCGCACGGGGCGCACGGGGTTTGGCTCCCAGCCGTTTCGGTAGTCGTTGATGTTGCCCCCGAGCAAGGGGTGGCGCACCGTCGTCCACGGAGCCACCACGGTGAGGGATGGATCCACCACCACGGAGTCAAACCAGACGAAGTTGTTGGGGTAGGTATTGCCGGTGCGCACTTCCAGGCGGGCGATTCGCGCCGCCGCGGGCACCGTCATGAAGGCACCGAGGGGCACCCAGGTGTTGGGCGTGAGGTAGTCGTTAGCGACGGAGACGGGAACCGAGCCCACGCGGACGAAGTCCTTGTTGAACCAGGACACCTCGAGCGCGGCGTAACTCCCCACCTGCGAGTAGGCAACCGTCTTCATCGCGAGGCGCTCTCCGGGGCGCACCACGAAGGCCTGGAGAGCGAGGGTTGCCCCATTCGCGCGCAGGCGCACGCACCGGGAGCCACAGAAGGAGGTGGCTGTGTCGAGGGTGGCGTCAATGCCCCAGGTGCCGGAGAGCATGAAGGCGCCGTCCGGCGGGCCAGCTGGGTCTGCCTGGGACTCGAAGTCTCCGTTCAGGGGCAGGTTCCCGTAGGAGACGAGCCGCTCGAGCGAGCCGGGCGAGAGGAAGCGCGTGGCAATGGCCAGCTCGGGCGAAGGCGCGCCCCGGTTGCCCTCGGCGTCGCGGGCCACCGTGCGCACGTAGTAGGTGCGCCCCGCCTCCAGGCCGGTGAGCTCGAAGCGGGTGCGCGCGCCCGCTTCCTTGAGCGTGGTGGACGGGTAGCCCGAGTCGGGGGTGAAGCCCGAGGTGGTGGACACGTGCAGCTCGTACTCCGTGGTGTCCGGCCCGCTCGTGGCCGGAGCCAGGTTGACGGCGAAGCCGCACGGGAGAGGAGTGGCCGCCGTCACCGCGGGAGGCTGGGGCCCGGTGAAGGGCGTGGTGGGCGGCTGGCCCGGCCGCCCCGTCTCCTTCTCCAGCCACACGCGCGGCGCGAGGGCGGGCTTGCCGCGCAGCGACACCCGCGTCTTCGCCGAGTCGCGCGAGAAGGTGTGCGTCCACTGCACCACCGCCGCCGTCTGCTCACCCGAGTACTGCACCCCGTTGGGCAGGAGGCGCACCATGTCCCCCAGCTCCAGGCCGGGGTGGAGGGGCACCTCGAAAGAGACGGCGAGGGGCGGCTGGCCCAGGTCGGCCATGGCCGCCTCCAGGAGGCGCTCCATTTCCGGGAGGGTGTCGATGTTGTCCTTGTCGCCGAGGGAAATCTCCATCCACCGGCGGCCGTAGGCCGCGAGCGCGGCCGCGCCCGCGTCCCTGTCCACGCGCTTCTTCTTCGGCTGGCCAGCGGCGTCTCTGTCGAGGGAGTCGTAGAAGTAGCCCGTCACCGCGGTGCGCACGTCCTCCCAGGGAAGCTCCACGTCGGGCAGGGCCGTGTAGTCCCCCGGGCCGTACGTCCACACGGGCGCCGTCGCCTCTCTGTCGGGCAGGTAGAAGGAGAGCGCGAAGGAGTTGGCCACCGGGCTCCAGCGGTACTTCACGTCCGCGCCGAGCTGGCCCGCGAGAGCGCGCAGGGCCTCGAGCACGGGCTCCTTCTTCTGGAGGAAGCGGCCCACGGCCCACTCCGGGTCCACCGGCGTGTAGAGGCCGAAGGCGGACTGGCCGTTGTCGTTGAGAATGGACTGCATGACTGCCTGCACGGGCACGCCCGCGTCGGCGCCGTACTCGCGCTCCTCTTCAATGCAGACGTCCTGCAGCAGGCCCGCGTAGTCCCGGGCGGAGAATTCGAGCGACTCGCCCGAGTCCCGGGGCGTGTCCATGCGTCCTCGGAAAACCTCCACCCAGTCAGCCACCTGGGGCTCCTGACCCAGGGGGCACACCGCCACCTCCACCACCACGGGGCGCCCGCTGCGGATGAGGGGCTCGTACGCCCCGCCCAGGTGGTTGAGGGGGGAGTCCACCTGGAGGGGGGCGAGGGAAGCGAGCAGCACCTGGCGCTTGAGGCGCACCCGGGCCTGGTCCACGGGGGCGTCCAGGGAGGCGTCCACGCTGCACTCCTCGAGGAAGTCCACCTCCCTGTCGCCCACCGGCAGGCGGGTGCAGTCCCACCACCTGTCCCCCGGCCCGAAGAGGCGCACCCGCCCCCGAGTGGTGTACCCAGCCCTGCAAGAGAGTGCCGCCCGCTGCGCTTCCGTGAGGTTTCGCATGCCCTCGGAGAAGCGGCGAGCCTCCAGACTACGGCTCGCCGCAGAGGGTGAAGTCGAAGGACTCCAGCCAGGTGCCGGGCCCGCCCACCTCCCGCGTCACGCCGCCCGCCCGGCCCTGCACCTCGAGGCTACCGCCCCCTGGTACCGCGGCGCCCTCGGCGAGGAGGAAGGGCAGGCCCGGCCAGCGGTGGGCCACGTGGAAGGCGTACAGCTCCGCCACCCACGCGTCCGGCACGAGGTAGGGCAGCAACACCACTTCGTCCCAGTCCTGGTAGAGGTCCCCCCCGTGCGTGAGGACGAGTGCGCCGCCGCCCGTCACGTATGCGCGCGGTGCGAGGCCGGGGAAGGGCCCGGCACCGTCCACCCAGGTGAGTCCGTCCGAGCGCCAGACACTGTGCCCCCAGGCGTCCTCGTCGTTCGAGTGGTACCACGCGAGAACCGTCCACTCCGCGGAGGGGCAGACGCCGGGCCACACCACCTGCTTGTCCTCGAGCACCCGGAGCGCGCCGCCGCCGTTGCGCCCCACCACACGCGAGCCCACCGCGGGCGTCACCGTGGTGCTGGGCACCGCGCCCCGGGAGCTCCACAGGTACGAGCTCGCCGTGGTGGTGGAGTCGAAGGACAGCATGTGCCCCTCGCCCTGCACCAGGGCGTACAGCGCGCGCGCCTCGTCCTGGGGCAGCAGCCCCGTCGCGCACACCATGTCCCACGCGCTCGCGCGCACGCCCCCTCGCACGGCGAGGTTGGAGCCGCGCTCCACGTCGCCCGCGCGCACCGGCTCGGCGTTGGCCTGCGTCAGGGGGAAGGACAGTCCATTCAGGGTGAGCAGTTCCATTACACGCCTCCTGCAAACAGGCCGGGCAGCGCGCGGCCCAGGCGGAAAGCGGCGTCGCGCTGGAGGCGCTTCGCCTGCTCCAGGGCCGTCTTCAAGTCGCCCTGCATCACCAGGTTGTACACCTGCTCCACGGTGACGGCGGGGGTGGCGGATTGGGCCTGCTGGGCGGGAGCTGATGCCGCCGGGGCGCTCGGCGCCGTGTTGGTGGGGGAAGGGGCAGGCGCCGCGCCGCTCGGGCCCGACTGCGCGTCCTGCGAGAGGTACTTGTTGCGAGCGAAGCGCCAGGCCGGGGGGACGTTGGTGAGGGCCTCGGTTGCTTCCTTCACCGCCTGGGTGTTCTTCAACTGCTGGGCGGTGGCGTCGGCCTTGGCGCGAGCCTCGTCCAGCGTCATATCCCAGAGTTCACCCATGGAGTCCTTGAGTCCGTCCACCGGCGCCTTGGCGCTCTCCATGGAGTCGGCCCAGTCGCTGAGGGCCTCGAACGGTCGCCAATCTCCGATCTCAAGTTCTCCAATGCTGCGGAATACCCACTGCACGGCGGAGACGATTCCATTCCACGCCGAACCGATGGCCCAGACAACGGCCATGATGATGATGCTCACCACCTTGAGCACATTGAAGAGCGCCGTCATGATCGGACCCGACAGGAGTTGCAGCGGCACAAGCACCGCCAGCACGACCTGGGCGAGAGCCGCGAGAGCCGGAGCCACCGCATTGAGCATTTCGCCCAGAATAGCGAGCGCTGGCACCAGCGGTTGGAGGACAGCGCCAATCACTCCAAACAGTGGCGCGATTGGACGGAGGACGCCGTCCAACACCATGGAGATGGCGCCGATGAGCCCCTGTAGCGGCGTGAGCACGGCACCAAGGATGTCAGCCGCCTGCTGGAACATATTTCCCACCATACCCATGAGCGCAGCGAAGCCCTCGGACTTCATGAGGAGTTGGCCCAGCACGGCGGTGAAACCGCCGAACAGGCCTCCGTCCGCCGTGATTCCAGTCACGAACGTATTGAGCACACCACCCACCTCTCCCGTCGCGGATAGAAATTGGCTCTGGAGAGCGTCTTTGGCGGCGCGCATCGCCTCGCGCACTACCCGGGCATGCTCAATAGCTGCCTCGCGCAACACCCGGGCATGCTCATTGAGCCCTTCCTGGATCACGGTGCGCCCTTTCCGTCCCAGCTCACGCACCTGTGCGAAGTCGTCGTAGTCGTGCCCTCCTGCAGCGTCTGCATCCTTCTCGAAGGAATGCTCCCTCTCGACCTTGTCGGGATCTCCGAAAAAATTGTCGAGCAATTCCTTTAGTGATTTCCCGATATCGGGGATGTCGATCTTGTCGACCAGCTTCTTCACGCCCCTGATCGACGAATCCAACCCGTCTGTCACGGCGTCTCGTGCATCGCGAAATGCTTCGATTGGAGCATCCATCGCTTTTCGAGCGGCGTCTGCTCCTTCATTAATCCTGCGCTCTACGAACGTGGCAATTCCTGTGGCGGTGAGGTTTTGGATGTTTTTAAACTGCGCCTCCATTTTCGCGTCACCAGCATAATGAGCAACCTTCTCGGCAATCGATGCAATGAATCGAACCTTCTCCGCGAACACTTCGGCGAAGACGACAACCGCCCCAATGACGAACGCCTTCATGGCGTCGAACAGCCCCGTGAGCGTATCTCGGACACTCCTGGCTAGGGCGACGACGTAGTCGCCTAGCTCTTCAACTGACGCCTTCAACCCGGTGGCTCCGTTGTCCCACGCATCATAGAGTGAGCCAGCAAGCAAGACCAGGGCGCCGACTGCGGCGGCGACCACGAGCACAGGTACGGTGATCCCGATGAGGGGCCGCAACATGGTCTTGAACGACGATGTGAGGGATTCGGCCATTCCAGGGAGTTGAGCGATCCGACCCTTGAGCGACGCCAATCCATTGGACATTGCTTGGATATGCGTCCCCACCGGAACGCGCATGAACGCGTTGAATTTCGTGAGGGCTGCACCCGCTCCCTTGGTGATGTCCGCCAACTTGTCGACCAGTGCCGGGCCGAAGGCGCGCGTTGCCTTGGTGAGTAGGACGACGCCGTCGGCAAGCGACTTCCCGACAATCAGGGCGCGGGACATGGCCAAGCCGACCACGCCCATGATTGCGGCCTGTCTCACGGCGTCGACAATGAACGATCGGGTGTTGGAACTGAGCCCCCTCCAGGTCGCCGTGAGCGTCCGGATGCCTTGAGTAAGCTCACGTACCAGGGGCAGGAACGCCGTCCCGACGTCGCGCGAGAGTTGCAGGATGCTGTGCCGCAGCGCGGCGTTCGCCTTCTGCGCCTCCTCGCTATGCTCCGCCGCTCCGGCGACCGCCGCTCCGGCGACGGCGGCGAAGCCCAATAGCTTCTCCGAGAACCCCCCCACCGCGTCCGCCGCCTCCTGCATGCTCTTGCCGATGGCGCCCGCCGCCTTCTCGACGTCTTTCAAGAGCCGGTCCATGCCCTTGGAAAACTCGCCCAGCGACGCGCTCACCGCCACGAAGACATCACCAACCTTCAGGCCGCCATTGCTCATGCTCCCTGAAAAGAGGCGGCGTCCTTACAAGTCTTTGGATTTCAGGAGGTCTCGTTCGGCATCCAGTGCGGGGCGCAGGGCTCTGCTACTGTAAGTAATGCGAACGCCGATGCGCATCCGGCGCTGAGCGGCGTCAATTTCTACGTATGTGTCCGTGGTGTTCCATTGGGCGCGGGTGGTTGCGTGCCCCAGTGCGATGGCGCCCGCGAGATTGACTCCAGCCAACCCTAGAACCCCATTGTCTCCACGAACGATCTCGTCCTCGACCGGCTTGCCGTATTTGGCTGTGAGCAGTCGTTTCATTTCGTTGAATGTGGCCAGGGCTTTATTGTTGCTGTCGCGATGACTCTCCAGCACAAGAGCGACGAAGGCTAATCGGTCGTCGACGAATGCGAACGATATAACTGCCTCGTGACCTGCGACTTTTCCTTGAACGCCAAGAAGCGAAAGACCATCGACATCGACGGTCTGGGCATCAGGGTACAGCTGTTTGACCTCGGCACGTCTCATTCCCCACTTGGAGTTTTGATAACCCTCGGTGCTCCGGTATGTGGAGGGTATCCGGATGGGGAGCGTGGTCGGAGCGACCGACTCCTTCTCGACCCCAGGCGTCTCAGTTGCCTCGACTTGCGTCATCACTTCCTCTTCGGCCGCATGGTCCTCTTCTGCGGCGGCTGCCTTGTCTGCCGCCGCCGCTTCCTCCTTCCGGCGGGCTTCCTCGGCCTTTCTGGCCTCTGCTGCGGCAGCAGCCTGTTCGGCCTCGCGCGCGGCTGCAGCACTCTGTATGGCCTTGCGCGCCTCCTCTGCTTTCGCGAGAGCCTCTCGCTGACGCGCGTCCGCACCAGCGGCCCACCTTGCCTCGGCGACCGCGCATTGGTTTGTACGCTGGTAGCCCACGAGCGCTGACGCGCCGAAGGCGGCGGCAGGAATGAGGAGGGCTGGCAGCATGGCGCTCGCGATCTTTCGATCACCGTAGGATGTGGGAATGATGTCCAGGGCAGCTGCTCCGGCCACTCCTCCGCCCACGGCAAAGAGGCCGCCCAGGAGGAGGTCATCTCGGATGGGCCTCTTATCCGTGGTGCACTCCGGAGCTCGGTCTGGCTGCCAGCCCGAGCGCAGTTTGGTGATACGGGTGGCCGAGCATCCCGGCATGAGCGCCAGGGCCAGGAGCGCGCACATGAGCGCGGCGGGAGAGGAGCGGTGTCTCATGGGCGGGACGCTGCCACGGGGCGCGGGCACCTGGCCAGGGTGGAGAGCGTCCCGCGGCTGGGACGGTGGCCCTCGGAGGGGTTGACTCCGAGGGCCCACCGTAGCCGTCACCGGGGCTTCGGCTTGAGCGAGTAGCGGATGAGCCGCGTCCGGCCGCCGCCTGCGCTCGCCGCCGAGCTTGGCCCGGGGGCCCGCGTCTCCTCGCGCACCGAGTCGTTCTCCAACTGGTTGTCGGCGGCGAGGAGGTAGAGGTACTCGAGGGGTTGAGCCTGGGCCTCGGACCACGTCCAACCCGCGTGACGGGCGATCCGAATCCTCAGCGCGAGGAGCGGATCGCCCGTCAGTTTCCCCGGGCCTCCTCCAGGCCCTTGGCGGGGTTGATCGCGGCCATGCAGTGCTCGGCCACCTCCGAGGTGCCGGGCCACTCGAGCACCTCCTCGGGGGTGAACAGGGCCCGGACGGCGTTGGGGAGGAAGACGGTGGCGGCCACCACCTCGGCGCGGAAGCGGAGGGCGGCGACCGGGTCCTTCGCGTCACCGTCCGCGGCGTGGAGGCCCTTGTCCCGCGCCTCCCCGAGGAGCCGCTGCAGGACGGCGTCGGGCGGGCGGCGGATGATGAGCTCCACCGCGCCGCCATCGGCTTCGACGGAGACGCGCTTGTACTCGTGCCACTGGGCGTTGAGGAGACGCTGCTTGATATCGACGACGTCGGACATGGTGTTTGCCTTTCGGGTGCGGCGTGGGGTGGAACGTCAGATGGGCTCGAAGTCGTTGATTCCGACTTCGAGGGACACGGAGCGGAGCGTGCCCGCCTCCCGCGTCGCCGGGAAGCTGCCGAGCACGCACTCATAGAGGGTGCCCTGGCTGCCGGCGGCCGCCGTCTCGTCCTCGATGCAGTGGATGAA
>Ga0081606_1000501_pt1 | contig 16074 bp, 10 predicted proteins | sample EareggfetidaYelm_FD_71127 | JGI IMG/M metagenome (GOLD analysis project Ga0081606, IMG submission 71127) | Earthworm egg capsule microbial community from the University of Washington, USA - E. fetida Yelm (SPADES assembly) (version 2) | ecosystem: Host-associated > Annelida > Reproductive system... | reverse complement strand
TATGTAAGCAATTCTCTTGGCCGTACACTAGCTTTGATAGCTTTTTATAAATCAAACTATGTACAACAATTACTTTTGAAATGTCAACGGTACTTCGCAAGCTTTTTTTTCCTAACTTTGAAGTAATCAGCTTTCCCTTTCTTAAGCTCAGCAAAACGTTTAGAAAACCTCATGATATTAATCGTTGACGACAAAAGGGAAAACATTCTTCCTTTACAGAAAATACTTTCGCTCCACGGTTTGGAGTCGGATGCAGCCTATTCGGGCGAGGAAGCTCTCAAGAAAACACTACAGCGGAATTATTCCCTGATTATCCTCGATGTGCAGATGCCCGGCATGGACGGATTTGAAGTAGGGGAAGCCCTGGCCGGAAGCAATCGTACCAAAGACATTCCGATTATCTTCCTGTCCGCCATCAATAAAGAGAAAAAGTACATTGCCAAAGGCTATCAGTCCGGCGGTGTGGACTATATCACAAAACCGGTTGATCCCGAATTGTTCATCCTTAGGGTAAAGACTTTCCTAAAACTTTATGAACAACAGAATGAACTCAGGGACATCCGCGATTTATTGGTTAAGGAAGTCAAAATCCGAAAGGAAGCACAGGAAAACCTTGAAGAAAAAGTAGTACAGCGTACCGCTGAATTAACCCAGAAAAATGCCGAATTGGAACTCAGCAACCACGAATTACAGCAGTTTTCGTGGGTGGTTTCACACGATTTGAAAGAGCCGTTACGCAAGATTGAAGTCTTCGTAAAACTGTTGGGCGAGCGTTGCCTGAATGATGAGCCTAACGGACCTTTTTATGTACAGCGCAGCATACTGGCGGCAGAACGCATGAACAACCTGATCAGCGATCTGCTTTCCTTTTCACGCCTTTCGTCAGAACCGGTATTCGAAAATTTTTACATCAGCGAAGTCATAGACGAAGTGACGACCGATCTGGAATACGCATTTGAACAAAAGAACGGAACTTTGACTATTGAAGGCGAATTACCCGAAATCAACGGAGTGCGAAGCCAGTTCCGACAGGTATTCCAAAACCTGATCAGCAACTCGCTCAAATTTGCAAAGGAAAATGTCGACGCCAAAATTACCATCCATGCAGACCGCATTGATGAACCCGATTTTGAGGCCCCGGCCACTCCGGACGGAAACTATCACCGCCTCACTTTTAAGGACAACGGCATAGGATTCGACGAACAATACAAGGAAAAGATATTTACCATTTTCCAGCGCCTGCACAATAAGGAATCCTATGAAGGAACCGGAATTGGGCTCGCAATAGCAAAAAAGATCATAGAAAAACACAAAGGCCTTGTCATGGCTCAAAGCAAAAACGGGGACGGTGCCACTTTCGTCATTATCCTTCCGGTAACACCTAATTAAATTTATGAACGGTAACTTTAAAAGAAATCTCTTAGTCAGCACAAGCGTATCCATTTTAATATTGATTGTAAGTTCTGTCGCCTCCTATTTAAGCATCACAACGCTGCTTGAGAGCAATAAAATGGTAAGCCATACGCACGAGGTAATTTACAACCTCAATGCCGCACAGCTCCAGATGGCCGACGACCAGAACAATGTAAGAGGTTTTCTGATTACGGGTCGCGAAGGGTTTCTGGAAAACTATAAAAATTCAGAATCCACGACAAAAATCTATCTGCAAACGTTAGAAGAATTAACGAGTGATAATCCGGACCAGCAAACCACGATAAAGATACTCAAGACTTCGGCCAATAACTTTTACAGGTATCTCGATGCCCGGATACTAAGCAAAAGGGATAACCAGTTGACCGCTACCGTCGATCTGGAAAGAGGCAAAAGCCTGATGGATGAAATGCGTACGTTTTTCAAGCGGATGGAATTCCGGGAAACCGAACTACTAAAAGCCCGTACCGAAAAATCAGCCAGTTATGGTGGTTACACTTCTGCACTAATTATTATTGCCGCACTGATTGCCATATTCATCAGCGTCTTCTTTTTTACCCGAATCCTCAAAGATTTCAAAGTACGCCTGTTGTTGCAGCAGGAGCTTGAAAAGAAAGATATTGAAACTGCTGAAAGGATCCGTGTTATCAGCAGTATCGCTTCTCAGATTGCCTCCGGGGATTATAAAATCAAGATTGATAATACGGATACTGACGCTCTGGGAAGTGTTTCCGCTTCGCTTAACGAAATGGCAGTATCGCTCGATGAATCGTTCAGCAAAGTATCAGACAACGCCTGGCTTCAGTACGGTGTGGCCGAATTGAATAACACCATGTTAGGGGAAAGGGATATTGAAGAGCTGGCGAAAGTGGTCATCGAATTTATGGCGGAATATACCCAAAGCCAGGCCGGATTGTTATACCTTACTGAAGATGAAAACTTAGCCTTTACAGCCGGATACAGCTACAATTCGGAAGCGGTCAGAAAGCAGCTTAAACTAGGAGAAGGACTTGCCGGACAGGCAGTAGTTTCCGGAAAAATACTCGATTTTAAAGCACCGGATTCGGAATCCATAAAAATTTCCTTTGCATTGGGAGAAGCCAAACCGGGGCACATCATTGCCTTGCCGCTTACCGCAAACGGAACCATCGGCGTAATTGAAATGGCAACCGTTTCCGAATACGGAAGCAGGGAATTAGCGTTTTTTGACGCCATCTCTAAAAATATCGCTACAGCTTTTCAGGTAGCGCACAACCGCAGGGCTATTCAGGAGCTGCTCGAAGAAACACAGTCGCAGTCAGAAGAATTGAAGGCGCAGCATTCCGAACTCGAAAGCATGAACGCCGAACTCGAAACCCAGACTGAAAAACTTCAGGCTTCGGAAGAAGAACTCAAAGTACAGCAGGAAGAACTACAGCAAACCAATGAGGAATTGGGTGAAAGAAGCGTACTGTTGGAAGAGCAGAATATGGAAATCCAAAAGAAATCAGAAGCGCTTGAACTTTCTACACGTTACAAATCGGAGTTCCTCGCCAATATGTCGCACGAATTGCGCACACCGCTAAATTCGATTCTTTTACTGAGCCGATTGCTGGGCGAAAACAACGATAAAAACCTTTCTTCAGAACAGGTAGAATTTGCCAACGTCATCCAAAGTTCCGGTAATGGATTGTTAGGTTTGATAGATGAAATCTTAGATCTTTCCAAAATCGAAGCCGGTAAAATGGATCTGGAAATCCTCGAAGTTCCGATGGAAGACATTACGAATGGCCTAAACGGACTGTTCAAAGAAGTTGCCAAGCAAAAAGGCATTTCATTCACTATCGATTCCAAAGACGCACCATTGGTAATCAAAACCGATAAAATGCGTTTGGAACAAATACTCAAAAACCTGATTTCAAATGCCATAAAATTCACCTCAAAAGGAAGTGTTGCCATTGGGATAAGCAAGCCAGACGATAACCAAAACCTACTGTCATTTAAGGTAACCGATACCGGAATCGGAATCCCGAAAGAGCAGCAGCCGTTGATTTTTGAGGCCTTCCAGCAGGCAGACGGCTCCACGAAAAGAAAATACGGAGGAACAGGTTTAGGCCTATCCATCAGCCGGGAACTGGCACGTTTGCTCAAAGGGGAAATTACCTTAGAAAGCGAACCGGGGAAAGGAAGTGCGTTTACATTAACGATCCCGATTTCAATTACATCGGCAGCCTCTGTGTATATGGAAAGTATTCCGGCAAAAGAAGTACCAATAACAGCCGAACATAACAAATACATCAGTGAAGTAATTCCGGATGCCGTTGCAGATGATAGAGACGCTATTGCAGAAGGCGATAAAACGATACTGATTGTAGAAGACGATACGCCGTTTGCCAAAGCCCTGCTTGAATTTTCAAGGGAACGCGGCTATAAAGGAGTGGTAACCGTTCGTGGTGATGAAGCTTACAATATGGCGGTACATTACAAACCCGTAGCAGTACTTTTAGACATCCAGTTGCCAATAAAATCAGGTTGGGAAGTTATGGAAGAACTGAAATCGAACACCATCACACGCCACATTCCGGTGCATATCATGTCATCGCACAAACTGCGTCAGGAAAGCCTTTTAAAAGGAGCCATTAATTTCTTAGACAAACCTGCCGCTTTCGATAAAATACCGGAAGTATTCCACCGAATTGAAGAGATAGTAAACCGCGAATCCCAGAAAGTGCTGATTATTGAAGACAATTCAAAACACGCCGAAGCCTTGTCGTTCTTCCTCGACAGCAATAACATCAGATCGGAAATCAGCAGCGATGTTTCCAAAAGCATCGAAGCTTTGCAACGCGATGATATCAACTGTGTAATATTGGATATGGGAATTCCGGATCATCAGGCGTATGAAATCCTTGAAAACGTAAAAGGAAACGGCAACCTGGAAAATATTCCCGTAATCGTATTTACAGGAAAGAGTTTGTCCATGAACGAGGAAATGAAGATCAAAAAATACGCGGATTCCATCATCGTGAAAACGGCACATTCGTACCAGCGTATGTTAGATGAGGTTTCGCTGTTCCTTCATATTGTTGAGGATAAGAAATCGGGTGCCAAAAAAGACGTTACCAAAAAACAGTTAGACAATGTACTAAAAGATAAAACCGTTTTGCTGGTAGATGACGATGTGCGTAACATTTATTCGCTGACCAAAGCTTTAGAAGTGTTGCAGATGAAAGTCATTACAGCCATCGACGGTTCGGAAGCCTTGAAAGCCTTAAAGGAAAATCCGCAGACTGATGTGGTTTTACTGGATATGATGATGCCGAATCTTGACGGATACGAAACGGCCAAACTCATCCGTGAAAACAAAAAATGGAAAGACCTTCCGGTGATCGCTGTTACCGCAAAAGCAATGACGGGTGACCGTGAGAAATGCATCAATGCCGGAGCTTCGGATTATATAACCAAACCTGTTGACGTAGACCAGCTGTTATCGCTGCTGCGCGTATGGCTTTATAATTAAGATATGAGCAAAAGAATCCTCATTATAGACGACGATCCGCGAAATATCTTCGCTTTGGCGGCAACGCTTAATGCAAAAGCCTACCAGACCGATTCGTGCGAAAGCGCCACAGATGCCATAACTCTTTTGAAGAAGGATAGTACATTTGACGCCATCCTGATCGATATGATGATGCCCGAAATGGACGGTTATGAAGCGATTCCGTTAATCCGAAAGATTGCTTCGCGCAATAAGACTCCGATTATTGCCGTTACCGCTCAGGCCATGACCGGCGATCGTGAAAAATGCCTCGCAGCAGGTGCCGACGACTACATTTCCAAACCGGTCGATGTAGACCAGTTATTTAGATTACTCCAAAATCTCTGAGTATGTTAGACGATCAGCATCTGGAACAATTCATAAACGAAATCTCGGAACATTACGGCTATGATTTCGGAGGGTATTCGCGTGCCTCGTTCAAGCGACGCCTCGAACGGATTTACAGCATGGACGGTTTTGTAAGTTTTCAGGAATTCCTTTACCGCATAAATACCGACGTTGATTACCTCACTTATGTCATAGAAGAAATTACGGTCAACGTTACTGAAATGTTCCGTGATCCTTCCTTTTATAAAGTACTGCGCGAAGAAATCCTTCCGGTATTAAGAAGCAAACCGTTTATCAGGATTTGGCACGCCGGATGCTCAACCGGGCAGGAAGTCTATTCGATGGCCGTATTGCTGAGCGAGGAAGGGCTTCTGCAAAAGGCAATAATCTACGCAACCGATTTAAATCAGACGGTTCTCGAAAGTGCCAAAAAAGGAGTTTTCCCGTTAAGGCTCATGAAAGAATACGCCGATAATTACCGAGCCGCCGGAGGAAAACAGGACTTCTCAGAGTATTATACTGCCAATTACGGGCTGGCCAAATTTGACGAAAGCCTATCCAAAAAAATGGTTTTTTCCCAGCACAATCTGGTTTCCGACAGTTCCTTCAATGAATTTGATCTGATACTGTGCCGGAACGTTATGATATATTTCGACAAGGAATTGCAGGACAGGGTACTCAATCTTTTTGACGATAGCTTAGCCAAATTGGGCTATCTCGCATTGGGTACGAAAGAAACGCTTCGGTTCACTTCGGTACAGAAGAATTACGAGCAATTAAGAAGAGAAAAGATATGGAAGAAAATCAACTAAATCCTCTTAGCAAAGTCGTTGTAATTGGTGGTTCGGCAGGAAGCCTTGAGGTAATCCTCCAGATCCTTCCCAATCTTGAAAACATCGATTCGATTGCAATCATACTCATCCTACACCGCCGCAATTCGGATGACAATGTATTGGAAGAGTTGCTTCGTATGAAAAGCGGACTCGAAGTAAACGAAATTGAAGACAAAACCCCAATCAAAGCCGGACGCGTTTATGTAGCACCAGCCGATTATCATTTACTTATCGAAACCCGACTCGAATTCGCCTTAGACGTTTCCGAAAAAGTGCATTACAGCCGGCCGAGCATTGATGTTGCATTTGAATCAGCAGCCGATGTTTTTGGAGACAGGCTTACAGCCATCCTGCTTTCAGGGGCGAACAGTGATGGTACTGAAGGATTGATTGCGGTTAAGGGGAAAGGCGGCACTACCATAATCCAATCCCCGGAAACGGCTGAAGTTCCTTACATGCCAACGTATGCCTTACAACACATGGAAGCCGATTATGTTCTGGCTTCAGGTGAAATGGCGGCTTTCATCAGGAATCTGGTGGGATAAGTTCTGCAAACAGGATTGTTTTGTGATAAATCCTCACATTAACAGTTGTTCACTATAAGATCCAGCGTCCTTTAGGTATCTTTATCACTCCCTCAAAAAGAAAAGAACCTATGTCTGAACGAATCCGAGAAAAGCTGCAAATCCTTGCAGATGCTGCCAAATACGATGTTTCCTGTTCCTCCAGCGGCAGCAACAGAAAGAATACCAATAAAGGTTTAGGCGATGCCAACGGTGCCGGAATCTGCCATACGTATACGGAAGACGGACGGTGTGTGTCACTGCTTAAAATCCTGCTGACCAACCATTGCATTTTTGACTGCGCGTTTTGTGTTTCGAGGAAAAGCAACGATGTCAAACGTGCTGCCTTTACTGTAGAAGAGGTGGTGGAACTGACTATGGGTTTCTACCGACGCAATTACATAGAAGGTCTGTTCCTAAGCTCGGGCATCTTTAAAAATGCTGATTATACGATGGAGCGTCTAGTCCGGATTGCGAAGAAACTGCGGTTGGAAAACAACTTCAACGGGTATATCCATCTAAAAACCATTCCGGGAGCCAGCCAGGAACTGTTGACGGAAGCCGGGTTGTATGCCGACCGTATGAGCATCAACCTGGAAATGCCAACAGAAGCAGGACTTAAATTACTCGCGCCGGATAAATCCCACGAAGACGTAAAGAAGCCACTCGGTTTTATAAAGGACAGTATCATCGCTTTGAAAGATGAGAAGAAGATAATTAAAAGCGTTCCTAAATTTGTTCCGGCAGGGCAGAGTACCCAAATGGTAATTGGAGCGACACCCGAAACCGACATGGAAATCATGTACAGTGCCAACGAATACTACAAGAATTACGAATTGAAGCGCGTGTACTATTCCGGCTATATCCCGATTAGTTATGATGACCGGATGCCAATGATTGGAAGCCAGCCGCCTTTGCTTCGGGAAAACCGCCTGTACCAGACCGATTGGCTCATGCGTTTCTACGGATTCGATGTACACGAAATCCTGAATGTCAAAAATCCGCATTTGGATGTAGATATTGACCCCAAGCTTTCCTGGGCTTTGCGCAATATGGAACAGTTTCCCATCGATATCAATACCGCAGATTACCGGATGATTCTCCGCGTTCCCGGAATTGGGGTAGGCTCAGCTAAAAAGATTGTGATGGCAAGGAAGTTTGGCCGGCTGCGTTCCGACCAGCTGCAGAAAATCGGCATAGCTTATAATCGGGCGAAATATTTTATCCGCTGTTCCGATAGCATCTTTCAGTTAAATGCTCCTGATGCAATGCATATAAAAGGACTGATCCTTTCTGAAAGCAACAGCAAATACCTCAAAATTCCGCAAAACCAACTGGCTCTATTCTGATGGTGATTTATGTATTTGATGTTTGAAATTAAAAGGAGGACTGCCAGTGGCAGTCAGGTATTTTAAAAAGGTGAGTATGACTGTTTATATATTTGATGGAACTATGGAAGGGTTGCTGACTTCCGTTTTTGAATTCTATGAAACCAAACCCGGTGCGATACAATTGGTCGCGCAACAACACTTCGAACCCGTATTGCTCGATGAGGTTGTAGCAATTACAAGCGATGAGGTAAAGGCAAAACGCGTTTGGGAAGGGCTGAAGAAAAAGATCGGCAACGAATGGCTGCTCCGGTTTTACAAAGCTTTCCTGTCGGAAGATGCTAACACGTTCCAACAGCTTTTTGATTTTGCCTGCTATATCTTTGATAATCCCAAAGGCGCTGAACAGAATTTCGGGCATCCTGCCGTAATTGCGGTTACCCAAATGGAACGAAGCGTAAGCCGTGAACGCCACCGAATGAAAGCGTTTATCCGTTTTGAGGAAACGGTGGACGGTATTTTCTATGCGCCGATTGAACCCGATTTCAATGTACTGCCGCTAATCTCCGAGTTCTTCAAAAACCGGTATGCTGACCAGCGCTGGATCATTTATGACCTTAAAAGGAAATACGGGCTTTATTACGATCTGGAAAATGTAGCCGAAATTGTCCTCGAAGAAACACCCAATATGAAAACTCCGGCCGATTTGCTTCACGGTAAGGAAGAATTGTATGGCCTCTTGTGGAAGGACTATTTCAAAAGTACCAACATCAAGGCGCGCAAGAATATGAAGCTACACATACGCCATGTACCCAAACGGTACTGGAAATACCTCACCGAGAAAAGAAGCTGAATTACCCTCTGCCGACAAAAATCCAGCCGTGCTTTTCCTGTCCGTTCTTTAACCGCACAAAATAGAAATACGTAGAATCCGGAAGATAGCCCCCGTGCATATTCTGGCCGTACCAGCCTTTGGTATAGTTGCTTTCCTCGTATACCAACCGGCCCCATCGGCTAAAGACCTGAAGCAGGTCTACATTGTAATTGGTCAGGTCAAAAGAATCATTGAATCCGTCATTGCCTGGCGTAATCACATTAGGAAAATCACAGACCGTACTTGTAACAGCTAGGGTTTGCGGAAAAGAGCAACCTCCGGGATTGGTAACGACAACCGTATAATTCCCTATTGGCTGATTGGTCAAAACCAATGGATTGCCTGTACTGCTAAAACCATTCGGCCCCGACCATAAATAGGTTGCCGCAGAAGGATCAAATGCAGAACCTTCGGCCGGAATTATCTCTACTGTAAATACACTGTTATTACAGGAAGTCTGGTAAGTATAATCAGGAGAAGGATTGCTGGTTATTTCCACCGTTGCCAGCGACTGGCATTGCCCGATTGTAGCAGTGACCGTATAAGTTCCGGCATTGGCGGCTGTCGCGTTTGGTAGGGTCGGATTTTGGAGCGTTGACGAAAAGCCATCAGGCCCACTCCATTGATAAACCGCATTAGGAATAGCCTGAATGGTAAAATCAATAGTATCTCCCGGACAGTAAGAAGTATCCGCAGTGATTACCGGAGTAGCCACACCGGGATTTAAAGTGATGGTAACCGTTGCATCGTCAACCGTATTACAGAATCCGTTGACGGTGTATTTGAAGATGTAAGTACCCAGAGGCAGCCCGGCCGGAAACCAGTTATTGCCTACAAGCATTCCGCTGGTGGTCAGTTCCTGCCACGTTCCGCCGTTGTCGTAAGTTCCGTTGAGAACCGTAAATAAGTTGATGCCTGTAGAGGTATTACAGATTGCCCTGTTCCCGTCCAAACCTGCGTTAGGCAGTGAAGACGGAGCTATCGTGTAAGTTAAAACCCTGTCCACACAGGAATTTAGTGTAGTGGAATAAATCCTAACATGATAAATACCAGCATTCGCATTCGTATAAGGGCTAAAAGCCAGCGTATTGGTAGTGCTTAAAATCGTTCCGGGGCTACCGTCTTTCCACCATTGGTAATTTAGGAAAGAGAAAGGCTGTACCGATAAGTGTCCGCTTAAGCCTTCACACAAATTGCTTGACGCTATTTCCGGCTGCTGCAAAACATTGATGTCAAACAGGCGGTTTACGATATTGCCGCAGATGTCCTGTACCCTGAAATTATAAGTACCCGGCAGCAAACCCGAAAACGAATTGGAAGTTCCGTTATTTATAAAAAACGGAAGGTCATCTTTAGTCGTAATCTGAAAGTTCAGCGGTGGCGTTCCGTTAGTAATGATAAATACCTGTGAACCTCCATTGATACAAGGAATCGCATAGGCCGATATGATTTTGAGCTCCCCGGTGTAATCAAAGGTCTTGATAGGCTCAATGCAGCTGATTAACTGAGGCGTATCGTTGTCGTAATAACTGTACCGTGCCAGTATCCTGAAAGTCCCGGTGGTGGCAATATTGTAATTCATGGCCCTATTGTTCAAGGCATACGAATTCGAAACATTCGGAAGTGAGTTAGGCGGATAGACCACTCCCGTCAGCGGATGCACCCATTGACTGGTTACCGGATTGAACTTTTGCAGCCAGAAGAGATTGGACTGATTTGTGGCATTGTCCGAAAAATTCATGTTCAGGTCGAAGGCACCACAATTGCTCACTACCTCAATATTTCCTCCGCTGTGGTATCCGGTCAGGCTGTAAGTAGGTGTTCTTTCCTGGTTGCAGATGTCCTTGGTGTAAAACGTATAGCTGCCTTCCGGAAACGAATTCATGTAAAAAGTACCGTTGGTGGCAATGTTGAACGAAACGTCATAGGGCAGGTTGTGCGGAAACGAACTCGGTGCCGCCGTAATGATAACGGTCAGCAATCCGCCGTTCGGGCTGGACAACGCAATCGAATCGTAATTCTCACCACATCCCTTCCGCTCCAGTATTGATAAAGGCAGTATCGAAATGTTGGTCGAAATGGTAACGTTCCGGATGTAAGTATTGTTACAGCTGTCCGTGATGGTTAAAACATAATCCCCGGCAGGCAAATTAGGAACTAGTACCGATGTGCTTCCCGTAGGCGGAATCAGAGAAGAAACGTTATGGGGCAAAGGCTGGGTAAAAGCTGGTGGCGCACTGGTAATGATTATCGAAGCTAAGTTGGCTCCGCGCGAAACCACCCTGATGCCTCCTAGCGAATTGGCAGAACAGCCATTAATGTTAACCGGCGTGGCAACCACATTGAAATCCTTTGGTGGCATGGTAAAGGTATAGCTGTAAGGATGCCCACAGACGTCCATTCCCTGAATGGTGTAAGTTCCGGGCGGAAGCGGCATCAACAGGATGCCCGAACTGATCAGCGAAGTAACATTATACGGGATCGGAGAACCTAAAGTAGCGGTTGCGCTTGTAATGATCGCGGTTGAAATGAACGGCCCCTCGAAAATATCCTGCGGAATCTGTATGTAGGTATTGATGTCACAACCGACAGGCTCCAGGATAATGGAATAAAGCGGCTCAACATCCTTAACCGTAACGGTGGTCGTGGCCGTATGGTTGCAGGCATCGGTAACCTGAATGGTATAATTCCCGTTCGGTATCTCGTTGCCCGGGATCGAAACATAATTGGTCGTGGAACCGGTAAACGGGCCCGGATGCTGTGCATTATAACTTGCCGCATTAAAGCCGGCCGGAGCCGAAAGGAAGGCAACATTGTAAGGCGGTAAAAAGTTACACAAATCCACTTTGATGCCTTTGATACAGTTTACATACGTTTGCTTGCTCTGAATCAGCAGGCGCAGGTTGACCTGATTCCCGTTCTTGGTATATACGTTTCCGCAGTTGTCTACGATTTTTATGTTGTAGGTGTACAACTGGGCATGATAGAACGGAATTATATTCGAAAGCGAAAGACTGGCAGGGCTTCCGGAAGTTAAGATCTGGGTCTGGACGATAGGAGTTCCGTTGCCCGGAGGGAATACCGTAACTTCAACCGTTAAAGGATACCGGATAGTGGTCGAATCGGTAACGTTAACCGAATACGAAATGCCAATGGAAGTACACGAAGTCAGTGGGCAATCCGTAACCGGAGTGGTTATCGCAAGGTTGGGTGGATTGGATAAAGTTAAGGTAAAAGTCCGCACTACACCCTCGCCGCAGGCATCATTGACCCTGATGTTGTAAGTCCCTTCCGGAAGATTGGGGAAGGAATTAGAAGCTTGAGGCGGCACGATTACCGGGCCGGTTATGATCTCATAAGTTACCGGGTTTCCGGTCAGCACAGTTACACTGATGGTTCCCCTGTTACAGTCTGTAGGCGTAGAAGAAGTCGTATAGGTAACATAAGTACGGGTGTCCAGTATCGTGATGTCCTGCTGCTGGGTTCCGCTGGAGGCACCTAAGGTCTGTGTGGCAATAACCCGGTATGTTCCCGAGGCCAGACCTCCAAAAGTATTGGTTGAGAGTACTACAATGGTATTGACGGTATCGGGCAGTTTGTAAATCCTATAGATGATCGTCGAACCGGCTGTGGTGTTGGTCGAGTTGAAGCTTAAAGAAGCATTCCCGGTACAGGATTCGTCTGTCTTGGTTACCGTAAGCGTGAAATTGGATAATTGTCCGTAAGATGCTTGAGACACAGATAGTAACAGAAAAATTATACGTAATAATTTTTTCATAGGAATAGAATTGATAAACAAATATATAGATAATGCTTAACATTTCTTACCATAATTATTGAAACCTCAATCTCAATGATTGAAGTCCTTTTTTCACTGATTATTCCGCAAGTTGCCTACTCCCTCAGCTACTTGAATTGTGGCGGTATTCTCTTTAAAGAAAAGAATTTACCATAACCTAAATATAACATTCTTTACAAGAAATCCGTTGCCGAAAACTTATCCTTTCAGCCCTTTTTCAATAAGCGGAATCACTTTCGTCCCGATCAGTTCAATCGAATTCATAAGCTGGCTGTGCGAAAGACCTGCATTATCCATCTGGAAGGTAAAACGGTCAATGCCCCCAAGAGCCTCACTATGCCGCAGGATCTTTTCAGCAACCTGCTCCGCTCCTCCAACAACCAATACCCCACGCATCGCGATAAGGCTTTCAAACTGAGGACGTGTTACCGGAGGCCAGCCGCGTTCCCTGCCTAATTTAGTCCAGAGTTCGGCATAACCCGGATAGTAATCCGTAACTGCCTGGTCGCTTGTTTTTCCAACATAGCCCGGCGAATGCAGACCCACTTTCAGCTCTTCGGGTTGATAACCTGCTGCTGCTCCGGCTTCGCGGTATAAATCTACCAGCGGACGGAAGCGGTGTGTTTCGCCACCAATTACGGCTACCATGAGCGGCAGTCCCAAAGCACCTGCCCGTACAAAAGACTCCGGCGTACCCCCAACACCCAGCCAAACAGGAAGCTTTTCCTGATAAGCACGCGGATATACCCCAAGATTATTCAGTTCCGGGCGGAATTTACCATTCCAGGTAACCAATTCATTGTCGCGGATTTTCAGTAACAGCTCCAGTTTTTCCTTGAACAGCGCATCGTAATCCTTAAGGTCGAACCCAAAAAGAGGATAGGCCTCAACAGAAGAACCCCGGCCTACGACCAGCTCAGCACGTCCTTTTGAAATAAGATCCAAGGTCGCAAAGCTTTGGTACACCCGTACCGGATCGGCAGCACTCAAAACGGTAACCGCACTAGAAAGTTTGATATTTTTAGTACGTGCAGCCGCCGCACTTAAGATGACCACAGTAGCCGAATCGAGAAACTGCTTTTTATGGTGTTCCCCAATCCCGAATATGTGCAGACCCACCTTATCGGCCAGTTCCATACGTTCGAGCAACTGCTCCATAGCGTCTACGGGGCGCAGGGCATTCCTATCTCCGTAAAGCGCGGAGGCAAAACTGTCTATTCCTATTTCCATACCGTAAAGTTAGTGAATTAGGAGCGAAGGTGGTGGTAAGGGTTTCTTAAAAGTGAGGGAGGTGGGTAAGTGGTATTTGTGATTGGAGCGAATGAACGTAAATTATTTAAAGCATGGTTTTTAGTATTATTAATTTCCTTAATTTATACCTAAGTGAAATTTAGTTATTCTATTTAATTACTTTATTTACATGAATGATTTGATGATGTATTTAGAAATTACACTTAGTCCTCTAAATTTTTTTAAATTATTAATTAATAATAATCTAAGTTCAAATGTGTCAATAAACTCTTCACCAATAACATTGATTATTTTTTCAATATCTCCTTCATAAATACCTAAATCTTTTAATAACTTTCTTGATTTTGAGTTAGTATAATATAAATAATCGATGTTATGCTTTATTTTATTATCTATAACATTTATCAATTCAAAATTTGTTTTATCACATTCTAGAAAGAAATGGATGATTTGTATCTTAGCATAAAATTCATATTCAATGTAACTTGATTTAAGCTTTAGGGTATTAGTTATTATATAATCTAGTTCATAATTCTTAAAATAAACTTTTGTACTATTTACTATTGTTTTGATACTTAATTTTCTCTTATTTATAAGTTGATTTATAATGCTAGAATTTAACGCAACTTGTTTACTTAAAAATATTTTCAAAAGGATTCTAATTAAGTATATTCTTCCACGAACATCATTTTCATATAAATTTTGGAGTTCATCTAATAATTCGTCCTTGTGCTTCAGATATTGTAAGTAAAGTTCTAAAACAGTATTAAATCTAAATTTTGTTCCAATTTTTTCAATATAGATTTCGTGTGAAATATTTAATTCATCAAGAAGTTTCAGATATTCTTCATTCTTATGAAAATTGTTTAAATGAATATCAATATCTGCTGTATTTTGAGTTATTTCTAATTCTATATTTTTAATTGCATCATTTCTATCATAATCTATATCTTTTGGACCTTTAATATAATGGGCTATACCTAGATAATGTTCAAACAATCTACCTGAACGACCAACTAAATTAAAAAAATCAAAAGCATCGAAATTTTCGGTTGGTTTTCTACTAGGCCTAGTTATAATAATATGTTTGGCGGTTGTATTTACACCTTCTAACAATGTTGAAGTGCATAATAATACATTATAGCCTGAATTACTTTGATTGTAATAGTCTAATTGAAACATTCTAATGCCAATGGGCAATTGACCATTATGAATCAATAAACCTGCTTCCATTGATTTGACTAAATACCATTCAGGATGGATTTCTTTTTTTATCCATTTAATAAAACTTTTAACTTCACGATTTAATGGTAAAACGTCTAAATTATTTGTTTTAGTTTTTACAAAAGTATAAATGTTATTAACTGATGGGAAATAAACCATTTTTTTTTCTTCTATAGGAAGTTCATTGAGAATCTCTACAGCCTGGTCAAATCTTTGTGATGAGTCATCACTATCTATAGGATATGTTTTTATTTGATTAACTACTGGTGAGAAATCACTTTTAATAAAAGTTGGTTTTTTTTCAAGTGCATCTAAATTTTCGATTCCTCCTATAAATGGAGCAAGCAAAATATGTTTAGTTGCTTTTTGGACTAAGTGATAATAAGCCAAATTTAAAATCAGCACTCTATCATCAAACTCGTCTCTTTTCAATTTATATACTTCATCAATTACAAGTAAATCGATTTGAGTAAATAATGAATAGTTGACCTTGTCAACAACTCTGTCATGAGTTAATATGAATATGTTGTTCTTAGAAAAATCATACTCATACTCTTCATTAATATTTAAATACACTTTGTAATCATCAAAAGAACTTTTATATTTTTTTATAATTTTTTTATTGTATTCATCAACTAGAGCTAAAGTTGGGACAATTAATACAACCGATTTTGGTTTTTCTCTAGCTATATACTCAAATACGCAAAATGTTTTTCCAAAACTTGTAGGTGCGCTAAGAATAATACCTTCATTATCATTTAATTGGTTTAAGATTTCAATCTGCTCCGGATGAAGCGAGATGTTAGTGTCGAGATAAGATGTAGAAAAAGCATTGTATATAATTGAATTTATATTTTTTAAACTTGAGTACATTGTTAAGTCGACAGAAAAAAGACTTTAGTATAA
>Ga0081606_1000500_pt1 | contig 16110 bp, 8 predicted proteins | sample EareggfetidaYelm_FD_71127 | JGI IMG/M metagenome (GOLD analysis project Ga0081606, IMG submission 71127) | Earthworm egg capsule microbial community from the University of Washington, USA - E. fetida Yelm (SPADES assembly) (version 2) | ecosystem: Host-associated > Annelida > Reproductive system... | reverse complement strand
TTCGCCGTGCGTACCCGCTCGGTGGATATATCGCGTATCCCAACCCAGAAAGTTTCTCGTGCCGAAAAACAAAAAACCGCAGGGCGGACGCCCCGCAAAAAACTTCGACCCCGCTCGCTCGAAACGCGGTGCCGGCAAGATCACCGGAACTGACCGAAAGCCCGGATCGCGTAGTCCCGGACATCGCGGTTATCGACCCGAAGACGCCGCCGAGACACCCCGCAAGGAACGCTGGTCTCGCGACGAACGGACCGCGGCGGGTCGCACCGCACACCGCGCCGACCGCGACGGTGTCACCGCAGTGCGTCAGGCTGGTGGGTCACACGCAGCCGGACCGCGGTCTGCTCGATTCGACGAACACGAGACTCGCTCTGATTATCGGGATGCCCGGACCGAGGGCCGAGGGTCGCGTTCCGGTTTTGCCGACCGACCGGCACTGCGCGATACGCGCCCCGACGTTCGTGGTGAGGGTCGGGACGTTCGTGGTGATCGTGGTGACGTCCGGGACGTTCGTGGTGACGTCCGGGACATCCGTGGTGCCCACATCGATGCCCGCTCTTCACGTGGTGAGTACCGTACAAACTCTCGTAACCCTCACCCCGCTGGAGACCGTTTTGAGCGGGGTGACCGTCCCGAACGTAGAGGCTTGTCAGGGTCGGGCCGTTCCGGCCGGGCCGGTCGGCCGAATTTTGGTGACCGAAGTGCTTACTCGACGGATGGTGATCGACCTCGATTTGGTAATCGTTCTGATCGCTCCGCTGGTGTTGATCGACCGACATTCGGTGAGCGTCCGCGTTTCAGCGACCGCGGTGAGCGCCCGACGCGGACGGGCCGACCAGGCTACGAGGATCGCCCGGGGAGGGGAGATCGTGCTGGATTCAGTGACCGTCCGGTTCGCGCCGATCGCCGGAATGATGATGATCATGCCGTACACACGGAACGCCTCGGCAGCGGGGATCGCGACCGCATCAACCGCCCGAACCGTGGTGATCGTGGTGACCGTCCCACGCGTGGTGACCGTCCGTCGTACGGGGATCGCCCGTCGTACGGTGACCGTTCGACGGGTGGGGATCGTACGATGGGCGGAGATCGTCCGGCTCGGTCTGCCCGCGGAAGTTATGGGGATCGTCCGGCGTGGTCTGCCCGCGGGAGTTACAGTGACCGCCCGGGTTACGGTGATCGACCGACCCGTGGTGACCGCCCGGGTTACGGTGATCGACCGACCCGTGGTGACCGCCCGGGTTACGGTGATCGACCAACTCGTGGTGATCGCCCACCTCGTGGTGATCGCCCCTCCTACAGTGACCGCCCACAGCGGTTTGATCGTCGGGGCGGAGACGACCGCGGGGCATCCCGTTTTGCCACTGTTGACGACGTGGTGCTCGAACGGTTGGAAGCCGACGCCATAGCTGCCGAAGACGTAGACGGGGTCAGCTTCGCCGATCTCGGCCTGGGCACGAACGTCGTTGCCGCGCTTCGCGAACTCGGCGCGAGCGCACCGTTTGCCATTCAGGCCGCGACGATTCCGGCGGTCCTCGAAGGCCGCGACGTACTCGGTCGTGGTCGGACCGGATCGGGAAAAACCATCGCGTTTGGGGCACCGGTCGTGGAACGTCTTATGAGACAGTGGTCGGAGGGCGAACGCCCCGGCACCAAGCGGCAAATTGGGCGCAAGCCGCGAGCCCTTATTCTTGCACCAACTCGCGAACTCGCACTGCAGATTGACCGCACCGTGCAGCCAATCGCGCAGAGCGTGGGACTGTTCACCACCCAGATTTACGGCGGTGTGCCTCAGGCACGCCAGGTCGGTGCTCTCCAGCGCGGAGTTGACATCATTATTGGCACACCCGGTCGAATCGAAGACCTTATTGAACAGCGGCGACTTGACCTCAGTGAGATCTCCATCACCGTACTCGATGAAGCCGATCACATGTGTGACCTCGGGTTTCTGGAGCCGGTGCAGCGAATCCTTCGCCGTACCGCGGCGGGTGGGCAGAGGCTGCTTTTCTCGGCGACTCTCGACAAGGGTGTCGCCAAGCTCGTCGATGAGTTTCTCGTAGAGCCGTCGGTGCACGAGGTGGCCGGTGAGGACCAGGCATCCTCGACCATTGATCACCGCGTGCTTGTTATTGACCAGCGTGATAAGCGCGACATTGTTGCGCAGCTTGCTGATCGAGAGGGCAAAGTGCTTGTGTTCTCGCGCACCCGTGCGTTTGCCGAAGAGCTCACCGATCACCTCGAAGATCACGGGCTCTACGCGGTGTCGCTGCACGGTGACCTCAACCAGTCCCGCCGCACCCGCAACCTGCACCAGCTGGTGAGCGGCCGGGTGAACGTGCTGGTTGCGACGGATGTCGCGGCCCGGGGCATCCACGTTGACGACATTGACCTGGTCATTCAGGCGGATGCCCCGGACGACTACAAGACCTACCTACACCGCGCCGGCCGCACCGGCCGCGCCGGTAAAACGGGTCGAGTCGTCACGCTCATCCCACACAATCGGCGTCGCCGGATGACCGATCTGCTCAACCGCGCCGAAATCGATGTGGACTTTGCCGAACTGCGGCTCGGGGACGCGTCGCCGTTTGAGACGGCACCCGTTGGGGCATCTGTTGCGGGGACACCCGTTATCGGAGGGTCTGTCGACGGGTGATTTGTGACCGGGATCTGTCACAGCATCGGCATTAGCGCGCCGAGCCACGGAGCTTACGGACGGTTCTCGCGTACAGGATACAGACTAGAGAGGTTGTTTTCCAGAGAAATGAGTTGACCCGTGAACCAGAACCCCCCTCGCGCTGTTGGTGTGACGCTCTTTGCGATCGTGGTGGGCGCGCTGGTGACCCTGTCCGGATGCTCCGGAGCGAACGGAAACCAGGATTATCAGAGCAGCGGCGCGGGATGTATGAAGGTGTCATCAGGTGACGCGAGTCGGGCCGTCAAGGTGACCGGCGATATTGGCAGCCCGGTAACGGCGACCTTTAAGACACCGGCAGCGGTGAAGACACTGCAGCGCTCGCTCGTGAAGAAGGGTAGCGGCTCCGAGGACATCCCGGTTGGAACGACGGTAAGCGTCAGCATCACGCTCTACAACGGCACAACGGGGAAGCAACTCAACGAATCAAAGGGTGAGATCAAGACGGGCGACCAACAGGTGTTTGAGGCATTGCGTGCGGCTGTTGACTGCGTTCCTGCCGGGTCACGCACCGTTGTTGTGGCCCCTCCGGCGTCTCTTTTTGGACCGGCCGGAAACAGTGGGCTTGGCATCAGCGCGACGGACACGGTCGTCATTATCACGGACCTCCAGGCGGCTTCTCCACCGGTGATCCCGGGCGCGTGGACCTCCGATGTTCCCACTGTGACATGGGATGCCTCCGGCAAGCCGGTCGTCACTCTTCCCGGCCCGACACCACCACAAGACCTCGTGTTGAACGTGTTGCACAAGGGAACGGGTGCCACCGTCAAGGACGGTGACTCTGTCACTCTGGACTACCAGGGTACGAGCTGGGAAGACGGCAAGCTCTTTGATGAGAGCTACGGTAAGCAGCCTGCCACCTTTGCTACCGGCAGTGTCGTTAAGGGATTCGGTGCTGCGCTCATTGGCCAAACCGTCGGCACCAAACTTATTGTGAGCATTCCACCGCAGTACGGTTACGGAACTGATGCCAACTCCTCCAATGGCAACGGCCTCGGCGGCAAGACCCTTGTGTTTGTTATTGACATCAAGGCCACCGGGTCGGCTCAGTAGCGTGCTCACAAGATCGGCGGCGGAGTCTCGGTCGTGGCCGATACCGTTGAGGCATGTTCCTTCAGGATGACTGTGTCGTTACGAGCCCGAGCGATCTAGCGTCCGCGTCAGCGTGCGAGTTTGCGTTCCTTCGTGCTCTTGACGCAAAGCTTGGGCGGATCGAGGCAGTCATTGAGAACGATGATCCGCTCCGCCGCCGAGCAGCCGGGCTCGGTACCGAGCATGAGCGCCGGGTGCTTGAGCGGTATCGAGAGGAGTTTGGTGACGGGGTCGTGGCGGTATCCGATCCGTTTAACAGGCGGGATGAGGCATCGGTTGCTGCTGCGGTTGCGCAGACACTCGCGGCCTTCACGGTCGGAGTTCCTGTCATCTTCCAGGCCTGTTTTCGTGACAAGGACTTTATCGGGTTTGCTGACTTCATAGTCCGTCAACATGACGGTCGATATCTTGTGCAAGACACGAAGCTTGCCCGCCGGGCGAAGGTGAGTGCGTTGCTGCAATTAGCGGCCTACGCCGAGCAACTTGATCGCCTTGGCATTCCACGCACCGACACCGTGGAGCTCTTGTTGGGAGATGGCGCGGTCAGCAGTCATCGACTCGATGATATTGCACCGGTGTATCGGCGGCGGCGGGCGCGGTTGGAGCAGATTGTCGCCGAACGGTTGGCTGATTCAGGTCCGGTCGTGTGGGGTGACCCGCGCTACGCGTGTGATGGTCGGTGTGACACGTGCGTCCGTGAGATTGAGCGCACGCGCAGTGTTTTGCTCGTGGCCGGACTGCGTACGGCGCAAGCCACCAGGCTTGCAGAGGTGGGCGTGAACACGATCGAGGAGTTGGCTGTATCGACCGGATCCGCGCCGGGCATCCTTGATGCGACACTGGCGAACCTGCGCGCGCAGGCCGGACTGCAGATCGCGGCGGAAGAGGCGGAGGCGAGGGCAGCGGTGGCTGACGTTCCGGGGGTGGACTCTGGTGGGGGTGGGGTTCCGGTGGGTGGGGTTCTGGTGGGTGGGGTTCTGGTGGGTGGGGTTCTGGGGGTTCCGGCTGGGGGTCGGGCTGGGGATGAGGCTCCGGTGGTGCCGAGCGCTGGGCGCGACATCCTGCCGCCGCCCATTATTGTGCGGGATGCTGCGGCCTTGGGGGCCATCCCACCGCCTTCGCCGGGTGATCTATTTTTCGATTTCGAGGGTGACCCGCTCTACACCGAGGGGAAGGCAGAACAGTGGGGAATCGACTACCTCTTCGGAATGGTCGACAGCACAGAGGCGTTCACCAGCTTGTGGGCACACAGTTTTCGCGATGAAAAGGCAGCACTTGAGGGATTCCTTGATCTGGTTGCGCTTCGTCGGGCGGCTCATCCTGATATGCACGTGTACCACTACGCGGACTACGAGCGTGCACACCTGAGGTCGATTGCCGCGCGGCACGGTGTGCGCGAGGCAGAGGTTGATCAGCTTCTTCGCGACAGTGTGCTTGTTGACCTGTTTCCGATTATCAAGCGGGCCGTGCTTGTGGGGTCACGGTCCTACTCGCTGAAGAAACTTGAGGCGTTATACATGGGTTCGCAACTGCGCGAAGCCGAGGTAAAGAACGGTGCTGAGTCGATTGATCAGTATGTACGGGCGCGTGAACTCGCTGAGAGCGATGCGATTGATGAGCAGACCGGTCTGCCCGGCCGGATGGTGGCGGATCGTATTCTGGCCGATATTGCGGACTACAACCGGTACGACTGTATTTCGACGCTGCGATTGCGGGATTGGTTGCTCGCGCGGGCACGGGACGCGGGTGTGCACCCCGTAGCGCGGGTTGTGGGAGTGGAGCGAGAGCACGAGACATCCCCACTCGCGGCTGTTTTGCGCGACTGGGCTGGCCCGGCGGATGAGCGAGATACCGACCACACGGCGCTGGCACTGGCCGGTGCCGCGATCGGCTATCACGAACGGGAAGAAAAGAGCTTCTGGTGGTCGCATTTTTTCCGAGCCGAACAGCCAATGGAGTTGTGGGAAGAACAGCGCAATGTCATTATTGTCGACCCCGCGGCATCCCGGGTACGGCAGGAGTGGGTGGCCACTGACCACCGGCGGGTAGAGCGTCGCCTCGTCGAGTTGCGTGGCCGCGTGGCATCGGGCTCCCGGTTTAGTGTCGGCACGCAGCTTATGGTGCTCTATGAACCGCCCGCACCGTGTCCTCAGCCCGATCTTGTGCCGGGATCGCGGATGAGTCACCGAATTGTTGTGCGCGAGGTGCTGCTGGATGGTCTTCTCGTGGAGGAAACCGCCATAAACGCGGTGACGTGGAATGAGCTGCCCAGTGCGGTGGTGCCTGGCCCGCCGCCGCCGGCAGGGCAGCAGCGGGGAGCCATTGAGGAATGGGCAGCCGAGATCATCAACGTCAACGACGGTGGACCCGTTGCCAATGACGGTACGGCGTTGGCACCGATCTGGCCGAAGAATGCGGTGATCGATATTCTCCGTCGCACGCCACCGCGTACCCGTGATGGGCGCTTGATTGTCGCGCCGCAGGATAACCCTATTGTGGCAATAACCGAGGCTATTCTGCGACTTGACAGCTCCTACCTCGCGGTGCAGGGTCCACCCGGCACGGGAAAAACCTACTGTGGTTCGCACGTTATTGCCGCTCTTGTGCGTGACCATCACATGAAGATCGGTGTGGTCGCCCAATCGCACGCTGTCATTGAGAATTTGCTCGGGGCAGTCGTTGCGGCGGGAGTGTCGCCCGAACTTGTGGGAAAAGTGCCCAGGGATGCTTCGGCGACCGCTGCGACCGCTGTTCCGGTTCCGGGCCCTGTCTTCCGAGTTCTCGCTAAGAATCAGCACGCGCGATTCGCCGCAGAACAAGCCGAAAGTGGATTTGTGCTGGGTGGTACTGCCTGGGATTTTGCGAACGCTGGCCGGGTTGCCCGCGGTTTGCTTGACCTGCTTGTTATTGATGAGGCAGGGCAATTCTCTCTTGCATCCACCATCGCTGCCGGAGTTTCCGCGCGCAACCTTTTGCTGCTGGGAGATCCGCAGCAGTTGCCGCAGGTCAGTCAGAACTCTCACCCCGAACCAATAGACGAGTCTGTGCTCGGGTGGGTCGCACAGGACCACGACGTTTTGCCGCCCGGGTTCGGGGTGTTTCTCGCCGAGAGTCGGCGTCTGCATCCGGCTGTTGCGGCACCGGTGTCGGTGCTCTCCTACGAGGGGAAACTACGGTCCCATCCCAGCGCATCGGAGCGAACACTCCTCGGTGTAGAACCTGGATTACATTCCGTGCCGATTCGGCACGAGGGTAACACCACCAGTTCCGTTGAGGAGGCTGAACAGGTGGTGGATATTGTTCGCTCACTGCAGGGGTCTTCCTGGCTAGATTCGAGTGAGGGTGGTAGCCCACGCCCGCTCAATACAGCGGATTTCATTGTGGTTACTCCGTACAACGCTCAGCTCGTTGTTATTGAGGAAGCGCTTGTGAGCGCTGGATTCGGCGGAGTTGCGGTGGGCACTGTCGACAAGTTTCAGGGTCAGGAGGCCGTTATTGCGATTGTGTCCCTCGCGGCATCCTCTTCGCAGGTGGCACCTCGTGGGCTGGAGTTTTTGTTGCTGAAGAACAGACTAAATGTCGCGATTTCCCGTGCAAAATGGGCAGCGTACCTTGTGTATTCGCCAGAACTTGCCGATGGATTGCCCCACACAGTGGAGGGAGTTGCCCGTGTGAGTGCATTTATTCGCCTGATTGAGTCGCAGTACGGTGATGAGACAAACAATCTGCTGTGAGTTGTGGAATAGGTTCAGCCATCGGTCGCGGGCCGTAATTCGGTCGCGGGCCGTAATAGTGTCTAGTGCCGGTTAGTGGAACAATGCTTGGCTGCCGGTGATGTGAGAATAGTGCTCGGTGTTGCCGACCGGTCGTGGCTCGGTGGTCGTTCGGGATACCGTTTTCACGTAGGGTTGTGGTATGTCTTCAGAATCAACCGATCTTCACCCTGAACGAATCACGATGTATGGTGCGGCCTGGTGCATCGATTGCCGTCGCTCGAAGGCGTTGCTCGATACGCGAAAGATTGACTACGACTACGTTGACCTGGAACAGGTCGTTGACGGGGCCGACCGTGCAAAAGCAATCAGCGGGCGTACACAGATTCCGGTTGTTGTCTTCCCGGACGGCACTCACATGACCGAGCCCACCGATGCGCAACTCGGTACAAAGCTTGACGAACTCCTTGCCACACAGTCGCCCCCTCGGGGTCTGTGACCCGAGACATCCACCCCCTCGGGGTCTGTGACCGGGCATCCACCCCCTCGGTCTTCACCGTCTTCCGTGTTGCCGCCGTGTCGCCTCCTCGGGAGGGCTGTCCGCTATCTGTGACATGATACGGGGATGACCGACCGTCTCATGCTGCTCGATTCGGCATCGCTGTATTTTCGTGCCTTTTACGGTGTGCCCGATAGGTTCCATGCGCCCGACGGCACACCGGTAAATGCTGTCCGGGGTTTTCTGGATATGATCGCGCGGTTGGTCAGTGAGTTCGAGGTGACCCATCTGGTGGCGTGTTGGGATGACGACTGGCGACCTGAATGGCGCGTCCGGCTCATCCCGAGTTACAAGACGCATCGGGTTGCCGAAGCCGTGTCGGACGGAACGGATGCAGAACAGATCCCTGACCCGCTTGCGGTGCAGGTGCCGATCATCGTGGAGGCACTTGCTCTGTTGGGGATCGTGCGCGCCGGTGCAGCCGAACACGAGGCCGACGATGTGATCGGAACCCTCGCAACCGGAGCAGGTATCCCCGTCGATATTGTGACGGGAGACCGAGACCTCTTCCAACTTGTGGATGACTCGGAATCGGTGCGAGTGGTCTATACCGCGCGGGGTATGAATCGTCTTCAGCTCGTGACGGAGTCATACATCAGTGAAAAGTACGGGGTGACTGCCGCCCAGTACGCGGACTTTGCCGTCATGCGCGGTGATGTTTCGGACGGACTACGCGGGGTCGCCGGGGTTGGCGAGAAGACCGCTGCATCGCTGTTGCAGCAGTACGGTAGCCTCGCACACATTCGAGCTGCTGCGTTCGACGAAGCAACCGCGATGTCCGCCACCGTTCGAGGTGCACTCACTGTCGCTGCTGAGTATCTGGATGTCGCGCCCCGGGTCGTGAGCGTTGTGCGGGATCTTCCACTCGAGGTGGGGGACACGAGGTTGAGGCACCCAAGTGGGGAGTCCCGTGCAAGACTTCAGGCCTTTGGGCAGAGGTGGGGTCTCGGTCAGTCTGTCAGTCGAATACTCGCCGTGCTTGAATGACTTCGTGCGACCCTGTTGCGTGGGATGCCCCGACCATCCCAATTGCGGAAGCGTATCCAAATCGGGTGCGACCCTGTTGCGTGGGGTGCCCCGCATCGCAACGGGTGTGAGCGCACAGTCTTCGTGCGACCCTCTTCACGTGGGTGCCCCGACCGCTAGGGTGTCGGATCTCTTGGTGTAGGCCGTTTTGGTTTCTGCAACCCAACGTGGATTCGTGTACGTCGGCGTTCAATAATGATCATCGTGACGCCGAGAATCCACAGGGGGAACTGGGTAAGGAAGGCGACTCGGAATGTGTCCATCGAGTATTGAGCCGGGGTGTTGGCTCCCTGAAGGTCCATCGCGAGGCCGATAAAGAGGATCGCGAGCAGTGTTGCGAGGAATCCGCCGACGTTGACGATTCCGGTTGCGGTGCTCAGCCGGTAGCTCGGGTTGTATGTGCGCGCATGATCAAATCCGATCATGGAGCCGGGCCCGCCGGTGCTCATGGCGATAGCGAGCAGAATGAGCAGCGGAACCGGTGTGCGGGTTGGCCACAGCAGCACCGGAATCCACGCAATGACCTGAATGAGAATAATGGGCAGCACGAGCATCCGCGAACGGTTGAGTGGATGTCGGGTCGAGAGAGCACCAACGAGGGGACCGAAAGCTACTCCGCACAGTGTGAATGCGGCGAGAATGAGCGATGCGGCACCCGGGGGGAGGCCTTCACCGATGGTGAGAAACGGGAAGCCCCAGAGCATGGCGAACGCTGAACCAGAGAATGGGGCTGTGAAGTGCGACCAGAATGCGAGGCGGGTGGCAGGATGCATCCACGATTCCCGGAAACCCCGTCGCACATCGGCTGCCGAGCGCACGACCTTGATCGCACCGGTTGCGGTGTTGATAGCGACGTCACGATCTCGGTCGGGTGGGTGATTTCGGATCACGCCGAACATGAGGATTGAAAACAGTGTGCCGAGCCCAGCGAGACTGCCGAACGCTATTGTCCAACCTGTGGCGTGGAGCAGGCTCGCGAACGGGAGGACCGCCACGAGCTGTCCGATACTGCCCACAATTCCTGTGAGTTGCACCATGACCGGTGTTCGTTGTGCGGGAAACCACGTGGAGATCACCCGCAGTGCGCTGGGGAAGATAGCAGCGTCACCGGCACCGAGGAGGAGGCGGGCGATGAGTGCGGTGGGGGTGTTCTCAGAGAACGCCATCGTCAGCTGTCCCATGGAGAGGACAATCATGCCGGTGACTATGATCGGGCGGGCACCGAATCGGTCAAGCAACAGGCCGACCGGGATCTGCATGGCAGAGAAGATGAACAGTTGCACTACGGCGATAAAGGAGAGTGTTGACGCATCCGCGTGAAACCGGCTAGCCGCATCAGTTCCAACTGCGGCGAGCGAATTTCGATTGGTGACCGAGAGTAGATACGCTGCAACCGCGACGCCCCACACCAGCCACAGGCGCCAGGAACGCAGGGTCACAGGTGTAACACTCACAGCCTGCCCTTCTCCCATCTGACCACGGCAGCACCGAGATGCGCGACCGGAGCCAGGCTATGCCTAATTCGTGTCGGATGCACCCATTGTGAATATCCGCGTCGCATTTTTCTGTCGGGCTGTGTCATGTTGGTAGCGCAGCGCAACCTCGTTCGCGGTGGCGGATGCGGCTAGATCATGTTCGTGCGGAGTGTGACACCCCGTCTCTGGTTTCCTCGTTGTTGGCATTCGCACCGGTTGCAGAGAAGGCTGCGTCGGTCTCGTAGTCGGTGCTAGCCTGCTCGAACTGTGAGTTATAGAGGCGGAAGTAGGCACTTTGTTTGGCGATAAGGGTATCATGGTTGCCCTGTTCGACAATGTCACCGTGTTCCATAACGAGGATGAGGTCAGCGTCACGGATGGTGGAAAGGCGGTGTGCAATGACGAAGGAGGTGCGCCCCATTCGTAACGCGGCCATCGCCTGTTGCACGAGTAGCTCGGTGCGGGTGTCGACCGATGAGGTTGCCTCATCGAGGATGAGGATCGATGGTTCTGCGAGGAACGCTCGAGCGATGGTCATGAGTTGTTTCTCACCCGCGGAGACATTCGATGCGTCTTCATCAAGGACGGTGTCGTAGCCCTCGGGGAGGGAGTGTACGAAGCGGTCAACGTAGCTGGCCTTCGCTGCGGCCAAGACTTCCTCGTCAGTTGCCGTTGCCCGGCCGTAGCGAATGTTCTCGCGGATTGATCCGCCGAACAACCACGGGTCTTGCAATACCATTCCGGTTCGCTCGCGCACGTCGTGTCGACTAAGTTCGGCTATGTTCTGTCCGTTCACCAGGATGCGCCCGCTGTCGAGTTCGTAGAAGCGCATGATGAGATTGACCAGAGTTGTCTTGCCAGCTCCGGTCGGGCCAACGATGGCGACGGTCTCACCCGGTTTGACTTCAAATGAGAGGTCTTTGATGAGTGGGCGCTCCGGAACATAGGAGAACGCCACATGGTCGAAGACCATCGTGCCGTCGCCCTGGGCGGGAGCCGGGGCCGTGGGAGAGTCCAGCTCTTGCTCCGGCTCGTCGAGCAGTTGGAATACCCGTTCCGCCGAGGCTGTTCCGGACTGGACCATCGCCGCCATGCCACCGAGTTGCTCGAGTGGTTGGGTGAACTGTTGGGAGTACTGGATAAACGCCTGTACATCTCCGATCCGTAGCTGGCCGGCTGCGACCATGACACCACCGATCACGGCAATTGCGACGTAGCTCAGATTTCCCACGAAAAACATTGCGGGCATGATAATTCCCGACAGGAACTGTGCCTTGAACGCCGATTCGTACAGTTCCTGGTTTTCATCCTTGAACTTGGCTCGGGAATCCTGTTCGCGACCAAAGACCTTCACGAGCGCGTGCCCGGAGAAAGATTCCTCGACGCGTGCATTGAGACGGCCAACTTTCCGCCACTGTGTAGCGAAGGCTTTTTGTGATCTCGGTCCGATGACACCAAATATGATGGCCATGAGTGGCAGAACTGCGAGCGCCACGAGCGCCAGTTGCCATGAAATAGAGAACATCATGATGAGCACACCGACAACGGTCAGAACGGATGTCACGACCGAGGACAGCGACTGCTGCATAGTTTGCGTGATGTTGTCAATGTCATTGGTGACGCGAGAAATGAGCTCACCGCGTTGCACCTTGTCAAATGCGCTGAGCGGGAGTCGGTTGATTTTGGCCTCGACTTCTTCGCGCAGACGCCACATTGTGCGCACCATAATGACGTTGATGACGTAGCCCTGCAGCCACGTGAGAGTTGAAGATACGACGTAGAGAACAAGCACGAGCGCTAATATCTGAGTGAGTCTGGTGAAGTCGATGCCCTGTCCGGCATGAAAGTCCTGCATCCCGGCAATGACGTTGGCGGCATCGGTTTGATTCAGGCCGCGAAGAATTTCTTCGACCTGATTCTTGGTCGCGCCCTCGGGGATAACTCCAGCCGGTATCTGCGCGGAGAAGGTTTTTGAAAATGCGCCCTCAAAGATGAGGTTGGTGGCATTGCCGAGTATTTTGGGGGCCAACACCGCGAGCACAACTCCAACGGTGCCGAGCAGAGAAACCAAGCCGAATGCCCACGCGTGCGGTTTGAGAAGGCCAACCATGCGACCGAAACTCGTGCCGAAGTTGCTTGCCTTCCCCGGGGCAACAGCGCCACTCCAGTCATCCGCGCTGAGGCGGGCCTGTTCACCAAGTTCGATCTCGAGTTTTTCTTCGTCGCTGAGTTCAGCAACGGGTTTAACCTTTGCAGTTCTTTTCTTCTTTCCGCGAGCTTCAGTCATGTCGCGATGCTCCTCGGGGTGTGAATTGTTGGCGGAATTGGGGGCGGTGTCGGCACCCTCGGGTGCAGCATCCAGGCCGTCGCGGATACTCACGATGCTGCTCCCACCCCGAGCTGCGATTCGACGATTTCACGGTACGTGTCACACGTCGCGAGCAACTCATCGTGTTGTCCATTGCCGACGATCCTGCTGTCTTCCAACACGATGATTCGGTCGGCATCGGTGACGGTTGAGACCCGTTGGGCAACGATAATTTTGGTCACCCCGGGTAGTTCTTGCCAGAGAGCCTGTCGGAGCCGGGCATCTGTTGTGAGGTCGAGCGCCGAAAATGAATCATCGAACAACAGAATCTCTGGTTGATGCACGATCGCGCGTGCGATCGCGAGCCGCTGTCTCTGGCCGCCCGATACATTGGTGCCCCCCTGAGTGATTTTTGCGCTGAGTCCTCCCTCAAGCTCGGCGACGAAGTCTTTGGCCTGTGCGACCTCAAGTGCCGCCCACAGATCATCGTCGGTGGCCTCTTCCCGTCCAAATCGGAGGTTTGATGCAACGGTTCCCTGGAACAGAAAGGGTCGCTGCGGTACGAAGCCGAGTGTCTTCCACACTGCATCAAGTTCGGCCTCGCGGACATCCACTCCGCCGACCTTGATCGCACCGCTTGTGACATCGAACAGGCGTGGTATGAGAGAGATCATTGTGGTTTTACCGGCACCGGTTGACCCGATAATCGCGACTGTCTCGCCCTGGTTAACACGAAAGCTCACACCGTTAAGCACCGGATGCTCCGCACCGGGGTAGGTGAACGAGGCATTGACGAACTCAACAGAACCCGGACTCGTGAAGCTGCTGATCGGGTTGCTCGGTCGTTCCAGTGACGCCGGGGCGGTGAGAACCTCTGATATGCGCTCAGCAGACACCGCGGCGCGCGGGATCATCATCATCATGAAACTCGCCATGAGGACCCCCATCAGGATCTGCATGACGTACGCCATGAAGGCGAAGATTGTGCCGACTTGACCTGTGCCCCGGTCGATCTCACTCGCGCCAAACCACAGCACAGCGACGAGCGTGACGTTAAGGATGAGCATGAAGAGCGGAAACAGAAGCACAAAGAGTGAGCCGATCTTGCGACCGGTAACAAGGATCTCGTCGTTAGCCCCCCGGAATCGGCTGGCTTCAATGTCCTCACGGACAAAGGCACGGATGACCCGAATACCCGTGAGCTGCTCGCGCATCACACGGTTGACGTTGTCAAGTTTGCCCTGATAACTACGGAACAGTGGCACCATTCGACCAATGATGAGGATCGCCATAACGAGCATGGCCGGGACAGCAATAGCGATAAGCCAGCTGAGTGTGAAGTCGGTGACAACGGCCATCACGATGCCACCGATGGCCAGGAGGGGTGCCGAGATGAGGAACGTGCCACCTGTCATCGCAACCATTTGCACCTGCTGCACATCGTTGGTGTTTCGGGTAATGAGCGAACCGGCCCCAAACTTCGAAATCTCCCGCTCAGAGAATCCCGACACTCGCTCGAAAATGTCATCGCGCATGTCGCGCCCCGCGCGCATAGCCGCCTTTGCTGCAAAATACGTTGCAATGATCGAGGCGGCAATCTGGGCAAACGACACGAGCAACATGAGCAAACCAAGTGACCAAATGAGCTTAGTGTCGCCCTTTGCGACGCCGTCGTTAATTATTTGCTTCGTGACATTCGGCAGCCACAGCGTGCCGACCACTGAAAGCACCTGGAACACGAGCACACCCAACAAAAGCGGCCGATAGGGGCGCAAATACCGGGTGAGGGTTGTGAGTAGCATGGATGTCTCCGAGGGTTGAGGTCTGGTACGCAAGAGTGTCATATACCACTGACAATGACGCCGCATCGCCGGTGCCACGGCACAGTCACAGTGCTGCGATCAGCATCACACGCAAGCACCCACGGACGCAACCTGAAAGTTTGCTGAATGCCCGATGTTCACCAGAGGCGAAATCCGTTCGATCAAATTCACCGATCCGGTCGATCAGGCGGGCACCGCGAAGCATCCAGAACGGGTCATGGTTTCTGGTGAACCCGCACCGCACTATTTCCTTCGGCCCGCTCGCACTGCACGGATCGCCAACTGTACAGCAGCAACAGCGACAATTCCCGCAAAAAGCCACGCGGCTACCGCAGGAGACACGAGGTGGGCCGCCCACGCCCCAACAAAAGTGGTGCATGTCGCACACACTCCCATCAGTAAACCCTGTCGCAACACGACGAGATGATTTCGCCAGTTTGTCACCGTTCCGCTGATGGCCGTAGGGATCATGACCGCGAGGGATGTCCCTTTTGCAACGACATCGCTCATGCCGAAGAAGGCGACAAACATCGGCACCATGACCAGTCCACCACCGATGCCAAAAAGTCCGGATGCTACGCCTGTAACTAATCCCAACAGAAACAACATGAGCGCTGTGGCGATGGTGAGATCCAGTGGCGATGTTTCGCGCGGTGGGATGGCGATAAGCATGCGTACCGCGACTCCGGTGAGCAGGCCAACAAACATCCACCGCAGCCATCCCAGCGGCAGGTGTGTGAGGAGTCGTGCGCCAGCGTAACCGCCGAGAACGCCACCCACGGCAGCACACGCGCCCGCCACGAGGTTGATGGAACCGCTCGCCGTATACGCGAATGTTCCCGCGATCGCACTGGGTATGATTGCCGCGAGCGAGGTTGCAGCGGCGCGGCGCTGATCCATCCCAGCAAATGTGACCAGCAGCGGCACCATGACGGTGCCCCCGCCGATGCCGAAGGTGCCAGAGAGTAAGCCTCCGAGCGCGCCGATCAACGCCAGTCCGAGCCAGTGCGCCCCGCGGGTGGGCTCGAGTCGATGCGGGAGTTCGGGCGAGGATGTCACCGAACAACTGTAGGTGACGCGTGAGCCACGTGACTTAGTGGAGGATAAAAAGGCACGAATGCGTGCGCGATTCCGAGTGCTGGGATGCCCCGGTGGGAGGCGCTGGGCTGCCGTGGTGGGGATAAAAATCGAGCGGATCCGGTCTCCGCTCTGACCCGGTGCGAGCGGTGCAGTGTTAACGCTTGGTAACGATTAGTCACCTTCTTCTGTTAATCGCTGGGCAATGACGCGGGAACCCGATACAGTTGGCCTCACCTCCACCAGCGGACGATTCTGTCCGCGCCTCCATCTGATTGCCCGGAGGCGGACTGATCCGCGTGGCATGACCCGAGTAGATGACGGTGGGATGCCACGGGCATCCCA
>Ga0081606_1000499_pt1 | contig 16167 bp, 13 predicted proteins | sample EareggfetidaYelm_FD_71127 | JGI IMG/M metagenome (GOLD analysis project Ga0081606, IMG submission 71127) | Earthworm egg capsule microbial community from the University of Washington, USA - E. fetida Yelm (SPADES assembly) (version 2) | ecosystem: Host-associated > Annelida > Reproductive system... | reverse complement strand
GTGGGGGGGGGGGGGGGTGGGTCCTTACCCAATGAAAGCGAAAAATTCATGGTTGGGTCAATATTGCTATAAAATTTGTTTGGAAATCAAAATCGTTTTCTTTTAGGTGTGGCAAACATTGGAGTTTACCTCAACAATTATTCCACACTTACTAACCTAAATGGGTCTTTTAGCTAAAGTGTCGGTGTTGTCGGAGCTTCCGAGGAAAATAAAGCCAAGTAAAGCCTAAAACCTATTATTAACCTTTCGGGTTGTGAGAAAAGAAATTACTTTCAGTAAGTTAGTAAGCCTTTATCAGTAAAACAATCTATGTTGAGCCAATATCACTATATCTCAGGTTTCAAGAACTTTGGGGTACAAGCCATTAGATTTACACACAACCTTATTACTTATACTTATTGACATAAGTGGCTTAACTAAAATACCGGTGTTACCAGAGATCTCTTCGGAGGTGATGAAGAAGACCTGAAACTGTTATTGAATTTTTTTCAGAGTTACAGTCTTGGAAGATTAAGCCTGGCCCAAATACTAAAACTTCTTCTATGCTATATAACTTAACTGTAAAGACATGTACAGATAAACCTACATAACAACTACATCATCACTAACTTCCCTGTAACTATACTTCTTCTAACCTATATTCTTAACACATCTTTTCAAACTATAAAATTTTTCACGACGTATCCACAATTATGTAAATCCCATTAAATGCTTAGTTACGAAAATTGCCTGTATGTACTAAGTCTATAATTAAGTCTCTCAGCATCTATTCATCACGGGTGCCTAATATCACACGTAATAAGTGGTCACAGAAGATAAAAATATTTATTGCTATCCTTAGTCGTCTGTCCCAATGGTAATAGCCAGAAAAATTACTACTATCTCTAGTCCACACTACAAGCCCCATTACCGATTATTAATAAGACAGAGATAACAACTTTAATTATATAAAATTTCAACAACAGTGTTATGCCCTTAATAACAACATATGCAATAGACTCTTCTGCTGTACTACTATGAATAACTTTAAAACATAGAGTCTGTTATCATTAACTGGGACAGTACTAATGCCAGCTACAGTGATGTAGCCCAAAGCCTTATTGCGCAATTTAAACTAACAGACTTAATACTGTGTGTGAATCTCCAAAACTATAATTACTTATAGAGTTATCCAGTCCTGTTAGCAGATTCAACCAATATTAATTCACATACAAAGTTATTTTAATACATGTTAGCCTTTATATAGTACTGTATCTTAACAAACGCTAACCTCTAACAATTAAGTATCCAAATCATAAAAATTCTTAAGTAGCCCTATTAATTTATTAGTGTCCTAGTGAACCATTTTACTAGTTATTACCCTCAAGATAGGGGTAGCATACCCGCAGCCCAATCTGATTTTAAGCCCCATAAAAATTTTTATTCAATTGGCAAGGTTCTATAAATTTCTCTAATAATAGCTCCTACGAATTTGATCATTGTTAACATTAAATAGCCTCCTAAGTAATGTTACAAAAGGTAGGTTATGAAAACTCCTGAATTGTGGTTTCAGAAATGTCAGAAGACCCTTTTTCATGTTACAAAATTTCCAAATTAACCTCATGGCTAGTAAACTTCTATGAGTTCTATTTAGTCTTATACTAATTCCAACAACTTACACAGTATTTTATAATATTACAGTACTGCTAGAATGAAACCTAATATCAATTTCCTCAACACCTGTTATGCTCACATTAATTATAGACCCTCTAGGACTAATATTTTCATGCACTGTTCTCATAATCTCCGCAAATGTGCTCAAATTTTCCACAGTTTATATGGGGGACGATAAGTTTATTAATCGCTTTACGGTGCTAGTTCTTTTATTTGTTCTGTCTATAAATATATTAATTTTTCTCCCACACTTAATAATATTACTACTAGGGTGAGACGGTCTAGGCATCGTATCTTTTATTTTAGTAATCTACTATCAAAACCCTAAGTCTTTAGCTGCTGGAATAATTACAGCCTTAACTAACCGCATTGGAGACGTAATACTCCTTTTAGCAGTTGCATGAACTTTAAATCAAGGTCATTGAAATATTTTACATATATGGTCTTCTAATGAAACCAACTACCAAATCTTAGCTATTACCACCGCAGCTATAACTAAAAGGGCTCAAATACCATTCTCTAGGTGGCTCCCCGCAGCCATAGCAGCCCCCACACCCGTATCAGCTTTAGTTCACTCATCTACTTTAGTTACTGCGGGAGTTTTTCTTTTAATTCGATTCTATAGCTTTATATCCACTACATGATGATTTACATCTTTTCTACTTTTAACAGCCGTACTTACTACTCTAATAGCAGGGTTAAGCGCTACCACAGAGTGTGATATAAAAAAAATTATTGCCCTATCAACTCTTAGTCAGCTGGGCATAATAATAGCTGCCATGGGGTTAAACATGATACACCTAGCTTTTTTTCATATAATTACACACGCCCTGTTCAAAGCACTTCTCTTCGTCTGCGCTGGAAGATTTATCCACAGACACATACACAGTCAAGACCTTCGATGAATGGGAAGACTGTCCAATCAAATACCCACTGCTTCATCTTGTCTAGTAATGGCCAATCTAGCACTGTGTGGTTTCCCATTTATATCAGGATTTTATTCTAAAGACCTAATTGTTGAAGCCTCCTTATTCTATCAACATAATTTACTAATAGTAATATTAATTTTAATTGCCGTAGGCTTAACTTCATTTTACTCTATTCGATTTAGATTGTACGTTATCTGAGGGGCCCATAACTCTGGGCCCTTCATTCATTTAGAAGAAGGAAATTCTTTAACATCGCCTATATTAATATTAGCATCCCTATCTGTTATTTCAGGGGCTTCTATTCTATGGGTTGCTCCATTAAAGCAAGAGATAATATGTGTCCCACTCTACCAAAAATTAATGCCCTTAGCCCTAGTACTTCTAGGAGCCTTCATAGCCTGGCTAATATCTACAACCACTCAAAAAAATAAGTCAATACTTTTAAACCTACCATTAAGCCACTATGCCTCATGTATGATGTGATTCCTAGTACCCGTTTCCTCTCAATTTATACTTAAGCTGCCCATATATATATCTCACAATTACTTAAAATTGACAGATCAGTCATGACTGGAAATATTAGGGGGCCAGGGATTTAATAAGCTATCAGTCAATGTTTCAAATACATTTATATCCTCTTCAAGATCAATACCTGTGAACTATCTTCTTATATCCTGTGTGACAGGCCTGACAACTTTATTAATTTTAATATAAGTTTAGATAGCTTAATTAAAGCATGTTATTGAAGCTAACAAAATGAAACCTTTCTCTAGACATATGTGTATATGGTGTAATCAACACATTAGCTTTTCATGCTAAAATTATAGTTTATATTATACACAAGTAGTAGTTTAAGTTAAAACACCGGCTTTGGGTGCCAAAAATCACTTTACGTGCTACTTGAGAATTGAAAGCTAATAACACAAGCATTGGTCTTGTAAACCAAAGATAGAGATTTCTCTCAATTCTATGTACAACTCTATTATAGTCTTAGTATTTCTTTTACCTTTAGTAGCAATGCTAAACCTAGTTTCCAACCAAACCCACTTCTTAATAACTCTTCTGTCTCTTGAAGGTGTAACACTTAGTTTAGTCCTATTTGTACCCCTCACTCTATCCGTCACAAACGCCCCAAATACAGGTATCAGTGTAATACTCCTCACATTTGGTGCTTGCGAAGCTAGAATTGGCTTAAGCCTTATAGTCCTCATATCTCGGTCCTTTGGCACCGATATACTAAACTCCCTAACAATAAATAAATGTTAAAAATCGAGATAATATTAATGTCCATGCTCTTACTCCCCCTAATTACAAAAAGATATATATGAATTACTGCAATCACCTTATCTATATTTATGCTCCCCCTATGTTCCATTTTAATAAATAAGCTTTCCTACTCTATACTAACTCAGCTAATGTCCTCAGATACAATATCCTTCACATTAACCCTTCTCACAATCTGAGTAATTATTATAATAATTATAGCAAGTGTTAAAGTTATTCATCAAAATATATTTCCTAAGATATTTATTATAAACTTATTAATTCTATTAATTATCTTAGTAAACTGTTTCTTATCCTCTAATTTATTTATGTTTTATATTTGATTTGAAGCCTCGTTAATTCCAACCATAGCTCTTATTATAGCCTGAGGGTACCAGCCTGAGCGAGCACAAGCCAGTATATATCTAATAATTTATACTGTGGCTGCATCCCTTCCTATATTAATAGCACTCTGTAAAATTTATATTTCCTCAAAAACAGCTATTATACCTATATTTATAAATATGGAATTTCCGAAAAATTATTCATCTATATCATTAGCATGAATTCTTACAATCGGAGGGTTTTTAGTAAAACTTCCAATATTTACAGTGCACCTATGACTGCCAAAAGCCCATGTAGAGGCCCCAATCGCGGGATCTATAATTCTTGCAGCAATCCTGCTAAAACTGGGGGGTTATGGCATCCTACGCATGCTAAGTTTATTTAATCATGTAACCAAATTCACGTCAAACTTATTGTCAAGAATTGCCTTAGTTGGGGCAGTATCGACAAGCCTAATCTGCTTCCGTCAGTCAGATCTAAAATCCTTAATTGCCTACTCTTCGGTAGGCCACATAGGTCTCATAGTTGCTGGAGCCCTAATAAATTCAAACTGAGGGTTACAAGCAGCCTTAGCAATAATAATTGCTCATGGCCTTAGATCCTCAGCCCTATTCGTAATAGCAAATATAAATTATGAGCTGACTCATACCCGCAGTCTTTACTTAACAAAAGGCTTAATAGTGGTTGCACCTACACTAACCTTATGGTGATTCTTATTTACAGCAAGAAATATGGCCGCCCCACCCTCAATCAACCTTATAAGAGAAATTATACTTATCACATCCATCCTTAAGTCATCAACATCTACAATCATCCTATTAGGCTTAACAAGATTTTTTACAGTAGCTTACTCCCTATACATATACACAGCTATACATCACGGTTCTCTAATAGTTACATCTAACCCACTTCCACAATTTAAGCCAAAGGATCTTACCTTAATATCAATACACCTAGCTCCAATCGTGCTAATTATCTCAAAACCAGAACTAATTACAAGATGAGCTTAGTGATGTAGTTAAACAATAACATTAAATTGCAAATTTAATATTATACCTCTAGTATCTTCACTTAGCTAGTAGGATAAGCTATTCAAGCTAGCGGGTTCATACCCCGAAAAAGAGGTCTCCTCTCCTACTACCAGTTTGATTCTAGCTGAAAACTTAGCCCCATTGAACCAATATACATGTAAGCCCTCACTTTCCCGCACCTTTTTGACTCTAAAAGAGTATATTATTACATCAAGATTTCTATACGTAATAGCGCGCCACAGTAAGTAATTCTGCAATTTTTGTAAAAACAAGAATCGGGTATCAATTTAAGAGTTGGCAAAATTCGTGCCAGCCGCCGCGGTTAGACGATAAACTCAAGCTAATTAAAGATAGACTAAATGCATGATGTTTTAAACAGTAGCTAAGGTCTAATTTCACAACCTGAGACCCTAATACATCAAAGTAATCATGAAATCATGAACTAAAACACGGATTAGATACCCGCCTATTCATGAAATAAATAAAGTCGAAAAATACGAACTACAGTTTAAAACTTAAAGATTTTGGCGGTGCCTTAACAAACCAGGGGAACCTGTCTCATAACTCGATAATCCACGACAACCTTACCCCATCTAGATAAATCAGCTTGTGTACTGCCGTCGTAAGCACACCTCTAAAAGCAAGGTAGTATGCAATTATGACTAACCTCATTTACGTCAGGTCAAAGTGCAGCTAATGATGGGGGGATGATGGGTTACACCCTAAATAAAGATACGAAATATGGAGTCAAAAACCTTATAAAGGTGGACTTGGATGTAACTATAATCCAAAATTATAGTGAAATTGAATCTAAGGCATGCACACATCGCCCGTCACTCTCGCCCAAAGGCGAGATAAGTCGTAACAAAGTAGGTGTAACGGAAGTTGTACCTGTCGAAGTATAGCATATAGAATGCTTTTTACTTACACTAAAAATAAAACCAACTAGTTTACTTCGCATACTCACTTTCATCTTACAAAACACTATTAATCAAAACAGTATAAAACTAAACCAATCTCAAATAAAAAATTATACAGTACTATAAAGGAAATAAAATTTTTAACTTAAAGTAGTGACACTTCACGTACCTTGTGCATTATGGTTTTACAAGCTAATAATTTAAAATATATTCCCGAATTCTACGCGAGCTGTTCATTTATAGCTATAGAGCCCACTACTAGTTGTAGCACCAACTTTAGAAAATATTTGAACAGAGGCTACATACCACGCGCGCTAGAACATTGCTGGTTTTCAGTTAAATTTATAAATTAATACATATAATTATATTATAGTGTAAGATCTCAGAGGATAAGCCCTGTGATCCTAAGCTAATAACCATACATAAACCCCCATAGGCTTAAAACCAGCCATTAATAGTACTTTACCGTACAATATTTCCAATAAACAGAATCCTGTGCCCCCTAAAGCTGAAATTTAAGACAAACCTAAGATCTTAAAATATTATGTAAAAATAAGTATTAGAAAAAAAATAAACCTTAAGCTTCCACGAATTCTCAATATTATATACACATTAACACTTATAAAGGAACTCGGCAAATATTATTTCGACTGTTTAACAAAAACATTGCTTCTTGCGTTCTCCCATAAGAAGTAATTCCTGCCCAGTGAACTCATTTCAACGGCCGCGGTATCCTAACCGTGCAAAGGTAGCATAATCACTTGCCCATTAATTGTGGGCTAGAATGAAAGGACCAACGAAATAAAAACTGTCTCTATAAGTAACATAAAAATTAATCTCTAACTGAAGATTGTTAGATAGCATCGAAGGACAAGAAGACCCTATAGAGCTTTATTTTTACAAATAACTAAAATTTATATAAAATTCGGTTGGGGCGACCGGGGAAATTGGCTATCATCCCCTAATAACAGATAAATAAATCACATACTTGACCCTTTCTAAAGATCATTAAAACAAGCTACCTTAGGGATAACAGGCTAATCCCGCTAAAGAGTCCTTATCAATAGCAGGGTTTGGCACCTCGATGTTGGCTTAGGGAATCTATATGGCGCAAAAGTCATATAAAGATGGTTTGTTCAACCAATAATACCCTACATGAGCTGAGTTCAGACCGGCGTAAGCCAGGTTAGTTTCTATCCTCGATTAAAATATCTATTTATAGTACGAAAGGACCTAAATATGAATAATAATTATATCTCAAGAATAAATATAAAATTTATGCCAAATAAATATATACCTATACTAGGTAATAAGTTGGCAGAATAGTGCCACCGACTTAGAATCGGTTCATGGATTTCATCCACTTATTAATGCAACTTAGTTTAACTAGAACAGTCAACTTGCACTTGACAAGTGAGGTTCCTCAGTAGCGGCTTGACGTTTTGGAAGCACTGGACCTTGAATGTCCACTAAAGATGTTCGACTCATCTTCAAGCTCCAACAAGATGGCAGAATAGTGCCACAGGTTTAAACCCTGTTTATGGGCAAACCGCTCTCTTGTTACATGAACCTTCCATTTTTTACATCCTTCCTCATAAGCATAATTTTAGCTCTTGTAGCCATAGCATTCTATACTTTAATAGAGCGAAAATTCTTAGGTTATTTTCATCTACGAAAAGGACCTAATAAAGTAGGACTTATGGGGGTCCCCCAACCATTTGCTGATGCCATTAAACTATTTGTAAAAGAACAAGCTAGACCTACTCCTTCCAACCAACTCCCATTTCTCTTAGCCCCGACTATGGGACTTATCTTAGCAATCTTAATGTGAATTATTTATCCTCACTCTCACCAATCATTTTATCTCCAATTTAGAGTCTTGTATTTCTTATGTGTGTCCAGAATAAATGTTTATACAACATTCATAGCTGGATGAAGATCAAACTCAAAATATGCCCTATTAGGAGCTTTACGTGGTGTCGCTCAAACAATTTCGTACGAGGTTAGAATATCTCTAATTCTTCTTAGTGCCTTAATCATTTTAATGACCATAGATTTCACTAAAATATACACCTTTTCATGAGTTTCACTTATATTTATGCCTCTAGCTACCATATGATTCATTACAAACTTGGCAGAAACAAGTCGCACCCCATTCGACTTTGCTGAAGGGGAATCAGAGCTAGTCTCAGGTTTCAACGTAGAGTATAGGAGTGGCCTATTTGCCCTAATTTTTATAGCAGAATACATAAATATCTTGGTAATAAGATTATTTACAAGTCTAATTTTTATAAGAACATTGTCCCCTCTTATAAGAGATATTACTTTAGTTATAGAGACAGTTATTTTAGCCGCTCTATTTGTATGAGTTCGGGCCACCTACCCCCGTATACGTTATGATCACTTAATAAACCTCACCTGAAAAAGATTTTTACCATTTTCTTTGGCAATATTAATTATATGTCCATCTTTGATACTTATATGGTATAGCGCCGGATGAACGGATAACTCTGATGACGTTAATTATGGAATTTATTCCCTGTACCTAGACTAGAGAGCTTGTAAATAGCACTTGACTTTTAATCAAGAGATAATATTATTTATTTCTAGTTAATGAACCTTATATCAATTACAACTATTATTGCCATTGCCTTGCCCTCAATTATTCTCATTGCGGCCTGGATCCTGAGAACACGGTCCAATATAGACCGAGAAAAATCTTCACCCTTTGAATGCGGTTTTGACCCTAAGAGAACTGCACGAATCCCTTTTTCAATGCGATTCTTTCTTCTCGCCATTATTTTTATTGTTTTTGATATTGAGATCGTCCTATTAATGCCTATCCCAACTGTAATTTTATCTAATAATATTAATACTACTCTGCTAACTTCAATAGCATTTTTACTAATCTTGTTAGTGGGGCTTATTCATGAATGAAAGGAGGGTTCTTTAGACTGAACCTGCTAGACTAGCCGGGATACATAAGAACTTCTAATTCTTATAAGGGGGTTCAACTCCTCCATAGTCTTCATGAGCCTAATTTATTCACCCACTATAATACTTACATCAATGTCATTAATCTTAAGAACCCTTATAGCATTGTCCAGAACAAGTTGAATTTTACTTTGAGGTGCTATAGAACTAAATCTCTTAAGATTTATTCCTATCCTTCTTCAAACAAAAACACATCAAGAAGTGGAGGGGTCTGTAAAATACTTCCTTGCACAAGCTCTAGGTTCAGCCCTTCTCCTGTTTTCTAGTACCTCCATATGAATATCCTTTTCTTTAACTCCAAATTACCTACCGCTCCTTCTATCCGCCGCAATCCTGCTAAAATTAGGGAGTGTTCCCTGTCATTTCTGGTATCCCTCTGTCATAACCTCAATCTCATGAACTTCATGTCTTATTCTATCCACCTGACAAAAACTAGCACCCCTAATAATTCTAACTTTTTTATTACCACAAAAAAATAACCAATTTATCTTAATAGTAGCCGGAATTAATGCACTAATTGGTGGAATAATGGGAATAAACCAGTCCCGTCTACGAGTAATTATAGCATACTCCTCTATTGGACACATCGGATGGATACTGAGATTACTTGCAGTACACAAACCTAATGCCTCAATTATATATTTCCTAATTTATTCAGCTCTTATTACACCTTTATTTATATCAATAAATTATTTTAATATTAGTACTATTAAGCACCTTAATACCTCGGGGTCCTTAAATAGCTCCTCATATACAATATTAATAATCCTTTTACTATCCCTTGGGGGGCTTCCCCCCCTAACAGGATTTATGCCAAAATTTATAACCATCATAATCTTAACTGAATATACAAGAATTATGGCTCTAACATTAATCATCGGGTCCCTAATAAACTTATTCTTCTACCTAAGGATTGTTATTAATATGATGCTTCAATCATCTAATCTAAAAGTACTATTACCAGCAAAAAGTCTATCTAGGAATATACTCTTAATTACAGCTACCTTCTCTCTTGGGCTAAGGCCTTTAATTCTTCTATATGCGATGACTTTACTCAACTAATCACAAAGACATTGGAACTCTTTATTTTATTCTTGGGGTTTGGGCAGGAATAGTAGGTGCTGGTATGAGGCTCCTTATTCGAATTGAGCTAAGACAACCAGGTGCCTTCCTAGGAAGTGACCAATTATACAATACAATTGTCACAGCCCATGCATTCGTGATAATTTTCTTTCTTGTTATACCTGTTTTTATTGGTGGATTTGGAAATTGGTTGCTACCTCTTATACTGGGGGCTCCAGATATAGCTTTCCCACGTCTAAATAACATAAGCTTCTGACTTCTGCCCCCCTCTCTAATTCTACTAGTCTCCTCCGCTGCAGTAGAAAAGGGGGCTGGGACAGGATGAACGGTATATCCCCCCCTATCCAGTAATTTAGCCCATGCTGGGCCCTCAGTAGACCTAGCCATTTTTTCTTTACACTTAGCAGGTGCTTCCTCAATTCTCGGAGCAATTAATTTTATTACCACAGTAATCAACATACGATGAAGGGGGCTTCGACTAGAACGAATTCCCCTATTTGTTTGAGCAGTAGTTATTACAGTAGTACTTCTACTTCTATCCTTACCAGTTCTTGCTGGGGCTATCACTATACTTTTAACAGATCGAAACCTCAACACCTCATTCTTTGATCCTGCTGGTGGTGGGGATCCCATTCTATACCAACATCTATTTTGATTCTTTGGACATCCCGAAGTATATATTCTGATTCTTCCTGGGTTTGGTGCAATCTCACATATCGTGAGTCATTACACCGCAAAATTGGAGCCGTTTGGAGCACTCGGAATAATCTATGCTATGCTCGGAATTGCCGTACTAGGGTTTATTGTGTGAGCCCACCACATATTTACAGTAGGTCTTGATGTGGACACACGAGCCTACTTCACAGCAGCTACTATAATTATTGCGGTACCCACAGGAATTAAAGTGTTTAGATGATTAGCCACCCTTCACGGGTCAAAAATTAAATACGAAACCCCTATTTTATGGGCTCTAGGATTCATCTTCCTATTTACTACCGGGGGTCTTACTGGCATTATTTTATCTAATTCTTCTCTAGACATCATCCTACACGACACTTACTACGTTGTAGCCCACTTCCACTATGTTCTAAGAATGGGGGCAGTATTTGCAATCTTTGCTGCATTTACTCACTGATTTCCACTCCTAACAGGGTTAACTCTCCACCCACGATGAGCCAATGCACAATTCTTCCTCATATTCCTAGGAGTTAATACAACCTTCTTTCCTCAACACTTTCTCGGGCTTAGAGGTATACCTCGACGATATTCAGATTACCCTGACGCTTTTATAAAATGAAATGTAGTTTCCTCCTTCGGCTCCTTACTATCCTTCGTAGCTTTAATACTGTTCATCTTTATTTTATGGGAAGCCTTTGCTTCTCAGCGAAGAGTAATCTCAAGACCTCATATACCCTCAGCCTTAGAATGATCAGATTCTATTCTACCTCTTGATTTCCACAACTTAAGGGAAACTGGAATTATTACTTACCCCCATTTAAGTGAAAGCCAAAGGCACCTATTTGTTAATTAGGCCCGTGCTACTTATAGCTCACTTAGAATGCCAAACTGAGGACAAGTAATATTTCAAGACGCTGCATCTTCTGTCATACTCCACTTAATCTCATTCCATGACCATACACTTCTAGTTCTAACACTAGTATTAACCGTGGTCGGCTATGCCCTATTTGCCCTAATACTAAATAAATACCTAAACCGCTATATCTTGGAAGCTCAAACGGTTGAAACAGTTTGAACAATTCTCCCAGCTCTTATCCTTCTAGTCCTAGCCTTGCCCTCACTTCGTATTTTATACATTACAGATGAAGTAAGACAACCCTCTTTAACCGTAAAAACAATTGGTCACCAATGATACTGAAGTTATGAATACACAGACTTCCTAAATATGGAAATAGATTCTTACATACTTCCCACCTCAGATCTCATGCCTGGGGACTACCGCCTACTAGAAGTAGACAACCGAATAGTTGTCCCAATACAACTAGAAATTCGAATACTGATTACCGCTGCAGACGTAATCCACTCATGAACTGTTCCTGCTCTAGGCGTAAAAGTAGACGCCGTTCCTGGACGACTAAATCAAATTGGTTTTACCACCTCGCAACCGGGAGTCTTCTATGGTCAATGCTCAGAAATCTGTGGAGCTAACCACTCCTTTATACCTATCGCAGTTGAAGCTATCAACACTAAATCTTTCATAAATTGAGTGTCAAACTTTAATAACTAGGAAGGACTAGTTAAACCATAACAATGTCTTGTCAAGACATAATTACCTCTGGTGTTCTTCTATGCCTCACTTATCTCCAATAAGATGAATTATTTCAATTATTATATTCTGAACAGCCGTTTCTATATTTACTTCTACTCTATGATGATCAAATAATCATCTATTCTCCTCGGGGGTCCAACAAAACACACATCTCACCCTAGAGAGGCCCTGAAGATGATCCTTACAAGATGGTCGAGATTAAACATTAAACTGTAAATTTAATAACGGGTTATACCCTCTTGTATGTTTTTAGTATATGTGTACATTTACCTTCCAAGTAAAAAGATTACGTCAGTAAAAAACATAAATGATCCGCCAACCATTCCACTTAGTTGAATATAGCCCATGACCTTTAACCTCCTCCATAGGAGCCTTCACCCTTGCCATTGGATTAGCTAGTTGATTTCACGGGCATGGAATTACTTGTCTTATTCTTGCTGCCATTTTAATTATTATCTCTATATTTCAATGATGACGAGATGTAATCCGAGAGGGTACCTTCCTAGGTCATCACACCAGCCATGTAACCACAGGTCTCCGATGAGGTATAATTCTATTTATCACCTCAGAAGTAATATTTTTCTTAGCCTTCTTCTGGGCGTTTTTTCACAGAAGGTTGGCCCCCACACCAGAAATCGGTTGCTCTTGACCCCCTACAGGAATTCATCCCCTAAATCCTTTTAGGGTGCCTCTTCTAAATACTGCTGTATTACTCGCATCAGGTGTCACCGTGACATGGGCCCATCACAGCTTAATAGAAAGAAGCCGTACAAATGCTATCCAGGCTCTTACTGTCACAGTATGCTTAGGGGCCTATTTTACATTCCTCCAAGCAGGTGAGTACTTAGCTGCCCCATTTACTATTGCAGATAGAATTTACGGAACAACATTCTTTGTAGCTACTGGATTCCATGGTCTACACGTTCTCATTGGCTCTACATTCCTTACTATTTGCCTATTACGAACTCTAGCCCACCACTTCTCTGCTGGCCACCATTTTGGATTTGAAGCTGCAGCATGGTACTGACACTTCGTAGACGTAGTATGAATCTGCCTTTATCTTTGTATTTATTGATGAGGTTCCTATATAACTTAGTGTATGGTGCACGTAGGCCTTTGAAGCCCAAAGATAGAGCTCGTCTCTCTCAGTTATAAATGACCTTAACCCTTTACATACTAATAATAGTAACCACAACATTCACTTTATACTTAGCATCTACCCCTATTATCCTAGGCGCTAATATCTTAATAATATCCCTCCTTCTTTCAGCCGTATTTGCCTCATTTATAAGATCCTGATTTGCCTTCCTAGTATTTCTAATTTATATTGGTGGTATGCTAGTTATATTTGCTTATTTTTTAGCTTTAACCCCAAATCAACAAATATCTTACTCCAACAACGTTAATTACGCCATAATCTCAATAACTGTATTTACTGTTATAGCCTATTCTTCCAACATTAAAGTCCCCACTATAACTGAGTTCCATCAAGGAAACTCGACACTTTACTTAATAAACACGGCCCCATTCTTAATTTTATTGGCCTTAATCCTCCTTCTTACTATAGTTATCGTAGTAAAGTTAACCACTCTTTCAAAAGGTCCGCTTCGACCATTCATATTTTATGTTCAAACCCATCCGAACCACACACCCAGCAATTAAAATCATTAATAGTTCTCTAATTGATCTACCTGCCCCAAATAATATTTCAATTTGATGAAACTATGGATCTTTACTAGGTTTATGTCTTGTCGTTCAAGTAATTACAGGTCTATTTCTCAGAATACATTACGTGCCCAATATTGAAATAGCCTTTTCATCCGCCGCCCACATTTCACGAGACGTAAATTATGGATGACTTCTTCGATCAATTCATGCCAACGGAGCATCAATATTCTTCTTATTTATCTACCTTCATGCAGGGCGGGGACTTTATTATGGCTCCTATACACTAAGAGAAACCTGAAATATTGGGGTTATCTTATTCTTACTAACAATAGCAACTGCATTCATAGGGTATGTCCTCCCATGAGGCCAAATAAGCTTTTGGGGGGCTACAGTAATTACTAACTTATTTTCAGCTATCCCCTATATTGGAAAATCTTTAGTAGAATGAATTTGAGGTGGATTTGCTGTAGACAACGCCACACTAAACCGGTTCTTCGCCTTCCACTTTATTTTACCTTTTGTTATTATAGCTGCTACAATTTTACACATTATATTTCTTCACCAATCAGGATCAAACAATCCGATTGGAGTTAACGCAGACTCTGATCGAGTCCCATTTCACCCTTACTATTCCATCAAAGATGCTCTAGGTTATACGTTAGCTATTCTAGGGCTATCCCTTATAGTACTATTTGAACCAAACTTATTCACAGACCCCGAAAACTTCCTAATAGCTAACCCCCTTGTCACCCCTATTCATATTAAGCCAGAATGATACTTCTTATGAATATATGCAATCTTACGATCTATTCCAAATAAATTAGGGGGTGTTCTTGCCCTGTTCGCAGCAATCTTAATTTTATTCATCCCTCCAATTACACACGTAATAAATAAACGAAGGTTAACATTTTACCCTCTTAATCAGCTCATATTTTGAATTCTCGTAGCCTCCTGAATAATCCTAACATGAATTGGTGGCCGCCCCGTTGAAGATCCCTACATTTTCATTGGTCAGCTATTCACATGTATATACTTTTTCTTCTTCATCTCCAATCCCCTAATTACCCGCCTATGGGATAATACTATTAACTCGTAAGACTTTAAGTTAAATAAACTAAAAACCTTCAAAGTTTTCATTGACACACGTCAAGTCTTGACATGATACCAGATATTTTTTCTTCTTTTGATCCCTATATATACAACACTCTATTTCCCTCAAACTCCTTATTCCTCGTAATAAATACCCTAGTTATCCTCATAGTTCAGTCCTCATTTTGACTAATAAACTCCCGATCCTCCACCCTCAAATCCCCTATCAAAGACACCATATTTACTCAATTGTCCCGTACATCAGGTCTCCATCTAAAGGGTTTGTCATCTGTTCTGTCAGCTATTTTTATTACTTTAGTAATAGTAAATCTAATAGGCTTAATCCCCTATACTTTCAGTACCTCTAGGCACTTAATTTTCACCCTAACCTTGGGCCTTCCAATCTGATTTAGACTCATTTTATCTAGATTTTCAAGAAATCCCAAGAAATCTACTGCTCACTTCCTACCAGATGGTGCACCCGACTGACTAAACCCATTCCTAGTTCTTATTGAAACCACCAGAGTTCTCGTTCGACCCCTAACCTTATCATTTCGCTTAGCAGCCAATATGAGGGCAGGACATATCGTTCTAAGACTAGTGGGAATCTATTGTGCCTCAGCCTGATTCTCAAGATTAGCTAGAACCTTACTATTAACCCTAACGGCCCTAGGATATATCTTATTTGAGGTCGCAATCTGTTTAATTCAAGCATACATTTTCTGCCTCCTTTTATCCCTCTACTCAGACGACCACGCCCACTAAACAATTAGCAATTATGCATATCGGTTTCGGCCCGATAAGAGCGGCCACCGCGTTGTTTTTTTTTTTTTATATTTAAGTTATATCTATATACATACACATATATTTTTATGTATACACATACATACATACATATATATATA
>Ga0081606_1000498_pt1 | contig 16200 bp, 14 predicted proteins | sample EareggfetidaYelm_FD_71127 | JGI IMG/M metagenome (GOLD analysis project Ga0081606, IMG submission 71127) | Earthworm egg capsule microbial community from the University of Washington, USA - E. fetida Yelm (SPADES assembly) (version 2) | ecosystem: Host-associated > Annelida > Reproductive system... | reverse complement strand
AACCGCGTCGTAGCCGGCCGCTTGCAGCGCCGCGTGCGGAAATTTGTCGTCGCTGAGCTTGAGCTCCTGCAAGCACAGCGCGTCCACCGGGTTGGCGGCCAGCCAGGCCAGCACCTGGGGCAGGCGCACGGACAGGGAGTTGACATTCCAGGTGGCGATTTTCATGACGGGCCTGACGGTTCGGGTGGCGTTGATTGCCGGTTGCAGATGCGGCCCCCGGCGGGGACTTCCGGGGCCTGCGCCGGCCAGCCCGACACATGCAAGCCGCATTTTGCCGGTTCCATCCCGATGGTCGCTGGCCCGAATGACCCGTTGCCCGGCCAGGCGCGACAGGCTCAGCCGGTTCGATCGTCTCCACGTCGGTCCGCCGGCTCCTTGGGCGCCGTTTCGGCACGCAGGATGCGGGCCGCCGCGACCATGTGCGCCAACGCCGCCTCGGTCTCCGGCCAGGTGCGGGTTTTCAGTCCGCAGTCAGGGTTGATCCAGAGGTTCCGAACCGGTATTGCCGCAGCCGCCTTGCGCATCAGCCGCAGCATCTCGTCGGTGCCGGGCACGCGCGGCGAATGGATGTCGTAGATGCCCGGCCCGATCTCGTTGGGGTATTTGAAATCCCCGAAGCCGCGCAGCAGTTCCATGTCCGAGCGGCTGGTTTCGATGGTGATCACGTCGGCATCCAGCGCGGCGATCTCGGGCAGGATGTCGTTGAACTCGCAGTAGCACATGTGCGTGTGAATCTGCGTCTGGTCGCCGACCCCGCTGGCGCTGATCCGGAAGGCGCGGGCCGCTCCGGCCAGGTAGGTCTTCCAGCCCGAGCGGCGCAGCGGCAGGCCCTCGCGCAGGGCCGGCTCGTCGATCTGGATGATGCCGATGCCGGCCGCTTCCAGGTCCAGCACCTCGTCGCGCATGGCCCAGGCAATCTGCTCTGCCGTCACGCTGCGCGGCTGGTCGTCGCGCACGAAGGACCATTGGAGAAGGGTGTTCGGGCCGGTCAACATGCCCTTCATCGGCCGTTGGGTGAGGCTTTGGGCGTAGCTCGTCCATTCGAGCGTCATCGGTGCCGGCCGCGCCACGTCGCCGTAGATCACCGGCGGCTTGACGCAGCGTGAGCCGTAAGACTGCACCCAGCCGTTGGCCGTGAACGCGAAGCCATCGAGTTGCTCGCCGAAGTACTCGACCATGTCGTTGCGTTCGGCTTCGCCGTGCACCAATACGTCGATGCCCAGTTCTTCCTGCTTGCGAACGGCCAAGGCGATGGCCGCGCGCATCTTCGCGCGGTAGCTGCCGATGTCCAGGTCGCCGCGTTTGAAGGCCGCGCGCGCGGCACGGATGTCAGCGGTTTGCGGGAAGGAGCCGATGGTGGTGGTGGGCAGCGCCGGCAGCGCGTGGCGGGCGCGCTGCACGGTTTGCCGCCGGGCAAAGGGCGATCTGCGCTGGTCATCGCCGCGCGCCGTCCGGGCCACGCGCAGGGCCACATCCGCGCGGTTCACCCGGGGGCTGGCCCGGCGCGCAGCCAGCGCGGCGCGGGCGGCCCGCAGTTCGGCCTGCACCGACGCGGCGCCGGTGTCCAGGGCCGCGCGCAGCACGCGCAGTTCGTCGAGCTTTTCGCTGGCGCAGGCGAGCCAGGACTTGATCTCGGCGTCCAACTGCGGCTCTGCGTCCAGGCTCGATGGCACATGCAGCAGCGAGCACGACGGCGCAATCCAGAGTTCGCCCTGGTGTTTGTCGCGCACCGTCCGCAGGCGCTCGAGCGCCGCGTCCAGGTCGTTGCGCCAGATGTTGCGGCCATCGACGATGCCGACGGACAGCACTTTGTGCGCCGGCAGCCAATCGACGACGCCCGGTAGTTCCTCCGGGGCGCGCACCGCATCGACATGCAGTCCGGCGACGGGCAATTGGCACGCCATGCGCAGGTTTTCGGCGAGCGGCGAAAAGTAGGTCGCCAGCATCAACCGGGGTGCGCTGCGGGCCAGTTGCCAGTAGGCGCGCTCGAACGCATGGCGCCAGACATCGGGCAGATCCAGGCCCAGCACCGGCTCGTCCATCTGCACCCAGGCCACGCCCTGCGCCTTCAGACGGGCCAGCACCTGCCCATACACGGGCAGCAGCGCTTCGAGCCGCGTGAACCGGTCCCGGCCGGCCTGCTTTTCCTTGCCCAGCCAGAGGAAGCTCAGCGGCCCGAGCAACACGGCCTTGACCGGGTGGCCCAGGGCCAGGGCCTGCGCCACTTCATCGAACAGGCGCGTGGAGTTCAGGTGAAACTGCGTCGCCGCGTCGAACTCGGGGACGAGATAGTGGTAGTTGGTGTCGAACCACTTGGTCATTTCGAGGGCGCGCGTGCCTTCGGCGCTGTGCACGCAATGAGCGCCATGGGTGCCATGGGCCTGGCCGGCCTGTGCCGCAACGCCGCGCGCCATCGTGAAATACCGCGACAGTTCCGCCGCGCCAGCCTCGAACCCGAAGCGCGCAGGCTCGCAGCCCAGAAGCTGTATGTGGTTGGCCACATGGTCGTAGTAGGCAAAGTCGCCCACCGTCACGAAGTCCAGGCCCGCCGCGCGCTGGGCCTGCCAATGGCGCGCGCGCAGGTCTGCGCCCGTGGCCTCCAGCGCAGACGCATCGATCTCGCCGCGCCAGTGTTTTTCAAGAGCGAACTTGAGTTCGCGCCGCGCGCCGATGCGCGGAAAGCCAAGGATATGTGTGCAGGTCATTGCCCGATGATCCCGGCAGCCCTATTATTATTCAAACGAAATATTTTGCCTTTCAACTTGAATAGTATTCATGGCTTTATCGGTACTGGAAATGCGCCATCTGCGCACGCTGGCCGCTTTGCGCGCCACGGGAAGCCTGGTGCGCGCGGCGCAACTGCTCAACCTCACGCAATCGGCGCTATCGCACCAGATCAAGCTGCTGGAAGATCATTTCGGCGCCGCGTTGTTCGAGCGCAAGTCCGTGCCGCCGCAGTTCAGCCATGCGGGCCTGCGTCTGCTCGAACTGGCCGACGCTGCGCTGCCCCTGGTCGAGGCTGCCGAGCGCGACCTGGCGCGGCTGTCCTCGGGCAAGTCGGGGCAGTTGCGCATCGTCGTCGAATGCCACACCTGCTTTGACTGGCTGATGCCGGCGATGGATGCTTTTCGCCAGCGCTGGCCCGAGGTCGAACTGGACATCGTCTCGGGCTTTCATGCCGACCCGATTGCGCTGGTGCTGCAAGGCCGTGCCGAGGTCGCGATCGTCTCCGAACGGGACCCGGCCGAGACGGTGGACTACCACGCGCTGTTTCGCTTCGAGATCGTGGCGCTGCTGGCCAACGGCCATGCGCTGACCAGGCACAGCCAGCTCGCGGCAGAGCACTTTGCCGATCAGACCCTGATCACCTACCCGGTGCCTGACGAAATGCTGGACATCGTGCGCCAGGTGTTACAGCCTGCAGGCGTGCAGCCGGCACAGCGGCGCACCACCGAGCTGACCATTGCGATGCTGCAACTGGTGGCCAGCGGACGCGGCATTGCCGCGCTGCCGCTGTGGGCGGTTCAAGGCTATCTGGAGCGCGGCTATGTCAGCGCCAGACCGATAAGGGCTGCGGGCAGCGCAAGGCTCACCGGCGAGTTGCACCTGGCCTGCAGCGCCGCCACATCAGGCCAGAGCTGGCTGGCGGACTTTGTGCACAGCACCCGGCACAGCTGCTTTACCAGCCTGCCGGAGATCGAATTGCTGTAGTGGCGCCAGCGCGGTTTTTCATGCCGGGTCACGGGCCATTGGCGCCGCTCGGGCCATTGGTGCCACTCGGGCCATTGGCGCTACTTACGCCATGGGCGCCACTCCCCGCCCGGTTCTGCACCGGGTAGGGCGTCAGCGTCCGCCGGTTCTCATCGATGTCGATCTGCCGGCCGATGAACGGAAAGGCCCGCTGCGGGCAGGCCTCGCGTTCACAGACCTTGCAGCCCATGCCGATCGGCGTGGGCACCTGCGGGTCCTTCAGGTCCAGGCCCTTGGCGTAGACCAGGCGCGGCGCATGTTGGATATCGCAACCCAGGCCGATGGCAAAGGTCTTGCCCGGTTGGCCGTAGCCTTCTTGCGCGCTCGACACGCTGCGCGCCACCCACAGGTAGGCGCGGCCATCGGGCATGCGCGCCAACTGGGTCAGGATGCGGCCCGGCTGTGCGAAAGCCTCGTAGACGTTCCACAGCGGACAGGTGCCGCCCGCCCTGGAAAAGTGGAAATGCGTGGCCGACTGGCGCTTGGAGATATTGCCGGCACGGTCCACCCGGACGAAAAAAAACGGCACGGCGCGCGCTGACGGGCGCTGCAAGGTGCTCAGGCGGTGGCACACGGTCTCGAAGCCGACCCCGAAGCGCCGGCCCAGCCGATCGATGTCGTAGCGCCACGCCTCGGCCGCCTCCAGAAAGCGGGTGTACGGCAGCAACAGGGCGCCGGCGAAATAGTTCGCCAGCCCTATGCGCGCCAGCGCGCGCGCCGGCTCGCACGACAGGTCTGCGCTGGCTGAAAGTCGGTGCAGCATGTCGCTCATTTCCAGAAAGGCCAGTTGCGTGGCCATCTGGAAAGCGGCCTGCCCGGCATCCAGGCTGGCCGACAGTTGCAGCAGCCGGCGCTGCGGGTCGTAGCAGCGCTGCACGGTGTCCCCGCTGTCCGGGTCGGTCTGCACCACGCGCACGGCATGGCGCTGCTGCAACCGGCGCTCCAGCCCTTGGGCGACTGATTCGCTGCCGGCCCACTCGGCCGCCATGCGTTCGGCGGCCTCGTCCAGTTCGCCGATATGGTTCTGCCGCGCCGTGAAAAAGTCGCGCACTTCTTCGTAGGGCATCGGCGGGATGCCGGGCAGGCCGCTGCGCTCGTCGCCCAGCCGCAGGGCCATGTCCTCGATCCGCGCCAGCGCTTCGCGCTGGCGCCCATGCATGCGGATCAGGGTGCGGGCCACGGCGGGCATGCCTGCGGCCAGTTCCCTGACCTCGGCCAGCGACACGGTGTCGGGCGCGGCGGCATGTGCCAGCACCTCGCGCAGATCGGATATCAGGCGCGCCTCGTCATCGTCTGAAAACATCTGCACGTCCAGCCCGAACATGCGGTTGATCTTGAGCAAGACCGCGACCGTCAGCGGCCGCTGGTTCTGCTCCAACTGGTTGAGGTAGCTGGGCGACAGTTCCAGCGCATGCGCCAGCGCGGCCTGGTTCATCCCGCGCTCTTCGCGCAGGCGCCGCAAGCGAACGCCGATGAAGGTTTTTCTCATCGCGCAGACTGTACAACGGCGCCCTGGCCGCGCCCCAGGCGATTTGCAGGATTTGCAAACTGGCCCCATTGGCCTTGCTTTCATTCGCCAATTCAGTCCTTCCGCCGGGCGCTCTTGCTGCGTACATTGCAAAGCATGACGCCACCCACCGCACCGATCGGCCTTTGCCGGCCTTTGCCGCGCAGCGCATCCGGCCAGCGCAACGCTGGCGCAGATGCTGGAAGTGATCTTGCCCGACCAGGCCAACCATTACGGCACGCGGTTCGCGGGCCATGCGCTGAACCTGCTGTCCGAAGCCGCCTTCGTGGCCGCCCGCCGGCATGCGCGTGGCGCGGCGCGGTGGTGATGGCCATGGCCATGGCCGCTCGCAGCCCGGTGCGCAGCCCGGTGCGCCTGGGCGCAGCGCTGGAGCCGACGGCATGCATCGAGCGCTGCGGCCGCAGTTCCATGACGGTGCCGTTCCAGGGCCGGGCCGAGACCCTGGCCAGGGGTGCCACGAGGCAGGCCCTGGACGCCCGTTTCGGGATGCTGGCGCTGGGTGCCCACGGGCGGCCCAGGCGCCACACGACTTTCAAGGAGCCACGATGAACGACATGACCCGCGCCGGCGCGAAGCCGAAAAAATCCGTCGCCCTTTCGGGCGTCACCGCCGGCAACACCGCGCTGTGCAGCGTGGGCCGCACCGGCTGCGACCTGCACTACCGCGGCTACGACATCCTGGACATCGCCGAGGTCTGCGAATTCGAGGAGATCGCCCACCTGCTGGTGCACGGCAAGCTGCCCACCGTTGCCGGGTTGCGCGCCTACAAAGCCAGGCTCCGGGCCATGCGCGGCGTGCCCGCCAGCGTCAAGTCGGCGCTGGAACAAATCCCCGCCAGCGCGCACCCGATGGACGTGCTGCGCAGCGGCGTGTCGGCGCTGGGCTGCGCGCTGCCGGAAAAGGACGGGCACCACGCGCCGGGCGCGCGCGACATCGCCGACCGGCTGCTGGCCTCGCTCGGCTCCATGCTGCTGTACTGGTACCACTGGTCCACCCAGGGCAGGCGCATCGAGCCGGAGACCGACGACGACTCCATCGGCGCGCATTTCCTGCACCTGCTGCACGGCAGCAAGCCCTGTGCCGCGTGGGAACGCGCGATGCACACCTCGCTGAACCTGTACGCCGAGCACGAGTTCAACGCCTCGACCTTCGCCGCGCGCGTGATCGCCGGCACCGGCAGCGACATGCACTCGGCCATCGTCGGCGCCATCGGCGCACTGCGCGGGCCCAAGCACGGCGGCGCCAACGAGATGGCGTTCGAGATCCAAAAGCGCTACGACGACCCCGACCAGGCCGAGGCCGACATCCGCCGCCGCGTGGCGGCCAAGGAAGTGGTGACCGGCTTCGGCCACCCGGTCTACACCGTCAGCGACCCGCGCAGCGCGGTCATCAAAGGCGTGGCCCGGGCGCTGGCGCAACGGGCCGGCTCGACCAGGATGTTCGACATTGCCGAGCGGCTGGAGTCGGTGATGTGGCAGGCCAGGAAGATGTTCCCCAACCTCGACTGGTTCAGCGCCGTCAGCTACCACATGATGGGCGTGCCGACGGCCATGTTCACGCCCTTGTTCGTGATCGCGCGCACCAGCGGCTGGGCGGCCCACATCATGCAGGCGCTGATGTCCATGATGCGCTCGACCTCCAGCAACTGGTTGGCCCGGAGGGTGTTGCCGCTGGAGACCAGATCGACGATGGCATCGGCCAGCCCGGTGAGCGGGGCCAGTTCCATGCTGCCGTAGAGCTTGACCATGTCCACATGCACGCCCTTGCCGGCAAAAAAATCGCGCGCGATGTTGCTGTACTTGGTGGCCAGCTTCAGGCGCGCGCCCTGCCGGACGGCCAGCGCGTAGTCAAAGTCCTGGCGCACCGCGACGCTGACGCGGCACCGGGCGATGCCCAGGTCGAGCGGCTGGTACAGGCCCTGGCCGCCATGCTCGATCAACTGGTCCTTGCCCGCCACGCCGATGTCGGCGCCGCCGTATTGCACATAGGTGGGCACATCGGTGGCGCGCACCAGCACCACGCGCACATCGGGCCGGTTGGTGGGCAAGATGAGCTTGCGCGATCGATCCGGATCGCCCTGCACCTCGATGCCGGCCGCTGCCAGCAGGGGCCGGGTCTCGTCGAAGATGCGGCCCTTGGACAGCGCCAGGGTGATCATGCCGCGCACTGGAGCAGCTGCGTCTTCGGCTGCGGTAGGAGCGCCCTCGGGCGGCCGGGCGGCTCTCATGCCGGCACTCTTTCGATATCGGCGCCTATGCCGTGCAGTTTCGCCTCCATGCAGTCGTAGCCCCGGTCCAGGTGGTAGATGCGCTCGACCGCCGTCTGGCCCTCGGCCACCAAGCCGGCAATCACCAGGCAGGCCGATGCGCGCAGGTCGGTGGCCATCACCGTGGCGCCGGACAGGCGGGGCTGGCCTTCGATCACCGCCACCTTGCCGTCCACCTGGATCCGGGCGCCCAGGCGCAGCAGTTCATCGACATGCATGAAGCGGTTTTCGAAAATCGTCTCGGTCACCGTGGCCGTGCCTTGCGCGATGCAGTCGAGCGCCATGAACTGGGCCTGCATGTCGGTGGGAAAGCCCGGGTATTCGGTGGTGCGAAAGCCCTGCGCCTTGAGCTTCGCGCCGCCCGGGCTTTGCACGCGGATGCCGTCCGCGACCGCCTGCACATCGGCGCCGGCGGCGCGCAGCTTTTCGATCACCGCGTCCAGGTGGTCGGCGCGGCCATGGCGCAGCAGCACATCGCCGCCGGTGGCCGCCACGGCGCACAAAAAGGTGCCGGCCTCGATACGGTCGGCCACCACGCGGTGGCTGCAGCCGTGCAGCCGCTCCACGCCCTGGATGCGGATGCGGCTGCTGCCGTGGCCTTCGATCTGCGCCCCCATGGCGATCAGCATCTCGGCCAGGTCGGCGATCTCGGGCTCCTGGGCCGCGTTCTCCAGCACCGTCTCGCCCTCGGCCAGCGTGGCGGCCATCAGGAAGTTTTCCGTGCCGGTGACGGTGATCATGTCGGTGGCGATATGGGCGCCCTTCAGGCGCCTGCGGCCTGCGGACAGCCTGGCGATCATGTCGCCATGCTCGACCACGATGTCCGCCCCCATGGCGGTCAGGCCCTTGATATGCTGGTCCACCGGGCGCGAGCCGATCGCGCAGCCGCCGGGCAGCGACACCTTGGCCGCGCCCCGGCGCGCCAGCAGCGGGCCCAGGGCCAGCACCGAGGCGCGCATGGTTTTGACCAACTCGTAGGGGGCTTCGGGGGTATGGAGCGCGCCGGCATCGATGCGCAGCGGGCCGTCGTCCGAGCGCTCGACCCCCACGCCCATGTGGCGCAGCAGGCGCAGCATGGTGCTCACATCCTGCAACCGGGGCATGTTCAGCAGGGTCACCGGCTCGGCGCTGAGCAGCGCAGCGCACAGTTGCGGCAGGGCCGCATTCTTGGCGCCGGAAACCGGCACCTCGCCATGCAGGCGGCGCCCGCCACGGATCAGGAGCCGGTCCATGCCGCGCCCCCGCAAACCGGCAGGACTGCGCCGCCGGCGCATGTCCTGCTTGCGCCACCGGCCGGCAACGGGCGGCCGATCATGGCTGCTGCCCCTGGACGGCCCATTCCGCCGGGGTATAGGTCTTCATCGACAGCGCATGCACTTCGTCGGTCTGCATGCTCGTGCCCAGCGTGGCGTAGACGCGCTGGTGGCGCGCGATGGCGCGCAGGCCCTCGAACTCGGGCGAGACGATGCTGGCATACCAGTGGCGGCCATCGCCGGTGAGCGTGATGTGCGTGCAGGCCAGGCCTGCGGTGATGCGCTGGCGCAGTTCTTCAGCGGTCATGGTGGTGGTGGGCGATGGGTCAGTGGCGGATTTTGTAGCCGGTGCGCAGCAACTGCATGGCCAATGCAGCCACGGCCAGCCAGGCTGCGCCGACGATGGCCAGACTGAGCCAGGGCGAAACGTCGCTCTGGCCAAAAAAGCCGTAACGAAAGCCGTCGATCATGTAGAAAAACGGGTTCAGGTGGCTGACCGTCTGCCAAAACGGCGGCAGCGACTGTATCGAATAGAACACGCCCGACAAAAAGGTCATCGGCATGATGATGAAGTTCTGGAACGCCGCCATCTGGTCGAACTTGTCCGCCCACAGGCCGGCGATCAGCCCCAGGGTGGCCAGCAGCGCCGCCCCGAGCAACGCAAAAGCGACGATCCACAGCGGCGCGGCGAATTCGGGAACCGCAAACGCCAGCGTGACGATGAACACCCCCAGCCCGACCACCAGCCCGCGCACGATCGACGAGCCCACATAGGCCACGAACCAGGCCCGGTGCGACAGCGGCGTGAGCAGCAAGAACACCAGGCTGCCCATGATCTTGCTCTGGACGAGGCTCGACGAACTATTGGCAAAAGCGTTTTGCAGCACGCTCATCATCACCAGGCCGGGCACCAGGAAGGCGGTGTAGCTGATGCGCTGGTAGACCTTCACATGATCTTCCAGCACATGGCCAAAGATCAGCAGGTACAGCACGGCGGTCAGCACCGGCGCGGCCACGGTCTGGAAGCTGACCTTCCAAAAGCGCAGCACTTCCTTGCAGAAAAGGGTTTGCCAGCCGGTCATTGCGGCGCTCCCGTGCCGGCCAGGTTGGATTGGGAGTGGCCGGCCATCACCTGCAGGAACACATCTTCCAGGTCCGGGCGGCGGATCTCCAGGTCTTGCAGCGCCACCCCCGCCAGGCGCAGCGCCGCCAGATGGCTTTCGATGTCGGCCGCATCCTGCGCGGGCAACTGCACGACGCGCCCGGTCACCCGCGCCAGGCGGGCCAGCGCCGGCGGCAACGCGATGTCGGTCTTGAATTGCAGCATGCTGCCCGAGGCCGCCGTGAGCAATTGCGAAGTGCTGTCCAACGCCACCACCTGCCCGGCCTTGAGCATGGCGATGCGGCCGCACAGGGCTTCGGCCTCTTCCAGGTAATGGGTGGTCAGCAGCACGGTATGCCCTTGCCGGTTCAGCCGGGCGATGAACTGCCACAGCGTCTGGCGCAGTTCCACATCGACGCCGGCCGTAGGCTCGTCGAGCACGATGATGGGCGGCTTGTGCACCAGGGCCTGGGCCACCAGCACGCGCCGCTTCATGCCGCCGGACAACTGCCGCATATTGGCGTCGGCCCGGTCGGCCAGGCCCAGGCTGGCCAGCAGTTCGTCGATCCAGGCCTCGTTGTTCTTGACGCCAAAGTACCCCGACTGTATGCGCAGCGATTCGCGCACATTGAAGAACGGGTCGAACACCAGTTCCTGCGGCACCACGCCCAGCCGGCGCCGGGCCTCGGCGAAGTCGGCCTGCACATCCAGGCCCTGCACCAGCACCCGGCCACTGCTGGCGCGCGCCAGCCCTGCCAGAATGCTGATGAGGGTGGTTTTGCCGGCCCCGTTCGGGCCCAGCAATCCGAAGAATTCGCCTTGCCCTATGTCCAGGCTGACCTGGCTCAGTGCCTGAAAAGGCCCTTTGGGCGTGGCAAAGGTTTTGGAGACGCCTTGAAATGAAACTGCGGGCATGAAGCCTGCCATTCTAAAGCCATGGCCCACCGGCCGCTGCGCGCCGGGCCCATTCGACCCGGGGCCCCGGCTGCGCCGCGTCAATACACCGGCTGGTGCCGCTCGATGACCTGCCGCAGTGGCGCATCCACCGCAAACCCGGCCCCATGCCGCTGCGCCAGTTCTTGCGCGCGGCGCAGGAAAGGCTCGATGCCGGTGCCGTAGATGAATTGCATGGCCCCGCCGGTCCAGGCCGGAAAACCGATGCCGAAGATCGAGCCGATGTTGGCGTCGGACACGCTGGTGAGCACGCCTTCGGCCAGGCAGCGCGCGGTCTCGATGGCCTGGCGGTAGAGCAGGCGGTCTTGAATCTCCGGCACGCTCCAGGCCAGGCCCGGTTTCTCGAACAAACGGCGCAACTCGGGCCACAACTGCTTTTTCGCGCCTGCGGGGTAGTCGTAGAAGCCGCCGCCACCGGCGCGGCCGGGGCGCCGCAGTTCCTTGACCATGCGTTCGACCAACGACTCGCCGGGCGTGGCGCTGTAGCCCGTGCCTGCGGCGGCGTGGTCGGCGCGGGTCTGTTCGAGAACATGGACGCTGAGCGTGAGCGCGGTTTCGTCGAGCAGGGCCAGCGGGCCTACCGGCAGGCCGGCTTGCAGCGCGGCGTTTTCGATCACCGGGGCGGGCAGGCCCTCGCCGAGCATGGCCGCGCCTTCCATGACCATCGTGCCGAAGGTGCGGCTGGTGTAGAAGCCGCGCGCGTCGTTGACCACGATCGGCACCTTGCCCAGGGCCTGCACATAGTCGAACGCGCGCGCCACGGTGTCGTCGTCGGTGGCCTGGCCGCGGATGATTTCGACCAGTTTCATCTTGTCCACCGGGCTGAAGAAGTGGATGCCGATGAACTTCCCGGGCCGGGCGCTGGCCTGGGCCAGGCCGGTGATCGGCAGGGTCGAGGTGTTGCTGGCGAAAAAACCGCCGGGTGCGAGCTGCGGCTCGGCCGCGCGCGTGACCTGGGCCTTGAGCGCGCGGTTCTCGAACACGGCTTCGATGATCAGTTCGCAGCCGGCCAGGTCGCCCACATCGGCCGTGGTGGTGATGCGCGCCAGCAGGGCCTGCTGTGCCTGCGGCGTCATGCGGCCCTGGCCGACACGCGCCTGCGCGAGCCGGGCGCTGTAGGCTTTGCCGGCGTCGGCCTTTTCCAGGCTCAGGTCTTGCAAGACGGTGGCAATGCCACGGCTGGCCTGGGCCCAGGCGATGCCCGCGCCCATCATGCCGGCGCCAAGGATGCCGACCTTGGCGGGCTGGAAGCGCGGGCTGCCTGCGGGGCGCGACTTGCCGCTGCGGATCGCGTTCAGGTCGAAGAAGAAAGTGTTGATCATGTTGCGCGCCACAGGCCCGGTCATCAGCCGGGCCAGATAGCGGCTTTCGATGCGCAGCGCCGTGTCGTAGTCCACCAGGGCGCCTTCGACCATCGCGGCCAGCACGGCCTCGGGCGCGGGGTGGCGGCCGCGCGTGGTCTTTTTCAACTGCGCCGGCGCCACGGCCAGCGCGTTGGCCAGCGCCGGGCTGGCGGGGCTGCCGCCGGGCATTGCGTAGTTCTCCAAAGGCGGCGGGCGCATCGGCCGGGGTCAGGCGCATCGTCGCCTTCAGGTCGGCCCCGGCAAAGAAGCTGGATTTGGCCGATGCCAGCACCAGGCCCTTGAGCGCGGCGCCCAGGCGATCACGGTCGGCCAGCACCAAGGCCGTGACCTGGCCCAGTTCTTCCTGCCACTGGCGGCACATGGTGTTGACGCTGGAGCCGGCCTGGTCGAAGGTGATTTGCGCGACTTGGCCGCCGGCGGCGGCGATCAGTTCGTAGCGTATGGTTTGCATGTCTTTTTGTCTCCGGTTCACAGGCGTTCGACGATGGTGGCAATGCCCATGCCGCCACCCACGCACAGGGTGACCAGGCCGTAGCGTTGGCTGCGGCGGTGCAACTCGTCGATCAGGGTGCCCAGCAGCATCGCGCCGGTGGCGCCCAGCGGGTGGCCCATGGCGATCGCGCCGCCGTTCACGTTGAGCTTGTCGTGCGGCACGCCCAACTCGCGCATGAAGCGCATGGGCACGGCGGCAAAGGCTTCGTTGACCTCGAACAGGTCGATCTGCGCCAGCGTCATGCCGGCGCGCGCCAGCACCTTGCGCGTGGCCGGCATCGGGCCGGTGAGCATGATGCTGGGGTCGGCGCCGCTGAGCGCCGTAGCGACGATGCGCGCGCGCGGCGTCAGGCCATGCGCCTTGGCGGCAGCCTCGTTGCCGATCAGCACGGCGGCCGCACCATCGACGATGCCCGAGGAGTTGCCCGCGTGGTGCACATGCGCGATGCGCTCGACCTGCGGGTAGCGTTGCAGCGCCACGGCGTCAAAACCCATGCCGCCCAGGGTCTCGAACGAGGGTTTGAGCGCGGCCAGACCTTCAAGCGTGGTCTGGGGCTTGATGAATTCGTCTTCGTCCAGGATGGTCTGGCCCAGGAAGTCGCGCACCGGCACCACCGAATGCGCGAAATACCCGGCCGCGCGCGCGGCGCTGGCGCGGCGCTGCGACTCGAGCGCAAAGGCATCGACATCGGCGCGGCGCAAGCCGTCGAGCGTGGCGATCAGATCGGCGCCGATGCCCTGGGGCACGAACAGCGTGGCCAGGTTGGTCTCGGGGTCCTGCGCCCAGGCGCCGCCGTCCGAGCCTAGCGGCACGCGGCTCATGCTTTCCACGCCACCGGCCACCACCAGGTCTTCCCAGCCCGAGCGCACTTTTTGCGCGGCCAGATTCACGGCTTCCAGGCCCGATGCGCAAAAGCGGTTGATCTGCACGCCGGCGCAGCGAAAATCCCAGCCGGCCTTGAGCGCAGCCACCTTGGGCAGCACAGACCCTTGTTCGCCCACCGGCGAGACGATGCCCATGACCACATCGTCGACCGCCGCCGTATCGAAGCGCTGGCGCGCCTGCAGCGCGTGCAACAGACCCGCGAGCAGATCGATGGGTTTGACTTCGTGCAGGCGACCGTCCTTCTTGCCCTTGCCGCGCGGGGTGCGCAGGGCGTCGAACACATAGGCTTGCGTCATCGCTTCGTCTCCTTTTGAGCCGCTATGGTACCCATACCCACCGCCGCTGTCCGGCGCCCCCACCGGGACGCTGCGCTTTGCTCCGGTGCGCGCAGGCGTCGAATCAGCCGATCCGGTGCAGCGCCGGCACCGGCGGTCGTGCATCGAGGCACCATGGCGGCGGGCACCATGGCGACGGGCGGCGGGCGGCGGGCGGCGGGCGGCAACCGATCGCCGGTATCCTGTCGGGCTGGCGGCGCCCAAGCCGGGGCCGGCAGCGCCCCGCGTCCTCGCATGCAGCCGTGCAACCCGTGCAAACACCCAGGTCCCATGAATCTGCTCGCCTTCGACACCAGCACCGACACCCTTTCCATCGCCGTGCAGCATGGCGCAGATGTCTGGCAGCACACCGGCCCCGGCGGTGCGCGGGCCTCGGTCTTGCTGATTCCGCAGGTGCTCCGCCTGATGGCGCAAGCGGGACTGTCGTTCGACAGGCTCGACGCGCTGGTCTTTGGCCGTGGCCCCGGCTCGTTCACCGGCCTGCGCACCGCCTGCGCCGTGGCCCAAGGGCTGGCGTATGGCGCACGCGGGGGCCTGGGCCTGCCCGTGCTGCCCGTGGACACCCTGCTTGCCGTGGCCGAAGAAGCGCGCCAACGATACGGCTGCACCCGGGTGGTGGCGGTGCTCGATGCGCGCATGGACGAGGTCTACCATGCGCGCTGCGAGTGGCTGCCCGGCGACGACCGCTGGCGCGCCGAGCCCGACTTCGGCCTGGGCGCGCCCGAATCCGTGCAGCCGCCCGCCGGCTGGACCGTGGCCGGCAATGCGCGCGCGCGCTATGGCCAACGGCTGGCGCCCGCCGCCTGCCATGTGCTGGCGTTGCCCACGGCCCCGGCCCTGCTGCGCCTGGCGCCCGGCGTGATCGCGGACGGTGGCGGCGTGCCCGCCAGCGCCGCCCTGCCGCGCTATATCCGCGATAAAGTGGCGCACACCACGGCCGAACGGGCCGCCCTGCGGGCCGCCCACCAGGACGGCATATGACGATGGCGCATGGACAAAAGCATGAGCGCTCTGCCGACACCCCCTGCCAACGCCCGGCCAGCGCGCCGGCAAGCGCGTTTGGAAGTGCGCTTCGAAGCGCTCACGCTGGCGCGGCTCGATGCCGTGCTGGCCGTGGAACAGAGCGCCTACCCGAACCCCTGGACGCGCGGCAACTTCACCGACGCCATCGCCTCGGGCTACCAGGCCCAGGTGCTGATGGCAGGCGAGCATCTGCTGGGCTACTTCGTGGCCATGATGGGGGTCGACGAGGTGCATCTGCTGAACATCACCGTCGCCCCCGTATTCCAGCGCCAGGGCTGGGCCCGGGTGCTGCTCGACGCGCTGACCCTGTGGGCGCGCAGACGCGGCGCGCAGTGGCTCTGGCTGGAGGTGCGCGTGAGCAACCTGCGCGCCCAGCATGTCTACCGGGCACAAGGGTTTCGCTGCGTCGGCGAGCGCAAGCGCTACTACCCGGCAGCCCAGGGCGGCTGGCGCGAGGATGCGATGATCATGAGTCTGGCCCTGTGATCCACTTGTGATCCGCCTGTGATCCGCCTTCGATCCGCCCTCGCCCCTTCTTCGACCTTCCCTCGTCCCGACCCCCATCCGCCCGAGCGCCACCATCCTTCGCACCACCCACCACCACTTGCCCGTCCGTATGAGCCTTCACCTCGATGCGCGACAGCGCGCCATGCTGCAAGAAATGGGGATCACCGTCTGGGACCCGCCGCAGGCGGCTGCGGCTGCGCCCGGCGCCGCAACCGCTGCTGCATCCGCGCCGGCGCCGGCGCAGCCCCCCGCCGCCGCCACGCCGGTGGCGGAACGCCCCCGCGCCGGGCGCAGGACTTCCCCGGCGCCGGCACAGCACGGCGACGCAGCGGCCCCGCCTGCGGCAGGAGCCACCCCCGTGGCACTGACCTTCGGGGCGCTGAAACTGCACGCCGCGCAAGCGCTCTACCCCGCTGCGGACCCGGCGCAAACGCCTGCCGGCCTGGGCAGCGGCTGGCTGATCGTGGCCGAAAGCCTGACGCCCGCCGAACCCCTGGGCGGTGCTGCCGGACGGCTGCTGGACAACATGCTGCGCGCCATGCAATTGCACCGGCACCCGCGCGTGTTCCTGGCGGCGCTGGAGCGCCCGGGGCCTGGCCAGCTCGTGTCGCGTCACCGATCAGATGTCGTAGGCTGCGCGCAGCCATCGGAGCGCAGCGCAAGGCGCATCGCGCAGCCCATACCGAGCGTATTGGCAAGCGATGCAACGCCGCGATGCGCTCCGATGGCCAGCGCAGACC
>Ga0081606_1000362_pt1 | contig 16228 bp, 14 predicted proteins | sample EareggfetidaYelm_FD_71127 | JGI IMG/M metagenome (GOLD analysis project Ga0081606, IMG submission 71127) | Earthworm egg capsule microbial community from the University of Washington, USA - E. fetida Yelm (SPADES assembly) (version 2) | ecosystem: Host-associated > Annelida > Reproductive system... | reverse complement strand
CATTCCGAAGATAATGGCAAACTGATTCCATGAAATTAATTTTCCTCTGATGCTCGCCGGCGCTATTTCCGCAATGTACATCGGACAAAGCGCCGAAGCCAAACCCACCCCCACGCCGCCGATGATGCGATACACATTGAAGGCACAGAGTACGCCGAATGAGTTGTCATTCTTTGCAAAAAATATAAGATGGGGATAAGCTGCGCCAACGGAAGCCACGACGAACAAGAGAGAGGCAATGAGCAATGTTTTCTTTCTTCCCAGTGCGGCGGCAAAAAACCCGGCGACCATGCTGCCCATAATGCAACCGATTAAAACGCTTGATACCGTGAGTCCGTGATAGTAATCGGCATTGGCGCCAAAAATTTTTTCCATGAGAAAGAAAGTTTTCAGCGAAGCCTCAGCGCCCGAAATCACCGCCGTGTCATAGCCAAAGAGCAGTCCCCCTAAAGTCGCCACAAGGGTTAACATAAAAACATAGTAAGGTTTTCCTGCGCTTTCTATGGCGGTTGCGGCGTTCGCGGCGGGCGGGATATAAGTCATAGGGGTTTTATTTTTGTTTTTATAAAAATACAGACGCCGTGATTTTAGTCTCAAACCGCGGCGTCTGCGTATTTCAACGTTAAATGAATTTGTTCAGCAAGTTTTCAAAATATTCTTGCTTGCCGCTGATAACGGCCGGTTCGCCGTTTTTCAAGGCAAGATCATGGAGGTCGCTCAAACCTAATTTTCCTTGCGCAAAGAGTTCGCCTTCGCCGCTGTCGAAAGAGGCGTAGCGTTTGGAGCGAAGTCGCGTAAACTCTCCGTCTTGCAAAATGGCGTGGGCAGTGAGGAGGGCGCGTGCGAAGCAATCCATTCCGCCGATGTGGGCATAGAAAATATCTTCCATGTCGGTAGAGTTTCTTCTGGTCTTGGCGTCAAAGTTTATGCCGCCGGAGGTAAATCCGTCGGAGCTTAAAAACACGAGCATCGCTTCGGTGAGTTCGTAAAGATTGTTGGGGAATTGGTCGGTGTCCCATCCGTTTTGATAATCGCCGCGGTTGGCGTCCATGCTGCCGAGCGCTCCCGCATTGGCGGCCACTTGCAACTCATGTTGAAAAGTATGCAGCGCCAAGGTGGCGTGATTGACTTCGATGTTCAATTTAAAATCTTTCATCAAGTCAAATTCCCGCAAAAAAGAAATCACGGTAGCCGAATCAAAATCATACTGATGTTTAGAAGGCTCCATGGGTTTGGGTTCGATCAAGAAAGTGCCTTTGAAGCCGGCTTTTCTTCCATAGTCGCGGGCGGCATGGAGAAAGCGAGCTAAATTTTCCTGCTCTTTTTTCATGTGGGTATTGAGCAACGACATATAGCCCTCGCGTCCTCCCCAAAATACATAATTGGCGCCGTCCAGGGCAATGACCGCATCCAAGGCGTTTTTCACTTGCGCTCCCGCGTGGCACACTACGTTGAAATCGGGATTGGTGGCGGCGCCGTTCATATAGCGTTTATGGCTGAATAAATTAGCCGTTCCCCAAAGCAACTTCACGCCTGTTTCTTTCTGTTTTTGTTTGGCATAGTCGACTATTTTCTCCAAACGTTTTTCCGACTCTTTCAGGTCGGGGGCTTCTTCCGCCAAGTCGTAGTCGTGGAAACAATAGAAGGGGGCTCCGATTTTTGTGATGAACTCAAAGGCGGCGTCCATTTTATGGTATGCGCGTTGCATGGCGTCATTGCTTTTATTCCACGCATAATCTTTTGTAGCCCCGCCAAAGGGGTCGCCGCCGGTGCCGCAGAAGGTGTGCCAATAGGCCACGGCAAAACGAAAATGTTCTTTCATGGTTTTTTCTCCCACTTTTCGCTCGGCGTCGTAATGCTTAAATGCCAAGGGGTTGTCGGAGTCCTTCCCTTCAAATTTTACTTTTCCCAAGCCGGGAAAAAATTCAGTTGCTGCCATTATTTTTTATTTAAGTTGCTTTGTTAATAAGAGTTTCCAATCCGAAAACAGACTGCGGTATATCTTTTGTTTTGCTTTATCGGCCTTATAGGTTTTCACGCATTTTAATCCCGCAAAAATTTCTTTGGCTTTATTGACGCCGGCCATTCCCATGGCGGCGCCGCGCGCGGCGCCTTGAGAACAATCGGTGTTGTATAATTCCAACGGCACGCCTGTCACATGGACGAAGGCATCGCAAAACAATTCGCTTAAAAATAAGTTGGCATGACCTGCGCGAATTACTTTTGGATGAAGTCCGGTCTCCTGCAAAATTTCAAAACCGTAAGCGAGCGAATAAACAATGCCCTCTTGAGCCGCGCGGGAAATATGCCCTATAGAATGGCGATTGAAATCGAGATGATGAATGCCGGCGCCGATCATTTTATTGTTCAACATTCTTTCGGCGCCGTTTCCAAAAGGCAAGATTTGCAATCCGTCGGCGCCGGGGCGGGTTGCTTTTGCCGCCTCGTTCAATTGTTCGTAGGATAAATTTCCCGCTATGCGCTTCACCCAACTGTTCATGCTTCCGGTTCCGTTGATGCAGAGCAACTTGCCGCAACTCTCATTTTTGGGAGTATAATTTACGTGAGCAAAGGTGTTGATGCGCGATTTTTTATCCGCCAAAATCTTTTTTGAGACGCCGTAGATTACGCCGCTGGTTCCCGCAATGGCGGCCACTTCGCCCGCCTGCAACACATTTAACGAAAGGGCATTCACAGGCTGATCGCCGGCGCGGAAAAAGAGCGGCGTGCCTTTTGGAATCCCCGTCTCTTCCGAGGCCCTGCCGTTCACTCGCCCCTGCTCGCCAAAAGTGGGAACAAGGTCAGGAATCAGGCTCTCTTTTATTTCATAATAATCAAGAAGTTTTTTAGAAATCGTTTGCGTTTTGAAGTCCCAAAAAATACCTTCCGAGAGGCCGGAGACAGTGGTGGACATTTCGCCCGACAATTTGTAAGCAATGTAATCGCCGGGCAACATGATCTTATGAATCTTGGCAAAAATATTTTTTTCGTTTTTTTGAATCCACCGCAATTTTGAAGCGGTGAAATTACCGGGGCTGTTGAGCAGGTTGTTTAAACAATAGCGTCCCAATTTTTTTTGAGCCTCGTCGCCAATAGCCACGGCGCGGCTGTCGCACCATATAATAGAGGGTCTCAGCGCTTTTCCGTCCGCATCAAGCGCTACAAGTCCGTGCATTTGATAAGAAATCCCAATGCCTTTAATGTCTTCTGGTTTAATGGAAGCCGTGTTTTGCAACTTATGTATGGCCGCTATGGCATGACTCCACCAAAGATTGGGGTCTTGTTCAGCCCAGCCCGGCTTGGGCGAAAGGATGGGCGTTTCCCCCTCCGAAGAGGCGGCAGAACCAATAACGGAACCGGTGTTTAGGTCAAGCGCCGATACTTTCACGGACGACGTGCCTATGTCTATTCCAAGTAAGAAAGAGCCTTGCATAGGGTAACGGGTAGATTTGATTTTTTTTATAAAAGTAGATAAACTCGTTTAACTAAGCAAAATTTTTTTAGGCTAATCTTTTTTCAGGCGCGGAGGCTTGTCCTGCAACGCGAATTATAAGGACTGATGATTAATGATTGTGAAGCCCTGAATGGGGTAGGGGGCAGGCTCCTGTTTTGCGTTGAAAACTTTTTTGGTTTTAGCTTGCTTACTTGTGTCTCAAATGTGTTAATTTTGTGTCCATAACGAAACAATATGGCAGAAGTCAAAAGAATTCAAGTGTCTTTCACAGAACAGCAATGGAAACTTCTTAATCATTTTAAGGGAGAATTAGGCGAGAGCGACGCCGAGGTTATAAGGACTATCGTCATGTCTTGGTTAGCAGAGAAAAGTTTTATTACAGACACGGTAAAAACCAAAATAAGAAATGGAACCAAAAAATAAATCGGTTGCTCTCGAACCGACGGCTGATTTGCTTTCAGAGGTGATGGACGGGGAAAGAAGATTTGCTTTTGCGTCGGGCGATTGTCTTGAGGTGTTAAGGCAAATGCCCGATGAAAGCATGGACTGCGCAATTACTTCTCCGCCCTATTGGAAGATGAGGGAATATGAGGTGCTTGAAAAACATAACCATACTTTAATTGGCGATGAAGATGACCCGAAGGATTATGTAAAAAATTTGGTCGCTATTTTTAATGAAGTGAGGAGAGTGTTAAAATCAGACGGTTCTTTGTGGCTGAATATCGGAGATAAATTTCAGAATAAGAATTTAATGGGGATGCCTTGGCGCGTGGCTCTTGCCATGCAGGACGAGGGTTGGGTTTTAAGGAGCGACATTATTTGGGATCAAATGAAGGGAACGCAAAGCGCGAAAGACCGAATGAGAGATGTGTATGAACACATATTTCATTTTGTCAAAACGCGCAAATATTATTTTGACGCCGCCTCCATAAAAATTAAGCCCTCAAAGAATGCCCTGGTAACAGACACTAAAACGATTTCTGCCACCGGCGTCAGCGGCGTAAAATACAGAGAGTATATTTTAAGTTCGGATTGCTTGAATGAGGAGGAAAAAAAGAATGCGAGCAAGGCTCTCGACGACGTTTTAGCCATGGTGCGAAGCGGCGAACTCGTGGATTTTAGAATGACCATTCGGGGGCAGCAAAGAACGTATCACAGCGAAAGCACAAAAATTAGCGGAAGGGCAAAAGAATTGGCAGACAAAGGATATTTTTTTATTATGATGAAAGCCGAGGGTTTTTTGCCTTCCGACATCTGGCGAATTGTCCCGGAGGATAAATGGCGCAAAGACTCGCATTGCGCGGTATTCCCGGAGGAGTTGCTTTTTACCCCGATTAAATCGACCAGCCGCCCCGACGGAATCGTGCTTGACCCTTTTAGCGGAACCGGAAGCACGGTTGCCGCCGCTTTAAAATTGGGGCGAAAAGGAATAGGAATTGATTTGAGCGAAAATTATATCGCTATTTCAGAAAGCAGAATTAAGAGCAGCTTCAATGGAAGCGGGGGACTATTTTTTTGAAACTTTCCTTTCAATATTCTCAATAAATTTTTCTACGCTTGGATATTCTTCTTCAAGCGCGCCCCCCAGAATTTTATTGATTCCCTCAAGGTTTGTGCTTAACCGCTCAACAAATTTGAAATCCCATCTGTCCTTTGACCAAGCCAAACCAAACGTACAAAAATGAATAGGGTCTTTTAAGTCAGTTTCTCTTATTCCGCTTGTGTCTGTTGCTCTTTTGATATACTGCATTCCGACGTCTTGAAAAACGAAAATAATTTTGTGTTTCCAGCGCTCTATAATTTTCCCTTTCTTGAAAACTTGTTGCATCATTGTTTTCACAAATTCATTAGCCCAATTTATTCCGTACGGGTAATTGTCTTTGGAAAAATTTCTCTTTTTCTTAAATTCAAGAACGGCGTCCCAAGGGGTTCCGGTGGTTCCGGCGGCTTGGAACTCTACGCATAGAAAATCTTTTATTTTTCCGGTTTTCTTGTCTCGGTTAATGGCAACATAGTCCACGGAGCCGCCCACCCCAATGCTTACTTCTGTTATCCATTCTATGCTGTCCCATCGGCTTAAATATTCTTTTTGAATTGTCTTAAAAATAACGGGAGCGTTAAAACGATGAGGGCAAATAATTACGGGCAGGTACTCGTCCGAAAAACCCTTGTATCCCACGCTGCAAGTACCAACCTTTATGTGCGGCCGGCTCTTTCTTGGTTTTTTACATTCCTCGTCGAGGAATGGGCAGTATTGTTCAGACAGAGCATTTTTTGCCTTGTCTGAATGGTCGCAAAACGGATGCCCAAATATTTCTGTCGGATATTTCTTTACGGAAGGCTTTTTCATGTGGCGAATATATGGAGTTTCGGGCGCTGAATAAATCCATGGGGTATTTCAAATCTTCCCGGGGTTTGCCAAATAACTCACGCCGCAGAGGAAATTCCTTTTTCTCTGAAACTTGCAGGATGCCTGCGAAACAAGGCATGGACGCCGCGGATGAACTCGGTTTCCAATGGCGAGAGCCTACCCCGCCACCACCGAAGTCCATTTGTCTTCTGTTAAATATTCTTGCGCGGCGGTGCGAAGTTGCTCCGAGGTACAGTCTTTAATTTGAGCAATAAGAGCGGTGTAGTAATCATCGGGAAGGTTATTCTGTTGCAGCCATTTAAGTTTTTCGGTTACGGCAAAGGGATTGGCCAACTGCAGTTGCAAGGCGCCGAGGCAGTGATTTTTGGCTGTTTCCAACTCATCGTGGCCGATAAGTTCTTCCCGCAATTTCTTCTGCTCTTTTTTAATTTCTTGCAAGGCTTCTTCTGCGTCTTTTTTATTGACGCTGGCGCCAATGGTTAACACGGCGTCGTTTTTGAAAACGGATAAATGAGAGTAAATGCCGTAGGTCAGCCCTTTCTCCTCTCTGATATTGGTCATCAATCGCGAACCAAAATAGCCGCCCAAAATATGATTGAGCAACGACAGCGTCGGATAGTCGGGATGATGGCTTTGAATGGCGCGCCTTCCCATTCTAATGGAGGACTGCATGCTTTTTTCATTCAAAATATTTTCTGCCTTTTGCGCCGGCGTTATCGGAAAATTGACCGACGATTTTTCTTTTAACGCGGGAAGCGTACGCGCTTGTTTTTGCAAAAAAGACATATCCTTATCGCTCGCCGGACCCGATACAAAAATGACCGCGGGCGCAAAATGCTTTCGGTGATGCGATTTCAAATCTTCGCAAGAGAGTTTCTGTACGTCGGCTTCGGTGATGCAACTTCCGTAGGGATGATTGGGTCCGTAAATATTTTTCCGAAGCGCCCGCGAAGCAATGAAATCATTCTTCTGCTCATTCACTTTGAGTTGCTGCAGGTAGATTTGTCTCTCTGACTCCAATTCTTCTTCCGGGAAATTGGCGTCGCGGATTATTTCGCAACATAATTCCGTTGCTCTTTTAAAAAATTTATTGAGCGTAAATAAAATCAGGGAGGCTGTGTCGGCGTCGGCGCTGATTTCAAGAAAAGCGCCCATGCTGTCCGTCATATTCGCTATTTCATGAGCCGTATGAGAAGCAGTTCCTTTTTCCAAGAGATGGGAAGTGAAACGGGCAACCGCTATTTTATCTTCATGATGCCTTCCTGCATTGAATACAAATTCAATTTTTGTGATAGGTTGCTCATGGCGATGATGAATAATGTCAAACCCTTCCATATGGAGAATGGCGGGTTTAGGCAAAATGCAAGAAAAGTCCCGAAGGAGCGCGGGGGGCGATTTCCTGTCAAGCATTATTCGACAAGGTTTTCTTTCTTCTTTTTAACTTTCTCGAAAGAGGCCATCACCGTGATTCGCAACGCTTCGGCCAGGGCATTGTCGCGCCTGTTGGTAGGCACCAGGTAGGCGACGTCGACCCCCCATTTTTCAAGGAAGCGAAAGCCCGTGCCGATTGTCAAATATTTGCGGTTTCCTTTATCTTTGGCTTCCAAAAAATACCCTAAGCGGCCGGAAAGGAAATCTTTGTACCAATATTCCGTGCCCATGGAAATAGTAAATTCCTGTATCTCTTCTTTAAACCCTCCCGGCGCATCCGTGAAGGAGGCAAACATTCCTCCGAGCAACGAGGAGCCTTTGGCGCTGGGGCGAGGGCTTGGCACCATGAGCTTATTGAGGTCAGAAGAAAAGGTAATGGTATTTTCCGGGTCAAGGTTTATTTTGTAAGCCGCCCCTAAGCGAAGATTGATGGGAATAAAGTCTTTGCTGTTGGCGTCCGAGTAAGTCATTTTTCCTCCGAGATTGCTGATGTTCGCGCCCAGCGACAATACGGAATTTACGCTTTCCAAGGGTCTGGTATAAAATGCGCCTAAATCTACGGCCACCGTGTTGGCGGGTTTCACGTCTGTCCCCGTCGTGTTGCCCGAGCCTATTAAGTTGGAGTGAATGAACCGCAAGGAGGCCCCTGCGCTTAAATATTCCGTCAATAGTCGGGAGTAGTTTGCGTCGATGGCAAATTCGCGCGGGTTAAAAGATCCTTGGTGCGTATTGTAAACGTCCCGAAATTGTATTTTCCCTAAATCAAAATATTTCACGGAGAGCGCCACGGCTTGCTTTCGGTCAATTTTGTAATAGCCCGTGAGATAAAAGAGGTACATATCGTTAATGATTTTGGCTAGCCACGGCGTGAATGATCCGGTGACGGCATAGTCCTTTTCATTGAACACAGTTTTCCCCGCGTTCCAATAAGCGGAATTGACGTCGGGGGAAGTAGCTGCTCCCACATCGCCATTTCCGGCGGCGCGGGCATCGGGCGTAATCATTAAGAACGGAACGGCGGTAGTAATCGCCCCTCCTTGCTGATCGATAAGGTTAACAGTCCTTGGGGCCGGTGTTTGCGAAAAGGCGTTAAACGCGGCGGCGAACAGGAAGAAAAAAATTGAAAATCGCATTAGTTTTGAAAATTGGTTTATTGTGTCAGTAATATATAGCAAGACGGGTCGATTGTTGGGTGCCGGCTGTGCCTGAAGAAAAACGCAGAGTAAGCCTTGCCACGTAGAATCCCGCCGCAATTTTTGTTCCGTTCACTGTCATGTCCCATTCGCTCGACACTATTCGATACTCATTTGTTGCTACGCTAAACGAAAGTTCTTTAATTCGCTGCCCAAAGGTAGAAAAAATTTCAATAACGCCATCCATATCCTCTCCAATTTGATTTCGGATAAAAGTAAATTGGATTTTGTCGGAAGCGGGATTGGGGAAGGCGTAAAACTCGCTTGCCGTCAATTCGGCTGAAGCATTGAAGACAATGCTTGCCGTGGCTTTGTTTCCGTAAGTGTCGGCGGCGTATAAAGTGATGGTATGTCTCCCCGGCGACAGATTTGACATTAAATAATCTATTCTTCCTTTCTTGTAGTCATTGTCGTCTGTGGCATAATAATTATCATAAAGGTCATATCCCGCGCCGTCAAAAACCATTCTCAATTTTGTGTCGGGGTTTAGGTTTGACAAATCAATGCCGTGTTCGTCGTTCAGCAGGGCAATAAACTTCCCGCCGGTTCCTATCGTTCCGCCGCTGACAAAAGTAGAATCGTTTATGTATAAACTAATCGTCGGCGGCGTATTGTCGGCGGGCGCTTGGGGGCTTATTTCTTTCACAGGCGGCTGCAGACTGAAACCCGAATAATCAATCAATTTATTATTTGAATAGAAGTACAGGCGAAGAGAATCGGGACGCCTCGCGGCGGGGACAGAGCTGTAGTTTTTGGACAATGCGGCGGGGGCGGAGCTGTAGTTTTTGGACAATAACATATTGAACTGAAACTGCCCGTTTCTTACCGTGACGGTTCCTTCTGCCAATCGGTTGGAGTATGCTTGGTAAGTAAACGGGACATTGTCATCTCCCTTTGTGGTGTGGGCAATGGGGCGGTCAAGGACTATATAACGCAATTTGCCCGTGTAGTCGGGAAGAGGGGCGCCCTTGTCGGTCACTTGTCCTTTCACGGTGATAGGAATCAAGGCTTGAATATTATTTGCATCTTTGGAACCGGCTGCCGTGGACGTAAGATTTGAAATTGTAATCTTTCGATTGGGGAAAGGGAGCGTGAGTCCCGGGTCGCCGAGATAAATATAGTTTCTTCCGTCCACCTTTTCCGTGCCTTTATTTTTGGCGTCCTTAAACAGCGCGCCCATGTTGCGGTATTTTCCGTCGGGAGAAAGTTCAAAGAGGGCTTCGTAAAAAGCCTTGTTCAGCTCATAGTTGCTGCTGGCCAAAACAGAGCGGACGCTGCTGATAAGGCCGATTGCCCCGGCCCCTTTAAGCAAGATCAATTTTTCTCCGCCTGAAATGGTGCCCGGCTTATCGTTGCACCCAAAGGAACAAGTAGCGGTTATAAAAAGAGGATAGCGCGGGCCGTTGCTCCTCGACTTAATCCAGGTATCATCCAAAATATTCTCGGCGGCCAGTTGTTGCTCCGCCCCATGCCCGGTGTAGTTCATGATTGCATACCCGTTATCCATCGCTTGTCCAAAGGCATTGTAGGCGTCCCGGGACGTTTGCCCGCCGCGGGTACGCGGTTGCGCAAAGTCATCGAGGAAAAGGCGCTTCACAATAAATTCTTTGCCCTTGGTTTCAATCTTCGAAGCCAATTGATCCGATTGCCACATGTGCAAGGGGCCTTGGCTGGCGTCGTCTCCGTCGTCGGCTATAAATAAAAAGGACGATCTCCATGCTCCGAATCGGTTGTCGCCCGCGTCATACTCGATTAATTTATCCACCGTGGCCTGCGCTTCGGCCGCCGTCTTTACGGGTATTCGCCCCAACCCCACGGCCACCATGTCGTGCACCTTGTCGTCTTCCGCCCACTCTCCCTGATTCTCCGCCACCATTCCCAAGTAATCGTCGGAAGCGTATGAAGCCAAATCCCAAAGCGACTCGCGCGACTCGTAAATGGGCACAAAATTATTATTTCCTTTTTGTATGTTTCGGTAGTCGTATGTTCCTTTTCCGAACAGCAACACGTTTTCAAGCCTGCCGTCGGAATATTTCGCACGAATGAAATCGCGCAAGGCAGTTACGTCTTGCTTCCCGCCTGAATATTCATTATAAATTTGTTCTACGGTAACCACGGCTGTTTTCACGTGGTTATACGAAGCCCTGTGAGCGGCGAGTCTTTGCGCCTGCGTCAAAAAATTATCATGCGTGATGATTAGATATTGAATCCCGCTCAACGAAGCCAAGTCCTGATTGGCCACCTGCTTCACAAATTTTGCAGTCCTTTCCTTATCGTCAAAATTTTCCCTGGAACTAAAAACCGCAAAGTGTTTCAACGCGGAGGTAGCCGTGCTGAAACTTCCCTTCGAACCTGACAGTATCAGGGTTTGCCGCACGGCATTAAAGGGGTCTGTGACATCCCATACCTCTGACCGATTGTTTACATTATTTATCGCAAATGTGGAAACGGGTTGCTGTGTGCTCTCTGGGCAAGTAAAAAACGTTTGGCTGTAATATTGCGCCAACGCGCGAACATAAGTAAACGAGAAAAAGTCTAAGTAACCCCTCGCCGCGCCTCCCGAACCTTCCCCCGGCTTGAAAACATACTTAATAGTTTGCTCCGAAGGCGCCGCGACGTCGCTGCTCTTGAGCGCCACGGAATCAAGCGCAATGCTCCCAATAGGTCGATGGTCTTTGTTTGAAACTTCCCGAAGCGTCTGCGTTTTAATCACGTGGTTGTTAAACGCCACATCAAAAAAGCAGTCGCTGGCGGGATAGGTGGCTATCACCCGACTGACAAATTTTAATTCCGTGTTTGGCACAATTCCCGGTAACGTATAGGTGCAGATAAGCCCGTTGTTTGCCGAATAGGCTTCGCCAAACCATTCACGGCCTGAAGACATAATATTGTTTTTGTCATTTTCGTAATAAATAAAATCGCTGTATCGCGAAACCGTCGGAAATGTTCCCTCCATGGAGGGCGCCGTCGGAATTCGCTTTCCCAGTCCCGTGCCTGCGGTTACAAAGTAAAAATTCAAGTCGGTATAAAAATTGTTTTCATACTCATAAAATTTACTTGCGGGATTATACCCAAAACGATCCGGGTTTTGTCCGTAAAAAAGAAGGTAGTCGGAATCGTTTAAAACGCCGTCTTCTTCGCCCGCCACGGTGATGGCTATTTCTTGCAATGCGTTGATTCGGGGGGCGCTGTTGGGTTGCGGCAACATTCCGAAACATCCGCCATAGAGTTTTAAATTCCTTGGGTTTACTTTTCCAATCTCCATTCCGGCCTCGCGCAACTGCCCCGCCGTGATTTTATAAACCCCTTCGAGTTCTACCGAAAATTTGAACCACTGCCCCGTCGAAAGCACCGACTGGGCCCGCGATTCGAGCGAAAGCAACACAAAAACAATTGTTAAAAACCTCATACTCTTTGTTTAAAGTTTAATAATGGGGCGCCGAGGTACATGATTATAATCCATGGCAACGCCCCCTGCCTCAATACACACAATAATAATACCGATAAAACCAAGAAGGTAAACTTTGCTTTATTATCTTTCCATGAGAAATTTTTAAACTTCAGCGACATAAGTCTGACGGGGGAAACAAGAAAATAGGAAAAAAGAATCGTAATTCCCGCCAAAATCGTGTGATTGTAAACCGGCACCCATTCGGGCAGGAAGCAAAGCGAGGTAATAAATAAGGCATTGGCCGGCGTGGGCAAGCCTTTAAAATCGGTTTGCTGACTTTCGTCCAAATTGAAAACGGCGAGCCGAATGGCCGAAAAAACCAAAAGACTCAGCGCCAAATAAGGAAGCCATGACATTCCTTCCGAATCGGCTTCGAGCATTTTATACATGCACAAACTCGGCAACGCTCCAAAAGTAACCACGTCGGCGAGCGAATCCAATTCCCTCCCCAACGGCGACGAAACCTTGAGCAGTCGCGCCGCATTGCCGTCCAAAAAATCAAAAAGACAGCCTGCCCAAACAAAATACGCCGCATATGCCATCGGGCTGTCGTTCATCAAAGCCGCAATGCCTGCGCCTCCGCACAACAAGTTGGCGCACGTAAGGGCATTGGGAATATGGCTTTTTATCTTCATTCGATTTTTGGTTTTTATTTCAAAGCGCAATAAAGGTTGGTTTTCTTCTCTGTGCCTATATCCGTGGTTCCCCCGTGTCCTGTATATACTTTCACGTCGTCGGGCAAGGTGAATAACTTTTGATGAATACTGTCAATTAATGTGTCAAAATCGCCTCCGGGCAAATCGGCGCGTCCGATGCTTCGCTGAAACAGCACATCCCCGCTCACAAGGACTCTCTCTTTTTCATTATAAAAGGCAACGTGTCCGGGCGAATGACCGGGGACAAACAACACCTCCCACTGCGACTTTCCCACCGTGATCACCTCGCCTTCTTCTAAAAAACTATCGGGGGAAATTTGTTGATAATGGTCGAAGCCGTAATTGAAAGCATAAGCCTTCGCGGCGAGGAGCGCGCTTTCTTCCTGCGCATGAATGCGAAACGGAACATTGTATCTTTGTTTCACAAAATAATTGCCCATCACGTGATCCACATGACAATGGGTATTAAGCAATAGCTTCACCTGCAAATCTTTCCGAAAAATATACGCTCCCAATTTCTTTTCTTCTTCCGCGTTGCAACAACCGGGGTCAATAATCATTGCTTCCTTATCGTCGTGTATGACATAAGTATTTTCGAGGAGAGGCCCAAAAGTGAAACAATAAACAGTCATTGCTTTTTGGTTTTTCGCAACAAAGATAATAATTCAAAGCGTTTTATCCACAATTTAACGGCTAATGATTAATGATTAATCCGAAACTTTTGGGGTTTAGGCAATAAGTACGCCTCATTTTTTCAACCTCATTTTGGCAGACACATCGCACTCGGCGAGGCGGCGCTCTTGCGGGCGTTAAGGGGACGTTCTTCAAGGGAGGCCGCTACAACCGCCGTTTTGGATTAGGATTATAGGATTTGGATACGCCGCAGGGGAGGCATAGGACACAGGGGCAGGCGTGGGGAATGGCGGATTATTAATCAATGTCGTTTACTTAAGGAATGCAGCCCAAGAAAAAAGCGACCCAAAAGGCTATTATAGAATGAATTACAAAGCGTTATAAAAATCCGCCAATCCTTAGATGACCTACGGTTTCGCCTGGGTAGGGAAAGAACGGGGAAGAGACAGGGGCAGTCAATATTCTTTACGAATTAAATTACGAATACCAAAAAAAACAAGCACTGCTCCCAATGGTCCCATGATGATCAGAGAGTAGTATGCGCTCCTCACTTGAACTAAGTCAAACAATCTCAAAAATCCTCTTGTATAGATAGTTTCAATGGTAATTACTACAAAAAATAAACCTATAATTACGACTAAAATATTAAATTTTTTTTCCATTTTTAATTAGTTATTCGCGATTCCTTTGGTATATCTGAGGTTAATCTTGTGCCTAAGTAAACGACATTGGATTATTAATCATAATTTCAGGATTTCAGTTTTTTTTTAAGTCTATTTAACATAATGTTGAATTTAATACACTCCCCATACACTATCTATGCTTTATCTATGCTCTATCTATACACCATCTATGCTTGGGCTATTGGGTTCTATGACAAAGATATGAAAAAATGGTCAATGAATTTCGGAAAAAAGGGGAGAAAACGGAAAAGAGGGGAGAAAACGGAAAAAAGGGTTTAATTGGGCGCTTTTCGGAAAAATCGGAAAAATGCGCGGGTTTCGGCAAAGACGGAAGCAGGGGGTTGGAAAAGGATGCCGAGGGGACGTATTTTTGTCTAAAGTTTTTTTATCACATTATTCACATTTTAAATTTTAAAAATTATGGCTCAGCAAAAGGGCGTTATCAAATTGGGAGGTACTTTGGGAGACCTCACTTTTTACAAGACTAAAGACGGGTATTTTGCCCGCGAAAAGGGGAGCATTTCGGGGGAACGAATAGCGAATGATCCGGCTTTTCAACGGACGCGGGAGAATGGGGCGGAGTTTGGAAGGGCAGGAAGGGCGGGGCGTGTGTTGAGAAGCGCGTTTAGGGGGGTGCTTCAAAATGCGTCTGACCGCGGGATGTCAAGCCGTTTGACGGCTCTCATGCTGAAGGTTATTCAGGCGGATGCGGTGAGTCCGCGGGGGTTGCGGAATGTGATAGACGGGGAGGCGGAGTTGTTGTTGGGTTTTGAGTTTAATGCGGAGGGGAAGCTGGGGGCGTCGTTGCATGTTCCGTTTACGTGTCGGATAGACCGCGGGGCAGGGACGCTGGAGGCGGTTATTCCTTCTTATATCCCGTCGGATATGATTTCTGCGCCGGGAGGAGCGACTCATTATAAGCTGGCGTCGGCAGGGGCGGCAGTAGATTTTGAGAATGAAACGTTTGTGTCGAACCGCGCGACTTCTCCTGTGTTGCCTTGGAACAGCGTGCCCGTCGCGGATTTGACGTTGTCGAATACGGCAGGAGCAGGAAGCCGACATCCGTTGTTTCTCGTCTTGGGGATTGAGTTTTACCAAGAAGTGAACCGACAAATGTATCCGCTGAAAAACGGGGCGCATAATGCGATGGCTTTGATAGGAGTAAACGGCTCTGGCAATAATGGTTAATGCCTCGTCGCGGAGGTCTTTGGGGAAAGCGTTTGTCGGGAATGGCAGACGCTTTTTTTATGGTTAATGGTTAATGCCTCTGCGCGGATGCCAAAGGACACGAGCGCCCCATTAACCATTCGCTACTTGCGCCCCGCGGCGGCAGGAGGCGAGGGGGATTTTCCTTCTCTCCTGCGGAAAAAAATAGTATATTGGCAAGCGGCTCTTTTTGAGCCTCCTAAAAGTTGCATTTGCGCCTTGAATCCGCCAATAAATAAACAAGGGTAAAAAGTTGCATTTGTGCCTTGAATCCGCCATTTGCCTGTATCGGGGGGGGTTATTTTAAATTAAATTTATTAATTTATTAATTTATTAACTTAATTGAGCTTTTTTTCGTTATTTAGCGCACCAAAAAACATGTACTATGAAAATAACACTATGCTGGGTTTTCTGTTTAATTACTTTTAAGACTTTTGCCCAACCTCCCCAATCCTCCCTGACGGCATCGAATATCGCTAATCCTGTTCTCGCCGAATCCCCGCTTTACGCAAGCACAACCGAAAATAAAGTATTGGGCTTTTCCGCCGCTAATTCAGGCTCGGTCGCTCAAACTATTGCGGGCATTACGGTTACCGGAATTGGCTCCGATCAAGTCTCCTCGGCGACTATTTCTTCTTTCGACGCGGTGGGGAGAGAGACCCGCCATTTTTCTGTTTCGACTGTGACGGCAACTAATTCAATCACATTCGGCAACGATGCCGGAAGCATTACAGTCCCTTCGGGCGAAACCCTGCAATTCTATTTGGTGATTGCGGTAAAATCCGGCATAAACTCCCAAGCGCCGGAAGCCCGTCCGACTATAAGCATCGGCGATATAACAAGCCCGCACGGAGTCGTATTGCAAAGCGAGGACATTATATCAAGAAGGTATTCTTTCCACAGCAACGCGACCGCAACAGAGGTAATCTATGCAGGGCGGGATGAGGCCATTGGCCTCAACGTATATAGCTCCCCGGCGAGCGTCAACCTTTTTGGGATAAAATTCAGCGATGTAAGAAACGACGCGACGGTTACGACTGTGCAGTCTCTCACATTTAGCATTGCCCGCCACGGGAACTTGGCAACCGTCGCGCTTTTTGACAACAACGGAGAGCAAGTGGGAGAGAATGTAACGGCGGCGAGCACGGAC
>Ga0081606_1000497_pt1 | contig 16246 bp, 23 predicted proteins | sample EareggfetidaYelm_FD_71127 | JGI IMG/M metagenome (GOLD analysis project Ga0081606, IMG submission 71127) | Earthworm egg capsule microbial community from the University of Washington, USA - E. fetida Yelm (SPADES assembly) (version 2) | ecosystem: Host-associated > Annelida > Reproductive system... | reverse complement strand
TCGTGATGACGATCGTGGGTCGAGGCGGATGCCCCGCGGGATACTCCCCTTCGCTGCCTGCGAGTCTATCGGATGCTTGTCAGCGTGAGAGACGGCCCGTCTCAGGAAAACACATTCGCCTGCTGCACCAGCGTAGAGAGCTCTCCTCTTCACCCCACTAAATGACAGGTTTCGACCAGGAAATCCGCGCAGCGTGCACTGGTGCCGGGAGTTCAGGTCGTACGATCAACAGATGGCCCTTGCCAAGATCATCCTGTACTACGTATTCACACCGCTGAGCGACCCCACGGCCGTTCGGTTGTGGCAGCGCGACCTCGCCGAGTCGCTCAACCTCCGAGGCCGAGTGCTCATCTCGCACGATGGAATCAACGGAACTCTCGGCGGCGATATCCGGGCGGTGAAGCGATACCTGCGGAAGACACGAGACTACCCCGCCTTCAAAAACCTCGACGTGAAATGGAGTGATGGTTCCGGACTGGATGAGGGCGGAGCATCCCTCGATTTTCCGAAGTTGAGCGTGAGGGTGCGCAACGAAATCGTGAGCTTCGGCGCGCCAGGAGAACTGCACGTCACCAGCGACGGCATCGTCGGCGGTGGAACCAGGCTCTCCCCCGATGCGCTGCACGACCTGATTGCTACCCGCGGAGACGAGGTCACGTTCTTCGATGGGCGTAACGCACTCGAGGCCGCCATCGGGCGGTTTCAGAACGCGGTCATTCCCGACGTGAACACCACCCGTGAGTTCGTTGCTGAGCTCGATTCCGGTGCCTACGACCACCTCAAACGCCACCCCGTCGTCACCTATTGCACCGGCGGCGTTCGCTGTGAGGTGCTCTCGAGCCTCATGCTCAACCGTGGGTTTACCGAGGTGTATCAGCTCGACGGCGGCATCGTGCGCTACGGCGAACGGTACGGTGATAGCGGCCTGTGGCAGGGGTCGCTCTATGTGTTCGACAAGCGCGGGTCGATCGACTTCTCACCTCACGCTGCGGTTATCGGTGAGTGCGTCGGGTGCGGTGGCCCCACCAAGCGAACAGGTAACTGCCGGGATGCCTCGTGCGACAACCAGCTTGTCGTCTGCGAGCGCTGCGACCACGCGCTGTGCGACCGCCACGCTGCAGAGCAGCTCAAACAGGTTGGGGTTGACGGGATGATGCAATGAACGAGTGTCGGTCAAGCTTGCTCTCTGTGACCGCAGAGCAACTCGCCCTCTATGACCGCGGCGGGATTCGAACCCGCGCCGCCGCCGTGAGAGGGGGTTCGGCTCTCCCGGAACTGCGTTGCGGACCCCTCGCTGGCCTGTGTTTCCGGGGGTTTCGAGTGCGTCGAGTGCATCCGACGAGTTCCTGACGTCAGCGTTCGTTGCCAGGATGTCGCCACGTTGCCGCCGTCAGGAGGCGGCTGTCCGTGGACAAACCACGTGTGCCTGACGCTTCACGAGGAAAGTGTCACGGCAGTCTCAGGTAGTGATCTCGACTGTCGACCGCACTTGCTGATAAACCGGCGTCCATAGATCGACCTCTACTTCAGGTGATTCGATGCTGACGATCAGGAAGTAGTCCACACCTTGCTCGCTTTGGTCGTCCTTGGCGCGATTCTTCCACCAGCCGGCAACAGGGTACACAGCGATGGCACCCTTACTTGCGAGAGCGGCCGCTGTCCCCGACCAGATATCAGTGTGGAGCGAGCCAGCGGCTTGCTGCTGATTGCTGCCGAACAGCCAGCCGCCTTCAGTATTGAGACTCGACGGCTTCTCCCCGTCGATGCGCGCCCGAGTATTGATGCGCTGGCGGAAGGACTCGACACTCTCTTCGGGTCGACGTGTCGCGAATCGGAGCCCGTGGGACGGGTAGATGTAACGGCCAGTCCATCCGCGACTGGAGGGGTTCGGCTCGACGAAGTACGAGAGCGTGACACGCATCCGTACCTGGGCCGCGCCGAGAGTTTCGAGCTGCTGGATGGGCCATGGGAGCTCATGCAAGTTCATCTCGCGGGTCTTACCCGCGTTGCTCATCCCCTGGCGCTCGTAGGGGTGGATCTGCGCTTCGGCGACGAGTGTGAGGGCATCGGCGGCACTGTATAGCGCCCGGTCGGCGTCAGGTACCCCCATGCCGTAGCGGCGCAGAAGGCTGGCGAGCGCAGTCTTGCTCGACCCGGCGTTGAAGCGAGTGCGCATCGCATCAGTCCATTCAGCGGAGTGAACGATCAGTGCTCGAACAGTTTCGGAACGCACGTCAGGATAGGCGGCATAGATGTCAGCAGCGAGGCCCGCGACGAAAGCCGTGGCTGCCGACGTATCCCGAGTAGTGGTGAAGAAGCCTTCTCCCGGGCTACGGAAGCGGGTGGTAAGGAGCGCGAGGTTCGGCGGCGTGTCCACTCCGGTCCTGTCGGGCGAGGCAGCAACGTTCCCGCCGTCCGCGACGACATCGGGCTTGAACGGCCACTTCTTACGATCGAACAGGACGGAGGTACGGCTAACCGGCGAGAGTTCGCCACGCGGCGCGACCGGCTGGTACCCGTCGAAGCCCGCGGGTGCACCTGACATGTCGTCGTGAGCGGAGTATGCGCCCACAGTGAGGGCATTCCATGACTGTGCGGGGTCCTCGACTGGTTCAAGATCGCTACGGCCGAGGTGATCGTCCGTGGCCACGACGTCTCGGATGTTCCCCGCCGAGACCACAAACAGCCTCGGCCGCCTCGGCTCTTCGCGATCGAGGTAGGTGAGCCTGGGGTCGGTGTCATCGATTGCGCGACCGAATACCAACGCGTCAACCGAGGCGGACCACGAGGTCGGCTTACCCGGTTCGGTAGCTGCAACCGCGTCCTCCTCGGTTGCGGAGTTCGGTCGAGGTGCGGTCACGGCGAGCATGAACGCGCGCGCGATCCACAGCCTGGATCTCGGGCTGGTCCACGGCGCGAGCGGTGACCGCACCGTACAGATCCCGGTCGTTGCTTCCACGGTCGGGGAGGAACTTCACGGATTCGAGACGATGCCGCAGCTCTACCGTGCCCGAGGCAAGTACAGCCCCGCGGAGATCGCCGTACAGCGCCAATCCGGCCATCTCGGTCCCGTGACCGTCAACTGGTCGGAGCTGCCAGCGCGGGTCAGCGACATGAAGGTCGGGGGCGGCTATCGAATCCGTCAGCAGCGGATGCTCATCCTGCACTCCCGTATCGAGGATGCACACGACGGGAGCGGCGTCCGCGGCCGGGCGGAGACGCTGCCGCAACTCCTCAACCCAGTCAGCCTGTTCTGAAGCGGGGAGTTCCGTAAGGAAGCTGGCTACGTTGTGGGGTTGGCGTAGTTCGGCGATGTCGTCCAGCGAACGGAATGCCTGAGCAAGCTGATCGGCCGTTGCATAGAGCAGCACAACCGTTCGGTCGCCGAAGCCCAGATAGTGTTCGCTGGTGCGGAGCCCTTGGGCGGCGACGAAAGCCGTGAAGCGCTGAAGTTCGTGGCCGTCCCGCCTCCGTAGCCACACTTCCCACCATCTCGCTTCCCGCGAGTCGGTTGGGAACGCTTCCTCCGCGTCTGTCCAGAGCTCCCGGATCGTTGCCCTGCGGATTGATTGAATGCCTTCCACCAGCGTCGCATTCCGCGCCTTGTCCGCACCAGCCGACTCGACGTACTGGGTCAGTCGCTTGAGGAAGTAATCCTTCTTTCCGTCAGGGATGTAGACAGTCGCAATCTGGACCGTGCTGTCAGCGGAGTCGTCCTCGCGCACGGCGACAAGCTCGGGCTGCTCACCGGGGCGCTGCACATCCAGACTTTCCAGCGCCAACTCCAGACCTGGGAAGGAGTGGAACGAGATATAGGTGCCTATGGCCTGGGGTGCGTCGGGCAGAGGTGCCAGCGCGCGCTCATACTCCTGGACAAGGGTCGAGCCGTGCCGACCTCGGTCACCGGAGAACCCTGGCCCGTCGCTGGCACCGCCCCCGATTGGGATCGTGAAGGGCTCAGAGCGGGGCCGCACGGGCACAACAATGTGCGGACGGTCACGTTCAGCCATGCCGCCTACACGCCTTGATCACGTTGACTGGTGGCACGAGGACGCTCAGTGAGCGCCGAGACTAGATCGTCCGTCAGTACCCGTTCTCGGCCGGCGAGAACCGTGCGCTTCGCTGCATTCTCCGCCGCAGTGGCAATCTCTGCGTGACTGAGCCCGCGAGCTGCCGTGACCACACGTGACCAACTCAAGTTGCTCGTCTGGAACAGCGCCAGTCGATTCTTGATCACCGCCCGAACACTCGCGTCGTCGGGGAGTGCGAAGTCCATGAGGGTGTCGAATCGGCGGTACAGGGCGTTGTCAAGCAGTTGCGGATGGTTGGTAGCAGCGACGATCAAGCTCTCCGATGTGTCCTCCTCAAGAAACTGGAGAAACGAATTCAGGACCCGACGAATTTCGCCGACGTCGTTTGGTGCCGCTCGGTCGCCCGCAAGCGCGTCCACCTCGTCAAACAGGTAGACACCCCGAGTTTCGACGAGAGCATCGAAGATCAGCCGCAGCTTTGCCGCGGTCTCCCCCATGAACTTCGTAATGATCGTGTCAAGGCGAATCGCGAATAGCGGTAACCCAAGTTCGCCCGCGAGTACGCGCGCTGTCGAAGTCTTGCCCGTGCCGGGCGGTCCGATCAGCAGCAGCCGCCGCGCCGGGCGGAGTCCGTGGCGAGCGAGGGTGTCGCGCTGATGTTGCTCGAGTAGGACGTGCTTCAGACGCGCCACTAGATCGTCAGACAGCACGAGATATCCGAGGCGCGCGTCCGGGTAGGTGACGGTCAGCAGCGACCCGAGTTCGCCCCTGGGTTGGGTAACGGGCACGACTGCCGCCACACGCGACGGGGCTACGCTGCGTTTGCGCAGGTCCTCTACGAGGTCGCGGAGATCTTGGGCGAATTTCGACTGACCCGACCGTGCAGCCTTCGCAGCGACTTGCATCGCGACCGCGTAGAACTGAGGGTCATCGCCGTCAGCATGGCTCTGCACTAGCGCTTTGAGCTGATCGTTGGTTGCCACGGGCCTGACCTCCTTCGACGCACGAGCACGGTCCTGACCAGTTCGGCAGGCTGTCACCCGAGTTTAGCTATTGGCAATTCCCAGCGCCCAGCACCACGCGACGCTCAGCGGCGACTTGATGCCAATTAGTAACGGACACGTCCGACAGCGCCGCGTCGGCTGACGCTCAGCCAGCGACCGCCGGATGACGAGAATCCCGCGCTGGCGGAACGCCCGCGGGCTCTCCCGCTCGGCCTCGGCCCGGATGTTCGGCACCGCATTCCAGTGCCACCGTCGCAAGTCCCGAGCCGGCGCGACCGCTGTCGAGTCTCGGCTACAGGCTCGGCCCAAAATGACGCTCCGGCCCCGGTCTACCGTCGTTCGTCGGCAGGGACCGGCCGAGCTGGGCGGCGCGCGCCTCGCGTGCGGCCTGGGCGCGCTCGGCGGCTTGCCGCTCGGCCTCGGCTCGGATAGTGATTTCGCAGACGAACTGCGCGGCCTCAGTCACGGGCAGCGCCTCGATCTGCGCGAGGTCGTGCCGGGCTGTGGCAGTAGGACCGGGGCGGACATGGGAAGCATCGAGTCATACGAGACAACCAAGGGCCGTCACTACCGGGCGCTGTACCGGCGACCCGACAAGAAGCAGACGCAGAAGCGGGGCTTCACGGCCAAGAAGGCCGCAGAGCTGTTCCTGACGACCACTGAGGTCGACATCGCGCAGGGCCGCTACCTCGACCCCTCGCGGACCAAGATGACCGTTGCCGAATGGCTCCAGAACTGGCTCGCGGCCAGGGGCGACCTCCGGGCGATGACCCGCAGCCGGGTCGAGAACATCATCGAGAAACACATCGTGCCCGAACTCGGCAACGTCCCGATCGGCAACCTCGCCCCCCTGCGCGTGCAGGAGTGGGCGGCGACAGCTTGAGCGGACAGGGAACGCGCGGCTCGCCCCCCTGCGCGTGCAGGAGTGGGTCTACGCCAGGCGGGCTTACCGAACAAGCGCGTCTCGCCCCCCTGCGCGTGCAGGAGTGGGGGGAGCAACCTGTGCGGGGTTCTTATCCCGCGCCTCGCCCCCCTGCGCGTGCAGGAGTGGGCCTCGGCGCTGCCCGGTGCGCCCGCAACCGTGCGGAAGATCGTCAACGTGCTCTCCGGGGCGCTGCGGTTCGCGGTCGAGGACGAGCGCCTGCCATCCAACCCCGCTACGACTCAAGCTCCCGAAGCCCACCAAGACGCGCAAGCGGTATCTGTCGCACGATCAAGTCGCCGCGATCGCCCAAGCGATCGACCAGGCGAAGGACGGCCGCGTGTACAGCTACGGCCTCGTCGTGCTCGTGCTGGCATACTGCGGGCTGCGGTGGGGCGAGCTGTCGGGACTGCGGATCAGCGACCTCGACCTCGACGCGAAGCACCCCCGGCTGACGGTCAAGCAGACCGTCGTGGCCGACAAGGGCTACCAGCGGATCGAACCGCCGAAGGACTACGAGCACCGGAGCATCCCGATCCCGGCGTTCCTCGTCGGGCTGCTGCGCGCGCAGATTATCGGTCGCAGCGCCGACGCCCCGGTGTTCTACGGCATCCGCACCAGCACCCGGCTTCGCAACCACGTCTACCGAGTCGGCTGGTTCGATAACGCGGCGGCGGCGGTCGGACTCAAGGGCCTCACCCCGCACGAACTGCGGCACATCTCTCGGTCAGGGAGGGGTTCATCTTGGGGCAGGCCTCACCCCGCACGAGCTGCGGCACACCGCCGCCTCGCTGGCCGTGAGTGCGGGAGCAAACCTCAAGGCGGTGCAGCGGATGCTCAGACACGCCTCGGCCGCGGTGACGCTCGACGTGTACGCCGACCTGTTCGATGACGACCTGGGCAGTGTTGCCACGGCGTTCAACCAGGCCGCGATGCAATCAGATGTTGCCAATCTGTTGCCAAAGGCCGCTGAGAGGCGATTCAGCGCCCGGCGGCAGGAACGCGAAAACCCCCGGGTGACCGGGGGCTCTCTCGTTGTGACCCCAGCGGGATTCGAACCCGCGCCGCCGCCGTGAGAGGGGGTTCGGCTCCCCCGGAACCGCGTTGCGGACCCCTCATCGGCCCGTGTTTACAGGGGTGCCGCGTGCGTAGAGTGCGTCGCGCAAGTCCTTGTCGTCAGCGTTCGTTGCCAGAATGTTGCCACGTTTCCGCCCCCTGGAGGCGGCAGATCAGGATGTCGGAGAGCACTTGTCAAGTGTGCCGAGTAGCAAGTTCACATTCCCGCGCCTGGCCCGCTCTCCCAGCTTGCGGGGTCGTGCCGGATGCCACAGCACCACTTCGCTGCGCTCGGATGTTGCACCCTCCGTCCCGACCCCGCGGACAGCAGGGAGCGGGTCCGGGGCGGGAGCAAACCGGGGAGGTAGAATGGAGGAACGACGAAGCGGAGGCGATCCCATGAGCGTAACGATTCCGAGCGCGATCCCGGCCGAGTCCTTGCGCGCCTGGTACGACGACGAGCCCCGCGTGAGCGATGTGGCCCTCTACGACATGACCGCCCAGGGCGCGACCACCCTGGGCTCCGTCCTGATCGAGCGGCAACTCGCCACCACCGACGAGCGCGAGCGCGAGTATTGGGCCGCGCGGGCGCGCCTGGTGAACCAGCAGCGCACGGCGCTGGACCCCGACGACCGGCTCGGGCTGATCGCCCAGCAGCAGGCGTGGCTCGATGAGATCGACGCCCTGACCGGCCAGGCGACCCGCCGGATCGCGTGACCGATCCCGTCGCCTCCGACGAGGCGCGGCTGCGGCAGGTGTTCGACGCCGCCGTGCGGCAGGCGATCTTCCCTCCGACCTCAACCGGCGACCGGCTCCTGGTACTGCTCGGCGGTCAACCCGCCGCCGGCAAGACGAGGGCGCAGGCGGCGATCCTCGCCGAGCACCCCGAGCTGGTGTCCATCACCGGGGACGACCTGCGCGCCTACCACCCCGGGTACCAGGATCTGGCGGTGAACGACCCGCTGGCGATGCCGGCCGCGACCGCGCCGACCTCCAACGGGCTCATCCGCCTCGCCCTGGATCACGCGATCCAGGGCAGCTACCCGGTACTGCTGGAAGGCACCTTCCGCGACCCCGCGATGGTCAGCGCCACAGCTACGAGGTTTGCGGAGGCCGGCTACCGGGTCGAGGTCGTCGCCGTCGCAACCCCAGCCCCGGTGTCGAGGCTGGCGGCCGAGGAGCGGTTCCTGCGTGCCCGGCGCGGGGAGGTCGGCCGCTGGACCCCGCCCGAAGCCCACGAGACGGCCCTGACCGGCTCGCCCAAGGTCGTCGCCGCGCTGGAGGCCCTGCCCGCCGTGTCGCTCATCCAGATCTACGCCCGCGACCGCCGCCTCTACGACAACCACCGGACGGAAGCGGACGCCTGGGAACACGAAGCCCGCGCCGCCGAGGTGCTGCGGGCCGAGCAAGCCCGGCAGCTCACCCCGGCCGAGGCGATCCGCTGGCTCACCGACTACGGCGTCGTGTTCGGCGCCGCCCACGCAAGGCGCGGCTACCTCAGTCCGACCACCGAACCCGCGTACCAGAAGCTCCAAGACGACGCCGCCCGCATGATTGAGCTGGCCGCCGCTGACGCAGACGGGCAGGCGCTGGAGGGACAGCAGACGCAACGCCGTATTGCACTCACGGTCGCGATTCCCGAGCCGATCCGTGGTCGCCTCGGGCAGGCGGTCCGGTGGCCGAGTCCACCGTCGCCCTCCATTACGCGCGACTCACCCTCGCGCGACGCCCCCGGCTACAAGCCGCCCAGCCCCGGCCTCTGAACGGTCCTCACCGCGATTCCACGAGCTGGACTTTCACCGTCGCGTGACCGCGAAGGTGCCGAACGCCAGCCCGATGCCGGGGTTTTGGGGCTATGCCTCCTCCTCCGGGGAGTCGTCGCGCGCCGCACCAGCCGTCCCAAGCACGGTCTTGAGGTCGAGGGCGTGCTTGCCTGTGAACCAGATGGCTTCCCGCTTGCCGTTGAGGATGACGGGGACATCGACACGACTCGTGTCGGAGCCGATCTCTTCGTCGCGGAGGTTGGCAACGAGTGCGTTGTCGCAGGTCTCGCGCGTGTAGATGTAGAGCGCCGCGCACAACGGGCAGAGCGCAAGAGCGTTCTGGTGGTGACTCTTGGCGCGCTTCGGGACGAACTGGATCACCTCGAAGTACCAATGGCCGTTGACCTTGAAGAGCATCCGGTCATGGCAGACCTGGCAATAGAGCACGCCATCGTCGTCGGTGTAGGCAGCGCGGAGGTACTGCTTCGCCAGCCTCGTTGTCTCCGCGTGTCCCTTCACGACGCTGCGCTGGCGAACCTCGGTCTCGAAGGCTGGAGCGTCAGCCGCATCGCCCGCCACGAGTGCGGCGCGTCGCTCCGGGCTGGCTGCGGAAGATCGTCAACGTGCTCTCCGGGGCGCTCCGGTTCGCGGTCGAGGACGAGCGCCTGCCATCCAACCCTGCTGCACGACTCAAGCTCCCGAAGCCCACCAAGACGCGCAAGCGGTATCTGTCGCACGATCAAGTCGCCGCGATCGCCCAAGCGATCGACCAGGCAAAGGACGGCCGCGTGTACAGCTACGGCCTCGTCGTGCTCGTGCTGGCATACTGCGGGCTGCGGTGGGGCGAGCTGTCGGGACTGCAGATCAGCGACCTCGACCTCGACGCGAAGCACCCCCGGCTGACGGTCAAGCAGACCGTCGTGGCCGACAAGGGCTACCAGCGGATCGAACCGCCGAAGGACTACGAGCACCGAAGCATCCCGATCCCGGCGTTCCTCGTCGGGCTGCTGCGCGCGCAGATTATCGGCCGCAGCGCCGACGCCCCGGTGTTCTACGGCATCCACACCAGCACCCGGCTTCGCAACCACGTCTACCGAGTCGGCTGGTTCGATGACGCGGCGGCGGTCGCCTCACCCCGCACGAGCTGCGGCACACCGCCGCCTCGCTGGCCGTGAGTGCGGGGGCAAACCTCAAGGCGGTGCAGCGGATGCTCGGACACGCCTCGGCCGCGGTGACGCTCGACGTGTACGCCGACCTGTTCGATGACGACCTGGGCAGTGTTGCCACGGCGTTCAACCAGGCCGCGGTGCAATCAGATGTTGCCAATCTGTTGCCAAAGGCCGCTGAGAGGTGATTCGGCGCCCGGCGGCAGGAACGCGAAAACCCCCGGGTGACCGGGGGCTCTCTCGTTGTGACCCCAGCGGGATTCGAACCCGCGCCGCCGCCGTGAGAGGGCGGTGTCCTAGGCCACTAAACGATGGGGCCAGATCGACAACCCGTCTAGTCTCCCACGACGCAACGACCCAACCAAATCGTCCGTCACGGTTGGAGACCACACCCGGACCAGGGTGACTGCCGTTCCACCTCCGCAGCACATCCACGCGGAGCATGACGGCCAAGAACTTGCGCGCACCATCGAGCAGGGTGTTTGCTCAAGGCATGCGCATCACAAAACTTGAACACGCGACGTTTGTCGTCGAGGAATTGGGCAGCAAGCTCATTGTCGATCCCGGCGGTTTCACCTCGCCGTTGGCCGACCTCACCCACGTCGCGGCGGTGATGCTCACCCACGAACACAGTGACCACTGGTCGGACGATCACCTCAATCACATCAGTGCCGCTAATCCCGGAGTCCCTGTCTATGGCCCCGCCGGGGTCGCGGCAGCAGCGGCAGAGCACCTGATCATCACCGTCAGTCCCGGCGACGAGGCAACAGCAGGGCCCTTCCACCTGCGGTTTTTCGGCGGAACGCACGCACTCATCCACCGCACCATCCCACTCATAGACAATGTTGGCGTGCTCATCAATGACCGCGTTTTTTACGGTGGCGACTCGCTTGAGGTTCCGGATGTCCCGGTCGAGGTGCTTGCTGCGCCGCTCGGTGCCCCATGGATGAAAATCAGCGAGGGCATGGATTTTGCCGAGGGGGTCTGTCCGCGACAGGCGTTTGGGGTGCACGAGGGCATCCTGTCCCCGCTCGGGGTGAACATGTCCCACACCCGACTGGCCTGGGCGGTTGAGCAGGGCGGTGGCACGTATCATCCTCTCGCCACGGGTGATTCGCTAGAACTCGCACCAATCGACAGGTAAGCCAATGGCAGCCCAACTACCAGGCTGGCCTGCACACCATCTACCCGACCGGGGCGACACCCTCGCTGCCGAGCGTTGCGACAGCGAGTAAAGACACCATCTGCCCGACCGGGGCGACACCTCACCTACCCGACCGAACTGCCCCCCCTCCTCGACCGAAACAACACCCCACTTGGTGTGCCCGGTCATGGGGCTGATGTCATTTCTGGATTGACGAACGAAGGGGGTCTCCGGGGCATGGTTTGCCCAAACCCGCTGCCATCCGGAGGTTCTCATGCCCCACCGTAATGCCCATCTCGCGTTCCAGGAGCGGACAGCAAATCAAGGCGATCTTCTCGGCGCACTGACGCCCAACCAACACGTCCACCAAAAGTGTTAGACGCACTTGTACTTTCGGATAGAATTATATGCCCGCTATTGCCCGTATTCAAGTAGAAGTGCAACACTTGGTGATCTTCGTGTTCACTGAGTCAAGGGTTGTGTTTCTATGGGTATACATATGGTCATGTGTTGTTAGGTTGGGCGGGTTCGGATCGAGAAGGGTGTGGATGCGGGGTGGTCTGTTCGGCAGATCGCTGTGGTGTTGGGCCGATCTGCATCCACGGTGTCACGGGAGACACGTCTGGAACAAGTGGGTGAGGTTGAATGAAAACGAGTTATATCATCCGTCCCGGGATGTTCGGGTACATATCTGGTCCGGTGACCACAACGCAATACCGGGCAGAACGAACAGTACCGGACAGAGCGCCAGTGCCGGAAACGAGTATCCAACTCCCACCGGCCACCAGTGTTTGTGCAGGATCGGATGATGGCCTGGGTGATAGACAAACTCCGGGCAGGGTGGACACCCCCGAATGACCTCAGGCAGGTCCCGGATCGAGTTCCCAGAAAACTCGCAAATGTGGGTGAGTTGCGACACAATTTACCAGTGGATCTACCACCCGTGACCTGCACCACCGTCAGTTGTGGCAGTACCTACCCCGTGCGCATCACAAACGTTGCAAGTTCCGGGGTAGACGGGTGCGAAGATCACGTATCCCGTTCCGGATATCTATCCATAAACGCCCGGCACACATCAACGACCGGTCCGTATGTGGACACCGAGGAGTCAAACTCTATCGTGGGAGCAAAAACTGTGGGTGAGGGGATTCATACCGAGGTGGAACCAATAAGCTGGTCTGCTATCGCTCGAAAAACACACGCGCTCTGACCGCTGAGTGACAGATCACAGCGCAGCACGCGATCCTCGGTGCCCTGCCTCCTCACGCACGACGCTCCGTGACGGTGGACAACGGGACCGAGATGTACCACCACTACGAGCTTGTCACTCGGTGGGACATGGACACGTACTTCGCTGACCCCTACATCACATGACAACACAGGAACCAACGAACACCACAGCGCTCGGAACCGACGCTACCTACCCACACACACACCGACTTCCGAACCATAACCGAGGAAAAACTCAGGAAATCATCACCGAGATCAACAAACAACCCCGAAAACACCTCGACCAGACAACACCAGCAGAAACTCATCAACACCACACAAAACCACACCACCACAGTGGTGCACCTCAGATTTGAACAGGGGTTGACTGTCACCGTGTCGGTAAGTATGCTGGGTCTCAGCGTTGCCGAGATCACCGGTGATGTGCACCCCGATAACACTTTCGTGACTTGTGAACCGAGCCTACTGACCCGAAACAAATCATGGCAGATGCAAAAATGTTAGCAACAGTGAGATATGCTGGTGCTTGCAACCAATCCGAAGGATCGTAATTATGGACATTCGCATCGCTTTTACTTCACTATTTACTGCCCTAGCTCTGGTCGGAGCAAGCCTAACCAGTGTTACGGCAGCAAATGCGGCAGAATCATCTGCAGCGGTTTCGGCGAGTAAAACCACAGCGAACGAAATCGCAACTGAAGCCATTCCTGGAACGAACACCGTTGTCACAGATGCGGGCTCACGATCTGTCTCAATCACTTTACCCGGCGTCATATCATCGAGCGACCAACCAGCTCCCAACAATATCCCGTCAGGGCTTTTTGCCGGTAAGGGAGGGCCGGTTCTGAGTACATCATTGGAGGAGGCCTCGATCAGTAGTTATGCAACGGGCAAGGGGACCCAAACACTGATTAACATTGCATCGATTACGGCTGCTCATGCGTACCGGTTTCCACTGTCACTTCCATCTGAAACAAAAGCAACGATGGAAGATGACGGGTCCGTGGTCGTTCGCACGACTGCCGGCGAGTTCGTTGGTGGCTACCGTGCTCCCTGGGCATACGATTCGGTAGGTAATCCGGTACCAACCAGGTTCGCTATTGATGGCAACACACTGGTTCAAACGATCGACTTCAATCAAAGCACAGTTTTCCCCGTCACTGCCGACCCCAGTGACTTCTGGGGATGGACCGTATGCATAGCAACCGTTACATCCGAAATTGCAGCAAACATTTGGGTGGCCGGTAAAATCCAGAAACTAATCGCCAGGTTTGGCAGTATCCAGCGGGCATTTGAAACTTTTTTCAGAGCATGGAATTCGGCTTCTAGCTGGGAAAGGAAACAGAACGCATTAGTGAAGGTTGGCGGAACCCTTGCCCTTGAGATAGTCGGTATTAATCATATCAAGGCGGCATGCTTTGACTCCTAAAAGATCTAGAATCCGGAAAATTATCGTGGTAGCCAGTAGTCTGGTAGACCGCACTCCGACCTCGGTGGGTTTATTCGCGATGGCTGTGACATTTATCTACCTCTCAGCGCTCAGCTGCCAACCACTTTGGTGGGGTATCGTTGCAGGAGTTGCACTGTTCGGGACGGGATACGGCGTGGTATCTGACTTCAAAAAATCAATCAAAGAAGCGGACTCCGGAAGTGACGATACGGATGCACATTCCCCATAGATCGGGCGGCGGTCAGTTCCTGGGTTCTAGCACTGACCCTGAAGGGTAAATTTGCTTTGTTCACACGATCGCGAGGTGAGGTCGGCAGATCATGTACCTGCACAGACGCAGCCCGAGCGGGCAATAGCATACTCCTCCCGTGCAATGCCGTGTTCAAGTCTGAAGTGCAACACTGTGGTGGTGGTGTGATTGTGTGTGGTGTTGGTAGACTTCTGCTGGGGTTACCCGACCGAGGTATTTTGGGGGTTGGTTGTTGATCTCGGTGATGATCTCTCCTGCAGTTCTTCCTCGGTTATGGTTCGAAAGTCGGTGCGTGTGGGTAGGTAGCGTCGGATCCGACCATTGTGGTGCTCGTTGGTTCCTGTGTTGTCACGCGGTGTAGGGGTCAGCGACGTATGTGTCCATGCCCCACCGGGCTCTCAGCTCGTAGTGGTGGTACATCTTTCTCCCGTTGTCCATCGTCACCGACCGTCGTGCGTGAGGCGGCAGGGCACCGAAGATCGTGTGCTGTGTTGTGATCGAACACTCAGCGGTCAGAGCGTGTGTTTTCCGGGCGATGATGAACTGACTTACTCGTTCCGCCTCGGTATGAATCCCTTTCGCCCACAGCTTTTGTTCCCAGGATGGAGTCTGCTTCCTCGGTGCCCGAACACGGAGGGGTCGTTAATATGTGCCGGGCGTTCGTGGATAGACACCCGGAACAAGATACGGTCTAAACACACCCGTGGACCCCGGAATGTGCGGCGTTGTCGATACGCACGGAGCAGGTACTGCCACAGGTGACGGTGACGGTGGCTCTGGTGTGGGTAGTAAATCCACCGGTAGATCGTGTCGTAACTGACCCACATCCGCGACTCCTCTGGCAACTCAATCCGACACCTGCCCGCGATCATCCGGGGGTGTCCACCCCACCCGGAACCTGTCTATCACCCACCCCACCATCCGATCCTGCGTGAACACTTGTGGCCGGTGGGAGTTGGATGCTCGCTTCCGGCATCGGTTCTCTGTCCGTTCTGCCCGGTACTGCGTTGTGGTCACTGAGCCAGATATGTAACCGAACATCCCGGAACAGGCGAGTATGACTCGTTCTCGTTCAACGCCACCCACTTGTTTCGGCGAATCTCCCGCGACACCGTGGATGCAGACCGACCCCACACCGCAGTGATCTGCCGAACAGACCACCCCGCACCCTTCTCGATCTGAACCCACTCAACCTCACGACACATGACCGTCATGTATACCCATAGAGGCGCAACCCTTGACTCAGAGAATGGAATGTCACCAAGTGTTGCGCCTCTACCTTGAACACGGAGATCCGTTCCCATCTGCACTCCGGTGGTATCAGGGTCATGACCCCCAGTACCGTCACCACCCGGACAAACATTTACCAGACACGCCCTACCCCGCCGATATTCCCCCCGCCACCGATGGTGTGCTGGACCCTGAATTCCGAGCCAGGTAGCGATACGCCTGCTCGTAGAGCGAACAGATCGGACCAACCGCCCCACCAGCCGACGTCAGCTTTCGGGAGTGTGGCACACGGACGCAACCGGGGTGCTGCCGAGCAAGAGCCTCCGTCACTGCGCGCGCGATGAGAACATCACCATCGGCGTTCGGATGTACGCCATCGGGTTGTATGAGATCGGGACGCGAGTGCAGCGGTTCGCCAATTCTGAGCACCTGAGAATCCGAGAGCTGCGCCGCCTCAGCGGTGTCCGCGTCAATGGTCAGCAGCTGCGAAGGCTCGTCCGTGTCGCTCCAAATCGGGCTGACAGCCAGGATTCCAACTGTGGGCAATGCGGTACGGATAGCTCGGATGGTGTCACTCGTACGCTCTGAGATCTCAGCGTCTGAGTTACCCAGGTCGTTACTGCTGCCCGCAAAGATAATGAGATCTGGGCTGAGGCCGATCGCAATACGCGCCTGATCCGCAAAGGTGTCACCGTTGTCACCCACCTGCACAAAACCCGATCCGTCACTGGCGAGATTTGTCAGCCGCCATCCGAACTGCTGCGCAAGAAGCGTCGGCCAGGCCTGGTTCGGATCAAGCCCGTGACCGGACATGATCGAATCCCCAATTGCTGCGACCCGCAGGCCAGCGGCCGTGGCATCCGTCATCTGCGGTGCGATGGCGGCTTCAGGGACCGGGAGGACCGGGTTCGCGGTGCTACCGCTCGACAGGGTGATCGTGGCGATGCTCACCGCGATGACCACACCCGCCAATGTCCCCCTGGCCCATACCACCCGCATC
>Ga0081606_1000496_pt1 | contig 16279 bp, 12 predicted proteins | sample EareggfetidaYelm_FD_71127 | JGI IMG/M metagenome (GOLD analysis project Ga0081606, IMG submission 71127) | Earthworm egg capsule microbial community from the University of Washington, USA - E. fetida Yelm (SPADES assembly) (version 2) | ecosystem: Host-associated > Annelida > Reproductive system... | reverse complement strand
GTGCCACGGGCGCGCCGGTCTCGACGAACTGCACCCCAGGCCCGAGCAGCGCCCGCAGTTCGTCGGTCACGAACAGGTAATGGGTGCAGCCGAGCACCAGCGTGTCGATCTGCCCGGGGGCTTTGCCGAAGGTTCCCATCGCGTGGAGGTAGCGCTGGCACAGGGCGCCGGTCTCGGTGCTGCCGGAGACGGGGGCCGTGGACAGCACGCTGCGCTCGATGGCGTGGGCCAGGCCGTCGCAGGGCTGGAGCACGAAATGGGCCCGATCGGCCAGCGAGGCCAGCAGCTTGCCGAACTTGGCGCTGCCAAGCGTGCCGCGCGTGCCGATCACGCCCACATGGCCCGTCTGCGTGAGCGCGAGGGCGGGTTTGAGCGCCGGCTCCAGGCCGACCAGCGGCAGGCCGGGATGGCGCTGGCGCAGTTCATCGATGGCGGCCGCCGTGGCGGTGTTGCAGGCCACCACCAGCGCCTTGATCCGGTGCTGCGCGCGCAGGTACCCGGTGATGGCCAAGGTGCGCGCGCTCACCTGGGCCGCAGCGCGCTCGCCGTAGGGCGCGTTGGCGCTGTCGGCCAGGTACACGAAGCGTTCCCGGGGCAATGCGGCCCGCAGCGCGCGCAGCACGCTCAGGCCGCCCACGCCGCTGTCGAACACTCCAATGGGCTGCTGCGGCGCGGCGCTGGCGCCGCGACTGTGGCCGTGCTCAGGAGGCTGTGACACCGATGCCCTTGAATTCACCGGTGGCGATGCGCTTTTGCCATTCGGCGGGGCCGGTGATGTGGACGCTGCTGCCGCCGGAGTCCACGGCGACGGTCACCGGCATGTCGACCACGTCGAATTCGTAGATCGCCTCCATGCCCAGGTCGGCAAAGCCCACCACTTTGGCGCTCTTGATGGCCTTGCTCACCAGGTAGGCGGCGCCGCCCACGGCCATCAGGTAGGCGCTTTGGTGCTTTTTGATGGCCCCGATGGCGACCGGGCCGCGCTCGGCCTTGCCGATCATCGCGATCAGGCCGGTCCGGGCCAGCATCATGTCGGTGAACTTGTCCATCCGGGTGGCGGTGGTGGGGCCTGCGGGGCCTACGGCCTCGCCCTCGATCGGGTCCACCGGGCCGACGTAGTAGATGACCCGGTTGTTGAAGTCCACGGGCAGCTTTTCGCCGTTGGCCAGCAGGTTTTGTATGCGCTGGTGCGCGGCATCGCGGCCGGTCAGCATCTTGCCGTTGAGCAGCAGGCGGTCGCCGGGCTTCCATCTGGCGACCTCCTGCCGGGTCAGTTGGTCGAGAAAGACCCTGCGGCTGTGCTGGTAGTCGGGCGCCCAGTCCATGTCGGGCCACAGGTCCAGACTGGGGGGCGTCAGGTAGGCCGGGCCTGACCCGTCGAGCACGAGGTGCGCGTGGCGCGTGGCCGCGCAGTTGGGGATCATCGCGATCGGCTTGCTGGCCGCGTGCGTGGGGTACATCCTGATCTTCACGTCCAGCACCGTGCTCAGGCCGCCCAGGCCCTGCGCGCCTATGCCCAGCGCGTTGACCTTGGCAAACAGTTCCAGGCGCAGTTCCTCGATCTTGTCGAGCCTGGCGCCGCTGGCGGCCTTGGCCTGCAACTCATGCATGTCCAGGTGCTCCATCAGGCTTTGCTTGGCCATCAGCACGGCTTTTTCCGCCGTGCCGCCGATGCCTATGCCCAACATGCCGGGAGGGCACCAGCCGGCGCCCATCGCGGGCACGGTCTTGAGCACCCAGTCGACCACGCTGTCGCTGGGGTTGAGCATGTACATGCTGGACTTGTTCTCCGAGCCTCCGCCCTTGGCCGCCACGATGATGTCCACGGTGTTGCCGGGAACGATCTCGGTCAGCACCACGGCCGGGGTGTTGTCCCGGGTGTTCTTGCGCTCGAACTGGGGGTCGGCCACCACGCTGGCGCGCAAACTGTTGCCGGGGTGGTTGTAGCCGCGGCGCACGCCTTCGTCGATGGCCGCGTCCAGGCCGCCGCTGAAGCCTTGCCAGCGCACGTCCATGCCGACCTTGAGGAAGACGTTGACGATGCCGGTGTCCTGGCAGATCGGGCGCTGGCCGATGGCGCTCATCTTGCTGTTGGTCAGGATCTGGGCCATCGCGTCCTTGGCCGCCGGGCTTTGCTCGCGCTCGTAGGCGCGGGCCAGGTGGGCGATGTAGTCGCCGGGGTGGTAGTAGCTGATGTACTGCAATGCGCCGGCAATGGATTCGATCAGGTCTTCTTGGCAAATGGTGGTCATGGCGGGTGGCTTGGGTGCGGATGATCGTGCTCCCCGGATTATCCGTTGCGCTGCGCTGGCCGCATGGCGCCGCCGGACATGCCGGGCGGCATGGGGCCTGCCTGGCGCGACCCGGGTATGCTGCGCGCTGGTGTTCCCATTCTTTTCTGGCGACCAGGCGTGACCGTGATGACATCCCCAGCCGATACGAGCGCATACCGCAGCGAAAAAGACAGCTTCGGACCTATCGATGTGCCCGCCGGGCGCCTGTGGGGGGCGCAGACGCAGCGCTCGCTACAGTATTTTGCGATCTCGGGGGAGCGCATGGCGCCCGAGCTGCTCCGGGCGTTGGCCCGGGTCAAGCGCGCCAGCGCCTGTGTCAACCATGCGCTGGGCCTGCTGGATGCGGCCAAGACCCGGGCCATCGTCGCTGCGGCGGACGAGGTGATCGCCGGCGGCCATTGGCAGGAGTTTCCGCTCGTGGTCTGGCAGACCGGCTCGGGCACGCAGACCAACATGAACATGAACGAGGTGCTGGCCAACCGCGCCAGCGAGTTGCTCGGCGGCCCGCGCGGCCAGGCGCGGCTGGTGCACCCGAACGACGAGGTGAACCTGAGCCAGTCGAGCAATGATGTCTTTCCCACGGCCATGCACCTGGCCGCCGCAGACGCGCTGACGCAGCGCCTGCTCCCGGCGCTGCAGGGCCTGCGCAGCAGCCTGGCGGCCAAGGCGCAGGCGTTCTCGGGCATCGTGAAGATCGGCCGCACCCATCTGCAGGACGCGACCCCGCTCACGCTGGGGCAGGAGATATCGGGCTGGGTGGCGCAGTTGCAGCATGGCGATCAGCATCTGCGGGCCGCGCTGCCACACCTGTGTGAACTGGCCCTGGGCGGCACTGCCGTGGGCACCGGGCTGAACGCGCCGGCGGGCTACGCGCAGGCGGTGGCCAAGGAACTGGCCGGCCTGACCGGCCTGCCACTGGTCACCGCCCCGAACAAGTTCGAGGCCCTGGCCGCTTGTGATGCGCTGGTCCATGCCCATGGCGCACTCAAGACGCTGGCCGCCAGCCTGATGAAGATCGCCAACGATGTGCGCTGGCTGGCCAGCGGGCCGCGCAGCGGCTTGGGCGAGATCACGATTCCCGAGAACGAGCCGGGCTCGTCGATCATGCCCGGCAAGGTCAACCCCACGCAGTGCGAGGCGCTGACCATGCTGTGCGCACAGGTGCTGGGCAATGACGTGGCCATCAACATCGGCGGCGCCTCGGGCAATTTCGAGCTGAATGTGTTCCGCCCCCTGATCATCCACAACTTTTTGCAGAGCCTGCGGCTGCTGGCCGATGGCATGGCCAGTTTCGACGCGCACTGCGCCGTCGGCATAGCGCCCGCCCAGGCCCGCATCGACGAGTTGCTGGAGCGCTCGCTGATGCTGGTGACGGCCCTGAACCCCCATATCGGCTACGACAAGGCCGCGCAGATCGCCAAAAAAGCCCATGCCGAGGGCAGCAGCCTGCGTGCGGCGGCCCTGGCCTTGGGCCATGTCACGGGCGAGCAGTTCGACCAATGGGTCGTGCCGGCGCAGATGGTGGGGCAGTAAGGCAAAACCCGCGCGCGCCCTGGATGGGGCGCGACGCCGTCGGCGCGGCACAGACGGGCGCCACGGCCTCCCCGGCCTGGGGTGCGCGCCCGCATGTTCCATGCGCCGAAGGCGCTGCGCCCAAGGAATTCAGCAGCAAGGCTGCCTGGGGGTCGTTTTGCGCAGGGATGGACGAACGGTCGATACACCGTTGCGGTAAAGGTGATCGACAATTTTGAAAATGACACAATGGCACCGGTGCCGGTGGATGTCGGGTAAATGTTGGGTAATTTTCTTATTCTCGTGGTGCGAACGTGGGAATGGGAAACTTGAGGCGCAATGATGGAAAGTAATAAAACACGATCACAAGTCCTCGACGAGGCATTGAAACAACCGAATGGCGCGCGATTCTACCGGTGTGCCCTTCAGGTGAATCCGTTTGCCTATCACGGCCGCCACGGCAGGCAGACGGTGTTTCAGAACGAGGCCGACTACAATGACGCCGTCATCGATGCCTGCTTCGCCAACGGCATCGAAGCCATCGCCGTCACCGATCATTATCGCGTGGCCGATTCATGGGGCCTGATCCGTTGGGCACGGAAACGAGGCATCTTTGTCTTTGGCGGATTCGAGGCCGCATCCAAAGACGGCATCCACTTCCTGTGCCTTTATGACCCTCAAAAAGATGACAGCCTGGAGCGGTTCATCGGCGAATTCGGCGTTCACAATGACAGCGGCCTGTCTCCCAATGGCACCAAGGATTGCCTGGAGCTTCTCGCTTGCGTTCACCGCCAGGGCGGAATCGCCATCGCAGCCCATGTTGCCGCCGATAACGGCTTGTTGGCAACGCTCGGAGGTCAGCCGCGCATGAGCGCCTGGAAATCTCCGTACCTCCTTGCGTGTGCGCTGCCCGGCCCGATGGGCGCTGCTCCGCAAAATGTACGCGCCATCCTGGAAAACAAGGACGCCCAGCATAAGCGGGACCGGCCAGTTGCCATTATCAACGCATCGGACGTGAACAGCCCGGAAGCGTTGACCGAAGCACGATCGAGCTGCTTCATCAAGATGTCATCCTTGTCGATAGAGGGGCTGCGGCAGGCTTTTCTTGATCCTGATTCGCGAATTCGCATGAATAGTGATCCCGCCCCGGAGCCGCATGCCGAATTCATAGCGATGGCCTGGGACGGTGGATTTCTTGACGGTACCAGATTGCATTTCAATGGCAATTTGAATGTGTTGATCGGCGGGCGAGGCACTGGCAAATCAACGGTCATTGAAAGTATTCGGCATGTCTTGGCAATCGATCCCATTGGTGAAGAGGCAAACAAGGCGCATCAAGGCGTCTTGAAGCATGTCTTGAAAAGCGGCACCAGGATTTCGTTGCTCGTGCGATCACATCATCCCGCCAGGCACGACTACACGATCGAACGAACGATTCCGAATCCTCCGGTCGTCAAAGACGAGGGTGGCAATGTTTTGGACCTGTCACCGCGTGATGTCGTTCCAGGCGTCGAAGTGTTTGGTCAGCACGAAATATCTGAACTGACCAAGAGTCGCGAAAAGTTGACGCGGCTGCTGGAGCGGTTCGTCGAACGTGAGCCAAACGCCGATGCAAGAAAGGCGAAATTGCGCCTCGATTTGGAACGGTCGCGCAGCCGGATCGCAGATGCACAACGCGAAATGAAGTTGATTGAAGAGCGTCTTTCGCTGCTTCCGGGTCTCGAAGAGACACAAAAGCGTTTTCAAAACGCCGGGCTTGAGGAGCGCTTGAAGGAGAAAAGCTTTTTGGTCCGCGAAGAGCAAGTTTTGAAGACACTCGCAGAAAGGATGGTGCCTGTCTCCGAATTGCGGAAGGCACTTTCCGAGTCGTTGCCGATGGATACTGCCTTCCTGTCTGCCAAGGCTCTGGAAGGCTTGCCTCACTGTGCGATGCTCATCGAAGGTGCTGCGATTCTTGATCGTGTCACAAATAGCCTTCAGGCGGCCGCTGGACAGATCGGCCAAACCATTTCCCAGGCCGAGGGTGAATTGGACGCCTTGCGCGCGCGATGGGATGAGCGCAAGCAGGCGGCCGAGACCAATTATCAGTCCGTCTTGCGCGATCTTCAAAAATCCAGGATCGACGGTGAGGAATTTATCCGCCTGCGACGGCAGATCGAGGAATTGAGACCGCTTCGGGAAAAGAAGGAAACACTGGCCCGCGACCTTGCGGTGTACCAGGAGCATCGCCGGAATTTGCTCGATGAGTGCTTCAACCTTCAATCTGCGGAATATCGCGCCTTGGAGCAGGCCGCCAAGCGGGTTTCCCGTAAACTCGATGGCCGGGTTCGTGCGAAGGTTACCATGGGAGGTAATCGTGAGCCGCTCGAAAGACTATTGCGCGAGGAAATTGGCGGCAACCTGGCCGCATTGCTGGATCGGCTGAAGAGCCGTGACAGCCTGTCGTTGCTCGACTTGGCTCAGCGCTGCCGGGAGGGCAGGGACTCTCTCGTCAGCAATTATGGACTGCCTTCGGCTGCGGCCGAACGGTTGGCCCAGTCCACGCCAGATATCTTCATGAAACTCGAAGAGCTTGAGCTTCCGGCAACGACCAAAATCGAATTGAACACGGCATCGGACGGCGAACAGGCATCCTGGCAAACGCTCGAAGCACTTTCGACGGGGCAGAAAGCGACAGCGGTTCTGCTGCTGCTACTGCTTGAATCAGAAGCGCCGCTCGTCGTAGATCAGCCAGAGGATGACCTCGATAATCGCTTCATCACGGATGGTGTCGTGCCGACGATGAAGGATGAGAAACGCAAACGGCAATTCGTTTTCTCGACCCACAATGCAAACATTCCGGTGCTTGGCGATGCCGAGCTGATCATTGGTCTTTCGACCGGCATTCAAAATGAAGCCGTTCGAGGACGGATCAACGAGAAGCACATGGGTTCGATTGACATCCAGCCTGTGCGCGAGATGGTCGAGGAAATACTTGAAGGCGGGAAAACCGCTTTCGAGATGAGACGCCAAAAATACGGATTCTAGACATGACCATAACCCGCACCGAACTGCTTGAAATGATCCGCAATGGCGAAAATTCCGGCGTCGAATTCAAGCGCGATGATGTTCAAAACCACGACCTGGCAAAGGAACTTGTCGCCTTCGCCAACCTGGAAGGCGGGATCGTACTGCTGGGGGTTGAAGATGATGGCAGCATCAGCGGCATTACACGGCAGAAACTCGAAGAATGGGTCATGACGGCCTGCCGTGACAAGATAAGGCCGGGCCTCATTCCATTCCATGCGCTGGTCAAGGATGTCGAGCCAGGCAAAGACATTGCCATCGTGCGCGTTGCGCGTGGTTTCGATGTCCATACCCTTTGGCACAACAATAAAAATGCCTACCTCATCCGGGTCGGAACCCAGAGCCGCGAGCCGACTCCGCAAGAGCTGGGGCGCCTTTTTCAGCAGCGTGGGAGCTTCCGCGCCGAACTGCGCCCGGTATCCGGTGCCACCCTCGCCGACCTGGATATGCGGCGTCTAAAGAATTATTTCGTGAACATCAGAGAGCAGGACGTGCCGGATGACAATGATGAAACTGGATGGAACACTCTTTTGTTCAACACGGAGATCATGGTCGAAGACGGCGTCACCGTTGCAGGCATTCTTTTGTTCGGACGAACTCCCAATCGATTCTTGCCACAAGCTGGTATCGACGCTGTTGCTTTTCCCGGGGTGAACAAGGAGTATGCAGCCCGTGAGCGGTGCGCTTTGCGCGGCCCGATGACGCCGCTTTCAGACGATGCTGGCGAGATCGTCGAAGCGGGATTGGTTGAGCAGGCCCTTGCCTTCGTCCAGAGAAACACAGCCATCACCGGCCAACTCGAAGAAGGCGGCGCCCGCCGCGAGGAAATTCCCGCATACCCCCGTGAGGCCGTTCGCGAGGCCATCGTCAACGCGCTCGTTCATCGGGACTATCTGCTATCGGGCACAGACATCGAGCTTTCGATTTACGAAGACCGCATGGAGATCATTTCACCCGGCCGCTTGCCGAATGGTATTACGCCGGCGCGAATGTTGACCGGTTGCCGTGCGGCGCGCAATCAGCTCATCAAGGATGTGATGCGCGACTACCGCTACCTGGAGCATTCCGGCATGGGCATCCCGCGCAAGATCGTAAAGTGCATGAAAGAACATAACGGCACCGAACCAGGGCTGGTTGAAGAAGGCGAGCTTTTCACGATTCGCCTCTTTCGGTAAATCGTTGGCTGCCCATTTTCGAACGAATCCTTGCGGTCACCCGGGCTGGAATCGGGGTCTTCTCAGCCCGGCCATATGGCAGCCGCTCGCGCAAAAACCAGAAATTGCCGGTATGGTATGCAGCAGGCAGTAGAGACCGCCTCATGCTGATCGCTCACAAAATCGCGCTCGCCCGAATGGCAGCCTTGCCGCTTTCGCAGCGCCAATGGACCTGCCCTGTGTGCGCCCCGGCGCAGGATCGGGACCTGAACGCGGCCATCGATTTCAGAAATCTGACGGCGAGTTCCACCGTGACAGTCTGTGGAGAGGAAGGCGCTGGTCCGGGTGCAAGACCAGAACCAAACCGGCCTCGGTGAAGCTGGAATCCAGCAGCCAGGCTGCCTGGGGGTCGCTCTGCGCAGGGATGGACGAACGGGCGCTTCAGTGCCTGTCCGCCGGATGCGCCATCAGCCGGTCGGTCAATGCAATCGCCAGCGCGCTGAGCAGGAACACCGCATGGATGATGGTCTGCCACATCAGCACCTTGAGGTCATAGTTGGCTGCGTTGATGAAGGTCTTGAGCAGGTGGATCGAACTGATGCCGATGATGGCGGTGGCCAGTTTGACCTTGAGCACCGAGGCGTTGACATGGCTGAGCCACTCGGGCTGGTCGGGGTGGTCTTCCAGGTGCAGGCGTGAGACAAAGGTCTCATACCCGCCGACGATCACCATGATCAGCAGGTTGGAGATCATCACCACATCGATCAGCGCCAGCACCACCAGCATGATGATGGTTTCGTTCAGCGATCGGACCTCGAAATCACTCTTGTAGCCAATGCTCGATACCAGTTGCTGCAGCGCTGCCGTGTTGCCGAAAGCGGCCTCTATCAGGTGCACCAGTTCGACCCAGAAATGGAACACGTACACTGCCTGCGCCAAGATCAGGCCCAGGTACAGCGGCAGTTGCAGCCATCGGCTGGCAAAGATCATCGATGGCAGGGGGCGCAGTGGCGCGACGGGGATGGATTTGGGCAGGGACATGGCACACACAAAAGGGGTTTTCGGAGGCAGGCGCGATTCTAGTGTCGCGTCACCGATCATCTGTCGGTCTGCGCTGGCCATCGAAGCCCATCGCGGCGTTGCATCGCTTGCCAATACAGCTCGGTATGGGCTGCGCGATGCGCCTTGCGCTACGCTCCGATGGCTGCGCGCATGATCCGATTGCGGCAGCCTCGTTCCAGCGCCCCGGCATTGTCTGTAAGCTGCGTCAGTGGCCTGTAAGTACCGGGTCCGACAGTACCGGCCAATTTTTCATTGGACCCAGGAGACCATCACCATGAGCGCGCCCACCTCTGCCATCGAGTCCGTGCTGATCGAAAACCGCGTATTCCCACCGTCGGACGCCATCGTCAACGCGGCCCGCGTGTCCGGCATGTCCGGCTATGAGGCGCTGTGCGCCGAGGCCGACCAGGATATCGAGGGCTTCTGGGCGCGCCAGGCGCGCAGCCACCTGCAGTGGAGCCGGCCCTTCACCCGCACGCTCGACGCATCGAATGCGCCGTTTTTCCAGTGGTTTGCCGACGGCCAGCTCAATGCCTCGGCGAATTGCCTGGACCGCCATATCGGCACGCCGACCGAGCACAAATGCGCCATCATCTTCGAGGCCGACGATGGCACGGTCACCCGCATCAGCTACCGTGAGCTGCTCGCGCGCGTGGGCCAGTTTGCCAATGCGCTCAAAGCCCATGGCGTGGCCAAGGGCGACCGGGTCCTGATCTACATGCCGATGAGCATCGAGGGCGTGATCGCGATGCAGGCTTGCGCCCGCATTGGCGCCACGCACAGCGTGGTGTTTGGCGGCTTCAGCGCCAAGGCCGTGCACGAGCGCATCATCGACGCCGGCGCCGTGGCCGTGATCACTGCCAACTACCAGATGCGTGGCGGCAAGGAACTGCCCCTGAAAGCCATCATCGACCAGGCCCTGGCCCTGGGTGGCTGCGACAGCGTTGGCACCGTCTTCGTCCATCAACGCACTGCCAGCGCCTGCCCGATGCTGGCCGGGCGCGACAAGACCTTTGCCCAGGCGCTCGCGGGCCAGAGCAGCGACTGCGCCGCGCTCGCGCTGGAGGCCGAGCATCCGCTGTTCATCCTGTACACCAGCGGCTCCACCGGCAAGCCCAAGGGCGTGCAGCACAGCACCGGCGGCTATCTGCTGTGGGCCAAGATGACCATGGACTGGACCTTCGACCTGCGCCCGGACGACATCTTCTGGTGCACGGCCGATATCGGCTGGATCACCGGCCACACCTACGTGGCCTATGGCCCGCTGGCCGCAGGCGCGACGCAGATCATCTTCGAGGGCATTCCCACCTTTCCCGACGCGGGGCGCTTTTGGCAGATGATCGAGCGGCACAGGTGCACGATCTTCTACACCGCCCCCACGGCCATCCGCTCGCTGATCAAGGCCGCCGAGGCCGACGCTGCGGTGCACCCGGCGCGCTCGGATCTGAGCAGCCTGCGCATCCTGGGCAGCGTCGGCGAGCCGATCAACCCCGAAGCCTGGATGTGGTACCACAAGAACGTGGGCGGCGAGCGCTGCCCCATCGTCGACACCTTCTGGCAGACCGAAACCGGCGGCCATGTGATCGCGCCGCTGCCCGGCGCCACCCCGCTGGTGCCCGGTAGCTGCACGCTGCCGCTGCCCGGCATCGCGGCCGCCGTGGTCGATGAAACGGGCCACGACATGCCCCACGGCGCGGGCGGCATTCTGGTCATCAAGCGTCCCTGGCCCAGCATGATCCGCACCATCTGGAACGACCCCGAGCGCTTCAAAAAGAGCTACTTCCCGCAGGAGCTCAAAGGCTACTACCTGGCCGGCGACGGCGCCGTGCGCAGCACCGACCGTGGCTACTTTCGCATCACCGGCCGCATCGATGACGTGCTCAACGTCTCAGGCCACCGCATGGGCACGATGGAGATCGAATCGGCCCTGGTGGCCAAGACCGACCTGGTGGCCGAGGCCGCCGTGGTCGGCCGCCCCGACGAGGTGACGGGCGAGGCCATCTGCGCCTTCGTGGTGCTCAAGCGCCTGCGCCCGACTGGCGAAGAGGCCCGGCAAATCGCCAACGAGCTGCGCAACTGGGTGGCCAAGGAAATCGGCCCGATCGCCAAGCCCCGGGACATCCGCTTTGGCGACAACCTGCCCAAGACCCGCAGCGGCAAGATCATGCGCCGCCTGCTGCGCAGCATTGCCAAGGGCGAAGCCATCACGCAAGACACCAGCACGCTGGAGAATCCGGCCATCCTCGATCAATTGGCCCAAATCAACTGAAGGAGACTCTCATGCATTTGCGTTCCATCGTTTTGCTCGTGACCGTGCTGGCCATCGCCGCACTGGCGGCCCTGAACTGGCCCGCGCTGGCCACTGCCGCCCCGGTATCGCTGGGGCTGCTGACGGTGCAAGCCCCGCTGGGGCTGCTGATGCTGGGGCTGACGGTGCTGCTGGGCATCTTCTTTGTCGCCTATGTGCTGACGCTGCAAGGCTCGGTCCTGCTGGAAACCCGCCGCCACACCAAGGAGATGCAGGCCCAGCGCGAGTTGGCCGACAAGGCCGAAGCCTCGCGTTTCACCGAACTGCGCAGCTTTCTGGAGGCACAGCATCAGCAAAGCCACGCGGCATTGCTGGCGCGCATGGACAGCCTGGAGGAGCGCCTGGCGGCGCGGGTCCAGGCGTCTGACAACACCACGGCCGCCTATGTGGGCCAGTTGGAGCAGCAACTGCGCGGCCGTTGACGCCGGCGGCACCGGACCGCATCCCGGCGCAAGTGTCGTATCAGTTCTGTTACACTGCCGGCGCGCAGTCCGGCACAGAACACCCGTGGCAGATCACTTTTGCATCAAAACCCAGGCGGCCAGTTTTTTGGCTTCGGCTTCGCTGACCTTTGCGTTGGCCGGCATCGGAACCGGCCCCCAGACGCCGGAGCTGCCCTGGGTGATCTTGATGGCCAGTTTGTCCACGGCATCTTTTTGGCCGGCATATTTGGCGGCGACATCTTTGTATGCCGGGCCGACCAGTTTCTTGTCCACGGTGTGGCAGGCCACGCATTGCTTGGCGGTCGCCAAGGCCAGGTCAGCCATTGCGGCGGGCGCGACCGACAGCGCCATGGCAAAAGTGATCAGGATGCGCTTCATCGGTAATTCCTATGTTTGGTTTGACGGTAGTTACAACTTGCGAAATACACGCCGGCATTGTAGTGACCCGGGCTGACATGCAAGCTTGTCCCAAGTCAATCGATCCAAGCAATCCAATCATTCGTTCGTAGCGTTTCCTGGAGATGATGATGTATCTGCTGGCTGTTTCCCTGGTTTTACTGGCACTGAAGTATTTCGAGGTCGATCCGTTCGCTGCAATGTCCTGGTGGTGGATGCTGGTGCCGTTTGCGCTCACCGCATCGTGGTGGTTCTGGTCTGATTCCTCCGGCTACACGAAACGCAAGGCCCAAGAGAAGATGGACCAGCGCAGGCAGGAGCGTCTCGACAAGCACAAGCGGGCCCTGGGCACCGAGCGCCGCAAGCCGCGCTGAGGCGCCGCCGGTGGCCGCTACCGGGCTTGGCGTAGCCGGCTTGCGTGCCGTCTTTGCGCAATGAAAAACGCCCGCAGCGACGAACTGGCTGCGGGCGTTTTTGCCATGACCGTGAGCGCCTGATCAGTATGCGTCGAGCACCGCGCCTTGGCTGGCGCTCGATGCGTTGAAGGCGAACTTGGCCTGCACGCCGCGTGTGTAGCGCGCAGCGGGGGCCGTCCACCGGGCACGGCGCCGGGCGATTTCTGCCTCAGCCACATTCAGTTGCAGCAGCAGTTGGCGGGCGTCGATGGTGATGCTGTCGCCTTCCTGCACGAAAGCGATGGTGCCGCCTGCGGCGGCCTCGGGCGCCACATGGCCGACGACCATGCCCCAGGTGCCGCCGGAAAAGCGCCCGTCGGTGATCAGGCCCACGCTCTCTCCCAGGCCGGCGCCGATCAGCGCGCCGGTGGGGGCCAGCATTTCAGGCATGCCGGGGCCGCCCTTGGGCCCCAGGTAGCGCAGCACCATCACGTCGCCGGCCTGGATCTTGCCGTCCAGTATCGCCTGCAGCGCAGATTGCTCGTCGTCGAACACGCGCGCCGGGCCGGTGATGACCGGGTTCTTCAGGCCGGTGATCTTGGCCACGGCCCCTTCGGGGCTGAGGTTGCCCTTGAGGATGGCCAGGTGGCCCTGCGCGTACAGGGGCTGGTCGATGGGGCGGATCACGTTCTGGTCTGCGCGCGGCCGATCGGGCACATCCTTGAGCACTTGGGCCATCGTCTTGCCCTCGATGGTGATGCAGTCGCCATGCAGCAGGCCGGCGTTGAGCAGCAGCTTCATCACCTGCGGGATGCCGCCCGCGCGGTGCAGGTCCACGGCCAGGTATTTGCCGCTGGGCTTGAGGTCGCACAGCACGGGGGTCTTCTGGCGCACGCGCTCGAAGTCGTCGATGCTCCACGGCACGCCTGCCGCATGGGCGATCGCCAGGAAATGCAGCACGGCGTTGGTCGAGCCGCCGGTGGCCATGATCACGGCCACCGCATTCTCGATGGCCTTCCTGGTCACGATGTCGCGCGGCTTGAGGTCGTTGCGGATGGCCTCGATCAGCACCTTGGCCGATGCCTTGGCCGAGTTCGTCTTCTCGTCATGCGGGTTGGCCATGGTCGACGAGTAGGGCAGGCTGATGCCCAGGGCCTCGAACGCGCTGGACATGGTGTTGGCGGTATACATGCCGCCGCAGGAGCCGGTGCCGGGGATGGCGCGCTTTTCGATCTCCCTGAGGTCGTGGTCGCTCAGCTTGCCGGCGGCGTTTTCGCCCACCGCCTCGAACACGCTGACGATATTCAGTTCCCGCCCCTGGTAGTGGCCGGGCAGGATGGTGCCGCCGTACACATAGATCGCGGGCACGTTGGCGCGCAACATGCCCATCAGGCCGCCGGGCATGTTCTTGTCGCAGCCGCCGACCACCAGCACGCCGTCCAGCCACTGGCCGCTGACGCAGGTTTCTATGCAGTCGCTGATGACTTCACGGCTGACCAGGCTGTACTTCATGCCTTCGGTGCCCATGGCCATGCCGTCCGAGATGGTCGGCGTGCCGAACACCTGGGCATTGCCGCCCGCCTCCTCGATGCCCTCGATGGCGGCATCGGTCAGTTTTTGCAGCCCGCTGTTGCAAGGCGTGATGGTGCTGTGGCCATTGGCCACGCCGACCATCGGCTTGACGAAGTCGCCCTCCACGTAGCCCATGGCGTAGTACATGGAGCGGTTGGGTGCGCGCGACTTGCCCTGTGTGATGTTCGCGCTGCGGCGGTTGATAGGCTCGATCGTGCTCGTCTTGTTGTCTGCCATGGTGGTTGCTGGGCGCCTTGCGTTTGCCGGAATCGATCGGCCATGTGCCGACGAACAGGGCCTGGGCGGCGCCTGTCGTGTGCCAGCACACTGTCGATGAAAGCTGCGCATGCGGTGGGCGTTCCAATCCTTTCTGTGCGTTGAAAACGTTGAAGTGCCCCCGATTTTCGTGGCGGCTGTTGGTTGGTTGGGGTCAGGCCGGGATGGGCCTGGTTGGCGCGTTGCCTGGTGTCGCGTCATCGGTCATCTGTCGGTCTGCGCTGCGCTGCGATGGCCAGCGCAGCCTACGATATCTGACCGATGACGCGACACTGGCGTAGTTTGCCTGAACCGGCGCCATGCCACGCTGCCATGCCACGCCTACCATGTCGCTCGCTGGCGCCGCCATTGCGTTCGGAGACATCCGCACTGAAATGCAGGCCCGGGTCATCCGAGCGCCGTTGTCATGATGGGCGCCCCACTTCAAGCCGTGCAGTATGTCGAGCCGTATGAGCGGATACCTGCGCTCTTTTCCGTCACTGTCCTGGGCGAGCGGCCGCACGGCAAGCGCATCGCGAGCGTGCTGCTGGCCACTGTCGGCGTGGTGGCCGTTGCCTGGACCGGCGCCGGCCCGGCGACCCGTCGACCCCCCGGGGCTTGCCGGGCACAATACCGGCCACCATGCTGATTTACCCCCCCATCGATCCCGTCGCGCTGCAGATCGGCCCGTTGGCCATTCACTGGTATGGCCTGAGCTACCTCGCGGCCTTTGGTCTGTTCATGCTGCTGGGCTGCCGGCGTTTGCGGCACCCGCCTTTTGCCGGCCGCACCGGCCCGGGCGCGTGGTCGCGCAAGGATGTGGAAGACATCCTGTTCCTCGGGGTGGCAGGCGTCGTGCTGGGCGGGCGCCTGGGGTACTGCCTGTTCTACAAGCCGGACTACTACCTCGGTCACCCGCTGGAGATCTTTGCGCTATGGCAGGGCGGCATGGCCTTTCATGGCGGCCTGCTGGGCGTGATCGTGGCCATGCTGTGGTTTGCCCATTCGCGCCAGCGGCCCTTGCTGCAGGTGGCCGATTTCGTCGCGCCTTGCGTTCCCACCGGGCTGGCAGCCGGGCGCGTGGGCAACTTCATCAACGGCGAGCTCTGGGGACGTTTTGCCAGCCCTGACCTGCCCTGGGGCATGGTGTTTGCGCACAGTGGTTCGATGCAGCCGCGCCATCCGTCACAGGTGTACCAGTTCCTGCTCGAAGGGCTGTTGCTGTTCGTGCTGCTGTGGCTGTATGCGCGCCGCGAGCGCCGCCAGGGCCAGGTGGCGGCGGCCTTTCTGGTCGGCTATGGCGTCTTGCGTTTCATTGCCGAGCAGTTCCGCGAGCCTGATGCGTTCCTGGGCATTTTGGCGCTGGGCATGAGCATGGGCCAGTGGCTGTGCCTGCCGATGATCGCCGGCGGTGTGCTGCTGTGGTGCCGGGCCGCCCGGCGCCGGCCGGCAGTGGCGCGGGGTTCCCGCGCTTGATCAGGCCGGCCAGTGCCAGGCCCGGGCTGATCGCCGCGTGCCCGTCGAGCATGCGCCTGGGCGCCAGGGTGCGAGGTCGCGGCACATCCAGGCGTTCGGCAACCTGCTTTACCGACAAGCCCGGCGGGGCCGGCACATCCTTGCAGAGCCGCTCTCCGGGGTGCGGTGGGCCGGGCGTGCTGGTGCGGTGCTGCTGGGAACGCGCAGCACAGGCGCTCAACACTCGACAATGTTCACGGCCAAGCCGCCGCGTGCGGTTTCCTTGTATTTGGTCAGCATGTCGGCGCCGGTTTCGCGCATGGTCTTGATGACCTTGTCCAGGCTCACATGGTGTGTGCCGTCGCCA
>Ga0081606_1000495_pt1 | contig 16365 bp, 1 predicted proteins | sample EareggfetidaYelm_FD_71127 | JGI IMG/M metagenome (GOLD analysis project Ga0081606, IMG submission 71127) | Earthworm egg capsule microbial community from the University of Washington, USA - E. fetida Yelm (SPADES assembly) (version 2) | ecosystem: Host-associated > Annelida > Reproductive system... | reverse complement strand
TGCGGTTTATAATTATCTGGGCGGAACGGGAACAGCTGCGGCGACTAATCCAGGATTGAATGTTACGGTTCCTAACGGGAAAATCGCTTCTGGCCAGGGCTTCTTTATAAAAGGTTTGTCTAATGGGACGGCTACGTTTAAGAATACTATGCGTATATCGGGAAATAATGACCAGTTCTTTAGATTGGCAGATCCATCGGTAAGTGTTTCTTCTGAATTTGAAAAGCACCGGTACTGGCTAAACGTTTCGAATAGTGAAGGCGCTTTTAAACAAGCTTTGGTTGGTTATGCAGAAAGTGCCACTTTGGGATTGGACCGGTTGTTTGACGGGGAAATGGTAGATGTCGGGAATGCAATCTCTATATATACGCTGGCTGAAGCTTCTAAATTGAGTATTCAGGGAAGGCCATTGCCGTTTGATGTTAATGATGTTGTGCCGCTAGGTTATAAATCTACCATAAACAGTAGTTATACTATTGCATTGTCAGATTTTGACGGTTTGTTTGAAGACCAGAATATCTATTTGGAAGATAAGGAATTGAATATAATCTGGAATTTGAAAAATGGTCCTTATACTTTTGCAACGGCTATCGGAACGTTTGACAGCCGATTCATTTTGAGGTATACCGATGCTACTTTAGGAACCCAAAATCCGGAGTTTAAAGAAAATGATGTGGTTATTTATAAAAATACAGACAACGATTTTGTAATCACAACAAGCCTATTTGAAATGGCATCGGTTAAGGTGTTTGATATCCGAGGGCGATTGCTTATGGATAAAAAAAATGTCAATGCTTCACAAACTACTTTTAATGCAGGAGCGGTCAATCAGGTATTGCTGGTTCAGGTTACTACCGTTGACGGTTTAAAGGTTACAAAGAAAGTCATCCGATAGTGTGATTATACTTACTCAAGAGAATCCCTGGTTGAAGTGGGGGATTTTTTGTTTTCTGCCTACAGATGTGATTGTTTTTTAATAAAATGGAGGTTGGTTTATTTGGCATTTGTATTGATGCAAAGTAAGTAATAGACTAAATAAATTAATCATTTATTAACATTTATCGTAAAGTGTTGATAATTTGTCTTTTCTAGATTCGTAAATGTTAAAATAAAATGTACATTTGGAGGTCGTTTAGCCCGTTTTTGGGTGAAAACGTATTGTTTTTTTTACAAAAAATTAACCTGAAATTGTCGAAAAATCCCTATTAGTGGGGAGTTAATCGGTAGTTTTTACAGTTGGTCGAAAAGTTTGCTTTTTTGATTTTAGAACTGTTACTATTTTATTTTAATGACGTAGTTTTAGCGTCTTAACCATGAAGTTCTCCCAAGGATTGCTTCAAAAAAATGACCATCCAATATCGTAAAAAGTATGAAGAAAATTTTACTTAACCCCGCAAGTAATTGTTTTACCCTTAATCAAAATTTCATAAAATATTTTTGCCTGATGCTTATGCTGGCTGGTATGTCGGCTTCAGCCCAGATTGGACCTTATGCGCGTTATGAGAGTATACCTGCTTCAATAGCTGCAATGACATCGCCCGGAGGATTTACGTTTTCAGCACCTTCTTTCACAAGGATCGGGACAAATTCACGTTCAGGTACGGCAGCTTTACAAAGTACTACTGCTGGTTATTATTTTGAAACGCCAAACATAACCCGATTAAAAACTTTTAGCTTTTATGTTAGGAAAGTAACAACTACAACGAATCAAATGGCTTACAAAGTCGAGTTTATTAATAATGCTACATCAGCAGTTACAGATGCTTCAGTGTATCCGGGTGTTAGTAGTGTTACTGCCGCTCCTTTGCCAAATACTACAGCTTCACCCTCTGCATATCAATTAGTTACTTATACGTTTCCTAATACGATTCCGGTGGGAAGGATTAGGGTTACTGACAATAGGGTTGCTGGATTAACAGGAGGTCTTGTTTTAGATGATATCAGTTGGGACTGCTATAAATCGGACGGGACAGTTTATGCCGCTGGTAACGGTTATCCAGATAATACTGTTGTGGTTCCAATTCAAAATGGAGTCGGTGCGACAATACCAAATCCGGGAGGAAATGTGAATGTTGCTTCTGGAGAGGTTTACAATTTTTATGATAATGGAGGAGATTCTGATGGTTACAATGTTTCTCAGTCTAATGTCGTTACTTTTAAGCCAACAACAACCGGGGAAAAAGCTAGGGTTACCTTCAATTCCTATACCGGTGCCGCTAATGATTATATAGAAGTATTTTACGGTCCTACAGCGGGAACAGTAGGAACTGGGGCATTATACCATACTGCTACAGGCATGCCTGCAACCACTTGGGTTTCCACAGCAACTGATGGAGAGATCACGGTAAGGTTTGTTTCAGATGCTGCCACAAATGCAGCCGGATTTTACATCACCGTAGATATTTCACCATGTGCTACTATTGCTACAGCAAGTGTAGGTTCTGTAAATCCAACAGAAGCGACTGTTAGTTGGTCAGCGGCTTCTCCGTTACCAGCTAATTATGATATTTATTATAGCACGAATCCAACGGCTCCGGTTTCGGGGACGACACCTAATTTAACTGTTTCTGGTTCGCTTACTTCTCAATTGATATCCTCTTTAAGTTCAAATACTACTTATTATGTATGGGTAAGGACAAGATGTAGTTCAACAAACTTTGGAAACTGGGCAACGGCAGGAAACTTTACAACTCCATGTGCCGCAGCTAATGTAACCTATACACAGGATTTTACCAGTGCACTAGTGCCGGCTATGCCAACTTGTAACACAGCTGTTACTGCCAGCGGAACTACAGGTAGCTGGGTAACATCGGCTACCAATGGTGCAGGGTACGGTTTTTCCGGTAATGTTGCCCGTTTTTCGCATGGGTCAGGAACTGCAGATGCGTGGTACATGACGCAGGCGATAAATATGGTAAGTACAAAAACTTATCGTTTGACTTTTACTTATAGTAATACAACTACCGCTACAGAAAACCTAAGGGTAGCTATAGGAACTAATAATACTGCCGCGGCTATGGTAACGCCATTGGCTACATTTACTTCAATTAATGTCGGTACTGCCACAACTTACTGGGTAGATTTTACTCCGGCAACCAATGCACCTTATTATGTAGGTTTCCAATCTTACGGAGCTACAAGTTCAGGCTGGATTTTATTGGATGATATCGTTGTTGCTGAGGCGACTTGTTTTGCGCCATCCCATACTACCTTCACTGCTTCGCCAGTAAGCCCGTCAACAGCAACCTTAAACTGGAGCGCTCCGGCATCGGGAACACCAACAGCATATCAATACTATATTTCGAATGTAAATACTCCGCCAACATTCTATACTGTTCCAACAGGTAATGTGGCTTCGGGAACTTCAATCGCCATAACAGGTCTGACTCCGGGTACCAATTATTATTTCTGGGTTCGTTCTAACTGCGGTTCCGGAAATTACAGTTCCTGGTCAACGGCTTTAAGTCCGGGTACATTTACAACGACTACGATTACGAATGTGAACATGTCTAATACTACAATAACCAATTGTGGGGTTAATTTTTATGACAGTGCAGGGTCTGCTGCCAATTATGCCAACGATGAAAATTTTACTCAGACTTTTGTTCCGTCAACAGCCAACTCTAAAATTAAGGCTGTATTCAGTTCTTTTGCTACAGAGGCACGTTTTGACTTCTTGAGAATATACGATGGGCCTAACAACACTTATCCATTATTGGGTACGTTTAGTGGTGCCCAGATAACAGCCGGGCAAACCTTTGTATCTACTGCTCCAAACGGTGAGTTGACCTTTAACTTTACTTCTGATGTTAATACCAGAGCTGCGGGATGGGCAGCTACCATTACCTGTGTGACTGTTCCTAAGATTAACAGCTTTACTCCAAGCAGTATTTGTGCAGGAACATCTAATACGACAGTTACCTTAACAGGGGTGAACTTTACAGGAGCTACTTCTTTGTTGTTCAATACTACAAGTGTGAGTTTCACGGTTGTTAACGATACGACTATTACCGCTATTGTTCCGCCATCAGCAACTACGGGTGAGATTACAATTGCAAATTCTCAGGCTTCTACAAGCAGTGCTACAAGTTTTGTTGTGAACGCACTTCCGACAGCTTTGACCATTACACCCTCAAGTGCTGCGAGATGCCAGAGTGATGCACCATTACTATTGACTGCAAGCGGAGGTATTGTTCCGAATATTTCGGTAATTAATGAAAACTTTAACGGAGCTGCTACAGGTTGGACCAGGACAAATGCTTCAACAGGAGGTACTCCAGCTACTGCAGCCTGGATTACACGTCCGAATGGATATAACCCGGGTGGTGCTTCCGGAGTTGGTGCAATGAGCAGTAATGATGGATCTCAGTTTATTATCTCCAACTCTGACTCGCAGGGTAGCGGAAGTTCAACTAATGTAACTTTGACTTCACCCGTATTCAGCTTAGTTGGATTTACTCAGGCAAGTGTAAGTTTTTACCATTATTACAAAGCATGGATTAACGGAAGTGCCATCGTAGAAATTTATAACGGAAGTGCTTGGGTGCCTTTGCAGTCGTGGACTACGGTTACTCAGGGAACTGCAACCAATTTTAGATTCCAGTCGTATAATTTGTCTGCTTATTTAGGTACGGCGAATCTACAGATACGTTTTAGATATAATACAGATTGGGGATATGTTTGGGCAATCGATAATTTCCTGGTATCAGGAAGTGCAGGTACCGGGGTAACCTGGAGCAGTGTTCCGTCTGGTTCTCCAACTTATCCTGATTATTCAGGTTTGTATACCAATGCTGCCGGAACAACGGCTTATACAGGAGCTGCAGTGAGTTCAGTATATACTTCTCCATCGGCTACAACGACTTATTATGTTACATCAACATCGGTTGCTAACTGTTCCACTTCAACAACTGTTGCTGTTAGTGTAACTCCAATTGTAGCAGGTGTCGCTTCAAGCGATCAGTCTATTTGTGGAGGGGCGCCAGCTTCTTTAACCTTGACGGGTTCATCAGGAAATATTCAATGGCAGTATGCTGATAACTTTGGGTTTACTTTGGGAGTTACTCCAATTTCCGGAGCGAATTCTGCTACACTGACTTCAGCACAAATGGGAGTGATTACAGCAAATAGATTCTACAGGGCTGTAATTACTAATGGAAGCTGTACGGTTTACTCTAACGTAGTATCAATTGTTACCAGTTTAAGTACTACAACCTGGAATGGGACTTCATGGTCAAATGGATTGCCTAGCGGTACCAAAGCGGTAGTTTTCAACGGACCCTATACATCCGATCCGTTGTTTAATACAGTTTCGCCAGGAGATATTACTGCTTGTAATGTATATATAACTTCAGCGGGATCTGTAACATTTATCCCGGGACACACCTTAACTATCAATCAAACTATAAATGTTGATTCGGTTAATGGTGGAAGCCTTGTGTTTGAAAACGGTGCAAGTTTGCATCAGCCTAATGACATAACGAATGCGTCAGGTGTTTATTCGGGAGGGAATTCAGGTAGGATTACATATAGAAGAACAGCTACGCCTATGTATAAAATGGATTATACCTATTGGTCGTCACCTGTTTATCCTCAGAATATTTTGAGTTTATCTCCTTTGTCGCCGCTGTTCTATTACTATGATGGTGTAACTGCGAATGCGTGGCAAAATATGACACCTTCCACAACTGATATGGGAGTAGCCAGAGGATACCTAATCAGGGCTCCATCTAATTTTCCTGTATACACTACGCCATTTCCACCGACTCCGCAGGAATTTACTGCTGAATTTTCGGGAGTTCCCAACAGTGGTTCGCAGTCTATTCAGATAGGGGTGGCACAGGGAATCAATCAATTTAATTTGTTGGGGAATCCTTATCCTAGTACCTTATTGGCTGATAGTTTTATTTCGGCGAACCCGAATGTTGGAGCGCTTTATTTCTGGACACACAATAATAACATAACACAACAGGCAAACGGAACTTACCAATACACCAATGATGATTATGCTATATATACGCTAGCCGGAGGAACAGGAACACAGCCATCAGGTGTTGATGGAGCAGGTAATAATACACAACCGAACGGATACATTGGCTCAGGTCAAGGGTTTTTTACCAAAGGGGTGGCTACCATTACAGGTTCAGGGCCAAACTATTATGCTACATTTACAAACTCTATGCGTACTTCGGGGCATAACGGTAATTTTTTCAGGACAAACAATCCGAATGTGTCAAATACTAATACCAATATGTTTGAAAAACACCGTTACTGGCTGGATATAGCTAATACACAAGGTGCTTTCAGAGAAGTTCTTGTTTCTTACATTGAAACGGCTACTATGGGTATTGATCGTTTGTTTGATGCTGAAATGTCGGTTTCAACTAATGTGATCTCTTTGTATACTTTGGTTGAAGATAAAAAGATTGCTATTCAAGGGCGTCCGCTTCCTTTTGAGGATTCAGATACAGTGCCTTTGGCATATAAATCAACAATTGCCAGTACTTATACTATCTCTATGCCAAGATTTGATGGATTATTTACTTCTCAGCATGTTTATCTGGAAGACCGATTGTTGAATGTAATTCACGATTTGACTAACAGTCCTTACAGTTTTGTGACTGAGATAGGAACTTTCGAAAATCGATTTATATTAAGGTATACCAATCAAACTTTAGGAAATCAAGATCCTGTATTTAATGATAGCAGTCTTATTGTTTATAAAAAAGACAATACATTGTTCATTGAAACAGGTAACATAGTTATGAATTCGGTTTCGATCTACGACATCAGAGGCAGGGAAATTGTTGTTCAGAAATCAATTAATTCAAACACTGTCAATTTTAATAACCTTCCTTCTACACAACAGGTATTATTGGTAAAAGTGAAAGATGAAAACGGCATAGTCATTACAAAAAAGGTAGTGTACTAAGATTTTGATTTTAAATAAGAAAGACCCTTAGTAATCTAGATTGTTAAGGGTTTTTTTATTGTTTTTTTTATTGTTTTTGAATGTGGTTTTGGCAAGTTTTCTGGCAATCAGCATGTACCTATAAATCATGTTTTATCAGGTAATTTTTGGTTCAAATCGTACTGGATTATTTTTATTAGAATAATTAATTAATCAGCAGAAACATAAGATTTTAGATAAAATTTTATGTTTTTCATCGGTAAAATAAGTTTTTTAACGATTAAGCGATTTTTTATTTCACATATATTTAACATTCTCTTTATATTAACCGCTTAATTAACCAATTTTTTAATTTATGGTGCATAATTACCTCTCATTGAATCTTAATACCACACTGGGATTCGATAAAAGTTCCGCAACAAAGCTTGTAAGAGGAACTGATTTAAGAGTCATGAAGACCCCTTGGTTTTTCCTGATTCTTCTGTTCATGTGCATGACTATCGGTCAGCAATCATGGGCACAGACGATAATTTCGGAGAATTTTGAGGGTACGACTTTTCCGCCAACGGGCTGGGTTGTTACCAATGCTGGAACCGGGAATAATTGGACGAGATCTACTGCGACTTCGAGCCCTGCCCAGAACTCTGGGTCAACTGCTTACATGAAGTACGGTTACAGTACGACAGCGGCTGCTAACACCTGGGCATTTAGCCCTAATATGGCTCTGGCTTCAGGGACTGCTTATGTGTTAGAATTTCAGATGGCGGCAACAGGTTTTAATGAAAGCATGAAAGTTACTATTGGTAACGGTCAAACGGTTGCTGCTCAGACCACAACACTGGCAGATTATACTTCCTATTCGGGAGGGTATGTCAAGAGGTCGATATCGTTTACAGTTCCTTCTACGGGGAATTATAACGTAGCTTTTAATTGCTATTCTGCGATCAATTTATTTAATTTGGTGGTTGATGATGTTGTGGTTAAGATACCGGTTACGCCGGCTCCGCCTACAGCAATTACTTTTAGCTCAACTTCAGCTTCTTTAACTACAGTGGGATGGACGGATAGTTCTACCAACGAAACAGGATACAGGGTTTACAGATCTACAGATAACGTAACCTTTACTCAGGTAGGTTCGGATATTGCAAGTACTAGTTCTGCAACTACGGGCACTACTTATAGTTCAGTGCAATCAGGATTGTCTCCTAATACTTTATATTATTATAGAGTTGTTGCTATTGCAGATGCTGAATCTACATATATAAGCGGACAACAGGCTACAAGCGGCGTATTGGCTTATTATTGGATTGGTGCTTCAGGATCTAACTGGAATACAGCATCTAACTGGAATACCGCTGCAAACAATACTGGATCTACAAGGGTGACTCCTGATCCATCTGACATATTAATTGTGGATGGGGCTGGTATTACCCCTGGAGGTGCATTGACAATTAATGTTACTACAGGTCAATCTATAGGGGTGTTAAGGGTTACAAGTAATACGGCTTTAACACTTCAGTCTAACAGTACTACAACGCAAACATTAACAATTACCGGTGGTGCTGGCGATGATTTGGATGTGCAGGCAGGAAGTAGCTTATTGCTAAATAGTGCTACCAATGCTATGGCTATCGTTTTTGCTGCATCCGGTACAAATAATACCGGAAATATTGCGGGTACACTAACGCTTAGTAATAGTACATCTAATACATTAACCACAACGGGAGGTACAGGAACTGTTGTTACTGTTGCAGCAAGTGGGATAGTTAACTTAGGTCCTGCTGGTGGTGCCATTACGGGTAGTGCGGCAACATTGCAATTCGCGGCTGGTTCTAATTATAACCACTTGTTTACTGCAACCAATGGTACGATACCTACGGCTACTTGGAATGCTACTTCAACTGTTACGGTAAGCGGTTATAATGCCGCTTCAATGGTTCCAGGTGGATTGGCCCAGACTTTTGGGAACTTTTCATGGAATTGTGCGAACCAAGGAACAAACAACTATAGCCTTGGCTTATCGTCTACAACGTTTAACGTTGCCGGAACATTCAGTGTTTTAAGCACTGGGGTTAGTGGTTCTTTGCGACTTACAGCAACAGGTTCATATGCAATCAATGTTGGTAATTACTTCCAATCTGGAGGTTACCTTGATTTATCTTCGGGAGGAAGTGGTACACCAAGCTTCAATGTTTCAGGTTCTTTTACAAAAACCGGAGGAACTTTTGGCTCAACGGGTACAAGTACTAACAACCCAACTTTACACTTTAACGGAACAGTTGCTCAAACGGCAAGCTTTAATGCTCAGCCAACAGGTCCGATTACTTATAGATTTTCAAACCCTGCTGGTGTGACCTTTACTGGTTTTACCGGTGCGTTTGCAGTAGGTAATGGTACATTAGGTGGAATTAGATTTTCTACAAACGGAACACCATTAGCATTTTCTGGTACAATGACCGGATTAGCTTATAATGCAGCTAATACCACTTTGACCTATGATGCAAGCGGTACTACAGGTGTTCAAACGGCAAGCAACGTTGAGTGGCCTGCAACAGCCGGTCCGGTAAACCTTGTAATCAATAATACAAGTACAGCCGGAACGCTTAACCGTGTTAATCTTCATGAGAACAGAGTCGTTACAGGATTAACCCAAACCGCTGGGGTCTTACAGTTAAATAATTTTGATTTAGCTACAACTACGACTTCTGGTACAGCATCTGCTACGAACTTTATTGCGAGTAATGGCACAGGTAGGTTATTGATTACATGGTCAGCAACAGGATCTAAAACGTTCCCAATGGGAGATGTTACAGGTACTGATGAAGCGAGCCCGGTAACAGTAAACTATACTGCTATAACAGGAACTTCACAATTGGGTTTACGTGTAACGGATGGACAAAATTCAAATGATGTCTCTGCAAACAATTATCTTTCCCGTTCATTTATATTTACGCAACCAACAACTCCTACAACAGGAACAATAACCTTAGGTCTGAATTATCAGACTGCCGGCGATATTGTTGGGTCAGCGACATTAATGAAATTGAACAAGTGGGATGGAAGTGCTTGGAGCCAGTTGTCAAGTGCAGTTCCATCAAGTACAAGTATTTCAGTCGCTTCATTGCCAAATACAACCTTCCCGGGAGAATTCACTCTTAGGCCAGCACCAGTTACCACCTATACATGGAAAGGTGGGGTAAGTTCAGCTTATGGTACTTCAACAAACTGGGCACCGACACGTTCTACAGTTGATGGAACTGATGTTCTTGTTTTCGACGGAAGCAATATTGATGGTGCTAACGGAACTGGAGCAGTTACCGTAACGGCAGTGCCAGCAGAAACAATCGGTAGATTAGTATTGACTAACAATGCAAACGTTTCTCTTCAGTCAGGAGCTTCAACAACTTTAACAATTAGTGGTGGTCTTTCAGATGATTTAGATATTCCTTCAGGAAGTACTTTAAGTCTTAATGGGTCAAGTGTTTTGACTTTGGCTTACGCAACGGGTACAACTGCAAATATTGCAGGAGCATTTGTTTTAGGAGGTGGTTCAGCTACTCCTATTTATAATACTACCAATGCGATTACTACGGTAGCGAGTTCAGGAACGTTAACGAACTCCGGAGGTACTTTTACAGGAGCCAGTCTTACGTCATTATTGGTTAACGGTACTTACGTTCACAATATAAATGGAGGAACTATACCAACAGCTACTTATGCTTTAGCGTCTAACGTAAACGTAACTGGTGTTGTAGCAACTGCACCAACTCCTCCAGCGGTAATTGGAGGTAACTTTACTTGGAATTCTACTGCACAAACAGGTACAGCACTTTCATTATTAAGTACTCTTACGACTATTGGAGGAAACTGTAATATTATCTCTACCGGTACTGCGGGAAGTTTCCAATTTGGAACATCACCTGCCTTAGCGGTTGGAGGTTTAACTACTTTGTCAGGAGGTACATTACTAGCTGCCGGAGGAACATTGAACTTTAATGGTGGACTTGTTTTATCTGGCACTACTATTAATACTACTTCTGCTACAGCTATAAATGTTGTCGGAAACTTTACACAAAGTGGAACAGGTACTCTTACAGGCGCTTCAACTTCTGGAGTAACGTTAAGTGTTACAGGTAATTTTAACCAGTCAGCAGGAACTACAATTTCTCAAACTAGTACGGGTGCACATACCATCAACTTTACAGGTACAACACCTAAAGCAGTTACACTTAATGGTACTAACACAGGTATCATCAACTATACAGTTAATAACGGAAACGGAAATGGAATCGCCATTACCGGGACTATGAATATCAATGCCGGTGCAACATTTACTTCATCTATTGCAAGTACTCCGGTTACAAGTGGTTCTTTAGTGTATAGCGCTACGGGTAACTTGGCTTATGTTAGTGCTCAGGGCGCCCAAACCATGGGTTCTGAATGGCCGGCAACTAACGGTCCGGCAAAAGTAACGGTTAACAATACCGCTACAGCACCGGCGAACACTTTTACAATGACAGGAAGCCGTACTCTAAGCGGCGCAAATTCATTAGTCTTGACTAATGGGGTGATTGTTTTAGAAAATAATGACTTGACTTTAGATGCTACAGCAACTATGGCTAGTGCTACTTGGAATGCAACTAGAATGATTGCAACGAATGGTACAGGTCAATTCAAAAAAACAATAGCAGCTGGAGCTTCTAACCTAATTTATCCTATAGGGGATATTACAGGAACAGTAGAATATTCTCCTGTTACATTAAATTTCTCAGCTAATGATACTCAAAGAACATTGGGTTTCAGAGTAACTGATGCTGATCCGCCAAGTAATGGTTCGCCAGTAAACTATCTTTCAAGATACTGGAATATTACTAACGATCAGACAGGAACTTATGAGTATACTTCTACTTATGGTTTCGTTGCTGCCGATGTTAACGGTACTGTTACCAGTATAACACCAGCAACTTTTGATAATGTTAACTGGACGGTTTTAGGTGGTTCGGCTACCGGAACAACAATGACAGTTGGTTCATTAACTCAGGCTACAGGTCCATTTAACAGAGTATTTACAGGTAGATCGGATACACCTGCAATAACAAGTGTAACACCAGCTACAATATGCGCTGGAGGTACCTTAGTAATTAACGGATCTGCTCTAACGGGAGCTACTGTAGCTAACATAACTGTTGGAGGTACAGCTGTAGCTTCAATCACTTCTAATACAGGATCTGTTTTGACAGTAGTTTTACCAGTTTCAATTTCAGGATCTAATTTAACAGTTAGCGTTACTACACCAAGTGGCAGCGCAACCTTAACTAATGCGGTTACTGTTAATGGTCTTCCTACAATAACTACCCAACCAGCTACCCCAACTTCTGTTTGTGAGGCTAACGGTACAAAAACCATCAGTGTAGCTTCTAATGGAACATCATTTGCATGGAGAAGAAACGGAACACCGATAACTGCTGATGCAACTTTCAGCAATGTTGCTACCGCTACATTAACAATCACTAATCCGGCTCTAGCCCTTAGTGGTTCTACATTTGATGTAATCGTAACTAATGCCAATGGTTGTTCTACTACTTCTAACGCTGTTGCATTGACTGTAGCGCCATCGCCTACAGCGGTAACTGCCAATTCAAGCGTTTCTACTGTTTGTTCGGGTACAGCATTTAACTTAACAAGTAGCGCAACACCTCCAATAATTACGACTGCTCAACTAAATCCAACAGGAAATGGAGGTTTTGAAAACGGAAATACTCTTGCGCTAAACGGATGGACTGCTGTAAACGGCACAGATAATGGATGGAATGTTGGTACTGTTGCAGGTTCTCAGTCTGGAACTAATGCTGCTTTCGTTGGGCCGAATAATGTTACCACAGGTACATCATCTTTTAATTATATTTATACAGATGTAGCTATCCCAGCGGGCAGTACAAATATAAGCCTTCAGTTTTACCTGAAAATGCCAACGGTAGATTCTACATACGACTACCTGGAAGCTTATGCATCAACTCCGGCTTACACTCCAACTGCTGGAGCAACGATATATGAAGTTACTGGTTATACACTATTGTTTTCAAATACGAGTACGATCTACAGCAATTTTACGCTTCAGACAGTTGCATTACCAAATGCATTGGCACGAACAACGGTGCGATTAATATTCGCATACGAGTGTGATAGTGTATCACCTTATACTGCTCCATCTATTGATCATGTTTCAATCACTTCTAACGCAGCAAGTACTATTACATCTTACTCTTGGACTTCTTCACCGACAGGTTTCACATCTGCGGTTCAAAACCCAACGAATGTTACGGCTACGCAAACTACAGATTACTCTGTGACTGCTTTAGCTTCAAACGGATGTGCAACAAAAGCTCATAAAACGGTAGCAGTAAACGCACTTCCATCAGTAGTTGTTGATATGCCTACAGCTTCAATCTGTAACGGTGGCTCACAGCAGATTATCGCTTCTGGAGCAGGATTAACAGGTTCGTATTCATGGACTTCTAATCCGGCAGGATTTACTGGTACGAGTAATGCTGTAACAGTTAGCCCTACAGCATCTACTACCTACACTGTTGAGGGTACGGATACGAATGGTTGTAAAAACACGGCTTCATCAATTGTTACGGTGAATCAGTCAGTGGCTATTAGCGGTCAACCATCTAATGCAGTGGTATTAGAAAACCACCCAGCTTCATTTACGGTTTCAACTACCGGAAATGTTACAGGATACCGTTGGGAAGAATTATCTACAGATGTAGGAGCTACTTGGACTACGGTTCAAACTACGACGACGACTTCAAATACAAATACATATACTATTGCTAGTGTACCTGCTGGCCACTCTGGATATCAGTACAGATGTGTTGTTTTAGGCCTTGCACCTTGTCAGGCAGAAACAGTTTCAGCTGTAAGAACATTATCCATCAATGATGTTAGTATTTCTGCGCAACCACAGAGTGCTACTTTCTGTAGCAACAATGCTTCAGCTGGTTTCTCAGTAACCGCAGGAGGAACTATTACCAGCTATCAATGGCAGGTAAAAGTGGGTGCAGGAAGCTTTACTGATATCGCTAGCGCTACATCAGCTACTTTAACATTATCAGGATTAACTTCTGCTAATACAGGTAATAAATACAGGGTTTTATTAAACGGAGGCGCTGATAACGGAGGGGTAACTTCAGACGAAGCTACTTTAACAGTTTATGATGCTCCTCAGTTTACTACTGAGCCTTCAAATGCTACGGTTTGTTCGAATGCTGCTTCGGTAACATTCACTGCTGCCGCTACAGGAACTGGTATTGCTTACCAATGGCAGGTAAAAGTAGGGGCGGGTAGCTTTACCAATATTTCAGGTGCTACTAGTGCTTCTTACACTATCAACAATCCTGGTGTCGGATTAAACGGTAACCAGTATCATGTTGTGGTTTCAGGAACAGGGAACATCTGTACTCCTATAACTTCAGCAGCTGGAACTTTAACTGTAAACCAGGAGGTAGCTATTGCAGCTCCGGGTCAGCCAACTGCTGTTACCCAATGTCCTTCTGTTGCCACTGCAACATTTACAGTTACTGCAACAGGTACCGGATTAACCTATCAATGGGTTGCCAATAATGGAAGCGACATTCCTCTTTCTAATGGGGCTAACTTCAGCAATGTTACAACGAATCAGTTGACAGTCTTAACTCCTTTAGCTTACAACGGATACACTTTCAAATGTGTGGTTTCCGGAGCGACTGGATGTAGTTCAGTAACTTCAAACACTGCGTTGTTGACTATAACTCCTAATTTTGGAGGTACTTATACAGTTGGAACGGGTCAAACTTATCCAACTCTGACAGCTGCAATAGCGGCTTACAACTCTTCTACTTGTTTCTCTGGACCGGTAACCTTCAACCTGATGGATACAACGTATTCAACAGCGGAGACTTTCCCAATCATCATCAATGCAAATGCTGCAGCGGGAACAAACAGATTGACAATTAAACCAAATACCACGGCAACCATAACAGGATCAGCTTCTACGGCTGTCATCAAATTAAATGGAGCCGACTATGTAACCATTGATGGTTCAAATAACGGTGGTACCGATAAGAGTTTAACAATTGAAAATACTAATACAGGAACTTCTTCGGCAGTTGTTTGGGTTGGTAGTGCATCAGCATCTAATGGTGCTACAAATAATACTGTTAAAAACATTATCACAAAAGGAAATTCACCGACTACAACTTTAATTGGTATTTATTCCGGAAATGGTGCAAGTGTTAGTGTTACTACTGTAGCAGAAACTGCAAACACTAATTTGACTATTCAAAATAATACTACAACTAAATCTCAATATGGTGTAGCTGTTGTTGGTAGTACAGCTGCTCAAACAGGAACTGTGGTTACTAATAACTCTATCGGGTCAGCAACTGCAACAGACTATATCGGATTTAGAGGTATCTTTATTTCAAACAATAGTGGAGCAACTGTAAGTAACAATACGATTTTTAATATTGTATCTTCTGTTGCACAAAATCCTACAGGTATCTTTATTACCACAGGAGTTGTAAATAGTACGTTTAATGCTAATACAATCAGTAATTTAAGATATACAGGTACAAGTGGTTATGGTGCTAAAGGTATGGATGTCAATACGGGATCTGCTACCAGCGGCTTGACTATTTCTAATAACTTGATTGGAAATCTTGGTGGAGATAGTTGGAATAACCTTACAGGAGATTCAATTATTGGTATCCGTATCGGGGCTACCGGAGGTTCAACAACTACAACGGGAGGAATTAACCTTTACAACAATACTGTTGGCTTGACAGGATCTTTTACAGGTAGCTCATCAGGAACTCTTTCAGCTGCACTATATTTGAGTAGTACTGCGACTTCAATAAATCTTAGGAATAACATTCTTGTTAATACCTTAGATAATACTACAGTTACTACAGATAAAGCTTATGCTATATATACTGCTGCTACTGCAAATACTATCTTTACTGCAATAGATTATAACAACTATTATGTAAGCGGAACTCCAGGAGTTTTAGGTTACTTAACCAATGATAGAACTGATCTGGCAGGTATAGTAACAGGTTTTGGCGGAAATGCCAACTCAAAAAATATCCCTGCTGTATTTGTTTCTTCTAATGATTTGCACTTAGATGTTGCTAACAATACATCTTTAAATAATTTAGGTACACCTATCGCAGGTATCACAACTGATATTGATGGCGATACGCGTAATGCGACAACACCAGATTTGGGTGCTGACGAATTCAATGTTTTAACTTGTACGACTGCTAATGGAGGAACTGCAGTAGCTGCTGTATCTTCATTCTGTAATGCAACAAGTTCTACGACAATTTCGGTTACTGGTTACTCAATAGGTGAAGGAACCAAATACCAATGGGAGAAGTCTACAGATATTAACTTTGTTTCTCCAGTGGCGA
>Ga0081606_1000494_pt1 | contig 16380 bp, 7 predicted proteins | sample EareggfetidaYelm_FD_71127 | JGI IMG/M metagenome (GOLD analysis project Ga0081606, IMG submission 71127) | Earthworm egg capsule microbial community from the University of Washington, USA - E. fetida Yelm (SPADES assembly) (version 2) | ecosystem: Host-associated > Annelida > Reproductive system... | reverse complement strand
AGTGGTGGACTAGATGTTGGAGTGGACCAACAAAGCTGAAAAGTCAGTTATGAATGAGTTATTAATTGTTGGGGGGCTCAATTGTTAAATAGGCCGATAAAACATAGCGCTGAGGTAAGAGTTGAGGGTGAATATGGGGCTAAAAAGACAGAGAATATAGTCGCGTCTCGACCATCGTTACCGGTTGGGCTAAGCGAGTTTTAGTCAGGTCGGTAGTGATTGATGTATATTCTGCGGGTTGTAGACAGGCGCTCTGGAGGGAAGGGTGAGAGGAATTTAAAAGACAAATGGGTTTTGGGATACTGACGGAGAAGGGTTGCCTGGGGCAAGACAGCGTCCCCGGTCAACCAATGAGAAGTGGCAAATGGGTTGGGGTGGAATTATATGCTCAAGTCTTGGGTGGAAGACCGCAGTCGTCGTACGAGCGTTGGACAGCGAACTTTAATTGTGATTTACAGAATTAAAAGAAAGGAAATTAATACGAGGAAATGGAGTTCAACTGGGCCGAACTAGAATTGGATGCTCCGGCTGATCATACCGAAAACAACGTGGATGAAGCAGAAAGGGGTGATGAGCAACCGACGACGCCGGTGCTATACGAAGCAGCACAAGAGGGAAACGCTCCGCCGCCATCGGAATGGGACTTGGCGCAGATTGAAGTGCCGGCGGTGGGCGCGCCAGTTCGGGTCATAGCAGCAGAGGGGCAAGGATGGATACCACCGACGTTGATCCACTGGAGAATGTCGCTGCAGGGTGTGATGGCCCGGGTTTTTGACTACTTCTATCCTCGGGGTCATCTCGCCATGACCGAAGAGGATTGGGTGGCTGTACGTGAAATGATACCGACCAGCCTGCGACCGGACCAACTCCTACCGATCTTGATGGGAACATTGAGGACCATCGCCTCAAATCCTGGGGCTCGGTTCGTTTTGGAAGGTTGGGCCACTCGATCGGGTCGGGTCCTTGCTGTTACGGATCAGCGGGATCGGTTGACCGCCCCAGCGTTTTGTCCGGAGGAAAGGATCAACTGGGTCGTGTACGGGATGCTGGTGAGGACCGTCAACCTCTTCCTGTGTCAACGAGGTCCTTACGACGCTCATCTGACCTTCGCGGCCATGGATGACCTCGGTATCGAAGGAGCAGACGCCCGTTATGGCGTGGAAGCCACGGTCGCCGTACTAACACATCTGGCAGAGGTAGCGTGGTACTGGCCGACGGTATTTCGGAACCGCGGAACTGGAGTGGTGGGAAGGAACATCTGCGCTGTTTGCCGTCGTCCGCGCTCCGAATAAGAGGGGAAGTACTCCTAAGTTTTCATTATTTTCTTGTATATCTATAGAGACTTTTCATCCGTATTCTGTAGCTTGTAGTGACTGTTAAGTCTATTTCATTGATTAGTAGAGTGGTTAGGCCGAGCTGTTTGCGGGAACCATGTTATTTCGTTTTAAATGGGATTTGATATGTGAGTATGAAGACTGTAGTAAAGCGGAAACTGTGAACTGTGTGCGTACTACGGAGTCGCGTCTTGTCGAAAGGAAAGACTGATTTTAATCTATAGAAACAAAATTGTAGTAAAAATATATCCGTAACGATGTACGAGAATTCGTAACTGATGGAAATAGAATTATGATGAAATTTTGGTGTTATGTGTTGTGTGTGAAGGAAAAAAAAAAGGCAATTTAGTTGAGCTAGGGTTAGGGTTCCTAATAGGGAAAATTTACTTTCCTTTAGGCCGTAAATTTTCAGGGTTAGTTGGGCAGAATGTACCGAATCGTAGAACTCAGGTACAATAGGGTCTTGTAGGGTCATGATAACCATGAGACAGGAAGGATGGGGAAACAGGCGTGGATGCGGGGTTCGAGAAAGGTGGACGGGTCCCTTTTCCCCAGTTGTGTTTCCGCCTGTCCTTGTATTTTAAATGCGCAGCTGCCGAGGTTGACAGAAGTCACCTGCGTTGTCGAGTAAAGACGTCCTACTGATTCTTAAGTCCGCCTTCTTGTCAATCTTAAGTAAACAGACAGGTCTTTTCTTTATTTAAGGTATGAAATTCGCGCATCGAAGAGAGCTTTTCCGAAAACCTTTGAAGGGGAAAGCTGCGTTAGCAAAATTTTGATTTGGAATAACTCAGGCAGATTTCATCTGTGCTGCCTACAAAATTATATTTCTTTGGCAAGTAGGGTGACTGTAGAAATTTCGATGAACTAATCAGCGTAGATTCTAGTTCTAGCATGATACGGAGTCAGGGAACGAGGATGGATCAACTACTGACGACGCTGAAGGGAACTCAACCGCTGTGGTCCTGATCGAGAGAGTTCGTGCCGAGAGTGGAACTTCAACGCTGACGAGGACGCCGACGCCTACAACGGGACGCTGTGTGAAGGCCGTTTCCAGGTTCGCCGTCGGGTGAAGCCGCAACCATTGGAACCGCCATCAGCGTGGCCCACGCTACGTAGGGGACGTTGGTTACGAGACTTGTCGACGGGAATTGTTGTCAGGAAGAGAACCGCGACGACCGTATAACCACGGCCGGACGCTCAACGCTGCGTTCCAGTGGCGTTATTCTGATGAACAGACGACGCATCTTCGTTCGATCGACAATCATGTTGATCACCGCCTATCTGAATCTGAATCTGACGCTGGTTGGTTGAGAATAGTCTGTAAGGATTTGGGGTCTAAATCCCATCAAATTTTTCAAGAAAATCTTAGTTAAAACGAAGGAGAGGCAATTGTTAAATTACACGAACACTTCTTCACACATACGAACAATTGGCTAGCTGTTACTCTTGACACTCATGCAGACATTGTTCTAGCAACTGACTTCGTTATCTACGATTGCATCTTCAACACATTTCCGCCTCCTAAAACGTTAGGCCAAATTTTGTAGTGAGTCAAGGGTGTACAATACACATCCTTGAGATAAGCCAGTGAGAGTAGGAATAAAAGTTAATCTAAATTGTGAGGGAAAAGTTAGCCATTGAACTGCTAACCCCTTTTGGTTTTTTTTAAGAAGTAATAGTCTGTAGGCCTAAAGATTCTACAGTGTTCCGAATTAGAATAGGTTGTTAATTAGTGTGATCGTTCGATCAGAGACGTAGAATTAAATTCCCAGTCTTTGATGACAAGGAATCATTTGTTAAAGTCGGAAGCAGGCTAACGTTGACAATTAGACTTGTCGTCGGCCTAAATTATCAAAAGTTGTCAAATTACTAAAATGTAGGGATTTGATTAGAGTGATTGATAAGTTAGTGCAAACGCTGAATCGAGAGAGAAGTTCTGCTGTGAGTTCCTCACTTCGTCTGAACGTCGGTTTCATTCGTTTGAGCGACCAGTCACTCCGAGCGCTTCCTCTGTCGGGCGACACTATTCATTCATCCGAGTGTTGTACTCGTTTCGTCAGCGTGACGCACTCACCTGTCTCGACTACGCGCTCAATCAGCCTACAGGTCGCACCTAACTCGTTGTTCGGTGTGAAGACACGACCCCGGATCGTCAACTGGTTCGAGTCTGAATCAAGGAGATGTCGGGCCTGATGTTAGATTGATGCAGTAGACTTCAAAGAGTCCAGAAGAGAATTATCATTATATTCTTCCTATTTAGAATAATTAATTGATAATATTTTTCTAATTTGGTTTAACGAGGAAATTTTAGGGTTAAGATTTCTTAATTGTAGTTTCCTAAATAAGTAAATTAACGTCCGATTTTTATCTTAAGTTAATCAAATTTTTATCGCTGTCATAGTAAAAACATATGTAAGAATTGTCATTCCTTCTACAAACAATAATATTAATAGATTCAGTAAATTAAATAGGTTAATTACTGCCTAGTATTAAGTGATTGTAGATTAGTGATAGTAAAACTACTCGTTTTTAGATAGGGAATAAAACTAAGAAGAACTAATCAATTATTAATTTACATTAGGACATTGTTGCCAGAAATTCTTATAGTCATTAAAATAATTGGACAAGTAGTTAAAATTGAACATAGGGAATATTAGTTAACTTGAGCTTGCAAATTAATAGAGCTTGGCACTGCAAAATAATTACTGGTTGAGGTAGGAGAGAAACTTAATTGGAAAGCGCGTAATTAAACAGTAATTGGTTTACGCTTTGCACAAATTAGGAAGTTTAGGTTATCCTTATTATTATTTTTCGTAAGCACATTTACATTTTCATTCCTTAGCGTACCTTTATATTATTATTAATTCGTTACGTAGGATTTATATTGTTCTTAACTCATTGTGTAGAAAGGAAATTGGATGACTAGGTTCGGACTCATGTTTAGTTATCGCACTTTGAAGTTAGTAGCTCGTGTCTATGATTTTTGAATAGGGGTTTGTTATCGGACAATTGTTTAGACTCGTTTGTAATCGCGTGCGAAGTAGTCGGAATACTTTGTAATCGGACAAAAGCTGTAGGAGAGGTCGATACATACGGATCGTGTAAGGACTGGATGTGGGAAGAAAGGAAATTAGTTTTATCCGCTCCTGAAAACGAATGAACTTGTTGATTTAATTGGAAATTTAGTTAAGTAAACTGGCTCATTACTCTGCATTCACATTATATGTTAAAACTATGTTTGTTCTTCCTGTTCGTCCTAAGGTAGTAGCTAGATAAAAACAATCAACAATTCACAAACACACATAAATCTATTTTAGTTATTCAGACAATTATTATCTAACCAAACTCCGTCCCACAACACCAAAGCCCAAATCACAACATGTCCATTCATTCAAGAAATTCGGTTAGAGAAGGAGAAGAGGAAGAGTTGGTGCTCTTTGACAGGACTAGGGAGCCAGAAAGAGTGTCCTCTCCAATTACGAGACCAAGTTCAGCATTGGAAAGCATGATTTCCCGTTTATCAGAGCATATGCAGATGCAAACAGAAGGGCAATTGATACAGGCTAGGGAGCTAAATCATAGATTAGAGGAGATTGCAAGTAGTCAAGCTTCTGTGATTCAGAGGTTAGAGAGAGTAGAGTGTTCGGTCGGTGGGCAAACGGACCCAGACTTTTGGTCTTTGCGACCAACGGTTACTGCCAGACAGGACGTCGCGCCTTCTACATCGGTTCAAGCCTTGTTAAATGAGGAGACATCCGTCTTTAACCAACCGCCAATATCCTCAGAATCTCGAGGTGCATTGAGAAGAAGCGTGAGGTTACAGAACAGACCGCGATTAAATTACAGGGATATTGGGCGGATGGAGAGAACGGATCGGTGGATAGAGGTTAGTGGTGAAGACGAACGGGAAATCGACTCCTCACGTAATTTGCATAGTGATATGATGTACCACTTACCGACAGGGCCTGGGCAACGTAAACGCGGCGGGTTAGCAACCGTCGTGGCTCGGGACGACCGTCACACTGGCGACGAGGATGGGATCGATTTTGAAGATGTGCAAAGGAGGAGGGGGTCGACGGAGCAGCAATCTAGTGTTAGGATCGACGGATTCGAGCACGAAGAAGCTGTCTATGAGGAACCCGTTAGTGTCAGAGATAGTGGAATGCCACCTAACCCAATCACTAACCCTAGTGTAACAGGAACAGGAAGAACAATACCCCAGGCAGTTTTTAACGAGCGACAAAATTCTCCCCGTTTCGGAATTGGAGCGGATAGGACCCGTTCGGCAAGTAACGAGCGTTCGGTAAGCGACCGCTTGAGGTCCGAAGTAGAGATCGTTCGCGATAGACCGGTAAGCTTAGAAACGTGGGTCAGACATTCGCCGTCGAGTCAACCTATGCTGGCCGAGTCAATGCGATTGAGGTCGAGCTACGACATACAGGATAGCACTGGCGTGCCAGCCAGGGAGGAACCGACGCTATGGAGAGTCGAACAACACGGACGAGATTTCAGTTACCCACGGAGAGACGATCGACCACTACGCCGCCGAGAACTGATTCCTGATTACACTTCCGAAGCTGCGATAACGATGACGGGGGCGGATCGGACCTGTTACGTTCCGGCCACCGAAATTATGTCTGTACCATGGTCGTCAATGGGATTTCGAGGTACCTCGCTTGCTGACAAGAACCTAACCAGGACGGGTAACGGTAGCCGCGTACCACAAAGTGGACCACCTACAATTATGAGTTCCAGGATGTCGGCTATGCCACCAGTTAACCGAATTGGCGACCGATATCCTCTTGGTCCTGTAGGAGAAGACTACCGACGAGACCTGCGTTTTGTAACGGCGGTGGAACCGGTGGGAAGACATGGCGGATGGACAACCTACCGTGAAGAATGGACGGAACCGAACCAGGGGAATGAGTGGCGACGGACTCGAGTTGCAGGATATCCAGAGCCGTACCCGCCCCTGCCGGTCACGACGTTGCCGAAAGTGTCAATCGCTGTACAGACGACGGAAGAGGAAACCAGCCCGGAACCTCGCTCCGCCGCCGTAGTTGTCGGTGAACAATTGACGGACAGAGTTCCGAGAAGTTCATCAGCAGTACCTTCGGACAAATCACGCAATTACATCAAGCTGGACCCCTACAACGGCTCCACTCCGTTGATGCCGTTCCTTCGTCGTTTCGAGGTGTGCTCTCGACACAACCAATGGACAGACTCCGACCGTCTGGATCATCTTCTATGTGCGTTGAAAGATGGAGCGAGCCAACTGATTTGGGAGGCTGGAGCCGACGAGATTCAATCCGCAGAAGATCTGATCGAGCGTCTACAGAACCGCTATGGCAGTCGAGATCAGCAGGCGTTATACCAGGTGCAACTATCGGCCAGACGGCAACGCAACGGAGAGGACCTAGCTTCACTCTTTGCAGATATCCAACGGTTACTGGTACTCGCGTACCCGGGGAAATCAATACACCGTGACGCTTTAGCCGTGCGCGCTTATCTAGGGGCACTTGAAGATCGGGAGCTGGCGTTAAAGGTATCGGAGAGAGAGCCCAGTCATTTACAGGAAGCATACAAGCTTTCGCTGCGTCTGCAAGCCTATAGACAAGCGGAAATGGACAACAGTCGGGATCAGGGTCGACATCGGGGTCGTGTCCAGGCCGTAGGACTAAGATTCGATGAAACAACGCATGACCGCCGAATTGATCGTCTGGAACGCCGGTTGGAGGAACTAACCCGAGGAGACCATACTCGGAGAACTTCGCAGATCTCCGCTGGTGTTCAAAATCAGAAGTGGCCATCATCTGCCGCGCCGCTTCGAGCTCCGCCACCACCAGCGATGAGACCGGGAAATGGCGACTTTCGGACCAGAGAGCAGGATAGGAACCCGGGACATGCACCGTGTCAGCAGTGCGGGTCGATAGCACACAGGGTGTGCACTCGTCCGTATCAAAGAGGAACAGGCGGATGCGGGTTCCAGGGTACCGACACGAGGGGAAGCAGGCGTAACGGAAACGTTCCAGTCCGTTCACGCTACGTACACGGGTTGGAAAGTGCGTATCTCAAAGCCAAGCTAAATGGAAAAGAGATCCTGGCTCTACTCGACTCAGGTAGTCAGACTAATCTACTTCCTGCAAAATACGTACGGCCAAAGGACCTCCAACCCTCGTCTCAACTGCTCGTTGCGGCAAACGGCACCGAGATAACTGTAGTCGGAGAAACTGTCTTGTCGATAATCGTGGATGGCATGGTATTCCGGATACAAGCGCTGGTGACGCCACAACTGGAGGAGCTAATTCTTGGACTGAGTTTCATGACCGAACAGGATATCGTTTGGAATTTCAAATACGGATGGTTGGAGTTGCTAGGTCGACGAGTGGCGGTGCATTTCCGTTCAGAGTTGGGACGATGCCGTCGTGTAGTCGCCGTTAAAGACACCGTGATTCCACCGCTCACTGAAGTGAATGTCGAGGCTTACGCCGTTCTACCAAGCTTACGTCGAAGCGATGCTAATTGGGCCACGAAAGCTACAATGTTGGAAACGGGATTAGTGCTGGCGGGAGCGTTGCTACCTCCACGGGCGGTGGATCTGACCTTGCGTGTTCTGAACCCCACCGAGAAGGCTATCCGGCTTAGGAAAGGGATTCGCTGTGACGCTGAAGAAGTAGCTGTGTTGGGAAATTCGTCGGCGCCTTCGGAAGTCGTGCGGTGTGCGAACGTAGCTGTTGAGAGTCCGGCTGACGTAGAGGCAGTATTGGAACCCTTATGGAGAGGAGTGGCTGACGATGTACCGGAAACTATTCAAGCGAGGTTGCATGACCTACTGTTGGAGTATAAGAAGGCGTTTTCATTGGGCGAATGGGACCTAGGATATACGGACCTGCTACTGCATGAAATCGAGACTGGATCCGAAGCTCCAGTGCGGCAGGCGCTGAGAAGACAACCGCTACTACAACTCCCTGTTATCGATGAACAGGTGGACACCATGTTACGGCAAGGTCTTATAGAACGCTCGTGTTCGGAGTGGGCGTCTAACGTAGTGATTGTGACTAAAAAAGATGGTACGCCCAGATTTTGCATTGATTACCGACAACTCAACAACAAGACTCGGAAGGATGCCTACCCGCTACCGCTGATCGGAGAGTGTTTGGACACGCTAGGTGGCGCTTCATGGTTCTCGACTTTTGACCTAAGGGCTGGTTACCATCAGTTGGCGTTACATCCTCGAGATCGACACAAGACTGCGTTCATCACCAGAGGGGGCAGCTTCCAATTCAAGGTGCTTCCGTTTGGATTGTGCGGGAGTCCGGCCAGTTTCTCCAGACTAATGGGACTGGTTATGGCTGGTCTGAATTTCGCGATCTGTTTAATTTACTTGGACGACATCATCGTGTTCTCCAACGATCTGGACACTCATCTTCAGAGATTGAAGCAAGTGTTGGAACGGCTGGCGGCGGTCAACCTGAAGCTCAAGCCTTCTAAATGTCATCTTCTGCAGAGGCAAGTGTTGTTCTTGGGCCATATCGTTAGCCACGAAGGTATAGGAACCGATCCTAAGAAGGTGGAAGCCGTAAAATCCTGGCCCACGCCGACCAAGTTGAAGGAAGTGAGAGCGTTCTTAGGGTTATGCTCTTACTACAGGAAGTTCGTTCCGGAGTTCGCTCACATAGGAAGGCCGTTGCATGCGTTGACGCGGAAGGATGTCCGGTTCCATTGGTCCGATGAATGTGACTCCGCCTTTGAACAATTGAAAACTGCTCTGACGGAGGCGCCTATATTGGCTCTGCCTGTGGATGAGGGCATGTACGTATTGGATACGGACGCTAGTGGTGAAGCCATAGGGGCCGTGCTCTCGCAAGTTCAGCAAGGTATGGAGCGAGTGATATGCTACGGGAGTCGTCTGTGTAGTACTGCCGAACAAAATTATGACGTAACCAGACGAGAGTTGTTGGCAATCATTTATTTCCTGAAATTGTACCGCCCTTACCTCCTGGGACGCCGGTTCTTACTCAGGACAGATCATTCAGCGCTGCAGTGGTTGCGACGAACTCCGGTCCCCATCGGACAACAAGCGAGGTGGCTAACCACAATTGAGGAGTTCGACTTTGAGGTTCAGCATCGAGCGGGATCGGCTCACCTAAATGCGGATGCCCTCTCGCGGCGACCCTACCTTGTTCGAGTCATGCGGACCAGTAGCTCAGAACTGATAAATCAGGAATTACTTCCCGATCATTGGAGTCGACGTGTAGTGGCGGAAGAACAGTCAGCTGATCCGGATTTGGGATGGGTCATGAAGGCGATGTCGACCTCGAATGTGCCACCCCCACCTGAAGAATGCAAGTCTCAGAGTTCCGTGGTAAAACTATTGATCCACCAATGGCCGCAGTTGAGTGTAAGTAACGGAGTCCTTACCCGGAAGTGGTTGAGCGCCGAAGACAGTAGTGTGCGTTGGGAGCAGCTCGTTCTACCAAAGAGTCGACGGGCCGAGTTAATAGTTATGGCGCATGCGGGTTTGACTGGAGGACATTTGGGATATCGTCGGACAGTGGCGCAAGTACAGAGGAGAGCCTACTGGCCTGGATGGAGGGAGGATGTCAGGCTACAGCTTGCTCGATGCCAGCCGTGCGCGCGTTACTTCCGAGGAAAACTTACTCACCACGGGCCGTTGCAGAACATGGTCGTCGGGGAAATAGGTGAAGTTCTCGCTTTGGATCTGACGGGCCCCCATGTTGTGTCGTCGCAAGGCTTTAAGTATATTTTGACAATGGTAGACCATTTCAGTCGTTGGGCGGAGGCTTTTCCTGTTCGGAACCAGGAAGCTCATACTGTGGCGAGAGTGGTAGTGGACCAATGGATCACCAGATTTGGATGCCCGTTGCAGATTTTGACAGACCAAGGTCCGTGCTTCGAGTCCGCTCTTTTCAAGGATCTTTGTCGTCTACTCAACGTGACCAAATTACGCACTAGCAGTTATAAACCGTCAACTAACGGATGTCTGGAGCGTTTCCATCGTACCTTGAACTCTATGCTCGGGAAAGTTGTTTCGGCGAATCAACGGAATTGGCCGGAATGTCTCCAACCGATTATGGCTGCCTACAGAGCAAGTGTGCACGAAAGTACGGGATACACGCCAAATAAACTCTTCTTGCATCGGGAATTGTGCATGCCTCTGGATCTGGTGCTGGAGGAATGTTTGGAGCGACCTGACGGATCGACTTCGTATCATGAATATGTTCGGGAAAAGGGGGCGCAAATTGCTGGAACTTTCGCGTTAGCTAGGGAATGCATGCAACGACAGGCGGAAACAAGGGCCAAACGGTATGACCTGAGGGTTAAACCCAAAGAATACCCTGTGGGAGGATTCGCGTGGTACTATTACCCACGCAAGAGACAAGGGCTCAAGGATAAATGGCTAAGCTATTGGACCGGGCCTTTTCGTGTCGAGGGTAGGGTGGGACCCGTCCTCTACCGAATAAGGAAGTCCCCAAGGTCACAGGCCAAGTTGGTGTACGTAGATAAACTGAAGAGTTACGTGGGCCCCACTCCAGAACAATGGGGAGGAGCGCCCGAAGAAGAAGTACAAGTCGTGGATTCCCCGTGGGAGGAGGAGAGTGACACGTATGGTACGGAGGTTCCCCGTCCTAAGCGGAAGACACGAGGTCCTGTTCGATATGGGTTCGACGATTAAGGACCCGACGGTTGATGAGGCTTGTAGTTGTATTTATTAGCGCATTATCTACCTTTTAGCCTATCGTCGTAGTAATCATGTAGGATTTAATCATGTAGGATGTTAATAGGTCCAGTTGATGTTGCACGTGATGGTGGAGTCTTGTATTCGCCGCCGAGAAAAAAAAGGGGGGAATAAGTTGAATTAGCACGAAATAATAAAGGGAAAAAAATGGCGATTAGCAGGCAAGGTTAGGGTGGGGAGTGGAGTAAGTTGATCAATGTCCAGGTGCCGAATCTGTCCGAGGAGTAGCATTATGGCTGGGCTAGGAAGTGAATGACCGCCTCGCAGTAGAGTATGGACTGGCCAAGAGTTGAAGAAAAATAAAATGACAAAGGAAAGTGTCTCGGGATTGAATCCGAGGAAGTTTGGCTGTGAGACCAATTCCTCCGAAATCATAGGTAATAGGAGAGGCAGAGATCAGTAAGGTAAGGTTATGTCTGGTTGAGAAGGGCTGAGCCGGATTCTTTCAGTTAAACCGGTTCAAGTATAGTCGAACTTGGGTTGCGGGGACACTAGTTGAACAAAAGAAGTATGGACATAGTCATGGGGTCTTTCTAGTTCACTACCGGGTGGTTCAAATGGTGGATGTCCAATGATAATGGTGCGTCGTGTTTTTCGGGTCTGGGATCGTCTCGGTAGTGAGAATTTCTATTAGTTGCTGGGTGGGGTTTTCAGAGATTGGGGGTTGACTCTTATACCGTTAGTTCGATTAGCCAAGGACGAGGTGACTGTTGAGGTGGGTGACAGATCAGCCACGAATTTGAACCAAGAAGGAAATTGAGTTGGCTTAGCTCATGCCGTTCGGGGGTTTGATTGGTTAAGGGACTGCCGATATTGACATAGTACGATTCTTGATTATTGGGAGCGGTAGTCCGGTCATCCGCGTAATCCGTTGTGGAATCGCTGACATACCGTAGTTGAATGAGAGTAAAATAAAAATACTAGGCGGGGCAGATTATTATGGCTGAGAAGAGTTAGTCGGATTGGAAATAGTATCATTATGTTCGCGTTAGGTGACTGCCACTTAAGGTAATGTTGGTCATCATCAATGCTATCATTATGATGATTATTTTGATCATTGACACTCAGGTAAAGAGAGCTCTGGCCGAATTTCGCTATATGATTATTGCGCCATCAGTAGGGGGTGCCCTAGTGATGACTATCTTGCCATAGTAGTTCATAGGCAATAACTCGCGTATTCGATCCGTAGGCTAAAGGAACGCAGCATTTTTATTCGGGTTCATGAGATTAAGAAAAAGGCGTTGTAGAACTTGTCACTAGCGTTAGATAAATGACGTGGGGAAAAACCCGAGGCGTAGGTCGTGCGCGGTCGCTTGTTACGTGGCCGGCCATAGATAGCGCTGCGTCGGGTTGCACTGACAGGGAAAGGGAATCTCCATAAAAAAGGGGAGTGTAGGATAGAGAAGAGCAGTCTGGCCGACATAAAATGGAATCGGGGGGAATTACCAGCCATAGGGGAAATTCGGAAATATCGAAAGTAAGGGTTAGGTTCGATTAAATGCGGTACATAAGAAAGGAGTTCGGTACACAGAGTGTGGGGGGGAACGTAAAATATTGTGTTATACGCGCTTCAATTGTCATAATTAGAGTTGGGTGTGTAGAAATACAGCGTGTGGGCGAAGAACAAACGAAGGCGATGAGCTATAAATAAAGATGATACGATGACGCTTGTCTCTTGGACAGGAAATGTAGTTTGACCGGTTGGAATAGAATAAAAGAGAAAAGGGTAGTAAGTGAGTAAGGGAAGAAGGTATCCAAACTACCTAAGGCTGAGGAAACATAGGAGGAAAAAAGGACGAGAGTCGGGTGTGTAGTGAGTTAATGTATAGCTCAGGCAGTAATGAGGTAACAATGAATATGGATCGTTGTTGACTGCAAGTGTATACGGTTATCACGTGTGGAATATGATGTCGCTGGCATGTGGGCCACGTGTAGCAGGGTAGGGGTCGGCTAGCACCAGAGGAAGAGGCTATAAATAGCATTATTAATCGATTTCGTGAAGGGACGGTCGGGAATGACAGACAAGCAAGAGAAAAGGGGACCAATGGATCAACTTTTAGTTAGTAAGTAAATAAAAAAGAAAGAGAAGGCTGCGGTTGACTTTAAACCAAAATAATAACACCAGAAGTTTTGGGTGTTTGAATTAGAGATTGGTGGAATGGATAGGCCAACTCATGGACTAGCACATAGCCAAGACTAGCTAAGTCCGCGGAGTAGCGACGGTAGATGGACCTAGTTAGATGGAAAGTAGAGTTCATTTATCAAGGAACAAAAGGAGGTCAGGGAATGCCGAATCTAAGCTATAGCATATCTAAATGTAATTGAATAATCAATAATACTTAGGAGGAACATCATGGGAAAGCTGGTAAGGATAAAGATTGGGGGCTCGAAGTTAACCGTTGGTTAGAGAAAGAGAGTAGGGGTTGAGTGTTAGGGAAGTAAGTAAATCAGTCTTCCTACCACTGAGAGTGTAAGGGTGATGTGGGACCTTAATGAACTGACGAAGCAGACGGACAGTCACTAGTTGAGAAAGCGCCGTGAGGGAAATTGATAATTGATGTGAGGGGAGCTGGAAGGCAGTAGGTCACGGGAATAACCGACGATGGGGAAACGGAAATTCCAGATTAGGGAGGCGCTTAGGCTCGGAAGGCAAGTGATGGGCAACAACTTTAGCCACAGCCTATGGTTAGCCAGCGACGTGGGGAATTCAGAAATATCGAAAGTAATGTTAGATAGGTGGTGGCAGAACTCAATGAAGTGAATGCAGATGGTTAAACGAGGTATAACATTGGAATGGGGCTAAGTATAAACTAACGTGGTCATGTTGTAATCTGATGTAAATAGAACTGGCTACAAGAACCAGTAATCGTTACTAGAGATTAGGGCGTTCGGAACGCTCCGGTACGATTATGGTTATGTGTATGAGGAACGAAAAGATACTTCTATTCCGTCGGCGATTGTTATCCACTATAACTGACAATTTATAATTAGTTGCTGGGGGGCCATCGATAGCTGCTGAGAGTCCATAATGTTGTTGCGATTGTTGTGAGGGGTGCTGGAAGCGTAGGTGAAATATAATCAATACTGTAAATATTATGATGATTACTAATTTTGATTACAAAACCACCTATAATTATTATTATCTGAGGCTTGATGTACGTCTGAAGTTCGAATCAACACTGCTATTGGTTCAATAATGCAGCGCGATGATGTAAGAATCCTTGGTGCCATCGGGTAATTAGTTCCTTCTAAAGTGCTGAAGTGCTCGTACTGCCAGAGAGTTGGTTTGGTGTAATCGGGGAAGGCCGGGTGCTGGGTTAAAGGAGCGTTAATTTGAGCACACAACACGCGGGTTGTAACTGAGATAGGGCATTAGGTTGTAGGTTTGTAGCAACCAGCAGGTTCGTTCGCAATTTCGATATGTAAGCAAGGGTTACTCCAATGGGGCCTGACGGTGGTAGTCAGGTTGAAGGTAGCATAACCAGCGAGTGGTTATGTTTAGAGTTCGGGGGTTATGCTGGGGAAGGGGTGCACCGACGGAAGGTTAAGACTGATTAGTGCTATGGCTATCACCGGGCTGTAGACGTAGAAAAGGGGTGAACGACCGCTGCTGTCGTTAGGATAGGCGGTGAAACATTGCATTCAGGAGGAGTTCCAAAGGGATTTTTTTTTCTGTCGGAGGAGAGTTAATAACGAAGTAGCGAACGGAAGAACAGAGGCAAGGGGGGGTAAAGAAGCTTAAATAATGAACCGAAGGCAGTATTAAAAGAATGCTAGTGGAGGGGATCTAGATGTTGGGGTAGATGCGGGGTGCCTTTCCCCGTAGATCCCAGCTCGTGGAGTTAGCTGCCCCGATTCGGTTAGTGAAGGTGTAAAGGGAGGTAAGCTGAAGGAAATAAGGAGCAAAAAAAAATATTGTGATAGAACGGTTGTTTGAAGGAACTGACTTAGAGCAGTGTTATTTACTGCAACCTGAAAATTGTAATTTCTTGGGAGTTAAGGGAAACGCCGAAGGAATGCTTCATTATCTTACTTTGTCTATCGGGATGAGCCGAGAGTGTTGGTGGGCGTGGCGCGTGTGGGCCTAGACAACGAATTGAGAGGTAGAGGCGTTGATGAGACGCGCGGGCCGGCCGCTGGCTTGTTGACACTAAGCAGCATGGTGCAGGAAATGGGAATTACCGACACGGGCAGAAGGGGAAATCCAGATTAGGGGCGGAGCTCCGTTGGAAGGCAGCAGAGTTGGCTGGAGTTTAGCCACGGTGATGGTTAGCCACTAAGAATAAATTTAGGATCATAATCGTAATCGTAAACTTAAAAACTAAGCGCAGCAGGGCACCAATGCATTCACGGGCGCCGCGACGAATTCAAGGGAGAATCAAGAGAAGCACAGGTCCAATTTCCAGAGTATCAGGAGAGGATGGAGTAGCTGTTAGGGTGGATGTTTAGAGGTAGGAGTAATAAAGGGGATTGGGAAAGGTTAAGATAAGAAAAATCTTTGTTGAACGGGGAAGGAAAAAGGAAACAGGGTATCCCGGAAACGAGAGGCCAATGAACCATAAGGTAAAACATCAACTGTTGAGCACCGCTTAAAAGATGATTAATGAGTCCCTATAAGCGCCTGAAAAATAATTATAAGATGAAACAGTTTAACAAGGGGTATTACGGGGTTCGAAGTAATGTAACGTAATATTGAGTAATCAGGCAAGTGAACAAAGTAGGCTATCACGAGGACGATAAGAGGATCTGCCGAAGTAGGTTGTGCGCCAAGGAACTAAGAGGGAAATCTGGGTCTTGGGGAATAGGGGAAGGGTAATAGCGGGTCAGGTTAAATGATGCACGACGGAAAACAAGGGAGACGAGATATAAATAGTTATTATTAATGGGATTGTAATTTGTTAGGAGGGAGCGTGCGGGATTCGCGTGTCAGAGGAAAAAGGAGGCCAAACGTACAAATTTAAGTGAGTAAGTAATCGTGTGTATAGCATTGAAGAAGGTGTAGAATTGAGTTCTATTGGAGTAACTAATGAGTGTCGTAACTCAGTACGGCTAGATTGTCATGGTGGTGGTAGGGTAGTTAAAAGGTAGAATTTATTAAGAAAAGCTCAACCAGGAGGAAAGAGGAGGGGGTATACTTATATAACAATCCATTGGCATTACAGTGGTGGACTAGATGTTGGAGTGGACCAACAAAGCTGAAAAGTCAGTTATGAATGAGTTATTAATTGTTGGGGGGCTCAATTGTTAAATAGGCCGATAAAACATAGCGCTGAGGTAAGAGTT